>Ga0164292_10004001_pt1 | contig 12016 bp, 9 predicted proteins | sample GEODES117metaG_FD_111486 | JGI IMG/M metagenome (GOLD analysis project Ga0164292, IMG submission 111486) | Eutrophic lake water microbial communities from Lake Mendota, Wisconsin, USA - GEODES117 metaG | ecosystem: Environmental > Aquatic > Freshwater > Lake | place: USA: Lake Mendota, Wisconsin... | reverse complement strand
GGCCGAACTGCGCGCGATCGATGATCCACGCCTGGTCATCATCGAGAATGGTTCCTGCCCCGAGGATTGGGCCGGCAAGTGCAACGCCGCACGCATCGGTGCGGCACGCGCGCGGGGCGACCTGCTGCTTTTCACCGACGCCGACACTTGGTTCGACCCGCGGCTGGTGCGGGCGACGGTCGCGCTTCTGCGAGGTCGGGGGCTGGGCTTGGTCAGCCTCTTGAGCACGCTGACGCGCAAGCTCCCCTTCGAGCGGCACGTGCAGCCGGTCGCGGCGGTGCAGCTCATGAAGCGGTACCCGCTCGGCCGTGCGAACCGGCCCGTGAACCCCAAGCCCTTCGCCAACGGCCAGTTCATGCTGTTCGAGCGCTCGGTGTACGAGGGTCTGGGCGGCCATGAGGCGGTGAAGCACGCGCTGCTCGAGGACCTCGCCTTCGCCTGGGCCGTGCAGCGGGCGGGATCGCGGTGCGGCGTCTTCGTGGCCGACGGCATGCTCGTCACGAGCATGTACGACACCTGGGAGCAGTTCGCGGAAGGGTGGAAGCGGATCTACATCGAGGCCTACAACCGAAGCGTCATCGCGCTTCGTCGTGCTGCCCTCGGCGTGCTCGGTGCCGGCGTGATCGCGCCCGCTGCAAGCTTGGCGTCGATCGCCTTCGGCGTGGTCGGCGGCCTGCTGGCGTGGCCCCGCTGGGGCTGGTCGATCGGCGCGGGGGCGGGGTCGCTGGCGATCATGCTGGGCACGCTGACCTGGATCCACTGGCGCATGCGCGCGCCGCGCTGGGGCGTGCTGCGGCATGCGCTGAGTGCCTGGAAGGTCGCGATGATCCTGCGCGACGGCGCGAGGGACCTGGAGTCAGGGCGCGCCGTGCGATGGGGCGGTCGGCAGTACGTGCTCGAGTCGCGCGAAACGCGCAAGGCACGCCAGGCTGCGCTCGCCGCGTCGGGCGAGGCGGCGGGTCCGCGCGCCGCCGGGCGGTAGCCTCCGGTCACCATGCGCATCCTGCTCACCAACGACGACGGCATCGAGGCTCCCGGCATCGCAGCGCTGCATGATGCCCTTGCGGGGCTCGGCGAGATCATGGTCGTGGCGCCGCTCACGGTGCAGAGTGCGTCGGGCCACGGCATCACGTTTCATGCTCCGTTGATGACGCGCACGGTCCGCACGCCGTCTTTCACCGGCACGGCGGTCGACGGCCGCCCGGCCGATTGCGTGAAGGTCGCGCTGCGGGCGATCTGGCCCGAGCGGTATGGGGCCGGCTCGCGTCCTGACGTGGTGATCAGCGGCATGAACTCGGGCGCCAATGTGGGCGTGAACGTGATCTATTCCGGCACGGTGGCTGCCGCGGTCGAGAGCGCGTTCCTTGGCGTGCCCGCGATCGCCGTGAGCCTGCACCTGGGCCGGGGCCCGTCGAACTTCGCACGCGGCGCCTGGATCGCGCGCCAGGCGATCGATCGCGTGCTTGAGCACCCGCTCGACGCGCACCGCGTGATGAACATCAACGTGCCGCGCACCGAGAGCGCCGATGCGCCGATGCCGCCGATCCGCGTGGTCCCCATGAACACCGCCGCGGGTGCCGATGGCTATGAGCGCCGCACGAGCCCGGGCGGAGCCGCCTACTACTGGCCCTGCGGCAACGGCATGGAGTTCGTGCACACGGCGGAGGGTTCCGACGTCGAGGCGCTCGTCGGCCGTGCCGTGACCATCACGCCGCTCTTCCATGACTTGACCGACATGCCCGGGCTGACGCCGTGGCGCAGCCGGCTCGAGCGCTGAAGGTCGTGGGCACCCGGTCGGCGCGGCGGTGGCTCCGACGGCCGCGGCTCACGCCAGCACGCAGACCAGGATGCAGACCCCCAGCCACGACGGTCCGATGATCCAGAACCACCGTCGGTCGATCGCCTTGCTGCGCTCAGGATCGCCTGCCTCGAGCACCAGCAGCGAGCGCACGTTGACGAGCATCACGGCCAGGATCACGCCGAACGAGATCACGTGCAGCCAGTCGGCGATGGTCGGGGGTGCCCGCGGGGGCAGCGCCTCGCCCACGACCCATTGGCTCGCGACCACGGCGAAGAGCGCACCGACCGGGAAGCCGAGCCGATCGACGCCGTAGTGGGCCACGACCAGCGAGATCAGCGCGAGCAGCGTGCTGATGAAGAGGCCGCAGGTGAGCTTCACGAAGTAGGCGAGCCGGACCTGGCGGATCGGGATCTCGAAGGTGATCCCGCTGAAGAAGGACTCGTCACCGGTCGGAAGCGAGCGATCACCGAAGTTCGTGTCGTACAGCCGCGTGTACGTTGAGGCGATCGGCCGATCGTGCTTCCACCCGGTGATCCGGAAGTCGTTCGTGCCCGAGTTGCGCACGTCCGGCTCGAAGCGAAGGATGTGGTCGGCATGCTCCTCGTCTTCGATCGAGACCCGCAGCACGTGGCGATCGAGCGGGAACCGATCCAGCTTGAACTCCTGCCGGATCGAGCCGATGACCCGGAACTGTGCGTAGCCGGGATCCTTGACGATAGGCTCGATGGACAGCTCGTAGGCATCGACGAACCCGAAGGTGTCGCAGGGTGCTCGGGGCAGCCCCTTGCGCTCGTCCTCGGCCGAGGCGCCGGGGGGCAGGAACCGGGTTGGGTCCCAGTTCATCCACACGTAGGCATTGATGTGGAAGGTGCCCTCGACGAAACTGATGTGCGAGATGTCACTGAAGTAGATCCCGAACGAGACGAGCGCGGCCTGCTTGGAGAACTCGTGCTGCTCGAGCGCCTCCACCACCTCGTCGGAGGCGGCGTGCTCGGTGCCGAGGGGGACGTCGTTCTCGTGCTCCTCGACGTTGCGCCCCGGCCCGTCACGCTCCGCCTCGGCCATGTCATCGAAGGCCCGCTCGAGCCGCGCGGACAGCGCGGAGTAGGCCAGGATGCCAGTCAGCACGGTGAGCGCGATGGTGACGACGAACGTTCGTGATCGCATGATCCGCGAGTCTAACTGGAAGAGGCCGGGCCCCAAGGCGAGGTTGAGCTGTGCGACGGCCTCAGCGCAGGTAGATGCGAACGCGGAAGCGCGCGAGCTGTCCCGGCTGCAGCTGGCTGATCTGCTTGCCGCTGGCGCGCCAGCGGTAGAGCGTGTCGACCACGGGCTCGTCCACCGCGTCCTTCATGCCGCTGCTCTCGACGATCTTGACCTGCACCGGCTTGCCGGTGTGGTCGAAGTAGATGTCGCACTGCGGATTGCGGTAACTGCCCGAGACCTGCGTGAGCGTGGTCAGTTCGACGCGACGCGTCTTGATGTTCAGCCCTTCGCGCGCGAGCGGCTTGCCGTTCTTCCACAGGCTTGCGGGCACGTCGATCACGCTGGTGGCGGCCGACTGCTTGTCGCTCTTGGCGCCGTCGGTGACGGGCCCGGCCTTGTCGGCGTTCGGGTTCGTGGCCGCGCCCGGCGCATCGACCTGCGGTGGCACCTGTGGTCGTTCCTGCCCGGGCTTCTCCACCTGGGCGGGCGCGGTGGGCTGGATGGGTGCAGGAGCGGGAGCGGGCTTGGGTGCAGCGGCGCTCGTTGCATCGGGCTTGGCCGGTGACGGGATGGGAACAGCCGGCTCGGGCGGCTTGTTCGGGTCAGGCGCGGTGGGGGGTGCCGTCGATGGATCGGTGGTGGGTGCGCGATCGGTCGCCGTCGGATCCGGCACGATGCCGGGGACCGAGAGCGCGGGCGCGGGTTCAGGCTGCGCAGGTTGTGCTGGCCGTGGCTCGACGGGCGCGGTCGTGGCGACGGCCGGCGGGGTGGGCGCCGGCGGCGTGGGTACGGTGGGCGCGACGGGAGCGGGCGTCACCGTGGCGGGTTGCTCGGCGACCGCGGCACGATCGACCAGACTCGGCGCCTGGCCTTCGGGCCCCTGCGGCAAGGGCTGCGGTTCCTGCGTCGCCGCGCGTGAGCCGCCGCCCGAAGCTTCGAGATCGAAGGCTGCCTGTTCCTGCGTGGCCAGCCTGGCCAGATGCTCCTGGTACTCGTCGTACCCGATCCAGTTCATGCTGGTCTGTGATCCGCCTTCGATGCCGGGCGTGACCTCGACGACATCGGGCTCGGGCGGTGGCGGCGGCTCGGGCGTGCGTGGTGGTCGCTGCTGGCCGCGCTCGGACTCGGGCGGGCGCGGCTTCTCCGAGGGCTTGGGTTCCGGCTTGGGTTCCGGCTTGGCTTGCTGGCGCTCCTCACGCTTGGGCTGGTCGGCGGGCTTGGGCTTGTCGGCCTGCTTGGGATCGGCTGCGGCGGGATCAGGCGCGCGCGCCGGCTCGATGATGGCGAGCACCGCCTTGCCGACGAGTTGCGCCGCATCTTCCGCGTAGCCGCCGAGCACGAGCACGTGCAGCAGCAGGCTGACCACGAAGCCGAACGCAACGGGGCTGACGTTCACGGCTGCCCTTGGTTGCCCTGGGATCCTGGCCCAGCGGGCGTTGGGTTGGACGGTGGTGCCGGGGGAACCGACGGTGCAGCAGGTGCGGCCCCGGGCTGGACGGTCCGCGCCGGCGCCGGCTTGCCCACGATGTTCACCGTGAGCCCGCTGCCCTTGAGCCGCTCCCACACGTCCTGCAGGATCGGTGCGCGATCGACCGCGCCCTTGCCGTCGGCGACGGCGAGGTAGACGACCGTTCGGCCATCCGCCTTGCGCCGTTCCTCGACCATGCCCGAGAGCGCATCGAGCGACGACTCGCGGCGGTCGACCCACACGCGGCCATCGAGGTCGATGCTCACGCTGCACGCCGGCGGAACCTTGGCCTCGGTGCCCGAACTGAAGCGCTTGAGCTCCATGGGCACGATCGCCACGCGGGTGGTGAGCACCTGCGCGTAGACGAAGAACGTGAGGAGGAACATCATCACGTCGATGAGCGGCACCAGTTCGATGCGCGGCTCGAGCGGCGTGCGACGCAGGCGGAGCATGCTCAGCCGCCCATCTGCAGCGTGGCCAGGGCCATGAGCTTGTCGTCGACGAAGTCGAAGACCTTGTCCAGGCCCGTGGTGAGGAAGATGCCCCAGACCGAGTTCGTGCAGCCCGTGACCTTCATGCGGCACTCGTTCGAGATGACGAGCCGGCGCAGGCGCAGCAGGGCGGCGATGTTCGAGCTCGTGAGGTAGTTGACCTCGGCGAGGTCGAGCACGACGTCGCGGTGGTCGCCATCCTGCTCGAAGCGGGCCGCGAGCGCGGCCAGGTCCTCGCTCAGCGAGGGTTCATCCTGGAGTTCGGCGATGACGATGGTCTCGGACCAGTTGGTGAGGGACATGCGGGGCTCCGTGGGGGTGGTTCACTCGTCGTCGGCCGGCACGGCTTCGGTGGGTGCCGGGCCATCCTCGCTGGCATCCACGCGCGCCGCGGCGCGGAGCGTGTCGCCGTCGCGCAGCCGGACCACGCGCACGCCCTGCGTGTTGCGGCCGATGGCGCGGACATCCTTCGCGGCGATGCGCACGGCCATGCCGTTGGTGGTCATGAACAGCAGGTTGTGGTCGTCGGTGACCGGGTGCACCGAGACCACCGGGCCGTTGCGGTCGTTGACGACGATGTCCTTGCGGCCCTTGCCGCCGCGGCTCTGGACGCGGGTGGAACCGTCTTCCTGCTGGACGAGGTACTCGCGCATGGGCGTGCGCTTGCCGTAGCCGTTCAGCGTGACGGTGCAGAGGTCGGCCGTGTCGTCGCAGCGCACGAGGCCGACGACCGAGTCCCCGTCGGCGAGGTCGATGCCGGCCACGCCCGCGGTGTCGCGGCCCATGACGCGGGCATCGTTCTCGTCGAAGCGGATGGCCATGCCCTGGGCGGTCGAGAGCAGCACGTGGTCGTTGCCGCGGGTGAGGAGGGCGTTGACCAGGCCATCGCCGTCGTTGAGCTTGACCGCGATGATGCCGCTGCGGTTCACGTTGCGGTAGTCCTTGAGCGCGCTGCGCTTGACGCGGCCCTGGGCGGTGGCGAAGAACAGGTAGTCCTCGCTGGCCTCGAAGTCCTTGATGGGCAGGAACGCGCGCACGCGCTCGCCCTCTCGCAGGTCGAGCAGGTTGTTCAGGCTGCGGCCCTTGCTCGTGCGGCCGAGTTCGGGGACCTGCCAGACCTTGAGCCGGAAGACGCGCCCGGTGTCGGTGAAGCAGAGCAGGTCATCGTGCGAACTCGACACGAACATGTGCTCGACGAAGTCTCCGTCGCGCACCTCGCCGCCCTTGATGCCCACGCCGCCGCGGGCTTGGGTGCGGTAGGTCTCGACCGGCAGCCGCTTGGCGAGGCCCTCGCTCGAGATGCTCACCACCACGTCGTGCTCGGCGATGAGCTCGGCCATGTCAAAGTCGGACGCGTCGCCCTCCTCGATCACGGTCCGGCGGTCGTCGCCGAAGCGCTCGGCGAGCTCGATCGTGTCCTCGCGGATGATGTCGAGCACGAGCCGGTCGCTGGCGAGGATCGCCTCGAGGCCGTCGATCTGCTCGAGAAGCTTCGTGAACTCGTTGGCGAGCTTCTCGATCTCGAGGCCGACGAGCTGGATCAGGCGCAGCGCACCGATCGCCTCGGCCTGGACGCGCGTGAGCCGCACGCCGCCGTCCTGGCGGCTGCGCTCGGCGATGCGCTGGGGCACGAGCGAAGCGTGGCGGTGGTCGGGGGCGATGCGGAAGGCGCGCTCCTGCAGGCGCTCGATGGCTTCCTCGCGGGTGCGGCTCTCGCGGATGATGCGGATGACCTCGTCGATGTCGCAGACCGCGTACATCAGGCCCTCGAGCCGGTGCGCCTGCTGGCGCGCCTGGCGCAGCTGGAACTCGGTCCGCCGGCGGATCACCGTGCGGCGATGGTCGATGTAGGCCTCGATCAGGCTCTTGAAGGGCAGCGTGCGCGGCTGGCCGTTCACCAGCGCGATGTTGATGATGCTGAAGGTCGACTGCAGCGGCGTGTACTCGTAGAGCTTGCGCTCGACGACCTCCGGATCGGCACCCTTCTTCAGGGTGATCACGATGCGCGTCTGCGCATCGCGGCCCGAGTGGTTGCTGACGTCGCTGATGTCGCCGATGCGGGCTTCGCGCGAGGCATCGTCCTTGCGCGTGCACTCGACGATCTTCTCGATCAGGTTGCTCTGCACGACCTGGTAGGGGATCTGGTCGATGACGATGACGTCGCGGCCGTTGCGCTGCTCGTGGTGAACCGTGCCGCGCACGGTGATGCGGCCGCGGCCGGTGGCGTAGGCCTCCACGATGCCGCGGCGGCCGACGATGACGCCGCCGGTGGGGAAGTCCGGGCCCGGCACGTGGCGCAGGAGGTCCTCGAGGCCGATGTCGGGCTGGTCGATCACGGCGACGATCGCCGCGCACACCTCGCGCAGGTTGTGCGGCGGCATGCTGCTGGCCATGCCCACCGCAATGCCGGCGCTGCCGTTGACGAGCAGGTTCGGCAACTTGGCCGGGAGCACCGTGGGCTCCATGAGGCGGTCGTCGTAGTTGGGCTTGAAGTCGACCGTTTCCTTGTCGAGGTCCTCCATCAGCGCGACGGTCGGGGCCGTCATGCGGGCCTCGGTGTAGCGCATGGCCGCCGGCGGGTCGCCCTCGATCGAGCCGAAGTTGCCCTGCTTGTCGACGAGCAGGTAGCGGGTCTTCCACGCCTGGCCCATGTTGACGAGGGTCGGATAGACGACGCTCTCGCCGTGCGGGTGGTAGTTGCCGCTGGTGTCGCCGCAGATCTTGGCGCACTTGATGTGCTTGCGGCCGGGCGACAGGTTGAGGTCGTTCATCGCCACCAGGATGCGCCGCTGGCTGGGCTTGAGGCCGTCGCGCACGTCGGGCAGCGCGCGGTCCATGATCGTGCTCATGGCGTAGGTCAGGTACGACTCGTGGAGCTCACGGTCGATGGCCTGCTCGACGACGCGGTCGATCGGTGCGGGGCTGGGCGACGGTTCCGGTGTGGTGGCCATGGGGGTGGTTGCGACGGCCGCGAGGGGCCGCGTTCGAAGCCCCGGAAGCCTACCCGAACCGGGCCTCCGATGCCCGCCGGGCCGACGTCATTCGGCGCGGGCGAGCAGCGCCAGAAACTCCATGTTTCCCCGGCCCTTTTTGGAGGTCTTGCCGCCGGTGATCGGGCTGTCGGCGTGGGCGATCACGCGCACCCCGAGTGCGGGCATCGCGGCGAGCACGCGGGCGCACACGGCACGGCTGTCGTCAAGCTCGAGGGCGCCGCCCTTCAGCAGCCGCTTCTCGTCCTGCGTGACCTCGTAGTGGGGCTTCACGAGCGTGATGATGCGGGCGTGCGGGGCGTTCGAGAGCCACCGCAGTGCCGCGGGAATCGCCAGCCGCTGCGGGGTCCAGGCCATGTCGATGGTGATCAGGTCGACCGGCTCCGCGGGGGCCGGGGCGTGCAGCGCGTTGGTCCGTTCCATCGTCGTCACGCGGGCATCGTTGCGCAGCGTCCAGGCGAGCGTGCCGTAGCCGGTGTCGACGGCCGTCACGTGTGCAGCGCCGCGGCGCAGGCAGACGTCGGTGAAGCCGCCGATGTTGCAGCCGAAGTCGGCCACCCTCCATCCCGTGATGTCCACCGCGAAGGTCGACAGCGCATGCTCGAGCTTGAGCCCGGCACGTGAGACGAATGGGCACGCTGGATCGGCCATCGCGCTCAGGCCGCAGGGTGCGCCACGCCGACGATCGCGATGCCGAGCCGGTCGGCGGCCGCAAGCACCGCGGGCGCATCGACCAGGATCACGCGGCCCGCACCGACGGCGATGCACGCGCCGCCGTTGCGCGCCACGCGTTCCACCGTCGGCACGCCGATCGTGGGCACGTCCGCCCGCATGTCGTGCGAGCGTTTGGCGCTCTTGAAGAGCGTCCAGCCCTTGGCGCGGCAGAGTTCGCCGGCGCGGTCGATCATGCGGTCGGTGCCCTCGAGCGCCTCGACGGCGACGATGTCGCCCTCGCGCACGATGATGGCCTGGCCCACGTCGAGCTCCACGACCTTGTCGAGCAGCGGCCAGCCGAACGCCACGTCGCGCTCCTGCATCGAACCCGGACGGCAGCGCGTCATCACGCCTTCCTTGGCCATGTGCTCGGGGATGTAGGTCGTGCTGTCGATGAGCGGGACTCCGGCGCCGGCGAGTTCGTCAGCCACTGCGGCAAGCACCACATGCGAGCGACGATCGTGGCGGAGCCGACGATACCAAAGGTCGATCGCGCGCCAATCGGGGAGTTGCCGCAGCACGCGCAGCGGATCGTGCATGCGCGCCTTGCTCACGCGGCCCACCATGACCGCGTGCGGCACGCCGCCCTTGCGCAGCAGCCTGATCCAGCGGCCAAGCTGCACCACGCCAGCGGTGCTGAAGTCATCGCACTCGGCGGCGAGTTCGGGGACGAACTGATCCCGCAGCCCCACGCAGACCACGCGGTGCCCGGCGGCGCGGATGCCGCGGGCGACCAGCACCGGCAGCTGGCCTTGGCCTGCGATGAGCCCGACCGGCGAGCCCATCAGCGGCGTTCCCCGTCGCCGTGCATCGGCAGCATGGTCACCGGATCGGGAAGGTTCTCCTCGAGCCGCTGCATGCGGTCGATGAGCCGCACCGCGTCGGTGTCGCGCAGCACCAGGCTGCGCGCGGCGGGCCGCGCGAAACCCTCTTCGACGGCGTGGTCGAGCAGCTCGCAGAGCGGATCGAAGTAGCCATCGACATCGAGCAGGCCGATCGGCGCCGGATGGCGGCCGATGATCAAGCCGACGAAGGTCTCGAAGAACTCCTCGTAGGTGCCGAAGCCGCCGGGCAGCACGAGGAACGCCTGCGCGCGCGACTCGAGCAGTGCCTTGCGCTCACGCATGCCCGGCACGACGACGAGTTCGTCGCAGCCCTGCCAACCCTGCTCGAGCTTCAGGAACTGCTCGGTGATGATGCCCTCGACGCGGCCGCCGGCCTGCTTGCACGCCTTGCTCACCGTGCCCATGAGGCCGATGCCGCCGCCGCCGTACACCAAGGTGATGCCGCGTCGTGCGAGTTCGCGGCCCACGGCCTCGGCGCAGGCTGCGTAGCCCGGGTCGCGCCCGAGCGCGCTGCCGCAATAGACGGTGATGGCCGTGATGGCGTTGGGCATGCGGGAAGGGTAATGGCAGGGGCGGTCGAGGTTGGGGCGAGGCATGGAGCGACGGGATCACGGGCAGCGCCGCGGTCGGTGCGTGCCATCGTGCCCGGACAGCCGTGCGATGGTCGGTGGGGATCCATATCCTCGGTAGGCATGGCCCAGTCCGGCGATGGCATCGATGGATCGAACCGGTCGACGCCGGGGCTTGATGCTGCGCTCGTCGCCGTGCTCGCGGGGCTCCTGGCCAGCCGCACGCTGGTGGCGTGGACGCCGCTGGTCCACTTCGACATCGATCCGTCGGCGGTCTCGCGCGAGGCGGTGATCCCGTTCGCGGGCTTGGGCCCGGCCGGCAGCCTGGCCATCGATGCGGTGACGTGCGGCATCTCAGCGGTCTTGCTCGCGCGCTGTGCCAGGTTCGGTCCGCCGTGGGGTGCGTTCACGATGATCGTCGCGGGCTTGGTCGCCGCGATCGATGTCGCACTCGTGCTCCGAGGCGACTTCGAGAACCTTTGGCGTGGAAGCGCCTGGGTTGCCGCCTGCCTGGGGGCTGGATCACTGGCCGCATGCAGCGGTCACCCCCACGCGGTTCGCTTGCAGCGCATTGCCCTGACCGTATTGCTTTCGGTCGGAGCCGTCTGGTTGGTTCGCGGCGCGTGGCAGCTGCTGGTCGAACACCCGGCGATGGTTTCACAGTTCAGCCGGGCGCGACAGGAGTTCCTGGCGGCCCAAGGTTGGGCGGAAGGTTCCGTTCAGGCACAAACGTACGAACGCCGACTCATGCAGCTCGAAGCCACGGGGTGGTTTGGACTGTCCAACCTGATGGCGGGGCTGGTCGGCGCCATCGGTGTCGCAACGTCGCTCGTGCTGGTGCGCGCCCGTCGGTTGTTGAAGCTTCCCGCCGCGTCGATCCTGGCGCTCTGCATCGCGGGATGCGGGGCCATCGAGCTGGTGAACGGATCCAAGGGCGCGATCGCCGCGGCAGGACTCGGTCTTGCGGCAGCGTGGTGGGCGAGTGGGTCGTGGTGGCGTGCGCGGGTTGCGCTGTTGGCAGCACTGGTGATTCCGACGGCAGCCGTCGTCATGCGTGGGCTCCTGGGCGACGCCTTGGACGAGCGGAGCCTGCTGTTCCGATCGCAGTACTGGGTCGGTGCCTGGCAGGTCATGCAGGAGGGATGGCCTTGGGGCTGCGGGCCCGATTCGTTCCAGGCGGCGTACACGCTGCACCGCCCCGGGCTCGCGGTCGAAGAGGTGACGAGCGCCCACGCAGCTCCCGTCGATTGGATCGCCACGCTGGGGCTGGCGGGCGTCGCGGTCACGGGTGCCTGGGCGTTCCTCCTGATGCAGTGCGGCGCCCGAAACGGCGCCCCGCCTCGTGACACTGACGCCGACGGTGTGAAACTCGCGGCAGGAATCCGGGAGGCGTGGATGGTGGTCCTGCTCGGCCTGTCGGTGGCCGGGATCGTTGCGGTCATCGGCGATCCCGCCGGAAGGATCCTGCCCGTCGTCGGCCTCGTGCTCGCTGCTGCGTTCGCGTGGGGCCTGATCGGTGCACTCATCACGCTGGACGAGGTCGGCTTTCGGATGGTGGGTGTGGGTCTGGGCGTGGTCCTTGCGTCGCACGCGATGATCGAGATGACCTTGTGGCAGCCGGGAAGTGCATCGTGGGTGCTCGGTGTGATCGGCGTCTTGGCGATCCACCGAGCCGCCGTGCCCGGACGGGGCGTTGGGCGTGGGACGGTGGTCGTGGCGTCGTGCTGCATGATCGGCTTGGGCCTGGCGCAGTGGCGGGTCGCGTGGTTGACGCACCGGCAGGAACGAGACGTGGATGCCGCCGTCGAGACGCTGGTGGAAAACCTGTTCACGGCTCCGGCTCGGGCCCGTGCGGGGGAGCAGTTGCGGTTGGCCTTCGAGGATCAGGCCTTGCTGCGCCGTCACACCCTGTTGCTGAAGTCGGCGGATCAG
>Ga0164292_10003997_pt1 | contig 12025 bp, 12 predicted proteins | sample GEODES117metaG_FD_111486 | JGI IMG/M metagenome (GOLD analysis project Ga0164292, IMG submission 111486) | Eutrophic lake water microbial communities from Lake Mendota, Wisconsin, USA - GEODES117 metaG | ecosystem: Environmental > Aquatic > Freshwater > Lake | place: USA: Lake Mendota... | reverse complement strand
GGCCGAGTAGCGCTCATTAGTTAATCCCTTAAGGGTATCCATAATTTTCAAACCAGAATTTTCAAAGATGCGCCCATATGCCTCTCGATAAAAAAGTGCCAAATCTTCGGCTCTCCACCGTGGTTTGCCATCAGCCCCAGGGGCGGTAAGAGCGAGGGCAATATGACCGCCGGCAGAAGTACCCGCAATTAAATCGAAGAGTTCGCTGACGGGCTTTCCCATCCGTCGTTCAATCTCAACTACAACCATTCCAGGAATTAGGCCTCGTACGCCACCACCATCTATCGAAAGAATTTTCATTGCACCCTCTTCACGACTCTATTTCCTCGCCTTGAGAATTGAGGAAAGCACATCAGCTGCAGTAGCGATCTCAGAACTTTCAACATCTAAATGGGTAACTAACCGTGCATAGTGTGGGCCGAGCGCACTCACGAGTACATTTTCATTCTTCGCATGAGTTGCCAGCTCTGCTGAGGTCATTCCGATCTCTTTCAAATTCAAACCAACAATATTGCTCTGCACATGCTCGGGATTAATAACTGAAGGCGCAGCTTCATGAATCCGATCTGCTAGCAATCGTGCATGCTTATGGTCCTCTGATATTCGCAAGATATTGTTATCCAAAGCAAAGTGGCATGCTGCACCCAAAATTCCAACCTGGCGCATCCCGCCACCAAGGCGTTTGCGCCATACTCGAGCTCTCTTTATATTCTCTGAGCTACTGAGAAGTACTGAACCTACTGGCGCGCCAAGACCCTTTGAGAGACATACACTGATTGTTTCAAAGAACTTTCCATACTCTTTTAAGGAAACCCCGGTTGCAATGTGCGCATTCCATATTCGGGCGCCATCAAGGTGGAGAGAAATATTTGATTCTTGGGCGCCATTGAATAGCTTTTCGATTTCAGAGATCGGCTGGACAGTGCCGCCACCAAAGTTATGCGTGTTTTCGAGCGCAATTGCTTTTGTTGACACAAGATACGGACCTGCATGAGGACGAGACATAGCTAATACAGTGGCAGCATCAAGTAGGCCTCGCGGCGCGTGCCAAGTGCGAGTGGTTATTCCGCCATGTGCGGCGCCAGCACCTAATTCAGCGCGCACAATATGAGCATCTTCTTCGGTAAGTAGCTCTTCCCCAGGATTAACCAATAATCGGATACCAAGTTGGTTTGCCATTGAGCCAGATGGTGTAAATAGTCCCGCTTCTAAGCCGAAGAGATTTGCTACTCGTTCTTCTAAAGAATTAATTGTCGGATCTTCACCATAGACATCATCGCCTACCGGAGCTTGTGCCATTGCCTCCCGCATAGCCTGCGATGGCTTGGTCACAGTGTCTGAGCGAAGATCAATGATCATTAGGTAAGGCTAATCACTTTCCAGGGGAAATATAAGTACGCGACCATTCTAAAAACCTGGGATTACAGGAAGGCGCCCTTCGATCTCTGGGTCTTCGAAAGAAATAAAACGCTTTATATAGAGAAGCTCTCCAGATGGATGCACTCCGTAGTACTGGTAACCCATTCCTTCATACAACTTCTGACCTCTTTGATTATCTTTAGCAGTAATGAGGATGACTCCACCTTTCCCATTTGATTCGGCCCAATTATTGGCATGTTCGATTAATTTTTTGCCAATGCCTTTGCCTTTGTATGAATCATGAACTGCAATACCTAGCCAAGGAAGAGTTGTATCGATATCCCATAGGAACACATAACCAATCATCAAACCATTATCTTCAGCTAACCAACGGATAATTGATTTGTTCTTCTCCGTGACAAACTTGACCGCAAATTTCCTATTTACATCATTAGAGTTGAAAAACTTGGTGCTTTCTTCGCCCATTTGATTGAAGAAAGCATCGATCATGGGAAGATCATCAGGTTCAAATTTGCGAATTATCATCTTCAACTAACCTTAGTGAGGCTGCACAATTTGGCGAACAACTTTCTGAGCATCATCAAGTTCATCCATTGATTCATTAACTTCAGTTAATGGCCTAGTTTTAGTTATCAATTTCTCCGCAGGTAACTTGCCATCGCGCCAGAGCTGGACAAATTCTGGGATATCTTTCCGTGGATCACCAGAACCAAGATAGGAGCCCTTTAGCGTCTTCACGTCAGTGACGAGCGAAACTGCAGAGAAAGATAGTTGATCGGCAGGGGCTGGCAATCCAACAGTGACTGTTGTTCCTGCCCGAGCGGTGCTCTCGTAGGCATGCTTGAGCGCACTGGCTTTACCGACCGCTTCGATTGCATATTCCACGCCACCTTTGACGTGTTCGCGAATATCTTCAGTTGGATCAATAGCAATGTCTGCGCCCAGTTCAAGTGCTAACGCTCGCTTCATTGGCACTGGATCAATAGCAATGATTGGTGAAGCCTTTGCAACAACTGCGCCAAGTAGCGCGGCCATACCGACTCCGCCTAACCCCCAGATTCCCACGGAAGCGCCAGCAGGAACATTCGCTCCGTTTCGGACCGCGCCAACACCTGTTAAGAATGCACAGCCAAATATTGCAGCAATATCGATTGGCAAATCAGAAGGCACATGAATCAATGAACGTCGATCCAGCACCATGTACTGGCTATAGCAAGAAACCCCGTTGTAATGGTGGATCTTCTCTCCCTTATAGCTAATTCGCGAACCACCGCGGATCAATTCACCTTTTACATTTGCTGCAGAACCAACCGAACAGAATGCCGGAACGCCCTCACGACATTGCTCGCATTCACCACAACTAGGCAAGAAAACAATTGCCACCGCATCGCCAGGTTTCAAATCTTTAACTCCCGGGCCGACCTCTTCGACGATACCTGCACCCTCGTGTCCACCAATTAATGGAGTGGGCCGTGGGCGCGATCCATTTACAACAGATAGGTCGGAGTGGCAGATGCCTGCTGCTGTAATTTTCACGAGGACTTCGCCCTCGCGTGGCTTCTCAAGATCAATCTCAACTAGTTCTAGTGGCCTAGTTTTCTCGTATGGCATCGGCTGACCGCTAGTACGTAAGAGAGCTGCAAGTGATTTCATTTTCTTCCTTAGAACCGGGCGGACATTCCGCCATCAACGTGTAGAACTTGGCCTGTGCAATAGGTGTTCTCGGAACTAGCTAACCATGCAACATGCTTTGCCTGTTCCCATGGTTGAGCGGCGCGCAATTGAGGAATCTTTGAGTATTTAACATAAACAGTTTTGAACCATTCCGACTCAAGCTCGCTTACGCCTTGATTGGCAGACATTGGCGTATCGGTAAATCCAGGAGCGACCGCATTGACCAGAACATTATGCGGAGCAAATTCGAGAGCGGCAGTACGAGTTGCAGAATTTAGCCCACCTTTAGAAACATCGTAGGACATTGCCTTCTCTTCACTAAATTGACCATGCACGCTCGTGATATTAACGATTCGTCCATACCCGCGCTTTGCCATCTTGGAACCAAGATACTTCATCAAAAAAACTGGTGAATGTAGGTTGACGCGAAGAGTCTTGTCGTAAGCATCCCAGGTGAGATCTGGAATAAACTCACCAATTGCCATACCGGCACAGTTCACAAGAATGTCAATCTCTCCAATTGATTTCTCTGCAGCGGTGACCAATTCCGGCAGACTTTCAACGGCTGAGAGATCAAACTGGGTCGATGGTTGATGTGTACTTGCATTCTTATCAACTCCAAAAACAGTGGCACCTTGCGCGACAAACTCTGCAACAATTGCTGCACCAATTCCACTTGCGCTTCCTGTCACAAGCGCTCGCTTACCTGCCAATAACCCTGCCATTACTCCCCCTGTTTCGAAGCAATCGATGAAAACTCTTGCGATATCTTCCACCTATACGGGCTCAAAAGCCATAATTCTGGGAGCAATTCGTGTAATTATTTCATCAAAATTTAATCCGATTTTCTCACCAGCCGGGTTTTTAAGAATTTCCAACGTTACTCTTAGTCTGTGAAGAAAATCGCCCTAATCGCACATGATAAAAAGAAGAGTGAATTACTTGCCTGGGTCTTGGCCAATAAGGAAGAACTTGCTACTCACGAACTGATTGCAACTGGGACGACCGGCAAGCTCATATCCAAAGAGAGCGGATTGCCTGTTCAACTTGTTGAAAGTGGACCATACGGTGGAGACATCCAAATTGGGGCTGAGATGGTTGAAAATAGGATTCATGCCCTGATTTTTTTCTGGGATCCACTTGAACCGCAACCCCATGATCCCGATGTTAAAGCTCTGCTCCGAGTTTCGGTTTTAAAAAATATTCCGACTGCATCGAACCGCGCCACAGCCGATTTACTAATACATTCAAAGTTTTTTAATTGAACAAAGAAGATAAAACGTGGGGCCGACCAGGGGACTTGAACCCCTAACCACCCGATTACAAGTCGGGTGCGCTACCAATTGCGCCAGGTCGGCAAGCTTATTAAGCGGCGCCAGTCTAGTCGAAAAATAAGAACCGTAAAACTCGCAACGCGCGTTCTACACAAAGCCCGGTTAGGCGGTAGCCAGAGTGGTCTTACCTACTTTGCCTTCGATCTGATTGGCCTTCTTGCCGTCACCAATCTTGATTGGCTTACCAGCAATATCTACCAAAGTCTTTTTCTTGCCATCAACATAAATTGGAGCACCAGCTGGCGTCAGAATTGGATTGGCATTGCCATCGAAAATCTGTCCATTCAGCGCAACTCGAATTGCTTTTCCATCTGGTCCAAGAACGTTCTCTTTTTTGATTCGAATACTTAATTGGGTGGAATTGGTGCTAATTATGATGGGTTTGCCTGAGAGATTGAGTATTGATTTATTTGCAGAATCAATAACTTGGCCGTTCGCATCTAGACGACATGGTTTTCCAGCGCGATCTAATAAGAACTCGCCATTAGGGGCAAGAATCATGCCGCGTGAACTAAGAGTTACTGGTCGGCCATCACTTCCAGAAACATTTTTACCAGCGGCTGTTACCAATAGACCGTTGTAACCAAATTGCAAGGGCTGGCCATCCGAGCTCTTTATTTGCTTTCCGTCAAAAGTCGACGCTTGAATGCCAACTGCTCCAACATAAACCGGCGCGTTGGAAACTAATATCTTCTGACCGCTATTTGAGAGATATGGCTGACCAACGAGCGGTTTGCCATCAGCGGCGAGCGCAATACTTCCTACCGAATCGGCAAGCGCTTCAGCTAAAACCGGCTCCCCTGCAGCGCTACGAAGCACCACACCTTTTGCGTTTAGCACTGGTGGGACATAAACAATTTCGCCATTTCCAGCTTTCACAACTTTCCCGCTGCTATCTAAAAGTGGAAGAGCGAGTACGGGGCTTCCACTGCTGTCGTATACCGGTTCATTTTTCCCGAATGTGATCAATTTAGTCATCACGACTTTATCGCCATCGACAACTGGTTCGCCGATGCTATTGAGCACTGGACGAACCATGATCGGTAAACCATTTTTATCAACAAATACCGAGCTGCCATCTTTTATAACCGGAGCTGTAGTAAGTGGTTTGCCATCCGGACCAGTTAATACCTTGTCATCACTTCCCAAAACGTTGAGTAGAACCACTGGAGCTTTCTTTTTGCTCGGGCTTCCTGGAACTATTCGGTCGACATAAATAATTTGTCCGGACTCACTCTTTGCTACAGACGACCTAACTACCTCTCCCTTATCGTCAACGAGAGCTTTGCCCGACGAGCCAAGAACAGGTTGAAGAACAAGTGCTTTACCATTCTCATCTGTTAGCTCAGTTCCCTTTTCATCTTTAGCAACGACGGTAGCAACTTTATTTCCTTTTGCATCAACTACCTCTTCGCCCTCAGTTGCAGTTTTAGCAACTGTTGCTATCGAAGCAATCTTGGCTTCAGCCTCGATTAACTTTTGTTTTGCTGCACTGGCCGCATCAGCTTGCACTGCTAATTCAGTAATCTTCTTATTTGCCTCAGCCAGTCGTGTGTTCTGCTCTTGAACTTGCTGTTCAATATTTTTTACTTGGGTAGCTGCTTTAGCTTCAGCATTTTTGACAGCATCATTTTTAAGAGCGAGCTCTGCCTTTAGCGCAGCAATCTCTGCTTGTAAATCAGTAACCTGTTTCGTAAGAGTGGTGATCTGCGTAGCGCTCGTATCTACGGGTGCAGCAGTCGGAGCGTATGAAGTGGAACTACTTGATGCATAAGGATCTGCTGGCGCCCAAGTGCCACCACTTCCACCGCTACCTCCGGTGTACGTGCCACTTCCCCCTGTCCAAACGCAGACACCGGGTCTATCTGGATCCGGGGTAAATGGCCCATCGCATGCCGATGAAATATCTGCCGAAATGGTTACGAATAGAGTTGACATGAAGAGCAGGACAGACAGGCGGCGCATGCGATAAGGATAGGCGTACCGCCTCTAAGAATAAAAGAGAGAGGTAGGGATATACCCCTACCTCTCTCCAGTTGACCGTGAATCGCTTAATTACACAGTGGGCGTCGAGTACAGAACCTTCCCCTTGACCTTTATCTCTGCATCAACCAAGTACTTCTTTACGGCTGCGGTATTCATGGTGACTCCAGTGCCTGGCGCATCTGGGGCTTCAATCATGCCATCTGCACCAACTTCAATCCGATCAAGCGTGAGCTCCTGGCAGAGCAACTTCGGCTCCATTGGATACTCAGTGATATTTGAATCCTTAAGACCAGCAAAAGGTTGCAGCGATGAAGAGAGCGCTGATTGGGAAGTGAAGGTGTGATTGACATATTGAACACCTTTGGAAGTTGCATATTGTGCTACACGATAGGCATTTCCAATTCCACCAACATATCCGGTATCAATTTGGATGAAGCCAACTCCACCGTAATCTATTAATTGCTCTGCTTGGAATGCATTATGCGCACCTTCGCCACCAGCAAGTTTTACTTTTGGTGTTCTCTTTGCAAGCTCACCGTACTCAGCGAGCGCATAACCATCGAAAGGCTCCTCATACCAATACACATTTGCCTCGGCGAGCGCAGGTAATCGCTTCGCTGCTGCTTCGATGTCATCTTTAAAAACAGTTCCGGCATCAATCATGAGATAACCATCAGAGCCAATTCCTTCGCGCGCAGCATGGATATGTGCAGCATCATCTTCAACTGTGGTCGTACCAAATGGACCCCAACCAAACTTGATTGCCTTGAATCCTTGGTTCCGCATATCAACAGCTTTTTGCTTCGTCTCAGCTGCAGTATCACCAAATAAAACGGATGCGTATGGAAGTTTTCGCTCGCTCTTCTTATAACCAAGAAGTTTCCAGATTGGCTCTTCTTTCGCTCGGCCCAAGCAATCCCAGAGTGCGATTTCAATTCCTGAAATCAATAGATCACTTTGCAATAAGCCATAGAAAGAGTTCTGCCGCACATTGCGATAGACCTGGCGAATATCTTCTGGAGAATCAAGACGTTGTCCAAGAACAGAATCAATAACAGGGTGGCATCCGCTGTGTGACATCGGAGTAATCCAACTGGTGATACCCACCATTGGTGAACAGACAGCCTCACCCCAGCCAACATGGCCATTAGAGGTAACGCGACAGAGTAATGAATCCTGGCTTCCATCTCCGATATCTAGAACCTCGGGCATACGAAGGTAGAAGAGATCAACGGAATCAATTTTCATTTTGGATACCTTTCATACATCGTCATAAATGGCGGTTTGTAGTTAGCTTAGTGTTACAGGTGCACTGTGCTTTGGCGAGCGACCATCGCCTGAGGATACTCCGCGAATTCTCCTGGACATCCATGGAATAAGAAAGGTAACAAACCATCGAAGGTCATCGTAGATTTTCGCCAGTAACGAACGGCGCGGGAGCGCAGGTAGATCTCTTCGCCAATCGGGGTCGTATGGCCCACCAATTGCTTGCAGTACCCCTTGCGCCACTCGATGGTGACCAGCGGGATTGAGATGGAGCCGGTCTTTATCGAGGAACCTTCTACTACCTATCTCAGGATCAGCTGTTGCCTCAAGAACTATGGCACCAACCTCTTTCGCCATCTCTCGCACCACATTATTAAAGGCGCTAAAACGTTGCTGCCATAAATCTTGCATCTTCCCAGATTTCGCCACGCGTTCAATCGCCGTGAAAAGCATCAGCTGACACCCAGTTGCACTTAACTTGCGAACTGCCTCTTGGTATTTCGGTAGCACGTTATTTGGATCGTAGCTTGGGCGCAACAAGTCATTAGCTCCTGCATGAAATGAGACAAGAGTCTCTTTTCCTTCAATCCATTCCAATGCAACCGGCACTTGATCTTCAATCACTTGTCCAACTAATTTCCCGCGCACTGCGAGATTGAGATAAGTAAAACCTGGTCTTTGGGTGGCCAAGGCGTCAGCAACTCGATCTGCCCAACCACGGTATTGATTGTTAACTAGAACATCCTGCATTCCTTCAGTAAAGGAATCTCCTAACGCAATGAACCTTGTGTAGCTTTTCATATCAACTCACTTTTGTTACGTGTTACTTTTTGCTTTTTCTCTTCTCAGCAACTGAATATAAAGCTATGGCAGCCGCGACGCTCGCATTTAACGACTCCATATCTGACGACATAGGAATTGAAACCACTAAATCGCAACTTTCGCGTACTAAACGAGAGAGACCTTTACCCTCGCCTCCAATGACAATCACCAACGGTTCATCGGCGACTGCCATTTCCGAGAGCGACACCGATCCACCAGCGTCAAGACCGACGACAAAATATCCTTCGCTTTGCAAATCTTGAATCGTTGCCGTCATATTCTTAATCTGCACAACTGGCGTGCGCGCAGCTGCACCAGCAGATGACTTCCACGCAACTGCAGTCATTCCAGCAGCACGACGTTCTGGGATAACAATTGCGTTAGCGCCAAAGGCGCACGCACTCCGAATTATTGCTCCCAAATTTCGCGGATCTGTAACACCATCGAGCGCAACAAGTAACGGAACCCCTTGAATTTTGCTGATTACTTCACTAAGTGGACGGAATTTATATGGAGCAACACGCAGAGCCACCCCTTGATGAGCTGGATATGGATCAAGCTCTTTCCGATTGATATCGATAACTTCGATTCGTGCTTCGCGGGCTAATTCAACAATTTCTGTAATGCGCTCATCGATATCTACCCCACGAGCAACCATCACTCGCTTCACTGCGATTCCGGCTCGTAATGCCTCTAGTACTGGATTGCGACCTACAATGACATCGTCTTGCACTTCATACTCACGCTGTTCACGTGGAGCATGTGCATCACGATCACTCTTCGGACGACGCGTTGAGCTCTTTGCTCTCGTTGCTGCGGCAGCTTTTCGCTTCGCTGCCGGATGATAAGTGCGATCCTCAGCCTTTGGTGTTGGCCCTTTTCCAGCAAGCCTTCTCTTATTGTTTCCGCCTGAGCCAGGCTTCTTCTTTGCAACCATTATTTACTCCACCTTGGCCCTTCTGGAGTGTCTTCGATAGTAAGACCCAACGAGGTGATGGAATCTCGAATTCGATCAGCGCTTTCAAAATCTTTTCGCGCTCTTGCTGCTTCACGTTCGTCAAGAAGTGTCTTAACTAGGCCTGAGACTACATCGCTTAAGCCCTCATCATTGCGCGACCAGGTCGAATCCCATGGGTCACAACCTAAGACTGCAAGTGCACCGCGGACTTCTGAGGCGTTGCGCTCCAAAGCTGCATAATCTTTGGCAGCAGCTGCATTATTGCCATCACGGACTAATTCAGAGATTACAGCGAGCGCAGCCGGCACTGCCAAGTCATCATTCATAGCCTTGGCAAAATTCTCAGCGATCAAGCTCTCTGGAACTCTGCCCAGCTGTGATGCAGAACGCTTTAGGAAACTCTCTATTCGGCGAAAATTAACAGCTGACTCATCGAGCGCCTCTGGTGAATACTCCAACATTGAACGATAGTGCGCACTACCTAAATACCAACGGAGCTCTATGCCGCGAACTCGTTTCAACAATTCATGAATTCGTAGCGTATTTCCAAGAGACTTGCTCATCTTTTCACCAGCAGTTGTGACCCATGCGTTATGAAGCCAACGTTGGGCAAATGGGTAACCTGCGCCATTAGATTGAGCAATCTCATTCTCATGATGCGGGAAAATCAGATCTAATCCACCAGCATGGATATCAAACTTCTCACCAAGGTACGCCTGCGCCATCGCAGAGCATTCGATATGCCAACCTGGGCGGCCATCTCCCCACGGCGTTGGCCAAGAAGGTTCTCCTGGTTTAGCGCTCTTCCACAGCGCAAAATCTTGTGGGTTCTTCTTCAACGACTGTGTTGTTTCATCACCATCGGGGCTCGATTGCAGATCATCAATCTTCTGCCCTGAGAGCGTGAGATATGAATCAAGTGAGCGCACATCAAGATACACATCGCCATTTGAGACAGGGTATGCCTTGCCACGCTCAATTAACCGAGCGATTAATTCAATCATTTGCGTGATATGACCGGTTGCTCTCGGCTCATAAGTTGGTGGTAACACATTCAGTTCTGCATATGCCGCCGTGAAAACTCGCTCATATTTTTGCGCGAGCGCCCACCAAGGCATCTCTTCATGAATAGCGTTATGCAAAATTTTGTCATCGATATCTGTGACATTGCGAATAAATGTGACCTCATATCCACTCGCGATTAGCCAACGGCGCAAAATATCGAAGTTAATTCCGCTTCTTATGTGGCCAATATGTGGCGGAGCTTGCACAGTTGCGCCGCAGAGGTAGATCCCAACTTTTCCCGACTTAATGGGAATGAACGGATTTACCTCGCGCGTCAGGGTGTTATAGAGAGTAATGCTCATGTTTGCTGCGCAATCAGAGCTGTCGCGATGGCTGCGATTCCTTCGCCGGTACCCGTAAAACCCAGCCCATCTGTCGTCGTCGCGCTGAGCGAAACTGGTGCGCCACCGAGTGCAGTGGAGAGCGCCGCTTCACCTTCATCGCGACGAGTGGCAATTTTTGGACGATTACCAATTACCTGTACCGCAACATTTTCAATAAGAAAACCCGCACTCGTTACTCGATTAAATACCTCTCTCAAGAGCGATACGCCGCTTGCGCCTGCCCATTTCGGGTCTGACGTTCCAAAGATTGACCCCAAATCGCCAAGGTGTGCTGCCGATAGCAGCGCATCACAGATTGCGTGAGCCGCGACATCACCATCAGAGTGCCCTTCAATTCCAAATTCCTCTGGCCAAGTTAACCCTGCAAGATGCATAGGTTTGGTGTCAGAGAACTTATGCGCATCGAAACCAACTCCTGTTAGATGCTTCATCACTTCCCCACCAACTCTTGTGCCCATGTCAGATCATCAAGCGTCGTTATCTTACGAGCTAATTGGCTTCCTGGAACGACCTTTACCGGAACTCCTAATACAGCGACAAGTGCCGCGTCGTCAGTCGCGTCAGCACCAGAAGCATGTGCAGCAGTAATTGTTTCGAAGGTAAAACCTTGTGGGGTTTGTACCGCACGAAGTAAGTCACGTTGCGGGGTATCAATCACATATCCGCGCTCATCTACTACTTTTATAGTGTCAACCACATCAAGAGCCGGCACGACTGCATTCTCACCTAAGTTCAATTGAGCAAGAATGCTCTCGGCAAGCTCCGTTGGTGCAAAAGCCCGTGCGGCATCGTGAATCAATACATATTTAGTGGTGAGTGAGAGCGCTTTCAACGCATTTGCCACGCTCTGACTTCGAGTTGCGCCACCAGTAATTACAACCACATGCGAAGCAAGATGGGCTTGTGCAAAAATTGCTCGAAAATTCTCTTCATATCCAGCAGGTGCGGCAATAACAGTTTCTGCCGCAAGGGTAGAAAGATTTTCTACCGCTCGTTCAATGAGGGTACGCCCACCAACTTCAACGAGAGCTTTTGGAATACCGAGGCCAAGTCGCTCGCCACTTCCTGCTGCGGGAATGACTACTGCGGTTTTTGAATGGCTCATCTGATGAGCCAATTAGGAGGCGAGCACCTCGTCGAGAATGCCTTCTGCCTTAACTTCATCAGTCTTCTCGGCGAGCGCAAGTTCGCTAATC
>Ga0164292_10003996_pt1 | contig 12025 bp, 11 predicted proteins | sample GEODES117metaG_FD_111486 | JGI IMG/M metagenome (GOLD analysis project Ga0164292, IMG submission 111486) | Eutrophic lake water microbial communities from Lake Mendota, Wisconsin, USA - GEODES117 metaG | ecosystem: Environmental > Aquatic > Freshwater > Lake | place: USA: Lake Mendota... | reverse complement strand
TTATAAAACTACCTGCTAGCCAAACTTACTCATAGCGGACTTTGCGTTTTCTTGCTGCTGGTCGGTAGACCAGGCAGCGGCGGGAAATTTTCTTAAAAAATTGTTTTTGTGATGATGGGTTTTTGGCTGAAATACGAGTAACCACCAAAAGATTTTTTCACATCAGGTCAGGAGAACTTACAGAGGCATGAAGTCACTCTTTGCGGACTTTGCGTTTATAAAACTACCTGCTAGCCAAAGTTACTCATAGCGGACTTTGCGTTTCTGCTGCTGAAGAATAGCCTTGAAAACTATTTCCCACAAGAACTCTATTAAATTTTTAGCAAAAAAGAAGAATATTCTTAAACACTGGCACATTAATTAAAAACATTTAATAACTTCAAAATAAAAACTATGGGCAAATTTGTAATTACCAAAAGAACAAACGGAGAATTTCAGTTTAACCTAAAAGCTGATAGCGGATACAGTATTCTGTCTAGCGAAGGTTACACAACTAAAGCAAACTGCGAAAATGGAATTGAATCTGTTCGCAAAAATTCACAGGACGACAGTAGGTTTAACAGCAAAACATCTTCAAACGGAAAAGCGTACTTTAATCTCATGGCAACCAATGGACAAATCATTGCAACGAGTGAGATGTATGAAAATGAAACAAATAGAGACAATGGTATTGCATCCGTAAAAAGTAATGCACCGGACGCAACAATTGACGATCAGACTGTATAAAAATACAAGCATCTGATATTTTTACATTTTTAGTTTAGGCACAACAAAATTCCGGCACAGGTTATCAACCTGTGCCTTACCTTATGTATTTATCTTAACTACTGCTTTGGCCTCGGCCTGGTTTACTAGCCGATTACCAACACCCTGATGCTGCCATCTACAGCTCTTTATAAAAAATAATTTGTTGGCATTTTCATTTCGAGCAGCTGTTGAAAACACCAGCCGGCTGCGTCAACAATTGAAGGTGTTAAAATGACGGACAGTTACACCGCAAAACTGGCAAGTAAATAAAACCATGTAGTTGTAAAATTAAAGTTAAAGGCTTATACTTTGGAATGGTACTGGTAGGGTGCTTACAAAACAGCAACCACCAAAGGACACTGCTTCAAACAATAATCTTATCAAGACAAATGATACTTTACCTCATAGAACACAGTCGAAAAAAGAAGCTGGTGCTTATGAAGAAATTCCCGGCTTGAAAGCTTTCATAGCCCACAAGCTAGCGAATGGCAATGAGGGTATGGAAAGGTATTACCTTAAAAAAAATATAGAGCAATTTAGCAGTGCCTATTTGTATGAATATCTGGATACTTATACTGAAATTAACAATGCAAAATTAGCATTCGATCTGGATGAAGATAGGGATATGGATTATTGCATCGTATATGGTAAACCGAAACCCCATATAGACTTTTACATCTTTGATAATGTTTTAAGGGAATTTGTTTTAGATACATTGATGAGTAAAGCTCCTTATTTATATCTCCATTTAAAAGAACATAAATTAGTGATAGCCGAATATCCCATGCAGCAGATGTCAAAAACAAATAAGATAGACACTTATAAACGATGGAATAATTATTGGCAATTGATAGAATGGGAAATACAAGATTACCTGACACCGCATAATAGTATAAATGAAGCAGGAGGCAGGCGCCTGAACGAGAGTTTATGCCTTTACGACTTCAGAACCAAACAGTATATACAGCATGCCGATTATAATTTTGATGGTAAAATAGACACGAGAATAGCACATGACAGCAATGTTGTATTTCATAACACGAGCTATTATTGCGAAAAATTTGACTATTATATCTACGACAAAGAGAAAGGCAAAAATATAAAAGATGAATTTTTAAGTTCAGGCAGTTTTACTTTCAACTTCAACAATAAAACGGCAACAGGCTATGTTGAAGAAAGAAATTATACTAAGCAAAATACATGGCACAGCATTACATACAAATATGAATGGATGGATCATAAATTCGTAAAAACAGAAATGGTAGAGCAAATACAAGCCTGCCCCAATTGTGAAAAAACAATTACGATAACATCCAAACTCATTGCCGGCAAATGGCAGCAGGTAGATTATAATCCCGGAGAGGAATAAGTGAAGAATAATTTAAAACATAAAGGGGGCGTTTTTCAATGTTATTTAAAGCGTCGGCATTAATAAGCTTTTCCTGATAAGTGTTTGGCAAGACCTTGTCCCGATTTTTTGGGAAGTGGTGGTTCAGTTCACCTGGCTGCGGGCCGGTTAGGCTTTTAGTTGTTAACTTCATTATCCTATTTTCAATCAGCAACGGACCCGGGATGGATGTAATAAAACTAAAAACCAATCCCCTTAAGGAAACATTATTTATGGATGACTTTAATCAAATTTAATGTCAATCCAATTCAGGATGATACAAACCAGACAGGCAAACTTTATTCAATAAATTGGTTATCCTTTAATTATATTTTCATTTTCGCTGTTTGCAATTTGCAAACAAAGAAATATCTTTTTAACATGTAACCTCACAAAGGAATGCGCCCCCAGTTATAACTTACCGGGTTTTCATAAAAGAATGAATAAGATACATTCAGGGCATCTGAGATTTTCAGAAGTGTTTCGCTGCTGGGTGTTACAATGCCGTTTTCAAATTTATGTATGGATTGCTTTGCTACACCGACCTGGTCGGCGAGCTCCTGCAGAGAAAGTTTGTTTCTCTCCCTGAGTTCCTTAAGTTTATTGGCAAATATATTTTCCATAACAAATGTTTATACTGAAAATATAAAAAGTAACCTAAAAAAATTAGTTTATTTAAGTTGCGATATTTTACCTTTTTATCTCTTAAAATATAATAATGTAAATAATGTTTTACAAATTAAGTTATATTTATAAAACATAATTATCGTTGGGAATAAAAATAAATCACCAATATTACCAAGTACAGCCAAAATCCTTACAGAATTTGGGGAAAATATCAAGCTGGCCCGTTTGCGCCGCAAACTTAGCGCAGAGCAGGTAGCAGAAGGGGCAAACATTAGTCGACCAACCTTGCTTTCCATAGAAAAGGGCATGCCGGGAGTTGCTATGGGTTCTTATGCTCAGGTACTTTTTGTATTGAACCTCGAAAAGGATTTATTGAAAGTGGCGGCAGATGATATGCTCGGCAGAAAATTACAGGATGCAGAGCTTACGATAAAAGAAAGAGCACCCAAAAAATAAAACAGCAATGGCAGCAAACACAAAAAAGGAAATTCAGGTATATGCACATTAGCTGCGTTTACAGGGGCCTTCCTTGATGGGTGAGTTGTCTGTAGCACCGGCAAAAACTGGACGACAAAGACGGCTATATTGACCTGCTTTGGAAAGGCACAATTTTAATAGAAATGAAAAGTCGGGGCAAAAGCCTTGACAAAGCTTTTGGACAAGCCAAAGACTATTTGCACGGACTGAAAGAACACTGAAGCCTTCCCAAAGAGTTCCTCTTACCGTACTTTGCATTGAAAAATAGTTTTCAGCTGCAGGTCGGGAGATCATGCAGCGGTGGAAAGGAATACGCAACGTCCTTTTCAAGAGACGTTGCTGGGAAAATGGTTCCTCTTACCGTACTTTGCGTTGAAAAATAGTTTTCAGCTGCAGGTCGGGAGATCATGCAACGGTGGAAAGGAATACGCAACGTCCTTTTCAAGAGACGTTGCTGGGAAAAGAGTTCCTCTTACCGTACTTTGCGTTGAAAAAATGGTTTTCAGCTGCAGGTCGGGAGATCATGCAGCGGTGGAAAGGAATACGCAACGTCCTTTTCAAGAGACGTTGCTGGGAAAGTAGACCATGCAGAGGTGTGGTCGTTGCTGATAAAATACCTTTTAAAATTCTATAATTATACCAATAGTAGGTGTTACACTGGCATCGCTATTTAACAGCAGAATTGGAATGGCATTGCTGCCGTTTGGCTTTATTGCTTGTCCATCTGTAGTTAAAAAGGCAGTATTTTCGGCATTTCTTTTAAAGGTATAACTGGGTGCTGCAGGATTTTTAGCGCCATACCAATTGGTAACATCGAGGAAAAGGTCTATGGTGGTTTTTCTCAGGTTCCATTTCTTATCAATCCTCACATCACTTGCATTAAAGCCAGTTAAACGTTGTTCATTTAATTTGCTATAATCCAGCACGCCCTGGCCAAGTGATAAATAATTCAGCCTTGATTCATTTTCGTCAAATACAGTAAAAGGCGCACCACCCTGATATCTGAATTTTAAACCCAATTCCCAATTTTTTGGAAACTTATACCCCCAGGTAATGCTTAATAAATGTTGGTTATCCCATGAGCTCGGCACAAGAACATTATTTGCTCCGGCATATTGGCTGCGATAATAGGTATAGGACAAAATACCATAAAATTTATCAGTTAATTTTTTTTGTGCAAAAAACTCTATCCCATAAGCATTTCCTTTGCCGATTGTAGATACAGCCTCATTACCTAAAATGGTAAAATCGTTACCCAAGTTTGATAAGGCAATACCATTTCTATTCGATACCGGTACATTGCTATACTTTTTGTAAAAACCTTCTATTGTAAATCGCAAACCGTCGTTTGGCAAATATTCTACTCCGGCAACGTAATGGTCGCTTTGTAAATAATCGGCATTTTTATTCACCAAATTATTATTGTTATCTGCAAATCCTAATATGGTATTGGGTGCAAGTTTGTAATAGCTGCCGATCGATGCATTAACCGTCCACTGATCTGCTACTACATAGCTGAACGAAATTCTTGGCGATAAGCTGTTCAGTGGATTACTTCCTTCTGAAGTAAATGTATTAATATCGCTACGTAATCCTGCGCTGATTCCTAATCTGCTGTTGAAAAAGCGTTTGCTAACTTGTGCAAATGCACCGAATTTCCAATAATTATTTAACGGACTAACAAAATTCACCACAGTTGCCGGTTGAACAATATTGCCTGCACTGTCTTGAAACTCTTTGCGTATAACACTGTAAGTATCGTTGGTGTATTCTACTAACTGGGCTGAACCACCATAAGCAATTTTAAAGCCGTTGAAGTTTTGGTTCACATCTAATCGAAGTTTGTTTTCTGTTTCTCTCGATTTGTACAAAAGGGTAAGCTCAGAGGGCAATTGTGTATTGTTATCTTCATACTGCTTATTGTCATTATCAAAACTGTTCCTGCTTAGTGCAATATTGTAAAAGCCATTTTTCAGTAATCTCTTATATGATAAACCAATCGTATAATTCCATTGGTTTATGATCGGTGCGGAATTGATGAGATATAATTTTTCCGGCGTAGCACTCTTTATGCTTGCAAATCTGAATTCGTCGATTGCTCCAATGCCAATGAAGGAAAGGGTACTTTTATCGTTTATTTTTTTTGTAATTTTTGTTTGAAAATCCCAATAGTTGGGTCTTATCGGTAAATCGATCAGAGAAAATAATAATTGCAGATACGATCTGCGTGCAGAAAAAAGAAAGGTTGTTTTTTTGTCTTTTGCTAATGGACCTTCTAAAGTTGCAGCCAGTTCTGTTGCACTCAGCCGGATATTTCCCTGAATTTTATTAGGATTTCCGTTTTTTTGTTTGAACTGAAAAACTGAACTCAATGCGTTATCGTACCTGGCATCAAAAGCGGAGGTACTTAGTTTCACATCTTCAATGAACGACACATTTAGCATGCCCTGCGGACCACCAGAGCTGCCCTGAGTTTGAAAATGATTGATTACCGGAACTTCTATCCCATCTAAATAAAATACATTTTCATTTGGTGCACCACCCCTAATGATGATATCATTTCTAAATGAACCACCTTGTTGTCCGCCACCAACACCAGGCAAGGTTTGAATTACTTTACTGATATCAAAGTTACCACCCGGATTACTTTTAATTTCCTCCGTAGTTAGCCTTTGAACACTAAGCGGGGTTTCTAAAGTTGCCGCTTTTACGGTTCGCTTGTTCGACTTTACAATAAACTCATTCAACAGTTTATTTTCCTGTTCTAACTCGATACTAAGGTTGTTTTCATTTCCTGCTGTTACATTAATATTATAAAGGGTTTGATTCTTATAACCAATCAGGCTAACGGTAACGCTATAGTTTTTAAAGGCAATATTCATGATCCGGAAAACTCCGTTGGAATCTGAAATAGTACCAATACTGCTACCTGTTAAATTTATACTTGCATTGGATAATGGCTTTTGGGTTTGTTTATCTACAATCAATCCTGAAATACTTCCCTTTGTTTGAGATAGTGCATTTTGAGTAAAAAAAGTAAGCAATACAATGATGCGGTATATTTTTTTCTGCATAGTGGATACTTTTTATTTGATGGTTATTAGCCTATTATTCTTTTTATTTAGTGAATATAGTGCTGTAAAATACATGAATCATCATTTATAGCATTTTATTTTCAAGAAATAGCATAATATTGTTCTAATTATCGGATAAGTGTAATGGATTTTGATTTACTTACGAATATTATTGAAGCTTATAAAGCCTATCAATTGTCTGCCGGCAGTGATAAAAAAAGCAGCATAACCGACTTTATTGCCTGGGTAAATGAGCAATCCTATTTAAAAGATGAACCGATAAATGCTGTGCTTACGGCAAACATCGGTAAATATGAAATAGAAGCAGAAATAGGAAAAATGGTGATTTGCTTGCATAGATATTCCAGACTGCTGATCAAAAAAGGGTTGATGAATTTTCCTGAACTGGTAAGTGAGGATTTTACTTATCTGTACACGTTGATGGAAGTGGAAAGCATGACTAAAATACAGTTGATTGAAAAAAATGTGCATGAAAAACCAACAGGTTTGGAGGTGATTAAAAGATTGTTGAAACATGGCCTGGTTGGGGAACGCGACGATGAAATGGATAAGCGAAGTAAAAGGGTTTTTTTAACGGATAAAGGGAAGGCACTTTTTTTTGCTACCATTGAACAAATGAATAAAGTGTCGTTAATTGTTACAGGCAACTTAACCATGGAGGAAAAAAATCAACTTCATACTTTACTTAGAAAATTGGAAGATTTTCATCATCCAATTTTTTTAAGTAACAAACCCATTTCTATCGACCAGTTAGTTGATAAAACAAATTCAGCTTAGCACCGTCTACGGAACGTTACGTTCTGTTCCATTTCTTGGCAATTTTTTTACAGCTGCAGGCCGGGAGATCATGCAGTGGCTGAAAGAAATGCGCAAACTTTTCAAAAAAAACGTTGCTGTGAAAAAAATGCCAGCAGTCATTTCTAAAGTCTTGCTTCCACTTTGCGAAATATCATATATTTGCCATCAAATAAATAAAAACTAAAATTTATGTCAAAACGCAGTTTATTAGCAATGCTTACTCTGCTTGGGGTAATCACAATTTCTTCCTGCAAAAAAGATAACGACAGTAACCCAGGTTGCACCAACAATACAGGATGGCTCAGGAATGGTAATGAAGCCGTATTTGAAAACACCTCTATTTTCCTTGCTGCAGATACCTTGTATACAAGCTTTGCAGAAGTTAGCACTGGAGTTTTCAGGTCAACCAGTAAATTTGATGATGGCACAATATACCCAATTCAAACCACTTACCTTCAGGCCTGCGGCAATAGTATTTACCAGGCTGAAACCGCAGACCTTGCCAACAAGAAAGAAGTGTACCGGATTGATGGAAATGTAGGGGATGCCTGGACGTACACAAGCACTTCTTTTGGCGGAAACACGATAACAACCACAACCACTATTGCGGAAAAGAATGTTTCTGTAACTGTTCCTGCAGGTACATTCGTTTGTATCAAGTTACGCCAGGTTTCCACTTCAAGTGCAGGCGGATCGGCTACAACCGACACCTATATAAATAACAGCGCAGGACCCGTATTGGTTGATGGCAGTACTGCAAATTATAAACTAGCAAGAAAAAATTATTAATCTTCTAAAGCTGCTAAAAAAGGGACATCTAGGTGTTCCTTTTTTTATTACTTTAATTCCGAGTTAACCCATAGTAATACCGATTGGACAAAAAATATAGTCCAATACCGGCTATCGCCTCATTGTACTATTTGTTTGATACCATCGGCATTTACCACTCTAAGATTTATAAAATATTGGCATATTATATAAATCACATTGGTATAAGTTTATAAACCTGACACCCAGCAAAGCAATGCCACAATTCGGGCGGAAAGCCTTTTGTTCAGCATTGTTTCTGTACCAATCTTCAGTTTTCGTTTTGACCGTTCATTAACCCGCCAGCAGTTTTTAATTCTTTGCATCGTCTTCGTCTCCAGACCTTGCGATCTCATTTCTTAACAAGGTCTCCGGAACGGGACTTTGCGTTCTTACTTCTTAGCGACGACCCGTCCTATAGACGTTTGGTTCCATATATCAATGTTTATTCAATCTTGAGATTGGTTAATTAAACATGGAATGCCCAATCAATACGCAACGTTCCTTTTGAAGAGAGAACGTTGCTGAGAACGAAAAATAGTTTTCAACTGCAAGTCAGGAGACCACGCAGCGGCGGCACCATTCCGGTTCGTGAGGACACTAGCCGGGGCGGCGGTGAGGAAACAGCTGAAAAACAATTATTTATTCGATACACATACTAAACATTCATCCCCACCGTTTACTATTTGGTTTTTCATAGGATATTGGATTAATACGGGCCGGGATTTCTATCCTGGCTCCTTTTTTTTCTTTTGAATTACATACTTAACCTACGAAAACCAATACCAGTGAAATTATAATGCAGCTACTTTCGTCCAGGATGTCAAACTCAGGTTATCACTGATCATTTCACTTTTTTTGCCTCCATAAAGCAGGATTGCCTGACTTTCCGGTTGTAGTTTTTGCCAATATTTTAAAGCTTTGAACTGGCTGTTATCTGATGATTTTCCTGATTTGATTTCAATGGCAAGGGGACCATTTTCGTTTTTACATATTAAATCTACTTCATTTCCTGTGCTATCTCTAAAATAGAAGAGTTCGTCGTTCTGTGCCATATTGAATCTGTTTTTTTTGATTTCCGAAACGATCCAATTTTCAAAGAGCGCTCCATAAGCATTATGTTTTTGTAATGCCGTATGATTTCTTATTCCAAGCAGCTTACATAATAAACCTGTGTCATAGAAATAAAGTTTCGCACTTTTAATTATCCTTTTATTCATATTGTTGTACCATGGTTGTAGTAAAAAAATAATATAGCTGTTTTCAAGTAATCCCAGCCATGCTAATATGGTTTTAGTATCAACACCGGTTTGCTTTGCTAAAGTTTCCCTGTTAAGTATTTGTCCTGCATGATTTGCACATAAACTTATGAATCTTGTAAATAAGCCTAGGTTTGTGATATTCCTCAACAGTCGCACATCCCTTTGTATATAGGTTTGTATGTAGCTGTTAAGCCAGATCCCTGGGTTTAAATTTTCCGCCCATATCTCCGGATAACTCCCTTTAACAATCAGCTTATTAATATCATCGTAAGCAAATTTGGCCTTCACAAGTTCGGCATAACTGAAGGGCAATAAGGTTAGGTATCCTGCCCTGCCAGCCAGAGATTGCGAAACTTGCTCCTGTAGAAGAAAATTGTTAGAACCCGTGAGAATGAACTGGCCTCTTTTGGTATTGTTATCTAATACTTCTTGCAAATACCTAAAAATGTGCGGCACTCTTTGAACCTCATCAAATATCGCCCCTTTAGCATATTTTTTTAAGAAACCTTCAGGATTTTGTTCTGCCTCATATTGGATGCCCGGGTTTTCAAAATTGAGGTAAGGCTTACCGGGAAACAATTGTTTACTTAAGGTGGTTTTACCGCTTTGCCGGGGCCCGGTTATACACAAGGCCCTAAATTGAGTCAATGCATATTTTGCTTCCGGAAATATGTCACGTGTAATCATATCAATTCCTTTTCGGTAAAATTATGCAAAAATGGAATCTAATTCCAGATTGGTGTAAAATTGCAAAAATGGAATTTGATTCCAGATATGTATAAATTTAGGGTTGAATCATTTACAGCTAACAGCCGGAATTTGGAAATTGTGCTAAAACCATATTCCCGGATCAATACCTATAAAAAAATCTCCCAAAAGGAGATCTTAATTTTATGAATACGGGTTTTATTAGATGATCAGCATCGAATCGCCATAGCTGAAGAAACGGTATTTATCCTTAATCGCTTTTTTATAGGCTTCCATCATCAAGTCGTAACCGGCAAAAGCACATGCCATGATCAATAAACTGGTTTTGGGCAGGTGGAAATTGGTCACCAACGCATCAGCGATATTGAAATGATATGGCGGATGGATGAAATGATTCGTCCACCCCTCAGAAGGTTTCAGCAATTTCTGTGCAGTATAAGAAGATTCCATAGCACGCATGGTGGTGGTTCCGATGGAACAGATGCGATGGTTGGTTTCCTTGGCTTTGTTTACAATGGTACAGGCCGTTTCATCAATCTTATAATATTCCGCATCCATCTTGTGTTTGCTGAGGTCTTCCACTTCTATAGGGCGGAAAGTACCTAATCCGGTATGTAAGGTAACTTCGGCAAAACGGATGCCCTGAATTTCCAAACGTTTGATCAGTTCTTTACTGAAATGCAATCCCGCAGTTGGGGCCGCAACAGCACCTTCATGTTTGGCGTAAACAGTCTGATATCTTTCCTTATCTTCTTCTTCAGGCTTGCGTTTGATATACTTTGGTAATGGGGTTTCACCCATCAGTTCCAGCATCTGGCGGAATTCTTCATCGGTACCATCCCAAAGAAAACGGATGGTTCTGCCGCGGCTGGTGGTATTGTCGATCACTTCAGCAACCAGTTCATCACTTTCCCCAAAATACAATTTGTTGCCCACCCTGATCTTACGGGCAGGATCTACAATAACATCCCAAAGCTTATTGGTTTTATTAAGCTCCCTGAGCAGGAAAACCTCGATCTTGGCTCCTGTTTTTTCTTTCCTTCCATACATCCTTGCCGGAAAAACCTTGGTATTGTTTACCACAAAAACATCCTTGTCGTCAAAATACTCCATGATATCATGGAAAAGCCTGTTCTCCATATGCCCCGTTTTACGATCGATCACCATCATTCGGCTTTCTTCACGTTTTTTGGCAGGGTGCTGGGCGATGAGATTCAGGGGTAAATCGAAACGGAATTGTGATAATTTCATCAGGTAAAATGGTTTTGAATGGTTGTTTTGTTCTTTTCAATCATTCACGCCTGAATTGGCTTAAGCATCCCAACAAACGGGGAAGCGGCACATCATGTTACGGCATGACTAAAAGTGGGTAAAATTAAGGTTATTTTACTACATTAGCTCTTCTATTTTAACACAGATTTCGCAACAGAAAAAACAGCCTAATTTTAACGAATGATTCCTAATGCGTAGCATTAGGAAAATAAGCCAATGGAATTTGATATAAGCTATACCAGTAAAGAGATTACACCATGGGGAGGCATGGTTTTTATGAAGCAAATGTTGCAAAAAATTGGGTATAGAGACCTTATGGAGAAAAATACAGACCTCCCGCAGTCAGGTTCAAATAGAAGTTGTCAAACGGCAACCATTATTGAGGGGTTTATTGCCAGTTTTTGGTGTGGAGCAAACAGATTTCTACACACAGAGGTAACTTTTTCCCAGAAACGTCTCCCGAAGACGTTTCGTTTTTTGGCTGCAGGCAAGGAGATCACGCAGCGGAGAAAAAATTAGTGAAGACCAACAGCGGAAAAAAAGAATAAAAGATCTACCACATGCGGCAAGGAAAACAATTCGGTCTTTTCTTAGAAGAGGAAATACATAAGAATTACCGCTACTCTGCGTATGTCACCAACATGAAACTTTCAGCAGCAGAAATCTGGAGGTTATACCGAGGAAGAGGTGAAGCAGAAAACAGAATTAAAGAATTGAAATATGATTTCGGATTTGATAGTTTCAATCTTAAAGACTTTTTTGCTACAGAAGCTGCATTAACTTTTGCAATGATTGCGTATAATTAAATGGCGCTTTTTAGAACATTTGTATTGCAAGAAAAAACG
>Ga0164292_10003995_pt1 | contig 12026 bp, 9 predicted proteins | sample GEODES117metaG_FD_111486 | JGI IMG/M metagenome (GOLD analysis project Ga0164292, IMG submission 111486) | Eutrophic lake water microbial communities from Lake Mendota, Wisconsin, USA - GEODES117 metaG | ecosystem: Environmental > Aquatic > Freshwater > Lake | place: USA: Lake Mendota, Wisconsin... | reverse complement strand
TTGTTACGCTATTGATCGGGTTAGTCATAAACGCTATATCGTTGATGCTATTAAGATTACTCGTCCTACGCCTGCTGCAATCCGTCAGATAATCTTTGACTGGACTGCGCTCTATCAGCCCACCGAGTGGATTGTAGAAAAGAATGCTTTCCAATCATTCCTTACGCAAGATGAGGGAATCCGTCAGAACTTGGCCTCTAGAGGAGTGCTACTGCGGGAACACCATACTGGATCCAACAAATGGGACTCAGGCTTCGGTGTTGCATCAATGTCAACTTTGTTCGGGACTAAGCAACACGACGGTAAGCACCACAGAGACAACCTTATTCACTTACCTTCTGACCAAACTGAAAACATTAAGGCGCTCATCGAGCAACTAATTACCTGGTCGCCTACTACTAAGGGTAAGACCGATATGGTGATGGCACTGTGGTTCTGTGAGATCCGCGCACGCGAGATGCTCAACCAAGGTATGCACAAGACACATCATATGAAGAATCCATTCCTGTCTCGTAGTGAGATAGGCAAACGAACAGTTATCAACATAGATGAACTGCTCGCAGAAAAAGATCGTACGTTCATCTAACAAGGAGATAACAATGGTAGCACCATTAGTAGGACTAGCAGTAGGTGCAGCAGCACGTGCTGTAGCAAAGAAGGCTGCAACTAGCGCTGTTAAAAAGGCTGCTGCAGCAAAGCGTACAAAAATTATGGCTGATGCTGCAAAAAAAGCAGAAGCAAATAAGATTGCAAAAACTATTGCTAAGAAGCCTGAGTCATCCGTTAAAGTAGTTAAAGCACGCGGCAAGTCGTACAATAAAGTTGCAAATCAAAAAGAAGCAGAGCGCTTAGCACGCACATCAAGACCTAAGACGGCATCATCTAAAGATTTGCGTGGCACTGCTAAGCAAGATTACGAAGTAGCAAAGGTTAAAGTTAGCGATAATGTAACTGCTCGAGTTCCAGCAAAATCTAATTATGAGTTTGCTAAAGATATGAGCCGATTTGGTAAAATCCAAAAGCAAAATGCTGGCCCATTAAAGCCAACAAAGGCAGAAGCAAAAGCAAATGCTCGCGCTTTGAAGTCTGCAAATAAAGGAACTAAGAAGATGGAAAATGTTCCAAAGGATGTCTCTGATCGTTTCAATGCTACTGTAAAAAGATTAGCAGCAGAAGAAGCCAAGAAGAAGGGTAAGAAGTAATGCCAAATCCAAATATGAAGAAGCCTGTGGCTAAAGGTTCAGTTGCAAAGACTTTTGATCCTAAGAAGTTAAAGCCAAAGATGACTGCACAAGATGCAGCAATGCTTAAGATTCTCAAAAAGAAATACGGCACAGACGTATACAAGGGATAAGGACTTAAATTGTTATCAACTAAAGAGGTAGTAGCCAAGGTTAATCGCCTACAGACGCGCTACTCCGCACGTGACCAGAGAATGCGTGATGTGCTCTCTGTACGTCAGGGAGACATTAGCAAGGTTTACCCTGCAATGTTTTCAGAGGAATACCCAAAGCCTCTAGTTGCTAACTTCATTGACGTAGCAGCACGTGACCTTGCAGAAGCAATGGCACCGCTACCATCATTTAACTGTGCTGCAACCAATATGGTTTCAGACTCAGCACGTAAGGCAGCAGACACACGTACACGTATTGTCAATCATTACATCAGTGCATCTGAACTACAAATTCAAATGTATACTGGTGCTGACTGGTTTAATACTTACGGTATGTTGCCAGGTATGGTGGAGATGGACTATGAAACCAATAATCCGAGAATACGTTTGCTTAATCCTTTTGGTACTTATCCTGAGATTGATAGATTTGGTCGTACCGTCTCGCTCACGCAGGTAATGGCATCTGATGCTGAGACACTTGCAATGCAGTACCCAGAGTTCTATGACCAGATTATGCCAAAGAATGTTTACTCTCCTGGCTCACCTTATGTCTCACTAGTTCGCTACCACGACAAAGACCAAGATCTAATCTTTATCCCAGAGCGTAAGAACCTAGTACTCTCAAACATTCCAAACCCTATTGGTAAGTGTATGGCATACGTTGCTATGCGCTCATCTATTGACGGTGAAGCACGTGGACAGTTTGATGATGTTCTATCAGTTCAACTTGCTCGTGCTCGCTTTGCAGTATTGCAGATTCAAGCAGCAGAAAAGTCTATCCAAGCACCTATTGCTATCCCACAGGATGTGCAAGAGTTGGCTCTTGGTCCAGATGCAATTATGCGTTCTGCTAATCCACAAGGTATCCGTCGTGTTCCATTGGAACTACCACCTGGAGTCTTTACAGAGTCAGGTGTATTAGAGCGTGAACTACGTTTAGGTTCTCGTTACCCAGAGGTTCGCTCAGGTAACATTGATGCATCTATCGTTACAGGTCGCGGTGTACAAGCACTACAAGCAGGCTTTGATACACAGATCAAGTCAGCACAAGCACAGTTTGCTCGTATGTTTACAGACCTTGCTTCTCTTTGCTTTGAAGTAGATGAGAAGATCTTTGGTTCTATGCAAAAAGAAATCAAGGGTGTAGACGACGGTACTCCATTCAATATGAAGTACATCCCATCAAAGCAGATTGATGGTAACTACGGTGTAGATGTTCGCTACGGCATTATGTCTGGTATGGATCCAAACCGTGCCATCATTGCTTTACTACAAATGCGTTCAGACAAACTCGTATCTCGTGACTATGTACGTCGTGAGATTCCAATGGAGTTAAACGTAACGCAGGAGGAACAACGTGTTGATATCGAAGAAATGCGCGATTCTTTGCGGGTGGCTGTTGCTCAGTATGCTCAAGCCATTCCAGCCCTTGCAGCGCAAGGTCAGGATCCTTCGCAAATCATTACGCGTATCGCAGAAGTTATCCAAGGTCGTCAAAAGGGACTTCAACTAGAAACTATTATTGGTAAGGCATTTGCGCCAGAACCTGCGCCAGAGATGCCAGTAGCACCAGAACTAATGCCAGGTGCACCTCAAGTTCCAGCAGCGGGAGCACTCCCTGCCCCTGCCTCGCAGCCAACTCCAGAACAACCAGGAGGCGCACCCGCTGCTGCTCAACGTCCAGATATAGGCCAACTACTAGCCGCCATTGGCGGGGCAGCATAAAGAGGGGGTGTAAATATGAACAAAGGATCACGTGCAGCAGCACCAATGTCAAAGCCAGTCGAGGGCAAGAAGGATACTTCTAAGCCAGCAGGTGGCAAGGTAGTACCATCAATGATGCCAGCAGGTCGTCGCGGCAACGCGGTAAAAAAGGGTTAATATAATTCTAATGAAAGGTACTGGGCGTGGAGAATAATAACAATGATGTTCCGCGTCCAGTACACTTCGCTGATTTTTTAGTTACCCTTTCAGGATTTGCACACAACATTGCATCATCTGTATCTACATTTACAGAAGAGATAATGGAAATAGCAATCTACAACGCTAATAGAAACTCCAAAGTCAATAAGGCTTGGGAGCAATTTACAAATGATTTAGAAAAGATACAGGAGGAAACCGATGGTAGATAACCCAATCAGGGGCGTATCAGGTCCTGGCAAATTCTCCGTTCGTACAGATTTACCAGCATCAGAAAATTACGGTGACCGTAAGGCTATGGCAGAACAAATAGCAGGAGCACCTACCGCTAGAACACCAGATGTTCGCGGATTACCTACAGGTCAAGTTCAGGCTGCAGCACAGGCTGCGCCACAACCACCTATTACAGAATTATATGCACCAACACAACGTCCAGATGAACCAATTACATCAGGTGTTGCAGTAGGACCAGGACCTGGACCAGAGGTAATGGGCTATGCAGGTCAGTCAGAAAAACTATCTGACATTCTTTCTCAAATGCTTCCATACGATACAGACGGTGAAATCGCAATCCTTTATCAGCAAGCCGTATCCAGAGGTCTATAATGGCAGAAACGCCAAAGAACTCTAACTTATCGCAGGCTGCATTTCGTGCAGGTCTTAATCCGTCACAGACTCGTCAGATTGATGGTCTTGCATCAGCGCTATCTACACACCAGCGCTTATCGGATTTACCTAAGCAGTACGCAGAAGAAGAATTTAACAAGTTACCTAACAACAAGAAGCAATCTCTTGTAGCGATGACTGGTACCAGTAAGCCTGATGATGATCCTAACCGTTCGTGGTTAGAGTCAGGTGCTCACTACGCATTCACTCCTTTCAAGGTAGCAGCAAAGACTTTGTTTGATGCACTCGATTATGCATCCGATACTATGACTCGCGTCTATCGTACTGGTGCAATTGCTGCAAATGAGAACATTAACTTTGGTGATGCCTGGGGCAAAGCAGGTCGTGATGGTGAGAACGTATTCATCCAGGACCGCATTAACACTGCAGTATCTCGTTATGGCTCAGCACGTGTAAACGTAGCCAAGCGTATTGCTGCAGGTGTTGCTCCAGAAATTATCTTTGCAGAAGCGCAGAACGAAGAAGAAAAGCGCATTGCAGCAGAAGCACAGCAAAGCGAAACAGGCGACATTATGGATCCGCTACTTCGTGATGCTGTAGCAGAAGTAAACGCTGCTAAGTATTCTCCAGGTCGTCAGATTGCAAACCTATTTTTAACTAAAGACTTAGAGGGTAAAGGTCCACTATATTCTTGGATCTCAGGTTCAGTAGATGCAACCTACCGTTTGTTTATGGATCCAACACTTGCGCTAGGCAAGGCACGCAAGATTTATCTTGGTGGATCACAGGCTCTTAAAATTACTGGCAAGTATGCAGCAACTGCAAAACTTGGTAGCGCTGAAAAGGTATCTAAGTATTTTGATACTACAGATGTCTTTGGTACAAAGAATGTACAGAATCTATGGACAGATTACACAGATCGTTTTACTAAGTATGTTGCTGCAAAAAACTCTGAAAACACAGCAGACATTGTTGCAGCACGTACTGCACTTAATGACCTTGCACCAGAACTACAAGATGACTTTATTCTTTCCTTCAAGTCTTTTGGCGAAAAGGAGTTCGGTGGTAAGTGGGATCTAGATACTGCTAAGGCTTATCTATCAGATGCCTCAAAGGTTGAGTCTATGCTCTACGGTCAGGCTGGTGCTCGTATCAAGTTGGCACCACGTATGACACCTGCACGCAAGGCACGAGTACTTGCGCTAACTACAGGACGACGTGTATTTGATTTAGATAAGGACTCTCGCGCTCTTATCGAGACAATGGAATTAACAGATGATGCAGCATTGCTTCAGGCTGTTGTAGGTACTGAGACATTATCTCCAGTAGAAGCAAGCGCTTCATTTGCTGCCGATATCATTAAGAGCCGTCAAGCCATTAAGAAGTTTACTCCAGAGTACTTCGCTAATCGTATTGATCGTATTAAAGCCAAGTTCACACCTATTGCTTCCCTTATAGATGATGAAGCCTTTGACCACTCTTCAAAGACAGCGCCACAAGATTTCTTCCGTTACTCACGTATGGCACTAGGTTCATATCACGCTAAAGCATTTACTGAGATCTATGCATCAGCAGAGTTAGGCCAACGCAAGGCAATGATGAAGGGTATCCAATTAACAGTTGGAAACCTTATTGGATTAGACAAGACTGAGGGTGGACGCAAGTTGCTCAAGGCTATGTCAGATGACGCCTATGCAGGTGTTGCATACTCAGCACGTGGCGCAGATGGTGCTGTTCCTTCAGTAGTTAACGGTATCGATAGTGCGCTATATCCTGCACAGACATCTAACCTATCTCGCGTTATTGGTCTTCGTGATATGCAACGCTTTGCAGGTCGTGAGAGTTTCTTTAGCAGAGTCTTAGGTGTTCAGTACAGCGCTGGTGCAGATGGCGTAATTGATGCTTGGACATTTGGAACTATTGCTGGTCCTCGTTTCCCATTACGTAACGCTATTGAAGATTACACAATGGGTATTCTTAATGGTCAGTCTATTCTTAGAACTGCACAAGCACGTCGCACAGCAACCAAGGTTCGCTTAGGATCTGGACAAGATCTGGGTATGATTAACCGTGTCATCAAGCGCAAGGATCAGGAATACTTCAAGACTCGCCTTGCTGCAGTTGAAGGTCAATCAGGTGCTATTGATGAACTTGTTAAAAAGGGTATTCTAAAAGAAGAAGACAAGATACTTTATCGCACACTAACAGACCAGCAAAAGGTAACTCAACGCCGTATTATTATGGCAGAGGCTTTTATGAAAGACAAGATTGACGATGTTACTAACGCTGATATCTTAGAAAAGGTACCAAGTCATATCAAAGACTTTGTTAAGTTTGGTAACCTAAACTCTTTATTGCGTGGAGCAGGTGAAGGTGCATCTAATGCAATCAATGGACTTAACGCTTCTTCACGTGCGATAGCAACTGCAGATCGTAATGGCAAGACGATAGCACTTTCCTTCAATGACACTGCAATGCGTCCAATTAGTGGAAGCCCAATCGTACAAAGATCTCTCATTGATGACCAAGGCAAACTTGCCTGGGGTTGGAACATCCTTATCCGTGGAACTGATGATGTTGGTCAACGCGGTATTCAACTCTTTGACGATAAGATCACACAAGAAGATTTTGTAAAAGAACTAGCACCATACATTGATTCACTTGGTGATGGACTAAAGTCTGACCTTATCCGATACTCAGATCCAAATTACACATCACAGCAACACGCTGCAGCAATCTATAAAGACTTAAAGAATCTCTTTAGTCGTCAAGATGGTCAGTCTGTTAATATGGAATTACTAGGTAAGATCCGTAAGGTTGATGAAAATGGCAAGGCATTCATTGACTTAGAAGACTTTAACCTAGAAGATCTCCCAACAAACATTGAAGATTTGCCAGCATCTATTGCAGGTCCACAGTTTATCCCAGTAATGGAAAGTAAGAACATCTTTACTGACCTATCTAAGCGTGGATGGACCTGGATGGGTGAGTCAAACGCACGTTTCTCACGTGAACCATTGGTCGTTAACGCTGCAGTTCGCTACTATGATCAGTTAAACGCACCTGGTAGTTACGCAGAAGACTTAATTAACCAGTACACCAAGGGAATTACAGACCCTGCAGCACGTGCAGCAGCAACAGATGCTGCAAAGTCACAGGTTGTACGCATATCTGAGGAACTTGCACTGGAATCTACGCTTGCATTTGTGGATAACCCTGCACTTCGCACACAATTAGCGTGGTCTGCACGTAACTTTGCTCGTTTCTACCGTGCAACTGAGGACTTCTATCGTCGTTTGTACCGTACTGCTAAGTATAACCCAGAGGCTATACAGAAAGCAGCACTAACCTACGAAGGTGTAACACATTCTGGCTTTGTACAGAAGGATGACCAGGGCGAAGCGTACTTTATCTACCCTGGATTGGCTCCAGTGTACGGTGCAATGAAGAAAGCACTAGATGTATTTGGTCTTGGAGATAACTTTGTAGCACCAATGCCACTAGAGTTTAGCGGAAAGTTAAAGATGCTCACACCATCTTTCGATCCTGAGTCTTGGGCACCAACATTCTCTGGTCCATTAGCAGCAGTTCCAATGAAACTGGTTTATTCTCTAGTTCCATCACTTTCTCAATCAGAGAATGCAATTATGTCTCGTATTGGTAAGGAACTTGGTTCAGTACAACGTGCAACTCTTGGACCTATTGGTGAAGATCAAGGTCTTATTTCTGCAATGATGCCAGCCCACGTTAATAGAGCACTTGCTGCTATGAACAAAGATGAACGTGAGTCTCAGTATGCATCAGCATTTCGTAAGGCTGTTACATACCTAGAAGCAGCAGGTAAGACACCAGGTGCTGACGCATCTCCAGGTGAAACAAAGGCATATCAAGAGGCATTAGAGGCAACAGTGCATAGCATTATTGCGGTTCGCTTTGTTGGTGGTTTCTTTGCTCCAGCAAGCCCAACTGTGTCACTTAAATCAGATATGGCTGAGTGGGCACGAGATAACGGTAACGTTAACTTCAAGCAAACCTGGAATAAGTTAATTAACAAGTATGCTGAGCAGGGATCTGAGGATCCATATGGTGAGGCTATGGCAGATTGGGTGAAGTACTTCCCTAATCAGATTCCATTTACTGTTAATGAGTCAGATCCACAGGTATTACCATACTTCCAGTCCAGCAATGCAGCATCAAAGTGGGTAGAAGATAACCGTGCTTTGGTCAAGAGATATCCACAGGGTTCAGCGTTCTTGATTCCAAACACTGGTGAGTTTACCTACGATGCCTACCAGACATTGATGAATAACGGCTATCGCCAGAAGAAGTTAATTGGTGATTACCTAAAAGAGGTATCAGTAGCCAAGGATGAGCAGGTTTACTACACACAAAAGGCTGTTCGTGATGAGGCACTTGCTGGAGTAGTCAGTGATCGTCAACGTAAGATTATCAGCGATAACTGGCAATCCTGGTCTAAAGAGTTTCTGGCAGCACGTCCATTACTTCGTATGGAGTTTGCTAGTTCAGCAGAAAACACCATTAAGCGTGAGGCAGCATTTGCGGATTTACGTGAAATGATTACAGAACCAAACCTTACTGGACCTACTATCGAACGTTTGCGTGAGATGGTACGTGAGTATGATGAGTACGAAGTACTCGTAACTACTCAGTACAATTCAAACTCAGACCGTGATATTAGAGTGCGTAAGTCTTACAAAGAATCATTACAACTACGCTTACAGGAAATTGCAGCAGGAGATCCTAATGCAATATCCACATACAGTGTTCTATTTAGTAGATTGATTGGTGAATAATGGCTAGTCCTTATGAGGCGTTTGACCCTCAAAAACTACCCAAAGATGTCTTTATCTCCAGTGGTACAGCATCAAATGTAAAGAAGTATGAAGGTTCAAACCTTGTCAATCTTTACAACAACAACATCACAGGCGCCAATCAAAATACACTTATTGAGAACTTTGAAAAGTTTAGTCCTGACTATCGCAAGGCTATTGCACAGAAGTTAAAGGCTGCTGGCTATTACCGTGGTGATGTTACTGGTAAGCCAACCCTTAAACTGCAAGAGGCATTCTTTAATGCCTATGAAGATCTTGATTTCTATAACCGTCAAAGACTTACTGCATTTGCTGGTGATCCTACCCAAGCATACAATGTTCAGTTAGACGATCTTGATACATTCCTTTCTAAGCAAGATACAAGCGGTGAAGGTGGTGGATCTGAAAAGATTACCAAGATCCAGCAACAGAGAAACCTTAGCCCAGATAGTATCGAAGCAAGTATTGACAAGGTGTTCCGCGACCTAACGGGCAGTGGTGCTACTAAGGCACAGATTGCTAAGTATACAAAGAACATCCAGAAGCAGTTGGCTGATCCAAAGAACTTTGCACAGACAGAGTATAAGGCTATGGGTGGTGGAGTACAGCGCCAGATTGTGACTGAGGCTGCCTTTGATCCAGAAGCATTCCTTATCGAAGAAGTATCTAAGGGTGATCCTGCTAAGGCAAGTAGCGTTATGGGATTCTATGAAGCATTCAACAAGTTTATTGGGAGGGGCTAATGGCTAATCCAGTCACCGCTAGATTAAAAGCAGTCAGCGACCAATACAGCAATAAAGTAAAAAGAATTAAAGAACTTGAGGCAAAGAAGAAGAAGCCTTTTGCAACCGATGCTGAAGTTAAGTTAGCAAATCAAGAGATCAATCAACTTACCGCTGATGCTGAAAAAGACTTCAAAGAACTTGCTAAGTTACAGAAGTTAGAAAAGACAGCAAAAGATTACAACAATCTTCAAACCAAAATAAGAGAAAAGCAGATAGCAATTGCTAAGGCTGAGGCTCGCGGAGAAGACACAACCCAACTAAAGTCCGATCAAAAAGATTTGACCGATAGTTTTAATGCCATTGCGCCAAAGGTTGAGGAAGCATTTCCTGATATCAAGGTAAAGCCTGCAGCAGCAGCAGCAAAGCCTGGACCAATGGGTAATGTACAGATGACTACTGGTACTACTGTTGCTGAAACTACTGCATCTAAAGCAGGAGCAGTTAAAAGAGAAACAAAACCAAAAGTTGTTGTGGAAGATATTCCTAGCACTGGAGATGCAGTTGCACTAGCCAAGAAAGAGGCAGCAAGGACTAAAAAACTTGGCGCTGTTTCTAAGGAAGGCGTTGTTGCATCAGACTATGCTCAGCGTAATGCTGGTATAGCAACCGCTTCTAAGACTCCAACTGGTACTAAGACTGCTACTGGTGCTGAAGATATCAATGCTATCTATGCTCTTGCTAGGTCTAAGTACGGCAACGTAGATTCTATCTTCTTATATGACGATGAACTTAAGAAACTTCTTATTGAAGCCGTTAAGGATCCAGCCACTTCTGAAGATGATATGGAACCTGACGAATTTATTCGTCGTGTAGCAGCATCTGACTGGGCTATTCGCAATGCTACTACATACGCAAAGCGCGATGCAGAACGTAGACAATATACAGAAACTCTTGATAAGTATAACCAGCAGTTAGAACTTGCTGATACACAGCAAAAGAAAGACGAGATTCTTGCAAAGATTGGTCAGTTAAAGACTACATCTTCTTATGCTCGTGGTCTTGCTTCTGCTAAGGCATTCATCGAAGCAACTGCGTCAGGCCTTACTGGAACTATGTCGCCAGAACGCCTTGACGCTTTTGTTAAGCGTATGTATGACTCAGCCAATGACAAAGATCCAAACATTATCAATCGTGAATTGGCAGCACTTATCTCGTATAAGCCTGGTATGCAACTAGGTGGTTCGATAGGTGGAGATTTAACGGTATTGCGTGCAACAGCACGTTCTAATGGCTTTGACCTAGACACATCATTTGGTTCTAGTATAAATGACTGGCTGCAGCGTCTTGCCAAGGGTGAGTCTATTGAGACATTCAAGAACACTATCCGTGGTGCTGCTAAGTTAGGTCTACCAGATAAGGTAGCGAACTTATTAGACCAAGGTCTAGACCTGAAAGATATCTATGCACCATACCGAAACGTTATGGCATCTGTGCTAGAAGTAGCACCTGATTCTATCGGTCTTGATGACAAGACATTGCGTATGGCTATCGGTCCAGAAAAGGAAATGTCTATCTATGATTTCCAACGTCAACTCCGTAAGGATGCACGCTGGCAGTACACAAACAATGCACGAGAAGAAGCATCAGATTCAGTACTTAAAGTCCTTCGTGACTTTGGATTTCAGGGGTAATAATGTTTAACTTTAATCCAGATGTAATGCAACTTGATGATGGCGCTACTGGCGTTCGTCGTGTTGCTGGTACGCCTAATCCTCCAGTTTCAGAAGAAGAACTTGCAAAAATAATGGCAGAAGAAAATGCCAAGTACGACCCAGTAACAGGTATGCCATTAGACCTTTTGGAAAGTGATATTCCAGAAGTTCGTCAATCTTTTACTAAAGCGGGATTTACACCTGGTCCTTATCCAAAAGAATTTGAAGCATTCTTTGGTGCGGCAGATCCTAATATGCTTGGCTATAAAATTGTTACCAATGAAGATGGAAGCCAACAATTAGAAATTCAAACAGGACCTAATTCAAGTTCAACATATGGAGCAGCAATTACTGTTGGTCCAGATGGTAAGGTAACCCAATTTAAGGGACGTAGAAGTGATTCTGGTGATGGAGTTTATACAGCATCAGACGGAAAAAAATTTACAGATCAGCAAGCATATGTGGATTATGAGATAAGTCTTCGTGAGGCTAATAGTCAAGCAAAACTTATTGCAGATCAAAACAAAGCAGAGCGTAAGTCTGCCTACGATTTATTATATTCAGAGTTTAAGAACTATGGACTCGAAGCACTAGTAACACCACTGAAGTCTTTGATCGAAGAAGGCGTATCTCCATCAGAGTTTACACTTCGCCTACGTGAGACAGATGCCTACAAGAAGCGCTTTGCTGCTAACGCACAGCGTGTGGCTAAGGGTCTTCGTGCGCTATCTGAGGCTGAGTACATCGGTACTGAGGACCAGTATCAGGATGTAATGCGTCGCTACGGTATGCCTGAGTCCTACTATACAAAGGGTGA
>Ga0164292_10003992_pt1 | contig 12033 bp, 5 predicted proteins | sample GEODES117metaG_FD_111486 | JGI IMG/M metagenome (GOLD analysis project Ga0164292, IMG submission 111486) | Eutrophic lake water microbial communities from Lake Mendota, Wisconsin, USA - GEODES117 metaG | ecosystem: Environmental > Aquatic > Freshwater > Lake | place: USA: Lake Mendota, Wisconsin... | reverse complement strand
GGTGTCTCGGTTGCGGGCGAGCACGGGGGTGAGGAAGAAGACCGTGCCGGGTCGCTCGCACTTGAGCGTTTTCTGGCCGTTCATCGTGATCGGAAGGAAATGTGTGCCACGGAGCGCGGCGGGCAGTTCGGCAGCTACGTAGGCGCGGTCGGTGAAGAGTTTCGCACCGGGGATGAGCGGCTGCGGTTTGACTCCATCGCTGGTGAGTGTGCCGGGCTTGGTGGTGCGCATCGGTTTGCCATCCGCGTTGGCGCGGACGGGAGCTTTGGAGGGCTTTGGTTTCTCCTGGCCGCCGGTGGCTTTGCTGACGAGTTGGCGGAGTTTCACCGCGCCGCTCACATCTTTGCCTGCGGCAACGTCTTCCTCGCGGAACTCGGCCATGAGGATGTTGCGGTCGGACACGCGATTGTAGTCGTAGATGATGCGGATGAGGCCATCAGATGTCTGCTGGCCATCGGGGTAGGAAACGCCGAGGCGTTCATCGAGCATGAGTCCGCCGCCCCATGTCTTGCCATCGTCCTTCGAAACGTAAGCCGTGAGATGCGAGCGGCTGGTGCGCGTGTCGAGCGGGCCGTGTTTAACCAGCAGCAGATTTCCCGATGCAAGGCGGCTGATGAAGAAGCGCGAAGGTGTGTGCAGAATGTTCGCTGGTTTCAGCTCGGGCCACGTCTTGCCGTGATCCGTGGAGACGCTTTCACCGATGCCGTAGGTGGTGCGCACGAGCAGCCAGAGCGAGCCGTCCTTGCGCTCGACAAACATGTGCTCGTCGAACTGCCGCACGTCCTTCGGCACATTGCAGCCGCCGCGTAGAGACCAAGTCTTGCCCTGGTCGGCTGATACGATCATCTGCGCGCTGTTGTCGTGCTCCTTCCATTTGGAAATCGGCAGCACCCATTCGCCGGAGGCGAGTGCGAGCGGCTTGCACATCATGACGCCATCGCCGATGCGGCGCGGCTGCGACCACGTCGGTTGCGCGGCATCGGGCTCGCTTGTTTCGATGCACCAAACGCCCAGTTGGGCATCACGCCGCCCCTTTTCCATCTGCGCCCAAAAGAAGAACAACCTCCCATCCGGCGATACCCACAGCTCGGGATCAAAGCTGCGCACAGGTCCGCCTGCGTCGGGATCGACCACGAGCACTTCGTTCCATGTCTTACCGTCATCGCCGCTGGTGCTGAGCACGACATAGTTATTCAAATCCTCGCCCGGTGTGACACCCCCATACCACGTGACCCAGAGTCGACCCTTCGGCGCGACTGCCAGGCTCGGGATGCCGGTGAAGGCACGGTTTGTCAGCGCATGCTCCGGTTTCGGCGAACCGAGATGCTTTGGTGGTTGCAGGGATGGAGCATCGGCGGCGTGCAGCGAGGTGAGCAGCAGTGCGGTAACGAGTGTGAGGGCGAGTTTCATGGATGGCGTCTCAAGTGCGTTTCGTTTCAGCGAATCCAGATGCCTTTCCCTGTGCCGCCTTTGGGCGTGGTCTTCGGGTAGTCGGGGTTGGGCTTTTGCTCGATGACTTTGACGACTTGCTCGATGGGCAAGTCGGTCGGCGCGTCCTTGGTGCGGACGCCGGTAATGCTGACGTTACGCACGGTGCAGTCGAGGTCGGGGGAGAAGATCTCGGTCCACTTCTCCGGTGCGGTTGGGCCGCCGCTCTTGTAGGTCATCGATTTCGGGCCAATGGCGAGCAGGTGCCAGTCGGAGGCGATGGGATGATTCACGCGAACGTTTTCAATGGTGAGGCCGTCGGCGTTGGCGTGGACTTCGATCTTGCCGGGGTGATTGAAGATGAGATCTTCAAAATGGAGCTTCTTGAGCGTGCCGACGCCGAGGCTGAAGTCGTTGCCGCGCCCGAGTTCGAGGTTCGGCTGGTCATAGAGCTTGAACTCACGAATGTCCGTGATGCGGCGCAGCGTGATGTCGCTGATGGGGCAATCGAGCGTGGTGCCATCGTCAAAACGCTTCACGCCGGGCAGGATGCGGATGGAATTGGCCGCAGGCACACCTTTGGGCGCTCCGGTGACGTCTTCGACGACGATGCGTTCGATGGGGCCATAGCTGGGCGCGTAGTTTTTCCATTCCCAAGCATTCAGCGCGACATTGTCGTCATGCGAATCGCCACGCACGCCGCGGATGAGGCCATCACTGGCGGGGCCGTTCACATGCACGCCGTCGCGGCGGTGGTCTTCGAGGGTGATGTTTTCCACGGTGAACTCATGCGCGTTCGCTAGATGCACGCCGAAGGGTCTGCTCTGGCGAATGGTGACGTTCTTCACCGAGACTCGGCGGACGTTTTGCAGCAGGATGACGCCGTGCGTGCCGAAGGCGGGATTCTCCTTTGCGGAATGGCCGCGGTTGTTGCCGTTGCTGGCCACGGCGGTGGCGAGTGTGGTCCAGATGCCGCCTTCGACGGTGATGTCCGTATCGAGCTGCATATCGGCGGGCACGGGCTTGGTGTTCAAGGTGACGACATGCTCGTTGCGCACCATGCAGGTGTTAGAGTCAGGCTTGAGGCGAATCTCGGTAGTCGGATCGGCACTGAGTTTTTGACCGGATTTCAAGACGAGCGGGCCATCCAGGTAATAAGGCTGCGCTCGCGCGGGAATGTGCAGCGTTCCTTGGGCATCGAGCGTCGCTTGCATGGCCTGCGTCCACACTTCGGCGGTTACGTTGCGGTCTTCGGCTTTGCCGGAAGCATCCGGCCATTTCTCGGTCCAAGTTTCGCTGCGGACGAGTGGCTGGAAATCGGAAAGCTTCTTGGCGGCTGGTATTGGCGGCTTGTCCGATGGCTTGAGATAGCCCAGAGACACGAAGAAGGCGTCCAGCTCGCGAATGGTGCGGTGGAAGCATCGAGTGGCTTCCTCTCGCGGCTCGCCCTTGCCACGCCCCGGATTGAAGAAGCCGTGCGGCTGGCCTTCGTAGGCTTTGAGTTCGAAGCGATTGCCGACGGCGGTCATGGCTTTGGCAAAGAGTTCCACCGTGGGGAATGGCACCGCCTCGTCCTTCGTGCCGTGGAAGAGAATGCTCGGAGGCAGCCCAGCGCGGACGAAATGATAGGGCGATATCTCCTGCGGACGGCCATCGCAGCGGGCTCTGATGTCGGCGACTTTTTCGTCTGAGAGCAGCCCGGGATAGCTTTCCACCGGAGACAGCACCACGGCGGGATTGAACAGCGCGAGGGCGTTCGGCATGGAGCTTACTTCCGTGTGATCTCCGTCCTCGAAACCCGGCACCAGCGCCACCGCAGCGGCGAGATGACCACCAGCGGATTCACCTCCGGCCACGATGCGGTCGGGGTCGATGCCGAGACGGGCGGCATTGGCACGAGCCCAACGAATCGCAGCCTTCGCATCGCGCAGGCAATCCTGCGGGATAACCCCGTGGCGGCTCAGCACCCGGTAGTCGCACGGGATGGCGACCATGCCGCGCTGCGCGAGGTAAAGCGACTGCGGCAGGAACTGTCCCGGCGATCCACCTTTCCATCCACCGCCAAAGAAGAACAACACTGCGGGACGACGATCCGACACTCGATGACCCGGCGGGGTGAAAATGTAGGCATTGAGCTTCACGCCGTTCACCTCCCGATAAACCTCCACGCTCGCCCCCGGCATCTCCGGCGGGTATTTCCAACTCACCGGCGGCTCAGGAAGATCATCAGCGGCGTGCAGAGCGGTCAGCGAAGCGAGCAGCAAAGGGGCTAGGAGTGAGAAGGTGCGTTTCATTTGGGTTCCTCGTTTTGATACGCGATGATTTCCCACTCGCCGGCGGGAAGAGTCCATATGCTCTGCTCCTCTGGCTTACCGTTGACAGTGATCGTGGTGAAGCCGGGCAGTTTCACGGTGGCGGTGGTGTTCCAGGGCACTTGGGCTTTCAAGGTCACGGTTCCTTTCTTCTGCTCCCACGACGTCGCAATGTGCCCGTAGGGCGACTGGAACTCCATTCCCGCAGAAGCCAGATCCTTCGGGAAATGGGGCGTAATGAAGAAATGCTTGAAGCCCGGCGCGGCAGGGTCTGGTTTGACCCCGCAAAGCCATTCGTAGAACCACGTGGTCATGGGCGCGAGTTCGCCCTGGGTTCGCGCTGCGTCGTTTGGAAACTCGGGAAAGGCCCACGCCTCAGCGAGGGTCTTAGAACCGAAGGAGAGCATGTGTCCCAGGCTTGGATAGTTGGTCCGGGTCATGATCGCGTAGGCATCATCCACCCGGCCGTTCTCGGTGAGCACGGCGAGCAAGGGATATGAAGCCCGCGCGCCGGTGGAAATATGTCCGTTCCACTTTTCCCTCATGTCTTCGACGATGCCATCGGCCAACGGTCCATACTCCGACCTGTCAGCCAACCCGCTCCAGACGGCGAGGGCGTTAACTCCCTGCATAGTGGGCGCCTCCGCGCAGTAAACTCCCGAGGTCGGGTCGCGAAACTTGTCACGCGCCGCCGTGCGGATTTCACCCCGCAGCTTTTCCAGTTGGGTGGCATCGTCATCGCGGTTCAAGATACGCGCGGCCTGCAAGGCCGTGCCGGTAAACTTGAGGCCGGTCGTGGTGCCGTAAAAATCTTTCGGCACCGGATGGGGCACCAAACATCCAGCCATTGACGAAGGATTTTTCCAGTATTGCGGAAGATCGTAGGCCGCAGTGGAACCGTTGTGGTCTCCAAACCCGTCATCCAGAATCAAACTCGGGAATTTCGGATCCTCGAAAAAGAAGCCGACAGACTTGCTCATCAGCGGATAGTTTGCCTCCAGCTCCCGCCGATCGCCATGGTAGAGGTAAAACTGCCAGGGAAGTTGCGTGTAGATTAATTGCGATTCCGAAACGGACACTCGCGTGGATCCTTTTAGCGGTGCATCTTTCAACCGACTGGCGATCACATCATGCAGGCCGGAGTAGTCTCGCACCTCGTTAAGAATGCGGGCGGTGAAAGCGGACAAATCGTGCCGATAGGCGTGGATGCCGTAATTGAGCGACAATAGGCTGGGATAATGACCTTTTTCACCGCCGGCATTATCGAGTTGCATGCCTTGGAGCAAGTAACGAAGAGTGCGGGCCGATGCTTCCTCGATCTCGTTGAGCAACGGGTTGGAGCAGGCAAACGAACCCGTGGCGGCTATGTCATTGTGGGTGGACAACCCGGTTACGGTCTCAAGGGTGGGTGTTCCGGGATATCCTGTGAGTTCAACGTAGCGGAAGGGGCGGTAGCCGAATTTCCTCTCGAACACTTCCTCAGGGCCGCCGGCGGCACGGAACACGTCGGTGCAAACGGCCGGCGCCACGGCGTAACGATGGCTGCCGTCATTGGTGGCTTTTGGTAACCGACGGGTGTGAGAAACCGTTCCGCGACCCTGCGGGGCCAACATTCCCTTGCGGCGTGCCACCTCGGGAGGGTATCCCGAGACGCTATACCGGAAGCGGTAGAACGGATCAGGATAAACGCCGTAAATGTCGCTAGCATAACGCAGGGTGAGAACGGTCCCGCGAGGAACCCGAAGTCTCAGTTCGGCATTCCCGACGATCTCCTCTCCCATGTCAAAAACCCAGACCCCCGGAGCGGGATTGAACATCTCCACCGGCTTTATCCGCCGGACAACGCGCACGGACGGAAAGGATTGGAAGATAACCTTGGGCGGAAGAACACAGTCGGCCTTCTCGACCGGTTGCCATGATGCGGCATCGAACCCTGCCTGGTTCCATCCGGCAGGCACCCGGGTGGCATCAACCGCTTCGCCCACCCAGAAGCTGTCCCGCACGATCGGGCCGGGGGCCGCTTTCCAACTCGCGTCGCTAAGGACCTCGACTTGGGAGCCGTCGGCGAGATCCGCCATCAGTCTGACCTTCGTGGCCGGCCGGTCGCCGTAATCCTTCACCACGTGATGTCTCGGGCCCTCGACATGACGGCCGTTGCTCAGCGTCAACCCGAGGCAGTTGCGGCCTGTCTTTAGCAGCTCGGTGACGTCTTTAACGACGTAGTAGGAGAACAGCGGCGCATGGACCGGCGAGGTTTCCATGCGATGGTCGTCAATGGCCCGCCCGTTCAGCGTCACTTCGTGAAACCCCAGCGTGGAGAGATAAAGCCGCACCCGCACCGCTTCGCCCGGCAGGTCGAATTCTTTGCGCAGCATGGCGGCTCCGGCGGTCTTAGCCAAATCCTGGCGCGCGCTCTCAATCGCGTCACCGCTAAAACTCCCTCCTTGCCAAGCTGTGGTGATCACCGCGGCATCAAACCACCGCGACGAAGCCTCGCTCTCATCTCCCGGAAAGCGAGGCGCAGATATCCACTCGGCACCGGCCCAGTCGGCCGTTCCGAGCAAACCAACCTCAAATCGCCCCGGCTGCGACCAGCCGGTGTCCTTGCCGTCGTTGCCCCACGATTTCACCCGCCACCACACCTGCTGGCGCGAGACGAGCGGCTTGCCGGCATAATCGACCAGATGCGACTGCTCAGAAGAAACCTTGCCGCTGTCCCAGAGCAGCGGTTCCTTGAACTCCGACGAAGAGGCGGCCTGCACCTGATACGCCGTCTGCTTCGCGCCGGGCGTAGTGTCCTCAACGATCCACGAGAAGCGCGGCTTCGCCGTGTCGATGCCGAGCGGGTTTTCCAGGAATTCGGTTTTGAGTGCCGTTGGCGCGGCGGCATGAACCGCCAGCGTGGCGAGCAGCAGGGCGGCGAGGAGTGTGAGGATGTGTTTCATTGTGAGTGCAGGTTTCATTTGGGTTCCTTGTTTGGATTCACGACGATCTCCCATTTGCCGGCGGGGAGATTGAATGCGCTCTGTTCCTCAGGCTTACCGTTGACGGTGATCTGGGTGAAGCTGGGCAGCTTGACGGAGGCGCTGGTGTTCCAGGGGACAGTGACGTTCCAGTGAACCGAGTCGCCCCGCTTTTCCCAAGCGCTCGTGATTCTGCCGTAGGGCGATGCCACTTCCGCATGAGCGGAGTTGAGTTCCTTTGGGAAAACCGGTCCAAGTATGAACTGCTGGAAGCCGGGATGCTCAGGATCGGGGCGGATGCCGCCGAGCCATTCGGCAAACCAAAAGCCGGCGCGCGGGCGTTCGGATTGCATGATGTTCGAACCGCTGCCGCCCGTCGGGTTCGTGAAGGTGTTCCAGCTCTCGAAGAGCGTGCCGTTGCCGGCCTTGAGCATGTGTCCCAGGCTGGGATAGCTCTCGCGCGATAGCATTCCGTAGGCGAGGTCTGCATGGCCGCTCGCGCTCAAGGCGTCCATGAGCCGCGGGAAACCATGCGTGCCGGTCGTGAAGCGTCCGCCGAGCTTCTCGATGTCGGCCACGAGGGCGGCGATGACTTTGAAGATGTTCTCCTGCGTGGGCAGGTCCGCGACCAGGGCTAGCGCGTTATTCCCCTGGCAACCGTAGGAGCCGGTCGCGGGATTGAAGAATGTCTGGTTCCATTCCGCGCGGACTTTCTCGCCGAGGGCGCGGAATTTGTGAACGAGGTCTTCGCGTCCTGCATGGGCGACCATGGCCACCAGCATCTGAAGGTTCTCCAGCAGCACGCCAGTGCCCCAGAGCAGTCTTTGCCGGTCGCGCGGCGGATGCTGCCCGCGCGGCAGATCGAGCACGGTCTCCGCGTCATACCAGTCGAAACAGAAAAACCCACCTCGGAGGTAACCCACGCTAAGGTCCTTCGCTGCGAGGAATCTCTGGCTCACACCGGTATCACGCCGGTTCTGCGGGTTGTCCCAGTAGTAGTCAAGGTAGGCGGCAAAGTGGTCGAGCCCGCGCCTGAGCATCCGGTCGTCTCCGTATCGTAGCCAGAGCAGGTAGGCCAGCCGGATGGGACCGTCCTCATGGAGCGGCTGCTCCGGGGACGGTCGGAAGCCGCAGAACTGCCGGAAGTGCCCGGATGCATCCTGCGTCAGCAGGGAAGACTCGACGATTTTCGACCACAGCATCGGCGCGGAAAAGGCCGTGGCCGCGAGACGGGCGCAACCGGAGGTCATTTCGGGGCAATACTGTTTTTCCCGCGTTGGATTGTCCTGCGTGAAACCGTGTGTGCAATACAGATAGGTATTCAGGCAGGCCCTATGGAGGCGGTTGAGCCGCTCGTCCGAGCATTTGAACGTGCCCTCCTGCGGCAGATCGTTGTGGACCACCACCCCGGTCACCGCATCCTCCGGCGGTTTGCCGGGGTAACCAGTGAGTTCGACATAGCGATACCCGGTGTAGCTGAAACGACGACGCCAGACTTCCTCCTTCCTGCCGGACGCCACATACACGTCGGTGGGAGAATGGGCATGATACCGTCTCCCGGAAGTGCTCGATGGCGCACACCCTTCAGCCATGGCGTAGGGGGCGAGGCGTCCGGGAGTGCGTTCGCGGGCGACACCATTCTGATAGCGGAGCAATGAGCCGATGGGTTGGTCCGGGGCAAAAACGCGCTGAGCATAACGGAGCGTCAAAGCGGTGCCGGCAGGCACTGTGACTTTGAGTTCGGCCGCGCCGGAGAATGCCTCGCCCATGTCATAGATCCACACTCCTTCGGCCGGGCTGTAGAGCCGCGCGGCTTTGATGCGTCTGACCACTCGTTCCGCTGGAACCAGGTCGGGTGCGAGCCGCTTGGTCGGACTGCTTGTGACGAGACAATGCTTCCACGCGCCATCGTCGAATCCCGCTTGGTCCCAGCCGACCCGTTCCAGCCTTGCATCGTAACATTCACCGAGCCAATGCGAGTCCTTGAGAATCGGGCTGGGAGCGCTTTTCCACTCGCCGTCGGTGCCGAAGACCACGCGATGTCCGTCCTCGAACTCGATCTCGAATTGAGCCCGTGCGACCGGAGTAGTGCCGACAGGGACGTTGTGGCCGATGCGGCCTGAATCAAACCAACCGTGCCCCAGAATCAGGCCGAACGCATTCGTGCCTTGGCGCAGCAGCGGCGTAATGTCGTGCACCGAATACGACACCTGCTCCTTGAACGGCGTCACGCCCGGCTCGAGTTCCTTGTCGCCGACTTTGCTGCCGTTGATCCGCAACTCGAAAAAACCGGGCGCGGCCACATACGCGCGGCCACGACGGATGGCACCTTGCAGTGCCACCTCCCGGCGCAACAACGGACAGGGAACGAGTTTTTCCAGAATCGCCATGTTACCTGCCTCGGCCTTGGCCAGTTCCTCAGCCGGAACCGGGGATGCAGGCTCCTTTGCCCCTCCCGGCAAAAAGTTGTCCGTGATCACAGGCACGGTAGTCATCTGCACCCAGACGCGGGCCGCGTCATTGTTCACCGGGACGAGGTCCGGCGCTTTGATCCACTGCGCGCTCCAATCCTCCGGCTTTAGCAAACCGACCTCGAGGCTCGCGGTGTCCGACCACTGCGTTTCCCGGCCATTGTTTCCCCACGACTTTACCCGCCACCACACCCGTTGACGCGAGACCATCGGCTTCCCTCCATAGTTGACCAGATGGGACTGGTCGGATTCCACCTTCCCGGTGTCCCACAGGTCCGCCTCTCCTTTCGCCAGCTTCTCCGGCGATGAACCCGCCTGCACCTGATACGCGGTTTGTTTGGCACCCGGAACTGACTCCTCGACGATCCAGGAGAAACGTGGAAGGGCGGTATCAACCACCAGCGGATTAGTCAGAAACTCGGTTTTGAGCGACGTCGGTTTGGTCGCTTGGTCACCGTGGAGTGACGCTAGCGGCGCGAGAAGCAGGGCGGTGAGGAATGCTAAGCTGTGTTTCATTTCGCGGAAGGCTTCGGAGTCCAGTGCGCATCGAGCCGGGCGCGGAGGGCGCTGACGACGTCGGGATGCTGGCTGGCTACGTTGGTTTCCTCGTTCGGGTCAGACTCCAGATCGTAGAGCATCGGTTGAGCGGCTTTGAGCGCGGCGATGAGATAGGGCTTGAGGTAATTGTCCGGCGGGATGCTTTTGAGCGAGCCTTCGGCCTCAAAGGTGCGCGGCAAAATGAGCCGCCAGCGACCGTCGGTAATCCAGCGCCACACCACATTCGCGTTCACGTCGTCGAGCGTTTGCGAGCGAATGGTGAAGTCCTCGCCAAACACCTGCTGGCGCGATTCGACGGCCTTGGCGTCGAGCAGATTGATGCCTCGGAGCCCTTGCGGAGCGGGCAGTTGAAGCGCGGCGAGCACCGTGGGCACCAGGTCGATGGAGGAAGCCAGCGCTGAGGACTTGGCTGGTTTCGCCTGTGCGGGCCAGTGGACGAGAATGGGCGTGCGATGGCCGGCGTCGAACGGACTCGTCTTGCTCTTGGGTGCGAATCCGCCGGTCACGGGCGATTGAATCCAGCCGTTGTCGGTCACGTAGATGACGATGGTGTTCTCGGAGACCTTTTCCTTATCCAGATGCCCCAGCAGCTCGCCGCAGGTTTCATCAAACCATTCACACATGGCCCAGTAACGCGCCAGATGCGGCGAGTCGGTCATGGTGGCATACTTCTTGAACAAACGCTCCGGCGGCGTGTGCGGGGTGTGCGGCATGAACGGCGCATACCACACAAAGAAGGGTTTCTGCTGCTTCCGCGACTCGGCGATGAAATCGTAGATCGGCTGCATGCCTTCGCGTCCGATTGTGAGGCCTGCATCGCCATGTCGGGAGCCCTGTGACATGCCGTGAGTGAAGCCACCGCGCGTGAAGTCGCCCTGCCACCACTTGCCGGTTTGAAAGCTCAAGTAACCCGCACTCGCGAGCAGTCGTGGCAGCGTGGACACTTGGTCGAGCATGGCATTCCACTGCGCGGTCAGCTCGGCAGTGGAGCCGCGCCCGCCTTTGGCCTTCGTGCCCGGCGGCAGCGGCGGATCATTGGCGGTGACCTTGTGCTGATGCGGGTAGAGCCCCGTGATGATCGTCGCCAGACTGGGGCAACAAACGCTCGTGGTCACAAAACCACGCGGAAAGGCGAGGCTTTGCGCGGCGAGCTTGTCGAGATGTGGCGTCTGCACCTGAGGATGCCCCATGAAGCCGTAATCACCCGCACCCTGATCGTCGGAGATGATGAAGACGATGTTGGGCCGCGCGTCAGCGGCGTGCAGCGTGGCCAGCGGCGCGAGCAGCAGGGTAGTGAGCAGGGGGCAGAGAATGGTTTTCATGAGATCAGGGCATCCAGCGGGCTTTGTAGGGGCGGGCGTCTTTGAAGGTGATGGTTCCTTCGGGAGCGAAAAGGCGCAGGGTCGCGCCCCAGGTGCTGAGGACGATTCGTTGAGTCACCGGATGGATGTCCACGGACTTCACCTTGGCATGGTCATTCAGTGTGGGGTGCGGCCGGAAGGTTGCTCGGTCGCGATCAAAGAGATGCACGCCGTGCTCGGTGGTGAGGAGCAGCTCGGCGCTGGCGGGCACGGGGCGCAAATCATGACCGTCGGCGTCCGGCAGCTTGTGCGTGCTCTTGAGCTGGAGTGAGGGCGAGGCCGTGTCCCAGCCGACGAGGGTGTAGGAGCGCAGTTCGTCGAATCCGAGCGCCCAAAGGCAATGCCGCGCCTCATCCCAAAACACGCCATGCGCGGAACGCAGCGGTGTTTTGAAAACGGGCGTCGCCCCGCCTTTCAAATCGAAGACCTCCAGATGATCGCCGCTCAGCGAGCTGGCCACGACCACACGATCACCCGGCAGCAGATCGAGCGAGTGCGCATTGCGTGATTTGGCCCGCCACAGCACACGCTTGGTGGCCCGCTCGATCAACGCACAGCCGCCATTCGAGGCACACATCAGCAGCTTCGCGCCCTGCTCGACTGCTTTGCACTCATCCATGTGATGAAACTCCCGTTTGGCCTCCTCAGGCACGTCGGAGGCCTCTTGAGCATTCCAGCGCCAGAGTTTGTTCAGCTTTCCCGCAGCGGCCTCCGCCGCATCGACGATGAAAACCTCATCGCCACCAGCGAGGATGATCTCATCGGCATGAAGGAAGGCCAGCGGGGCGAGGAGGAAGGCGGTGAGGAGCAGCGTAGTGAGCTTCATGGGTGACATGGTTGAGTTCAATTGCCCGTCTTCGCCGTCGCGTCCACCTCGCTCATTTTGAAGCGGATGCTGACGATGGAGCAGCCGATGTCTTCTTTGCGATAGTTCGCATAG
>Ga0164292_10003991_pt1 | contig 12033 bp, 9 predicted proteins | sample GEODES117metaG_FD_111486 | JGI IMG/M metagenome (GOLD analysis project Ga0164292, IMG submission 111486) | Eutrophic lake water microbial communities from Lake Mendota, Wisconsin, USA - GEODES117 metaG | ecosystem: Environmental > Aquatic > Freshwater > Lake | place: USA: Lake Mendota, Wisconsin... | reverse complement strand
GCGCGAAGATCGACATGGGCGTCGCCGTCGACACCAATAGAGAGGTCTACGACTTCCTGCAGAGCGTGTCGGCAAAATATGGCATTGGTTTCTGGGGCCCCGGCAGCGGCATCATCCACCAGGTCGTGCTCGAGCACTACGCATTCCCTGGCGGCATGATGATCGGCACCGACAGCCACACCCCCAACGCAGGTGGGCTCGGCATGGTGGCAATCGGCGTGGGCGGCGCAGATGCCGTCGACGTGATGACCGGATTTCCCTTCAACGTGCGCTGGCCGAAAGTGATCGGCGTCAAGCTCACCGGCACACTCTCGGGTTGGTCGAGCCCCAAAGACGTCATTCTTGAAGTTGCCCGCGTGCTCACCGTTGAAGGCGGCACCGGCGCCATCGTCGAATACTTCGGCGAGGGCGCAGACAGCATCTCGGCAACCGGCAAGGCCACCATCTGCAACATGGGCGCTGAAATCGGCGCGACCTGTTCCGTGTTTGGCTACGACCAACACATGGCCGACTACTTGAAGGCCACGGGCCGTGCCGACATTGCCGCGGCTGCCGACAAGGTGGCAAGCGATCTGCGACCCGACGACGGCGCTTCCTACGACAAGGTCATCGAGATTGATCTGTCGACGCTCAAGCCGCTGATCAACGGTCCACACTCACCCGACCGTGCGCACAAGGTGGGCGACGAAGTCGGTAAGGCCGCCTCACTCAACTCGTGGCCGCTCGACATTTCGTCTGCACTGATTGGTTCTTGCACCAACTCGTCATACGAAGACATCACACGTGCCGCTTCAGTTGCCCGCCAGGCAAAGGCCAGAGGCCTCACGGCCAAAACCGAGTTGTTGATTACGCCGGGCTCGGAACAAATTCGCGCCACCATCGAACGCGACGGATTACTCGCGGACCTCGAGGCAATTGGTGCCACCGTGCTGGCTAATGCCTGCGGCCCGTGCATCGGGCAGTGGGAACGCTCCAAGGAGATCACCGACAAGCCCAACACGATCGTCAACTCGTTCAACCGCAACTTCCCCAAGCGCAACGACGGGTCGGCCAACACGTTGTCGTTCGTGACAAGCCCCGACACGGTGATTGCACTCGCGCTCGCCGGTCGTCTCGACTTCGACCCCACGACCGACACCCTCACCGCCCCCGACGGCAGCGAGGTGCGTCTCGAAGCACCACAAGGCGAGGTGCTGCCATCGAAGGGCTACGACGCGGGCAACGACACGTACATTGCTCCCCCGCAGGACGGCTCGAGTATTCAGGTAGTGGTGAGCCCGACGAGCGATCGTCTGCAACTGCTCGAGCCATTCCCCGCATGGGACGGCAAGGACTACGTGGAACTTCCCGTGCTGATGAAGGCCAAGGGCAAGTGCACCACGGACCACATCTCTGCCGCAGGCAAGTGGCTTACCTATCGAGGTCACCTCGAAAATATCTCGGGCAATCTCTTCGCCGGCGCCGTGAACGCATTTACCGATGCCGTTGGCGAAGGCTGGGATGTCACCGATGACGCCACCCGCACCTACCCCGACATCGCCAAGCGCTACAGCGAGGCCGGCATTCGCTGGTGTGCGATCGGCGACCAAAACTACGGCGAGGGTTCGTCACGCGAGCATGCCGCCATGGAACCGCGGTTCCGCGGCGGCGTTGTGATCTTCGCCCGCTCGTTTGCTCGCATCCACGAGACCAACCTGAAGAAGCAAGGCTTGATCCCGCTCACGTTTGCCGACCCGTCGACCTATGACAAAATTGGCGAACGCGACACCATCAGCGTGCTGAACTTGCCACCCGTTCCCGACAAGCCGATGCAGTGCCGCATCAACAAAGCAGATGGCACCACCATCGACTTCGAAGCACTGCATACGTTCAGCGACGAACAAGTGGAGTGGTTCAAAGCGGGCAGCGCACTCAACATCGTGCGCCAGAAGGTGTCGGCTAAGTAGTTGGGTGACCTCGCCGCGCTCGTCGCAGCGATCATCGGCTACACCTTCGTCGCCGGCATCGGTGCAGTGGTGGTGCTCAGGCGCCCGCCACGCAACCTCTACGTGCGTCTTGCCGCAATTGTGCTGCTCATCCCCGCGATCTACTTCGCGGTGCGGCTTGCGATTGTCGACATTCCACTCCTCATGCGTGCACTCGGCGCAGCAATCGCCATTGCTGGCGTGCTGGCCGTTCGCACGCTCATTCGTCGCCCGCGCTAGCCCGCGCGTCACGCAGGGCACCCGCGATTCGGGATGCGTTGTCCTCGATGGAGCGCGTGACATCTACACGCACCGCGCGACCACACCGTGCCGTCACCGTTGGCGGGCTGTCAACGGCACCGATGTATGGCATCACCCGACCGCGCGGCCACACGGCGGTGGTACCCGACAGTGCAAGCGGCACGATCGGTGCCTGTGTCATCGCTGCAAGGTGTGCTGCCGTCGTGAAACCTGAATCCTGACCTTCGCGAACGATCAGCACGACGACTTCTCCCTCCTCGAGCGAGCGCGCGGCCACCTCGAGCGACGCCTCATCGCGCGGATCTTCCGCGGCGATGCCACCCAGCAACGACGCCACCCAGCCGATCACCGGAATATCGAAGAGATCATGCGGACCACAGAACCGTGCGGTGCGCCCACTTTGTGCCAACACCATCGCCAAGGCAACTGCATCGAATCGACTGCGCTCCTCAACGACCACAATTGGTGTCTCGTCGCCCGAAAACGCATCGACAGCGTCAATATCGAATCGTGCGAATGGCATCATCTCGGGGCGCAACAGTCGCATACCCGCTCGCTGCACCTCGCGATACCCGGCAGGTGGCGCCTCATGTGGATCGAGATCATTAAAGGTGATCGTGGGCCAGTTACGCGAGGCTGCGAGCGCGCTGAGTCGCATGTCGGGGTTGACCGCATGCGGATGCGCGACTGCTTCAAGCAGTGGCGTGTCGTAGTAACTGTCGGAATAGGCAGATGACTGGGCAAGGTCGACATCGTGTACATCGCACCACGCACGTACTGCGGCAAGCTTGCCTGCCGACCACGTAAAGGGGCCGTCCAGTTCACCTGTGTAGTGATCGTCGACATCGACGGCGAATCGTGTGGCGACCACATCGTCGAATCCCACGCGACGCGCAAACGCGGCGATGAGGTCGTGTGGTGTGGAGGTGGCAAGCACGACTCGATCGCCGTTGCGGCGATGTCGATCGATTGCTTCACGCGCACCGGGCAACACCGATGCAAGCAGTTCGTCGATCGCCTGATGTGCTGCGGCAAGAAGGCGATAGCGCGCAATGGCGCGCAACATGCCCACACCTTGACGCGCGAGCACCATGCTCGGCAGGTTCTCCCCCATCGATGCATACACGCGATACAACAATGACTCGCCAGGCACCCGCGGCGCGTCGACGACGCCCGCGGCGCGCAGGCGATGCGTCACGACAGCGCCCGAGGACCCCGGGATCACCGTGCGATCGAGGTCGAAAAAGGCGGCCCGCATCACCCCGCCGAGGCTAGGCACATCGGACTTGTCGCACATTACGGGAATGGGAAAGGCCCCGCTTTGGGCGGGGCCTCTCAACCTGAATCCTGTGACTTGGGGGTGTCACTTGCGGATTCGTCGTGATGGACCTGGGGGAGGTCTCATCTCGTTATGCGACCAGTATGGCCTACCGACTAGTAGCCGTTCAAGGCGAACGGTGCGATATCACCCATCGTTTTTTCTGATAGCGGTCGTCCACCTGACTAGCCTTCCCCTATGGAAGTACGCCACCTGGCCAGTCTGATTGCCATTGCCGAGCATGGTTCGTTTTCGGCTGCGGCCAGGGCACTCGGCACCGTGCAAAGCAACGTGTCGGCCCATATCTCGCGCCTCGAAAAAGACCTCGGCGTCACCCTGGTCGACCGGCACAACGGGTCACTTACCGAGGAGGGAGCGGTGGTGGTCGAACGCGGCCGTCGCATCATTCATGACCTGCAAGACATCGAGGCCGACATTCACTCCACCGACACGGTTGTGGAAGGTGAAACCCGCCTTGGCTGTTTAGGCACCACGGGGCGATGGTTGATGCCGACGCTGCTCCCCGCACTGGCGGCCGCACATCCAAAGGTGCGCGCCACGGTGTACGAAGGCGGCACCAGCAATCTCATTCCTCGCTTGCTTGCGGGTGACTTAGATGCCGCAATCGTGCACTTCCCTATTCAGGATCCCGAATTGTTTCTTGAACCGTTGTTTTCTGAAGACATGGTGCTGCTGGTGCACAATCGATTCGAATGGGCCGCGCACACGAGCATGACGCTTGCCGAACTCGTGTCGCAACCCATTTTGTTGTCGCCACGTAATACCGAGCTGCGACGCATTGTTGACCGCGCAGCGGGTAATCAGCGCATCGCACTCACCCCGCAGGCCGAAATCGACGGCGTGCGCCTACTCGCATCGCTTGCCATCGATGGATTCGGGCCAGCGATCGTGCCTGCGACCGCCATTCCGAAATGGCTCACGGGAGACTTTGCCATCGTGGCGCTCCCCGAGTTGCCCAAGCGTATGGTGGGATGGGCCACGCGGCGCCGACCGGTGCCCAACAAACCCACCCGCGCATTGCTGGACGTGACCAAGGCGGCCGTGGTGCAGGCCGGCGAGCAACAGCCCGGCGTGACCACTGACCAGTCGCTCATGCTGCCGGCACGAAATGCCGCGCGGTAAGCCAACTAATCTGACCGACGTGTTGAGCAGAGATCAGCGATGAGCGTCAGCGACACGACAGCCGTCCATCTGCAACGTGCGGTCAAGGGCGCGGCCTCAAGCGAGGTGCGCCACCTCACCACAATCGATCGCTACGTGGTGTGGGTCGACATCGATCCCTCTGAGCATCGCGGTGCGCTATCGGCCGAAGCCTCCGGCGTGATTGCCAACGCCGCGGCAACGGCGCTTCACCAACGCGTCCCGCTTGTCATGCAAGTGGCCTCCTCTGGTGCCGACATCGTCGAGGGCATTCCCGCGCTGCATGGCTGGGGGCAGGCCGCGCGGGCAATAGCTGACTGCTCTGGCGTCGTGCCCATCTTCACCATCGTTAACGGTCCCGCGGTGTCGGGCCCTGCGCTGCTCATTGGCCTGTCCGACTTCGTAATCATGACGCAAGATTCGTATGCATTTGTTTCCGGCCCCACGATGGTTGCCGAGTTCACGGGCATCGCCATCAGCAACGAAGACCTTGGCGGCACCGATGCGCACGCCAAGCAGAGTGGCGTCGCCGCCATCGTTGTCGCCGACGTTGCTGGCGCACTCGAGTCACTCGAGGCGCTGATGGCATTCATACCGAACAATGTCGACGAACTTGCCCCGCGCATCGACACTGGCGACACCGCCGATCGACTTGTTCCCGAGGCAGGCGCGATCATTCCCGATTCGGCTACCGGCAGTTACGACGTGCGCAAAGTGATTCGCGCTCTGGCCGATGACAGCGACCTGTTCGAAGTGCGCGAACGGTGGGCGGCCAACGTGGTCACTGCATTCATCACTATCGACGGCGAGTCGATCGGCGTGGTGGCGAACCAGCCCATGGTGCTTGCCGGCACACTCGATATTCCGGCCTCACAGAAGGCCGCCCGTTTTGTTGCGTTCTGCGACGCGTTCAACATTCCGCTCCTGACGCTTGTTGATACGCCCGGCTTCTACCCGGGCAAAGACCTGGAGTGGCGCGGCATGATTCGCCATGGCGGCCAACTGGTGTTTGCCTATGCCCGTGCCACCGTGCCGCGCGTGAGTGTGATCCTGCGCAAGAGCTATGGCGGCGCCTACATCGTGATGGACTCCAAGACCATGGGCAACGATCTCTGCCTGGCCTGGCCGAGCGCCGAGCTCGCCGTCATGGGCGCGGGACAGGCCGCGGCAATCTTGCAGCGTCGTGCCACCCCAGAAGAACGCGCAGCCTTCGAGGCCGACTACGCCGAGCGGCTACTCAATCCATTCGTGGCCGCAGAGCGCGGGTATGTCGACGGCGTCATTGATCCCGCCGAGACGCGCCGCGAAATTGCCGCGGCATTTGCCATGTTGCGGGACAAACGGGAGCGGCTCGCGCCGCGCAAGCACGACAACACCCCGCTCTAGCAAGCGTTCAATAGCCGGCCAAACCGTTGCACCGCCTACACTTGGCGCGGGAAGAGGAAGCTTCCCGCGAAAAGAGAAGGGAATCACGGTGGCTGAAACCATCACCATCACCGATGACCGGACGGGTAAGCAGATCACCGTTCCGATTACTGACGGCGTCTTTCCGTCCTCCGCACTGCGCGAACTCGACCCCAATCTGCGAATGTACGACCCGGCGTATTTGTCAACCGCATCCTGCAAATCCGCCATTACCTACCTGGACGGCGAAGCCGGAATCCTGAGGTACCGCGGCTACCCCATCGAACAGTTGGCCGAAAAATCAAGTTTTCTCGAGGTTGCGTACCTCCTGCTGAATGGCGAACTCCCTACCACCGCCCAGCTTGTTCAGTGGCAATACGACGTCACCCATCACACGATGATTCACGAAAACATGCGCAAGCGTTTCGTCGACGGCTTTCACTACGACGCCCACCCCATGGGCATGTTCATCTCTGCTGTTGCCGCACTTGGCACCTTCTACGACGACGCCAAGGACATCTTCGATCGCGATGCGATGGACAAACAGACCCTGCGGCTCGTTGCCAAAGTGCCCACGATCGCGGCAATGACGTATCGCTTCTCGATGGGCTTGCCGTTCGTATTGCCGAACAACGCGTTGTCATACACGCAGAACTTCCTCAACATGATGTATCGCATCGGCGAGGACTACGAGGTCAACCCCGTGCTCGCACGCGCGATGGACATCCTGTTCATCTTGCATGCCGATCACGAACAAAACTGCGGCACCACCACCTTGCGCGTAGTGGCCAGTTCGAATGCCGATCCGTTTTCCTCCACTGCTGCGGCAGCAGCCGCACTGTATGGCCCGCTTCACGGTGGTGCCAACGAAGCAGTCGTGCGCATGCTTACCGAAATCGGCACGGTCGATAACGTGCCCGCGTTCATCGAAAGCGTCAAGCGTGGCGACGGACGCCTCATGGGTTTCGGTCACCGCGTGTACAAGAACTTCGATCCACGGGCCACCATCATCAAGAAGACCGCCTACGACGTGTTCGAAGTCACGGGCAAGAATCCGCTCCTCGACGTGGCACTCAAGTTGGAAGAAGTGGCGCTGAAAGACGACTACTTCGTCTCACGCAAGCTCTATCCAAACGTCGACTTCTACTCTGGACTCATCTACCAGGCACTCGGCTTCCCGGTGGAAATGTTCACCGTGCTGTTTGCCATCCCCCGCACCGTCGGTTGGCTTGCCCACATGGGCGAACTCTTAAGCGATAAAGACCAAAAGATCAGCCGCCCGCGTCAGTGGTATACCGGCGCCGACGAGCGTCACTACGTCGAGATATCGCGCCGCGACTGAAGCAAGCCGTCGCCCATGCGACGCGCGACTGCCCTCACCAGTTCAGTGCGGTCGGCAACGCGACCGATTTTGTTTTCCAACGGTCCATCGATCAAGAGCGTCGCTAATCCGTGCGCAACCGACCACATGGTGGTGGTTTGAATGCGCACGTCATCGAGCGACGCACCGTCGCCCACCATCTGCGTCACCTCGTCGAGTAGCGCCTGAAATGCGGCGTCCCCCGCACGTTGCAGCTCGGGTGACTCATCCATCGCACATAAATCGGTTCGAAACATCACGCGAAAATGTCCTTTGTGGGCTATCGCAAACTCGACGTAGCGCTCGCAGAGCATCACGCTCGGTTCGGGGCCACGCGTATCGACCGAGCCAAGAGACTCGGCCAGCAGCGTGAACCCCTCGAGAGCAATCGCCTGAAAGATCGCCTTGCGATCGCCGAAGTGGTGATACGGGGCCTGGTGGCTCACCCCGGCATCTGCTGCAACCTGGCGAAAGGACAGGCCGTCAGGCCCATTTTTGGCGATGTAGGCCACCGCCGATCGCAACACCTGGTCCCGAAGCCCTTTTGCCACAAACTTGACACTATCAAGTTTGGGAACTAGACACTGTCTACATGACTACTGCGCAGACACCCGTCCATCCCGATCCCCGTATCCATGCCCGTCGCTGGTTGATTCTTGGCATCCTCAGCCTCACGGTGTTTCTGGTTGTCGTCGACAACCTGATTATCAATGTGGCGTTGCCCACGCTGTCGCGCGAATTGGGGGCAACCACGAGCGGATTGCAGTGGATCGTTGACGCCTATGCACTCGTCTTTGCGGGACTCCTGCTCGCAGGTGGCGGACTCGGCGACCGCTTCGGGCGCCTTCGTCTCATGCAGATCGGTCTCGTGCTCTTCGGCATCTTTTCGGCATGGACCGCGTTCACCGACACCACCGGCGAATTGATTGCCGGCCGTGGACTCATGGGTATCGGGGCCGCACTTGTCTTTCCCAGCACGCTTGCGATCGTCGTCGACGTCTTTCGCAATCCCTCCGAGCGTGCCAAGGCAATCGGCGTGTGGTCGGCCGTGTCGGGTGCAGCAGTCGCCTTCGGACCGGTCACCGGCGGACTACTCCTCGAGCATTACTGGTGGGGCTCGATCTTCCTCATCAACGTGCCGATTGTGCTCCTCGCGATGATCCTTGGTTGGCGCTTTGTTCCCGAATCCCGCGATGACAACGCGCACCGCCTGGATGGCCCCGGATTTCTCTTGTCTATTTTGTTCGTTTCGCTACTCGTCTACACCGTCATTGAAGGCCCGCACCGCGGATGGTCATCGGCATTGACGCTTGGGGGATTCGCAGTTGCTGCACTCCTCCTGGCACTCTTCATCGTGCGCGAGACACGCACGGACGTTCCTCTGCTCGACGTTCGAGTCTTTTCGGATATGCGCATCACTGCCGCAACATCGGCAATTTTCATCGCCTTCTTTGCGCTCTTCGGATTCACTTTTCTCGTCACGCAGTACTTTCAGTTCGTCCGCGGTTACGACCCGCTCGAATCAGGATTGCGGACGCTTCCCTTCGCCTTCGGCGCGGGAATCACTGCACCCATTGCCGCCCGTCTCGCACTGCGCCACGGACCACGCAGGGTGGTGCCGGTCGGCCTCACCTTCATGGCGATCGCGCTGTTTTGGGTGGGCTCACTTGATGCCGACGCCGCCTACTTCGGCCCCGTCATCATCACCATGGTGATCATGGCAATGGGTCTCAGCTTGGTGACCAGCCCGTCGTCCGAGTCGGTGATGGGAGCACTTCCGCGTGAGAAAGCGGGCATCGGCTCAGCAATCAACGACACCAGTCGCGAAGTAGGCGGCACGCTCGGCGTAGCCGTGAGCGGCAGTATCTTCGCCACGATCTACGCACCGCGCATCGCCGACTTTCTCGCCCCGCTCGGCATCGACAAGCAAGTCGCCGACATCGCCGGCGAATCGGTCGGCGCCGCGTATGCGGTTGCCGAGCAGGCCGGCTCCACCGAGGCTGCAGATGCAATTCGAAACGTGGCGAGCCTTGCGTTCATGGACGGGTTTCAGGCCGCCTGCTCCACTGTTGCCGTGGTCGCCCTCGTTGGCGCCGTGCTCGCCTATCGCTTCTTGCCCAACCGACAGGTGGTCGACGCCTAGTGCGTCACGTCAATCAAAATCTTGCCAACGTTGGCGTTCGTCTCCATGTAGGCATGTGCGGCGGCGATGTCGTCGAGGCGATACCTGCTGTCGATGACCACGCGAAGCGCACCTGACTCGAATAGCGGCAACACCTCGGTAGCAAAGCGCTGCGAGATGGCGATTTTTTCTTCAAGCGGACGCGCGCGCAGCACCGTGCCGGCAATGCTCGCACGCTTGGGTAACAGTGCGCCCACGTTAAACGTCACCGCTCCGCCAGCCATCACCCCCACTTGCACGATGCGCCCCTTTACCGCAATTGCTGCGACATTGCGATCGAGATAGTCACCGCCGACCACATCGCAGATGACGTCTACGCCACGGCCGCCCGTAGCGTCGCGCACTGCCTGCACGAAGTCGGCAGCGGCATAGTCAACCACCACCTCGGCACCCAGCGCACGCACCGCCGCCACTTTGCCCGCCGAACAGGTGGCCAACACGCGCGCACCGATGGCTTTTGCAATCTGCACCGCTGCGGTGCCCACACCACTCGCCGCCGCATGCACGAGCACCCATCGCCCTGATGTGAGGCCGCCTTGCACAACGATGGCATCCCATGCCGTGATGAATACTTCGGGAATCGCAGCAGCATCGGCAAGCGACACACCCGCAGGAATGCGCATCGCCTGGCGTTCGTGCACAACGAGTTGCTCGCCATAGGCGCCTCCGGAAACGATGCCTATGACCTCGTCGCCCTCGTGCCATACGCGCACGCGCTCCCCCACGCTCGCCACGGTGCCAGAAAACTCCATACCCGGTACGTCATGGGCATCGGGAAACGGGTTCGGATACAAGCCGCGGCGCTGCAACAAGTCGGCGCGGTTCAACGCCGTTGCCCGCACCTGTACGAGCACTTCTTCGGGCCCTGGTTTCGGGGCAGGAATGTCGACAATTTGCAGTACCTCGGGGCCGCCGAATTGAGTGAGCACTACTGCACGCATGACACCACTCTTACAGGCCTACAAGGCGAGCACGTAGGCCCAGCCGTCGACATCGCCCCATCGCTCATCGTGCTCGGGTGCGCGCACAAACCCCAGGCCTTCATATAGACGCATTGCCGCGTGCATGCAGGGAATGGTGTGAATGAACACGCGGGCCTTACCCAGTCGTCGGCTCTCGGCAAGCACCCATGCCACCATCGCCTTGCCCACGCCGCGCCCCTGCGCCGCCGGATCGACGCCGAAGTAACGAAACGAGGCTGCCTGCTCGTCGCCGTGTTCTGCGTGCGCGCCATCATGATGCGGCACAAACGTGAGACACCCAAGGATCTGGTCGCCATCGAGCGCAGCAAGCACCACGGTGTCATCAATACGACTGTCAATGTCGCCGATTACGACGTCGTATTCCTCGTCGCGCACGTAGTCGGGCAATGAAAAGTAGGCACATCGCACCACTTCCCCCGCCGCCGCGAGGTTGTCGGCGCGCGTCAGCGGCCGAATCTCCACGTTGGGCTCAGCCGGCCATCTTCTGTTGCAAGCGACGATCAAGGGTGGCGAGGAACTCTTCGGTTGTCTGCCACTGCGCTGCCTCGCCGCCTACAAGCAGCGAGAGATCCTTGGTCATCTCGCCGCCTTCAACTGCCTCCACGCACACCTCTTCCACCTTGCGAGCAAAACCGATGACGTCGGGAGTGTTGTCCAATTTGCCGCGATGCTCGAGCCCACGCGTCCAGGCAAAGATCGATGCAATTGGGTTGGTCGAGGTCTTCTTACCGGCCTGGTGTTCGCGATAATGGCGCGTAACCGTGCCGTGAGCCGCCTCCGACTCCATAACGCGGCCGTCTGGTGTGGTGAGCACCGAAGTCATGAGGCCGAGAGAGCCATAGCCCTGCGCCACGGTGTCGGACTGCACGTCGCCGTCGTAGTTCTTACACGCCCACACGTAGCCACCTTCCCAGCGCAACATGCACGCCACCATGTCGTCGATAAGGCGGTGTTCGTAGGTGATGCCCGCGGCGGCGAACTTGTCTTTGAACTCCGATTCGAAAATCTCCTGAAAGAGATCCTTGAACCTTCCGTCGTAGGCCTTCAAGATCGTGTTCTTTGTGCTGAGGAACAGCGGATAGTTGCGCTGTAGCGAGTAGTTCATAGTTGCACGTGCGAAATTGCGAATGGACTCGTCGAAGTTGTACATGCCCATGACCACACCGGACGCGGCGAAGTCGGCGACCTTCATCTCAACGGGTGCACTGCCGTCTTTCGGCACGTAGGTCATCGTCACCGTGCCAGGACCCGGCACCTTGAAGTCGGTTGCCTTGTATTGGTCGCCGTGCGCATGACGGCCGATCACGATGGGCTTCGTCCAGTGCGGCACCAACTTGGGCACGTTCTTGCAGATAATCGGTTCGCGGAATACCACGCCGTCGAGAATGTTGCGAATAGTG
>Ga0164292_10003990_pt1 | contig 12034 bp, 13 predicted proteins | sample GEODES117metaG_FD_111486 | JGI IMG/M metagenome (GOLD analysis project Ga0164292, IMG submission 111486) | Eutrophic lake water microbial communities from Lake Mendota, Wisconsin, USA - GEODES117 metaG | ecosystem: Environmental > Aquatic > Freshwater > Lake | place: USA: Lake Mendota... | reverse complement strand
CCGGCCCGCAGCGACCGCGTGGCCAAGTACAACCAGCTCCTGCGCATCGAAGAGATGCTCGGCGACACCGCCGCCTACCGCGGCAAGTCCGCCCTCGCTCCCCTCCGCTGAGTTCTCAGTCGAAGCGGACGCGAGCGCGCAACCATTGTGCGAGCCACTTCTCGTCGACCGCGTGTGCGACAAGACGAGAGAGGACTTCGACAACTTCCTCGGGGTCGGGCAGATCGGGAATCCACTCCCCGTCGTTCACGTCGATGAACATAGCGAGACACATCCAGGCGACTCGCTTGTTGCCGTCGTACAACGAGTGGTTCATCGCGACACGGCATGCGAGGATCGCCGACTTGTCGTGAAGATCGGGATAGAAGTCGAGACTTCCGTGACCGGCGGCAGGTGCGTGGAGAGCAGACTCCACGAGATCGATACGACTCGTTCGCATCAAGGTCGAAGCTTCGATGCCGGTGACGAGTTCGGCGAGATACCAGAACTCAGCTCCCGTGAGGTACCGCGTCACTGAGCGAGACGATTGATGATTTCGCGGTCACGCTTGAGAATCCTCTTGGCTCGAGCCACAAAATCTTCGTCTTTGCGCACCCGTTCAATCTCTGCCTCGAGCGACTCGATGATCAGTTGATTGAGACTTGCACCTCTGATGCGCGCGATCACCTCTGCTGCTTCAGCGAGGTCATCCGGAAGACGAACTGTCGTCTGCCGATTTGTTCGAGGTACCTGGGGCACGATGTTATGATATCGCGACATCATGAGTTGTGGAACGACGTCGGTCTTGGCAATGGTCATGACCGCAGTGTGTGGATGACGCCGATCGGCGGGGCCCAAAGGGCACAATGGGGAGATGCCCGCTCGCAGCCTGACCCGCGAATTCACGCGCCCCGTGCCGCGTGACGTGCGGTTGTTCCAGCGCTCGAGCACCCGAATGTTTTTCTTCGCCGCCCTCGTGGTGCTGGCCGGCATCGTGGGCCTCGTCCTCTTCGCCTTCCCCATCAACGACTACTTCAACCAGCGCGAAGCCATCGCCAAGCGCGAATCGGAGTTCGTCGCCCTGGAAGACGCCAACGAGTCCCTGCAGAACGACATCCAGCGCCTGCAGACCCCGAACGGCGTCCGCGAAGCGGCCCGCCGCGAGTTGGGCTACCTGATGCCCGGCGAGAAGCGGCTGGCCCTCCTCGACAATCCGGCCTTCCCCACCACACTGCCCGAGGCATGGCCCTACAGCGTGGTGAACTCGATCCTTGCCGCACGGTCGCAATGGGCCGGTCGGGGCAATTCCCCCGGTGGTCTGGATCCGTTGCAGGCGCCCTGAAAACCTTGGGTAGTGTCACGTCGGACAATCTGCAGTCAGTCGTCTGACTGCATCCGATCGATCAGGGGGCCCATATGGGTGGAAGCATTCTCGGCAACCGCGTCATCCGCAAGGAAGACCCGAAGTTCCTCACCACCGGCGGCGAATACGTCGATGACATGAACGAGCCGCTCCTCGCTGGAGCACTCCATGTCACCTACGTACGCAGCACGGTGGCCCACGGCAAGATCCTCGGCATCGACGCCTCCGACGCGCTCTCCGCCCCCGGTGTCGTGGCCGTGTACACCGCCGCTGACCTGGGCTTGGAGCCGCAGCCGGCCGCGTTCAACCCCATGGCCAAGCGTGGGTTGCTGGCCATCGACAAGGTGCGCTTCGTTGGTGAGCCCGTCGCCGCGGTCATCACCGAGACCCGCGAGCAGGGCGAAGACGCAGCAGAAATGGTGATCGTCGACTACGACGTGCTCCCCGCTCTCGTCGACATCGAAGAGGCCATGGCCAGCAGCACGCTCATCTACGACGAGTGCGGCAGCAACGTGGTCTTCGACTCCACCGCACTCGGTATGCCCGAGAACACGGGCGACGCTTTCTTCGAAGGATGCGAAGTCGTGGTCAAGGGTCGCTTCCTCAACCAGCGCGTGGCACCCTGCCCGCTCGAGGTGCGCGGTTCGGCCGTTGCATGGGTCGACGGCAAGTTGAACCAGTGGTTGAGCACGCAGCACGCACAAGGCGCGAAGGACGCGCTGATGAAGACGCTCGGTCTCGACGACTCGCAGGTGCGCGTCATCACCCCCGACGTCGGTGGCGGCTTCGGCGCCAAGATCGGCCTGTACCCCGAGGAAGCACTCCTCGGTCTCATGTCGAAGAAGCTCGGTCGTCCGCTGCGCTGGCGCGAAACCCGCAGCGAGAGCATGGTCGGTATGGGCCACGGCCGCGCCCAGGTGCAGTACATCACCATCGGTGGCACCCGCGAAGGCAAGGTGCTCGCCTACCAGATGCACGTCTTCCAGGACTCGGGTGCCTGGGTCGACATGGGCACCATCCTCGCCCCGTTCATGACTCGCCCGATGGCCTCGGCCGTCTACGACATCCCGAAGATCGAGGCCCGCGCCACGTCCGTCGTCACCAACACCACTCCCACCACCGCCTACCGCGGTGCGGGTCGCCCCGAGGCAACCGCCGCGGCCGAGCGTGCGATGGACATGTTCGCGCTCGAGATCGGCAAGGACCCCGCAGACGTACGCCGCATGAACCTCATCCCGAAGTTCATGGACAAGCACACCACCGCAATCGGCCAGACCTACGACGTGGGCGACTACGAGACCGCGTTGAACAAGGTGCTCGAGGCCGCCGACTACAAGGCACTGCGTGCCGAGCAGGCCAAGCGCCGCGCATCGGGCGACGTGAAGCAGCTCGGCATCGGTGTGTCGGTCTACGTCGAGATCACCGGTGGCGTTCCGCCGATGGGTGAGCACGCCAAGATCGAAGTGCTCGAGAACGGCCGCGCTGTCGTCTACACCGGTACCAGCCCGCACGGCCAGGGTCACCTGACCGCATGGTCGATGATCGCCTCCGAGCAGACCGGCATTCCGATGGACATGATCGACCTCGTGTGGGGCGACACCGACCTCGTCCCCGTCGGCGGCGGAACCATGGGTTCGCGTTCGCTGCAGCAGGGTGGCGCGGCAGTCAACCTCGCCTCGATCGAACTCGTCGAGCAGGCCAAGAAGTTGGCCGCTCGTTTGCTCGAAGCCAATGAAGCCGACATCGAACTCGACCGCGACCGCGGCGTCTTCCACGTTGCCGGTACGCCGGCCGTGGCCAAGAGCTGGGCAGATCTCGCCTCCGCCGCCAAGGGTGACGGTGGATTGGTGCAGGCCTCGCAGTTCACCGCCGAAGGCGCATCGTTCCCGTTCGGCGCACACGTCGCCGTTGTCGAAGTCGACACCGAGACCGGCAAGGTGCGTCACCTGCGCCAGGTCGCACTCGACGACGCCGGCCGCGTGCTCAACCCGCTGCTGCTCGAAGGTCAGATCCACGGCGGCATCGCCCAGGGCACCGCACAGGCGCTGCTCGAAGAGGTGCGCTACGACGCCGACGGCAACCCGATCACCTCGAACCTCGCCGACTACGCCTTCATCTCCGCAGCCGAACTGCCGAGCTTCGAAGTCGTGCACATGGAGACACCGACGTTCCTCAACCCGCTCGGCGCCAAGGGCATCGGCGAGTCCGGAACCATCGGTTCGACACCCGCAGTGCAGTCCGCCGTCGTCGACGCGGTCTCGCACCTCGGCGTGAAGCACATCGACATGCCCACCACCGCCGAGCGCGTGTGGGCCGCAATCATGGCAGCGAAGTAAGGAAGAAGAGAGACAATGAAAGTCACCATCACCGTCAACGGCACGAAGCACGAAAGTGACATCGAGCCCCGCACGCTGCTCGTCCAGTACGTCCGCGACGTCCTCGGCCTCACCGGCACCAACATCGGCTGCGACACCTCCAGCTGTGGTGCCTGCTCGCTCCACCTCGACGGCGAAGCCGTGAAGAGCTGCACGGTGCTCGCCGCGCAGGCCGACGGCGGCAACGTCACCACCATCGAAGGTCTCGCCCAGGGCGGCAAGATGCACCCGATGCAGGAAGCCTTCATGCAGAACCACGGTCTCCAGTGCGGTTACTGCACACCGGGCATGGTCATGGCCGCGGTCAGTCTCCTGAAGGAGAACCCGAGCCCCACCGAAGAAGAGGTGCGCATCGGACTCGAGGGCAACCTCTGCCGCTGCACCGGCTACCACAACATCGTTCAGTCCGTTCTCGCTTGTGCCAAGGGTGGTAAGTGATGATTCCTGCACCGTTCGAATACAAGCGTGCGACTTCTGCGGCAGAGGCCATCAGCCTCGTCACGGAGTACGGCGACGAAGCCAAGTTCCTCGCCGGCGGACACTCGTTGCTTCCCCTCATGAAGTTGCGCCTCGCCCAGCCGAGCGTGCTCGTCGACATCGGACGCCTGTCCGATCTCTCCTACGTCCGCGACGCGGGTGACCACATCGCCATCGGCGCGATGACCCGCCACATGGACGTGGAGAAGTCGCCGATCCTCGCCCAGCACGTGCCGTTGCTCGCGCACGCCGCCAGCCACGTCGGTGACCCGCAGGTGCGCCACCGCGGCACCATCGGTGGATCCATCGCCCACGCCGACTCGGCCAGCGACCTGCCCGCCACCACGCTCGCACTCGGTGCCACCTACGTGGTGCAGGGCGCCAACGGCACCCGCGAGATTCCGGCCAGCGAGTTCTTCAAGGGATTCCTCGAGTCGGCACTGCAGCCCGACGAGATCCTCACCGAGATCCGCGTTCCGAAGATCACCGGTGCCGGTTGGAGCTTCCAGAAGTTCAACCGTCGCGCCCAGGACTGGGCCATCGTCGGTGTCGCCGCTTGGCGCAACGGATCCAACTCGGGCGTCGCACTCGTCAACATGGGTTCCACCCCGATCCTCGCCAGCAGCGTGTCGTCGGCTCTCGCCTCGGGTGCATCGGTCGCCGATGCCGCAGAGCTGGCCGCGGCCGAAGCCGAGCCGCAGTCGGATCTGAACGCCAGCGCCGAGTACCGCACGCATCTCGCCAAGGTGCTCGTGCGTCGCGCACTGGAAGAAGCTTCCAAGTAACTCCATGAAGTTGCGCCACCTACGGGTGGCCGCGCTCATCGCCTACGTCGTTGCCTTCGCGTGGGCAGGCTGGAACTACGGCCTGCCCACCGATCGCATCGCAGTGCTCTCGTGGGTGCTCGGCGGGTTCGTGGCCGGCAATGTCGGACGCCCCTGGCGCAGCCAGGCGCTCATGTTGCGCGACTTCGGCATCTTCGTGGCGATGTGGTTCGCCTACGACTACAGCCGTGGTCTCGCCGACCAGATCGGCTTTCCCGTCAACTACCGCATTCCGCGCGACGCGGATCGTCTCTTGTTCTTCGGCACGGACCCGAACGTGTGGATGCAGGAACACTTCTACGAGCCCGACGCCGTGCGTTGGTACGACGTGGCCGGTTCGCTCGTCTACTTCACGCACTTCGTCTTTCCCATGGGACTCGCCGTGGTGCTCTGGATCCGCAACCGCAACACATGGGTCCACTACATGCGTCGTCTCGCCACCGTGCTGTTCCTCGGCGTCGCCACCTTCGTGGTGTTCCCCGCCGCGCCACCGTGGATGGCCGCCCGCGACGGCTATCTCGAACCGCTTGCCCGACCCACCGTGCGAGGTTGGTCACATCTCGGTCTCGGGACCGTGTCACAGGTGATCGAACGCGGCCGCGAAGTGGTCAACCCCGTCGCCGCCGTGCCCAGCCTGCACGTGGCGTTCTCGCTCATCGTGGTGCTCTTCTTCGCCAAGCAGATGCCGAAGTGGCTGCGGCCCATCGTGGTGATCTTCCCGGCGACCATGATGCTGACGCTCGTCTACTTCGCCGAGCACTACGTGTTCGACGGGCTGATCGGTGTGGCCTACGTGCTCGTCTCGTTCCGCTTCTGGAAGCGCTACGAAGCCGGCAACCCGTGGCGCGGCTTCGCGCGCTTTGCGCGTCAGGCCTGAAACTGCACCGCAGCGCGCTGCGCGATGTGCGGGCCGAGCACGTTCTTGCGCACTGCGTCGTGCACCGGATGGTCGTTGTACACGCGCCAATCGTCGACGTTGTCGAACTGCGCCACGATGGCGAAGTCGAAGTTGCCCTGCACCATTCCGGCATCCGAACCGAAGATGTAGTGCTTGATCTCGGGGATCTGCCCCGGCAGAGCCGACAGCGCTTCGCGAATACCGGCGAGATCCGCTTCGGTGATGCCCGGCTTCCACGTGAACTGAACGGTGTGAACGAACACGGAAGAACTCCTCACTGCAGACCGGCGTACTGGCCGCCGTCGATGTTGAGATGGGCGCCCGTGATGTAACGGGCCTGCTGGCTGGCGAAGAACGCCACGGCTTCGCCGAAGTCACCCGGATCGCCGATGAAGCCAGCGGGAATTCCCATCGCCAATGCATCGGGAGTCTCACCCGACACGCCGCGAATGCGATCGGTGAGGTGGATGCCCGGCTGCACCGAGTTCACGGTGATGCCCATGGCGGCCACGTCGCGGGCCAACGACTTGAGATATCCGGTGACACCCGCACGTGCCGTGTTCGACAACGCCAGGTACGGAATCGGCTGCTTCACCGAGATCGACGTGATGGCCACGATGCGACCCCAACCCTGCTCGCGCATGTGGGGCAGCGCCACCTGGCACATGCCGATCACCGAGAGCAGGCTCTGCTCGAGTGCTGCCGGGTACATCTCGATCGGCGTGTCGATGGCAGTGCCGGGGGGCGGACCGCCACCGTTGGTGACGAGAATGTCGACACCACCCAACTTCTCGATCGCGTCGCGCACGAACGCCATCGCGCCTTCGTGTGTGGACACGTCGTGGCGAATGCCGATGCATCCGTGACCGATGTCCTTCACTGCGCCGTCCAGACGTGCTTGGTCGCGACCGCAGATCACCACCCGTGCACCGTTCTCGGCCAACGATTTCGCACTGGCCAACCCCAAACCTGCGGTGCCGGCGGCCACGATTGCTCTTTTTCCTGCGATGCCCAGATCCATGCACCGACCTTAGTTAGGCTGTCCGACGACTAGGGGTGAGACCATGGAAAATCCGGCGATCAATCCGCGTCATCTCGACGCCATCGCCGACGCTGATCCGTATCCGTACTGGTACGACGACGCCGACGAACCCGAATCAAATCCGACACTCGTGCGCACCGAGAGCTGCGACCTGCTCATCGTGGGCGGTGGCTACACGGGGTTGTGGACCGCCATCATCGCCAAGGAGCGCGATCCGTCACGCGACATCATCCTCATCGACGCCCACGAAGTGGGCTCGGCTGCCAGCGGTCGCAACGGCGGCTTCATGGACTCCTCGCTGACGCACGGCATCGCCAACGCCCAGCAGCGCTTCCCCGACGAAGTGCCGATCCTGGAAGACCTCGGTCTGCAGAACCTGAACGCCATCGAAGACGTCATCCGTCGCTACAACATCGACTGCGACTACGAGCGCACGGGAACCATCGACGTGGCCACCACCGCACATGCACCCAACTACCTCAGCGAGATGCGCGAGGACTACCAACAGCTGCGTTCGCTCGGCCAGAACGTCGAGTGGCTCGACAAGGACGCACTGCAGGCCCAGATCCATTCGCCCACCTACACCGGTGGACTGTGGCGCAAGGATCGCGGCGCACTTGTCGACCCGGCACGTCTGGTGTGGGGCCTGAAGCGCGTCGCGGAATCGCTGGGCGTGCGAATCTACGAAGACGCCAAGGCCACCAGCCTGGAAAAGGACGGAGTCGGCGTTCTCGTCACCACTCCCCTCGGCCGCGTACGTGCCGGCAAGGTCGCACTGTGCACCAACGCCTTCAAGCCGCTCCTCAAGCGACTCGGTCACTACATCGCACCGGTCTACGACTACTGCATGGTCACCGAGCCACTGACACCGGCACAGCTCGAATCGATCGGCTGGAAGAAGCGTCAGGGCATCTCGGACATTCCGAACCAGTTCCACTACTACCGACTCACCGAAGACAACCGCATTCTCTGGGGCGGCTACGACGCGGTGTACTACTTCCGCGGACGAATGAACACCGAACTCGAGTCACGCCCCGAATCGTGGGCCAAGTTGTCGCAGCACTTCTTCGAGACCTTCCCGCAACTGGAAGACGTTCGCTTCAGCCACATGTGGGGCGGTGCCATCGACACCTGCACGCGCTTCAGCGTCTTCTGGGGCCGCGCAATGGGCGGCCGCGTCGCCTATGCGCTCGGCTACACCGGACTCGGTACGGCCTCCACGCGTTTCGGCGCAGAGGTGATGCTCGACCTCCTCGACGGGCGACGCACCAAGGCCACCTCCACCAAGTTCGTGCAGGATCGTCCCGTGCCCTTCCCTCCCGAGCCGTTCCGCTTCATCGGCATCCAGGCCACACGCTGGTCGCTCGACCACGAGGACAAGACCGGAAAGCGCAATCTCTGGTTGCGCGGCCTCGATCGTTTCGGTCTCGGGTTCGATACCTGACGATTTGATCCGTAGGCTTCGGGCGTGGCGTACCTGAGCAACCCGCAGTCACCCGAAGAAGTGCGCGACGCGCTCGTTGCCCACGATTACCTCGTCGACGAAGGCCTCACCACCGCGGTCTTCCTCGCCCTGTCGCTGCAACGACCTCTTCTTCTCGAAGGCGAAGCCGGAGTCGGCAAGACCGAGCTCGCCAAGGTGTTGGCCGAGGCCCGCAACAGCGAGCTCATCCGCCTGCAGTGCTACGAGGGCATCGACGCCAGCCAAGCCGTGTACGACTGGGACTACGCCCGTCAGCTCTTGCACCTGCGTGCCGCCGAAGCCTCGGGCGAGGCCACCGGTGCCGGCACCGCCGCACTCGAGTCGCAGCTCTACAACGAGAAGTTCCTCCTGAAGCGCGCCATCCTGCGCGCCATCGAACCCACCTCCGGTCCGTCGCCGGTGTTGCTCATCGACGAGATCGACCGCGCCGACGACGAGTTCGAGGCGTATCTCTTGGAAGTGCTCTCCGACTTCCAGGTCACCATCCCGGAACTCGGCACCTACCGCGCCGAACATCCGCCGGTCGTGATCCTCACCTCCAACCGCACCCGTGACGTGCACGACGCGCTGAAGCGTCGTTGCCTCTACCACTGGGTCGAGCATCCGACGTTCGACCGCGAAGTCGCCATCGTGAAACTGCGCGTGCCCGACGTGTCGGTGACTCTCGCCCGCCAGATCGCCGGTGCCGTGGAAGCACTGCGCGCACTGCAGCTCTACAAGCCACCGGGAATCGCAGAGACCATCGACTGGGCCAGCGCTCTTGGTCGCCTCGGCGCCAAGGAGTTGAACGACGAACTCGTCGAATCCACGCTGGGTGCGGTGTTGAAGTACCGCGAAGACCACGAACGCGTGCGTGAGACCGGCGTTGCAGCACTGGTCAAGCAGGCACTCGAGCGCGGCGCCTTCCACGGCTGAGATCATGTCGGACAGCGCCGTCGCGAGCTCCGTAGAGGACATGGCGGTTGCGTTCGCCCGCATCCTGCGTGGCGTGGGTATCTCCGCCCCCGTCGACAGCGTCGCCACCTTCGTGCAGGCACTCGATCGCCTCGGCGTGGGCCATCGCGAGAGCGTCTACTGGGCGGGCAGATCCACTCTGGTGCGCCGACCCGAGGACTTCGACATCTTCGATCGCGCTTTTGCCGTGTTCTGGGATCAACGCCTCGTGAACACGGTGGAAGAAATTGTCGACAGCGTGCGCATCGCCATCGCCACAGACGCCGAGAACGACGAAAGTGACGGCAACGGAGACGGCACGGGCAACGACGATGCCGACCTCACGTTGACCCTGCGCTTCTCCGCCGCCGAAGCGCTGCGCGAAAAAGACTTCGCCGACTACTCCGACGACGAACTGCAACTGGCCCGCGAGCTGATGGGTCGCCTGCGCCTGGCCGGACCACGCCGCAGATCTCTTCGCCTGCGCAGCGCGCGTCACGCCAACCACGTGCCCGACCTGCGCCGCACCGTGCGGGCCTCGTTGCGCTCGGGTGGCGAGCCGCTGCGTCGCTACTGGAAGGAGCCCGACGACAAGTTGCGTCGTCTCGTTCTGTTGCTCGACATCTCCGGCTCGATGGAGCCGTACTCGCGTGCGTTCCTCAACTTCGTTCATTCCGCCGTCGCCGGTCGCCGCCGAGTCGAGGCCTTCACCTTCGGCACACGCCTCACGCGTCTCACGAAGGAACTCTCCACCCGCGACCCCGACCAGGCCCTCGACCGTGCGGCACGTCAGGTCAGCGACTGGAGCGGCGGCACGCGTCTCGGTGAATGTCTCCGCGAGTTCAACGACGCCTGGGGCGTGCGCGGCCTCGCCCGCGGCGCCATCGTGGTGATCCTCTCCGACGGATGGGATCGCGGCCAGCCCGAACTGCTGTCGGCACAGATGGAGCGCCTGCACCGTGCCTCGTTCCGCACCATCTGGGTCAACCCATTGAAGGTCACCCCGGGTTACGCACCGCTCGCCAAGGGCATGGCGGCTGCTCTCCCCCACGTGGACGAGTTCGTCGAGGGACATTCCATTGCAGCGCTCGACAAGTTGTGCGTCGCCATCTCACGTCTCGACGACTCCCCGTACACTTCCCGTCGTCATGCGTGATCTTCTCGAAGAGTGCCGCCAGTGGCGCGACAAGAACCTGCGCTTCGCCATCGCCCGCGTGGTCGATGTGGAGGGTTCGGGCCCGCGTGAACCCGGCGCTGCCATGGCGGTAGCGCAAGACGGGCAGGTCATCGGCTCGGTCAGCGGTGGTTGCGTCGAAGGCGCCGTGGTTTCCGAGGCTCTCGCCATCCTCGCCGGCGACGCATCGCCCCGCGTGGTCACCTTCGGCTACTCCGACGACGAAGCCTTCGCCGTCGGTCTCACCTGCGGTGGCATCATTCACCTCTTCATCCAGCCCGCCGACACGCTGATCGCGCCAATCACAGACAACACCGACATTCTCGAATCCCTCACGCAACACCATCGCGCCCACACGCCGGCCGTTCTCGCCACCGTCATCGACGGACCGAACGTCGGCGCCTCCATGTTGGTCTCACCCGACAACCCCACGCTCGGCTCGCTCGGCAACGCCGAACTCGACCGCGTGGTCGCCCGCGATGCACTGGGTGAACTCGAAGCCGGAACCACCGGCGTTCGCCATTACGGCCCGAGCGGCCAGACCACACCGGAAGATCTGCTCGATACACCCACGGTGAAGGTGTTCGTCGAGAGTTTCGCTCCACCGCCGCAGATGTGGATCTTCGGTGCAGTCGACTTCACGGCCGCTCTCGCCCGCGTCGCCAAGGTGCTCGGCTACCGCGTCACCGTGTGCGACGCCCGCGAGATCTTCGCCACGCGCCGCCGCTTCCCCATGGCCGACAACGTGGTGGTCTCTTGGCCAGGTCAACTCTTCGAACAACTCGGCGACACGCTCGGCCCGCGCGACGCAGTGTGCATCCTCACCCACGATGCCAAGTTCGATGTGCCCGCAGTGAAGGGGGCACTCGCCACACGTGCCGGTTACATCGGCGTGATGGGTTCGCGCAAGACGCACAACAAGCGACTCGAACGACTCGCCGAAGCCGGAGTCACCTCCGCCGCAGATCTCGATCGCCTGATGTCACCCATCGGCCTCGACCTCGGTGCGCGCACACCGGAAGAAACTGCCATCTCCATCTGCGCCGAGATCATCGCCAGGCGCACCGGCCGCACCGCGCCGTCGCTTCGCGACGGACAGGGCCCGATTCACACCAACTGAGCGAAGCGCTTACTTCAGCGGGTTGCCGAACTTCATCTGCGGAAGTTCGCGCCAGCCCACCAGACCCACGCGCACTCCGGCATTGGGACGTGCAGAGTGCAACACGGCATCGCCGACACCGAGGTACATCATCGTGTGACCGGGATACCAGATCAGATCGCCCGCGAGTGCCTCTTTCTTCTCCACCGGCTTCGTCGCCCGGTACTGGCTCAGCGACTGCAATGGCAGCTCGATGCCGACGTGCTTCCATGCATAGGCGATGAGACCGGAACAGTCGAGGCCCTTCTTCGGATTGTCGGAACCGAACTCGTAGCCGACACCGAGAGTGGTGAGACCGGTCACCAACGCCACTTGATGTTGCGGCGT
>Ga0164292_10003989_pt1 | contig 12038 bp, 13 predicted proteins | sample GEODES117metaG_FD_111486 | JGI IMG/M metagenome (GOLD analysis project Ga0164292, IMG submission 111486) | Eutrophic lake water microbial communities from Lake Mendota, Wisconsin, USA - GEODES117 metaG | ecosystem: Environmental > Aquatic > Freshwater > Lake | place: USA: Lake Mendota... | reverse complement strand
TTGCCCAAAGGTGTTGGAGTGTTGACGCATATCAACGACCACATCAAAAATTTCACCTCTGGTGACTTTGATAAGTTTGCCCTGAGGTTGTTTAATTTGATAGTGCAGACCTCGCAAGACATTCCGATTAGAGGCGGAGTGGTTATCCTGCACAAAGCAAAGCGAACGCCCGAGCGCGGTCTCAAGCTGAGCGAGATTAAAGCTTTCAAAAAATGAACCCCGATGATCTCGAAATATTTTAGGTTCGAGTAATACAACATCGGGGATCGCGAGGGGCCTGACAATCATGTATTCATGTCCATTTTGGTATGACTCCTATTCTATTTGATCCCGATCTGCGCTAGTATCTTGGCATGGCACAACAGGCGTACACCCTCCTTTTGAGATTGCTGTCCCCCCTGATCTGGGGGTGGATGTATTGGCGTGCTCGGCGCGCGGGCGGCGTTTGGCAGGGTTTGTCTGCTGAGATCTTTGGTTCGTGTGCGCGACCCTGGAATGGTGAAGCGCCCGTCTGGGTGCATGCGGTGAGCCTGGGTGAGACGCGTGCGGCCCATTCTTTGATCGTGTCCTTGCTGTCGCGTGGTGATCGCGTCTTGTTGACGCATACGACCCCGACGGGTCGCGCGGGCTGCGCAAAGTTGTTTGCTGCCGAAATCGCGACGGGTCAATTGCGACAGCAATGGCTGCCCTATGATTTTCCGGGTGCGACGCGCCGATTTTTTAAGCACTACCATCCAAGACTTGGAATTTTGATCGAGCGAGAGGTTTGGCCTAACCTGCTGGATCAAGCCCAAGACGCCGACGTGCCGATGATCTTGGCGAGCGCGCGCTTTTCTGAGCGTGCACAGGGCCATGTCCGACGCATCGATCAGGTGTTCCTGAGTCTCATGCGTGATGCGTATGCCAGTATTGATCTGGTGCTTGCGCAGACCGAGGACGATGCGCGCAGATTGTTTGAGGTGGGCGCCTCCAACGTGCAGATCGTGGGCAATTTAAAGTTTGATGTGGTGCTGCCTGTGCTGGCGGTCGATGCGGGCCGAGCCTGGCGGCAACGTCTGACCCGCCCAGTGATTTCGATTGCGAGCACCCGTGAAGGCGAGGATGCGATGTTTGTGTCCGCGATCCAGCATCAGTTCAAGCATCCCGAAGTGTTGCCAGAGGACTACTCGGTCCATGCCGTACATTTTGATCCAATCCTGACACCCATCCCTGTTGTAACAGGAGTCGAGAGCAAGGCCTTAGCGCCGCTAGCCACGGTCCAGACTGCTGCGGTCGCCTCGGCATCTGGAGCGTATCCCATACCCGCTTCACCACCCCCGCTATTTTTCTTGATTCCCCGTCACCCTCAACGGTTTGATGAAGCGGCAGCATTGTTGGAGCAGTCGGGTTTAAGTTTTGTGCGGTGGTCGGATATTCGCCACAACACGCATGCGGATCGTGAATTGTCCGACGTGCGTGTGGTGCTGGGTGACACCCTGGGAGAAATGCCGTTCTTTTACGCGGCGAGTGATGTCGCGATCGTGGCAGGTAGTTTTGCACCTCACGGCGGTCAAAATCTGATTGAGGCATGCGCGATGGGCACGCCTGTGATTGTGGGTCCTTTCGCGCGTAATTTTGCGGATGCGGTGCAGGGGGCGGTGGCGGCAGGCGCTGCGATCCAGATTCAAAGCTCCGAGATCGTCGATCCCGCTTTGCGTGCTGTCGCGACTGCGTTGAATTGGCTCAAGGAGCCTGAGGCGTTGAGCGAGCGCGGTCGCCTAGGTCGGGAGTGGGTCGCACTGCATACGGGCGCAACTGCCCGTATTTTGCAGCACATCAACGATTTTGAAGTTGTGCGGGACCAAGCTTTACAGCGTCGGCATTAAGCGGTACGGGTAGTCGGTTGGCTGCCGTGCGCCCGGCTTCGGCGCGGGGCGTACCAAACCATCCCTGGCCCACGCCAAAGACACCAAGATTGATCAACATCAAAACAATAAAAACAGCTCGCATGCGGTCATACCTTTGCGTTGATACCTTATCAGGTCATACCTCATGGGGTGATACTCCATCGAGAGCTCACTTTAATGGCTGCTTTGTGCTGAGTCAAACTAAGCGCTTTGCAAGACCCGCGCTAAGCCATCCAGTACAGGGTGTGCAATGAACTTGATGTCGAGTGAGGCAAGCATGCGACGAACTTCGGGTTCGACTTCAGGCCAGCCGCCACCACTCACGCACAGAATCGGCGCCGCACCAAAGCGTTGACGTGTGATGTCACATTGGCGCCAGACGGCACCGGTTTGTGCAGCGACGACACCTGTGGAGATGGCTTGCAGGGTATGGGTCGGATAGTCCGAGCCCGCCCCACTTGCGAGCGGCAGGTTTGCGGTGCCTTGAGCCAGAGACTGTCGCATCAGCGCTGGCCCAGGTAGGATAAGTCCGCCTTCGAAGCGCTTGTCTGGACTGAGGGTGTCGATGGTGGTCGCGGTACCGAAGGTCGCGAGAACCAGTGGAGGGTGCTTTTTGGGGAAATGCCCGGCGAGCCCTAAGAGCGCAGCCCAGCGATCGGCACCAAGTTGTTCGGGTTTGTCATAGCCATTGTGCACGTCGAGCTGACGCGTTGCGGGCGCATTCCAGCTTAGCGTGCAACTGGACTGTCTAAAAACCTCCGTCAGCATTTCTGCCACAACGCTACCGGCAACGTTGACACCCATGGCCGCACGAGGTTGCACGGGCAGCGTAGTCAGCCATTTACGCAGACGCTCGGGAAGTTGCGCGAGCGGGTTGAGTGCGATCGCATGTACGGCACTCTCGCGCCCTAGGCTCGCGTGAAACCAGCCTAGTTTGAGGCGACTATTACCAACGTCGAGCAAGACGATCATGGTGTCCCCTCTGCTGTTAAAGCCTTCATAGGTCGAATCGACACATCGCCGACCACGACGGGTATCACGCCAGTTTCCGTTAATACGCACAAGCGTCCAAGGGCGTCGGTGCCTTGTGCCAGGCCTTGATAGAGGATGTTGCCTTGATCGATGACGTCTACGGTTTGTCCGGCGAGTGCATCGACTATATCAAACGAAGGTTTAAATGCCGAGTATCCGTGATCCGCATAGTCTTTGAGCGCCTGTTGCCAAGCTTGGGCGAGATGCGCCACGAGTTGGGCGGGAGAAAAGAGCACGGGAGAAATAAGCGCTTGATCAGCAAGCGCCTGAATCTGACTCAGGTCAGCGATCTCGCGGCCAAGTTGCGCACTCAGTTGGTCGGCGCCTTTGAGATTGAGCCCCATGCCAACCACCACCGTGGACGAGGGGGCGGTTTCAATTAATAAGCCTGCAAGTTTGGCACCGTGCCACTGTAGGTCATTGGGCCATTTGAGTGTGAGGTGCTGGATGAGGTGTTGCATGCGAGGCTGGAGCGCTGCGTCTGAACGCTGTGCAAGGATAAAGGACCTGAGCGCCAGACAGGTTGTCACACCGAGTGCAGGAGCGATGCCGGGCAGCTGCGCCAGTGGGATTTGGGTTTCAAACGCGCAGGAAAACATCAATGTCGAGCCAGTCTCATTCGCCCAAGGGCGACCTGCACGACCTTTGCCTGCGGTCTGCAGATGAGCACCCAAGAGCCAGGGGCGCGCAGGGTGCAGTGTGGTGGTTGCGCCAATATCCTGTGTGTCACGCAGTTGTTGTCTTGCACGCTGGTTCAAGTCCGCATTGGTGGAGCCTGTACTGCTGACCCATTGAATGGAGCCAAAGCCCGGCAAAGCCTCTCTCAGCGTGGCGCTCAGCTCTGCGGGGCTTGGAAAGGTCAGGCTGGACTCAGGGTGGTCGGAAATGCGCATTCCTTGATTTTACGGGGTGAATTATGATGGAGGTAATCAGACTTAATTAAAGACGCATTTTTTGGCGAATTCCAGTCCTTTATGGCGTTACCTTCTCCACCTGTAGCACCCGTCACGCCCGATGCTCCTCGTGCATCCAGACTCATAAGCACGGCTGTGAATGCCTCACCCGTGTCGCTAGAGCGTGGGCGTTGTGTGCTGACGGGCAACTGGAATGTCCAGGCTCTGGCGATCAAGGGTGAGGTACGTCGGCGTCGTGAGTCTTTATCTGCGGCCAAGGGCGCGGACGCCTGGGATCTTTCCAACGTGGGTTTGCTTGATGCGGTCGGTGCTCAGCTGCTTTGGCAATACTGGGAACAAAAGATCCCACCAGGAACAGAACTCACACCAGGTCAACAAGCCCTATTTGAGATTTTGGCGAATCACCCGATCAAACCTGCGTCTGAGAAAGCGCCAACTGACCGCTTGGCTTGGGTCGTAGCGATCGGTACGGGGCTGTTTGTGTTGGCTGAGCATGGCCAAAAGTTTTTAGGCCTGCTCGGCGGATTTGTGCTGGATTTTGCAAAGCTTTTGCGACACCCTTTCCGCGGCCCGTGGCGTGAAATTTCTGCGCAGGTGTATCGCGTGGGTACACAAGCCTTGGGCATTACGGCACTGGTGGGATTTTTGATTGGCGTCGTGTTGTCTTATCTGTCGGCGCAACAGCTGGCGATGTTTGGTGCCGGTCAATTTATCGTCAAGCTGTTGGGCATTGCGACCGTGCGAGAGTTGGGGCCTGTGCTGGCCGCGATTTTGGTGGCGGGACGCTCGGGGTCGTCGATCACGGCACAAATCGGCGTGATGCGTGTCACCCAAGAGCTCGACGCGATGCAGGTGATGGGAATTTCTCATGGACAAAGGCTGATTTTGCCGCGCGTCATTGCGCTGGCGATTGCAATGCCTTTGCTAGTGTTGTGGACCGATGCACTTGCTTTATTGGGTGGAATGATTGCTGCCAAATTTGAACTCGATCTGTCGATGCATTGGTTTTTTGGTCAGCTGCCGGACGCGGTGGGGATCACCAACTACAAGATCACCTTGATCAAGGGCGTGACCTTTGGAGTCTGGATCGCTTTGATCGCCTGTCACTTTGGGTTGCGTATTGAGCCTAACACCGAGAGTTTGGGTCGCGGCACAACGGCTTCGGTGGTGACGGCGATTACGGGTGTCATTTTGATCGATGCTTTGTATGCGATCTTGTTTAATGAGATGGGGATCTGATGGAGAACCCGATCATCGAGGTGGACAATCTCACTACGGCGTTTGGGACGCACGTGGTGCATCAGGATTTAAATTTAAAAATTTATCCCAAGGAAATCCTTGCTTTAGTGGGTGGCTCGGGTGCCGGCAAAACGACGTTATTACGTCAGATTTTGGGTTTGGATCGCCCGCGTGCGGGTGTGGTGCGTGTGTTTGGCCGCCCTGTGCATGATTATGTGGGCACGGAGCGCATCGCCTTGACCAACCGGTGGGGAATGTTGTTTCAAGCTGGGGCGTTGTTTTCCGCCTTGCCGGTATTTGACAATATTGCACTCCCTCTGCGCGAGGTCCACAATCTACCGGAGGATTTGATCCGTGAGGTGGTGTTGATGCGCTTGAGTTGGATGGGGATGTCGGAGCGCGATGCGGCCTTAATGCCCTCGGATCTCTCTGGTGGCATGGTCAAACGTGTGGCCTTGGCCCGTGCGCTGGCATTGGATCCTGAGTTGTTATTTCTAGACGAACCTACCGCCGGCCTGGATCCGCAACGCTCGGATGAATTTGTTGAGTTGATCCACGCGCTGCATCGTGAGCTCGGCTTTACGGTTGTGATGGTGACGCATGACCTTGATACGATCGCAGCCTTGTCTACGCGCGTGGCGGTGCTGGCGGAAAAGAAAGTATTAGTCGAAGGCACGCTCGAAGAGGTGATGAAGGTTAAGCATCCCTTCCTCGACGCGTTCTTCCATGGTGAACGCGCGGTGCGTGCGTTTGGCGTGAACAATCCAAAGGAACAGAATCATGGAAAATCGTAGTCATGCCCTCATGGCGGGACTATTTGCGCTGTTGCTGACGATTGCGGCGGGGGCGGCCGCAGTGTGGGTCAGCAAGCAAAATCTGCCGCGTATCCCCTACGAGTTGATTGCGACCTCGCCCGTCACAGGTCTGTCTGAGCAATCCCAGGTTCGCTATCAAGGCGTACCGGTGGGCAATGTCGAGTCGCTGCGTTTTGTCCCCGAACAGCCTGGCAAGGTGTTGATTTTGATTAGTATCGATCCTAGAACGCCTGTGACACGCGCGACCTGGGCTGAGATCGTCATTGCAGGTGTGACGGGAATCTCCAACGTGGAGTTGCGTGACGATGGGACGTCGAGGACTCGAATCGAATCGAGTGCGACCAATATTCAACAGATTCCAATTCGGCCGAATTTTTTGGATCGACTGATCGTGCAGGCGACAACGATGGTGCCTACGGTAGAGGATTTGCTGGCGCATATTCAAAAAATCGTGAGTAAAGAAAATATCGAAGCGCTCAGTACAACCCTCAGTAATGTCGCGTCTTTGTCCGATCAGCTCAAGCGTTCTGCCGCCCTGCTCGAACCTGGGTTGGCCAAGGTGCCCGCCCTGATCGATGGACTGACGGTGACGGGCCAGCGCGTGGATGAGGCCATGGTAGATGTCAGTAAACTCACGCGTTCAGCGCAAAAAACGCTGGATAGTTTTAATGCACCAGGGGGGGCGATGATGCAGGTGACGCAGAGTCTCAAAGAAATTAGACAGGCTGTTGCGCAGTTACAGGGATCGACCTTGCCGGATGCGTCGATGTTGATGCTTGGTGCCACCGATGCGTCGCGTGCGTTGACGCAAACGGCACGACAATTGGGTCAATCACCGCAATCGTTGATTTTCGGTCCACCGCGTACCGTGGCGGGACCGGGTGAGCCAGGTTTTGCAGGTTTTGGCGCCGCTGGGCGCTGAGGATATTAAGATGAAGACGTTGATGATGGTGCGTTTGGGTGCTGCATTGGGTGTGGTGAGTTTGCTGACCGCATGTGCGTTGGGCAATAGTGCGCCTGCGCCAAGGCAGCTTGATTTAGGCGCGGGCGCGATGAACAGTGCCTCTGCGGGCATCTCAGCAGGAGGTGCGACGGCGCTGGCGCCAATGCCGCCGATCGCAGTGCCTCCTGCAAACGCTGCCTCGCTTTTGACCGAGACGATGGTCGTTTGGCGGGTGGGAGATCAAGGGCAGCCGCAAGCCTATGTAACCTATCGGTGGGTCGCGCCGCCTGCACGACTGGTTGCGCAGCGCATTGTCGACCGGTTGTCCTTACAGGGCGCAGTGCTGCAGCAAAGCATGGGTGTAGATGTCCCTCAGCTGCGCCTTAATCTGCAACGTTTCGAGCAAACGTTTTCTGTTGACGGCACGTCGAGCCAAGCACAACTGACCCTGCAGGCTGTGCTCATGCGTGGGTCCGAGGTGGTGGGTCAGCGTTTGATTGATATCCGAGTACCTGCGGCGACCCAAGATGCTCCTGGGGGGGCACTAGCGTTACGCGTCGCAACCGATCAGGCTGCGGAACAAGTGGCACAATGGCTGACGAGTCTGCGTGCGACAACTCGACGCTAAAACATCATGCTGCTGATTGAATGACTAAAGGATTGAATAATTGAGTGAATACATACTGATTTATGCCGGCACATACTGAAAATACGAGTTTTGATGGCTTGGCTGGTCTGATTGATTGCGCCATCGACTGGCCTGAGGGCGTACCGACCGGTTGGGCGCTGATTTTGCATCCCAATCCTTCGCAGGGTGGGACGCGCGACAACAAGGTGGTCACTACGCTGGCACGGGCCTGCGTGCAACAGGGTTTGGTCTCATTACGCCCCAATTTTCGTGGCATCGGTGCCTCAGAGGGGCATTTTGATCACGGTAAAGGCGAGCTGCTTGACATGGCAGCTTTGGTTGAGCAGTTTCGCGTGCGCTATCCCGAGATCGCGGCCAAGCCTTGGGTATTGGGTGGTTTTTCTTTTGGTACCTCAATCGGGGTACAGCTCTATGCACAGTGGGATAAGCTGGGTAGAAACTTGCCCAATATTGTCATATTGACGGGCTCGGCGGCTTTACGTTTTCGTCATAGCGAGGCCAAAGCACCTGAGGATGCCTTGGTGATCCATGGCGAGCTTGATGAAGTGGTGCCGTTGTCCGAAGTCATGGAATGGGCGCGCCCGTTGGGGATGCCGGTTGTTGTGATCCCCGAGGCGGGACATTTTTTTCACGGTAAATTATTAGTGTTGCGCCAACTCGTGCAGACGCGTTTGAAAGCTTTAGTTTGAAAGCTTTATAAAATCACTTTGTTAATTTCGTTTCGTTCGCTGTCAGGGCAGGGTGGTCATGCCTATAATAGGTTGTTTTTGTCAGTGAGTACCTCTTATGCTTAACCGCTCTCTGTGCGCCGCCCGTCGCAGCATCACCTCGGTCGCGAATGCTGCAGTGGTGACGCTCGCCCTCGTCATGACGTCGACCTTTGTGCCGGCCTGGGCGCAAAAAGCTTCTTCAGAAAAGTCTTCAGCTCCTGCGACCGTCGCTGCCCCTGCCGCGCCTTCGACTGCAGCTGTCGCTGCGACTGCGCCTTCGGTGTTCGTACCTGTTCAAGTTGGTGAGTTGTCTGCTGTACCCGCTCCTGCGATCGCCGCCAAGGCCTGGATCACCGTGGATGTGACGAGCGGTCAGATTGTGGCTTCGTCCAATCCTGACATGAAAATCGAACCCGCCTCGTTGACCAAGATTATGACGGCCTATGTGGCGTTTACCGCCATCAAGGAAAAGCGTCTTTCACTAGAGCAGCAAGCCAATGTGTCTCAGCTAGCTTGGAAAACACGCGGTTCGCGCATGTTTATTGAGCCACGCAAGCCGGTGACAGTGGACGAGTTGCTCAAGGGCGTGATTATTCAGTCAGGCAATGACGCGTCCGTGGCCTTGGCTGAAGCCGTCTCGGGAAGCGAGTCAGCCTTTGTTTCTGTCATGAACGAAGAAGCCCGTCGCATGGGCATGACCAATACGGTCTTTTTAAATACGACGGGCTTGCCTGATCCGCAGCATTTGACGACCGTGCGTGATCTGGCCACACTCGCACGCCGGATGATCAATGATCATCCGACTTATTTTCCGTACTATGCGATGCGTGAGTTTACGTACAACAAGATCAAGCAATCCAACCGCAATCGTTTGTTGTGGGCGGATCCTTCGGTCGATGGCATGAAGACTGGGCATACGGATGCAGCGGGCTATTGCCTCGTGGCAACTGCCAAGCGTGGCGATCGTCGCGTGATCACGGTGTTGGTGGGCTCTGACAGTATGGCCACACGTGCCGAGGAAAGCCTCAAGTTGTTGAACTGGACTTTCCAGAACTTTGAAACGGTCAAACTCTTTGATCAAACCCACGCCGCGGTCGAGGCTCAAGTCTGGCAGGGCAAGGTTGACTCTACCAAGCTTGGTGTATCCGAACCGTTATGGGTGACGGTGCCGCGTGGCAAGGCTGGCGACGTCAAGCCTATCGCCAAACGTCCGGACCCCTTATTCGCCCCGCTTGCCAAGGATGAGCGTGTTGGCACGCTGACACTGATGCTGGATGACAAGATGTTGTTGACCCGTCCGTTGCTGGTCCTCGACCCCGTTGAGCGCGCCGGTTTTGTGGGTCGTACGGTGGACTCCGTGAGATTGTGGTTTCGCAAAAAACCTGAGTAAAAAACTTGAGTGATTCTTTTAAAAGAGAGCATAGATAAAAATGGTTCAGAACATGTTGATTCAAGGTGTGTCGGGTGATCCGATTGTGTATTTGAATGGTGTTTTCGGACCCTTGTCCGAAGCCAAAATCTCAGTGCTAGATCGAGGTTTTATTTTTGGTGACGGGATCTACGAGGTCGTGCCGATCTATCACGGCAAGCCTTTTCGGATGGAGCAGCACCTAGCTCGCCTGGAGCGTAGTTTGGCTAAGCTCAAGATCCAGCAGCCAATGACAAAGCCACAGTGGGTAGGTTTAGTTAAGGATCTTGTGTCCAAGACAACTGAAGCGACTGGCATGGTCTATATCCAGATCTCGCGTGGCGTGGCTAAGCGCGATCATGCCTTTCCTGTGCCTGCGGTCAAACCGACCGTGTTTGCGATGGTCGCACCGATGACGCCACCGAGCGCCGCCGTGCGTGAAAAAGGCGTGCGTCTGGTGAGCATCCCTGACATGCGCTGGTTGCATTGCGATATCAAATCGGTTTCCTTGCTCGGTAACGTCTTGGCCAAACAGGCTGCGGTCGATGCGGGTGTTGACGAGGTGGTGCAGTTCCGCAATGGCAACTTGACCGAAGGTGCTTCGTGCAACATTTGGGTTGTTAAAGACGGCAAGGTGATCGCGCCCTTGAAAGACAACTTGGTGCTCGAAGGCATTCGCTACGGTTTGTTTGAAGAGCTATGCAAAGAAGCTGGCATCCCGTTCGAGCTGCGTATCGTCCCAGAGCAAGAGGTTCGTCAAGCGGACGAGATGATGATGTCTTCGGCGACGCGTGAAATCCTGCCTGTGGTCGAGCTTGATGGCAAGGCAGTCGGTGCAGGTAAGCCGGGCCCGATCTATCAAAAACTGCGCGCCGCCTACGATGCCCGCATCGCGGCGTTGGCGTAGCGATTGTCTCTAAACGAGGTGGCAGCCAACGTGCCTATTCCTGAAAACGAATCGTTGATTGAGTATCCGAGTGCCTTTCCCATCAAAGTGATGGGAAAGCAACACCCTGAGCTCGCTCAGGTCTTGACTGCACTCGTGCTCGAATTTGATCCGACGTTTGATCCGGCAACGGTCGAGATGCGCCCGAGTAAGGGTGGCAACTACATGGGGCTGACCTTTACCGTCACCGCGACCTCGCGCGAACAACTCGATGGCTTGTATCGCGCCCTGCACGGACACCCAATGGTGTCGATCGTGCTGTGATGTCTCAAGCATGGCCACGCCCATCGCCCTACGAACCGGTCTGGCGTGCCATGCAAGCTTTTACTGAAGCACGTACTCCTGACACTCCAGATGAAATCTGGATCGTCGAACACGAGCCTGTCTATACGCTTGGTCAAGCCAGCAAGCCCGAGCATCTCCTTAATCCCGGCAACATCCCGGTTGTACAAACGGACCGAGGCGGTCAGGTGACCTACCACGGCCCTGGCCAGGTGATGGCCTACATCCTCGCGGACCTCAGACGTTCCGGGCGGTTTATCAAGGCGATGGTGCATCAGATTGAAGAGGCCACGATTGAAACGCTGAGGCTTTATGGCATCGAGGATGCTTGTCGTAAAGGAGGGGCGCCCGGGGTATATGTGCCCATGGGGGCGGAACTCGCCAAAATTGCCGCCTTGGGCATCAAGGTTCGCAATGGCTGCACCTATCACGGCATGGCACTCAATGTGAACATGGATTTGACCCCCTTTAATGGCATTAACCCCTGCGGTTATGCGGGTTTGCAGACGGTGTGCATGGCTCAATTGGGTGTCACCGCAGGCTGGGATGAGGTTGCCCAAACATTGTCCCAACAAATTACAAGGTACTGCGGTTTGTCACTTTCCAAAGAGTAAAATGAAGTTTCTCTATTACTGAACGGCTGGACGCGCAAACGTCCACGTACATCATGTCCACACAGCCTGAACAAATCTCGGTTGCCGCAGCGGCAGCAGCACCTACTGCAGTACCTGCTGCAGCACCCGCCGCAGTGCCTTACGACGCGACTCAAAAGCAGAAATCGCAGGCCAAGACCTCGAGGATTCCGATCAAGGTCGTCGCCGCCGAGCGCCTGAAAAAACCGGACTGGATCCGCGTCAAAGCAGCGCCTGCAGGCTCCAGGTTTTACGACATTAAGCGCATCTTGCGTGAGCACAATCTCCATACTGTGTGCGAAGAAGCCTCATGCCCCAATATCGGCGAGTGCTTTGGCAAGGGCACGGCGACTTTTATGATCATGGGTGACAAGTGCACTCGACGCTGTCCGTTTTGTGATGTGGGTCACGGCCGTCCTGATCCCCTGGATATTAATGAGCCGGTCAATCTGGCGCGTACCATCGCTGCGCTCAAGCTGACCTATGTGGTGATCACGTCGGTCGATCGCGATGATCTGCGCGACGGAGGTGCGGGCCATTTTGTGGAATGTATTCAAAAAGTTCGCGAGTTGTCTCCAGAGA
>Ga0164292_10003988_pt1 | contig 12041 bp, 5 predicted proteins | sample GEODES117metaG_FD_111486 | JGI IMG/M metagenome (GOLD analysis project Ga0164292, IMG submission 111486) | Eutrophic lake water microbial communities from Lake Mendota, Wisconsin, USA - GEODES117 metaG | ecosystem: Environmental > Aquatic > Freshwater > Lake | place: USA: Lake Mendota, Wisconsin... | reverse complement strand
GCGCTGGCCGGGTCGCTCGTGTTTTTTCTGTCGACGAATCTCGGCCATTGGTGGCTCACGTCGGACTACCCCCACACCGCGGCCGGGCTCGTCGAGTGTTATGTTGCTGCCCTGCCTTTCTTCCGCTGGACGCCACTTGGCGACATCGCTTGGACGCTGGCCCTGACGGCCTGTCTGGCGGCTGTTCCAGCCCTTGCCAGGCCCTTCCGCGCCACCGAGACGGCTTGATCGGGAAAGGGCGGGAAGCCCGCCGTCTGGCCGAATCCCTGCAGGGTTCTTGACTGGCGGGGAAACGGTCGCAGAATGGCCGGAGGAGTCAGGTGGGGTCCGCAGGTGGCCGGGGGTCCGGCAAACCGCTGATCCTGATTCGGATCGAGTTGTTCGTACCGCTGCGGGAATGGCGGAATTGGCAGACGCGCCAGGTTGAGGGCCTGGTGGTAGTAATACCGTGCAGGTTCAAGTCCTGTTTCCCGCATTGATTGGCCCCTCCTGACTCCCTCCCGTGCCCGCCGCTTTGCGGGCGACTCTCTTCCCGGGGCCGGCACCGTTTCGTTGGCCTCTTCCCTTCCGACGAGTGCCGCCGATGACCGCCGATTCCTCCCCCACCCCCGATTCGCCCCTTCCCGCCGAGTCGTCGCCGGCACCGATCCCCGAGCAGGGAGCCTCGCCCGAGAACGTAACCGGGGGCGAGGGTGACGGCGGGGGCGAACGACGGCGGATTCCGATCGGCACGCAGCGGCCGGGAGTGCGTCCGCCGAAACTCCCCCCCCGCCACCAATATGTCGCCTCGGCGACCTCCGCGGTGCTCGGTGGGGTGCCGGCGGCGCCGGTGCCGCCCCGCTCCACGCCTGTCACCGCGGAGGGGAAGCCCGCCAGCGGCATTCCTGTCGAGGGAGGAGCGACCCCATCTTCGGGAGTCGCCACGTCGCCTCCGGCAGGTCCGGTCGTGAGTGCTGCCGACATCGAGGCCCGGGCCGTTGCCGCGGCTGGGGGAGCCCCGCAGGGGCCGCGCGGCGGCGATCGCCGCGGAGGAAAAGACGGGGGGGAGCGTGGCCCGAGGCGTGAGCGGCGGGGCGATCGTGCTCCGGCTTCGGCCTTCACCGACGTGCTGCCCCCTTCGAAGCGTGTCGCCGTCCCGAATCTCCGGGCCGGTCTCGAGGATGACCTCGAGGAAGACTTTCAGGCCGCTCTCGAGGGGATCGAGGTCGATTCGATCCTCGCCACCGCCGCCCCGGCCAAAGCCGCAGCCACGCTCGATGCGGGAACCCGCGTCACCGGCACGGTGGTGTCGGTCGGCCCCGACACGGCCTTCGTCGATCTCGGCGGGCGCCGGCAGGGCGCCCTCAAACTCATCGGGCTCGACGGCAATCCCGAGATCGGCCAGGTGCTCGAACTTTCCGTCGGCGTCTTCAACGAGGAGGACGGCCTCTACGACGTCGCCCCGGCCAACCGGGCGATTGCCGTGGAGGATTGGTCGCAACTCGAAGCCGGGATGATCGTCGCCGCCAAAGTCACCGCCGCCAACAAGGGTGGCGTGGAGTGTGACGTGGCGGGGCTCCGTGGATTCATGCCGGCAAGCCTGGTGAGCAACTGGCGTGTGGAGAACCTCGAAGAGATGGTCGGCCAGACGGTGGAGGCACTGGTCACCGAGATCGTGCCGGCCGCCCGTCGGCTCGTCCTCTCGCGTCGTGCCGTGCTCGAAAGGCAGGCGTCGGACGCCCGTACGAAGATGCTCGAGACGCTCGAGATCGGCGATCTCCTCGACGGCATCGTCCGCTCGGTGCGCGACTTCGGGGCGTTCGTCGACATCGGCAACGGCGTCGATGGCCTCGTCCACGTCAGCCAGATGTCTTGGGACCGGGTGAAAAACCCGACCGACGTCCTTGAAGTCGGCCAAAAGGTACGAGTGGCCATCAAGAACGTCGACCGCCAGACCGGCAAGATCGGCCTCTCGATCCGTGACACCGTCGAGAGCCCCTGGAAGAGCGCCGGAGAGAAGTATCACGTCGGCGCCGCGGTCCGTGGCGTCGTCAGCCGCATCGCCCAGTTCGGTGCCTTTGTCCGGCTCGAACCGGGTGTGGAAGGGCTCGTCCACGTCTCGGAACTCGCCCATCGACATGTCCACAGCGTGTCGAGCGTGGTTCGCGAAGGGGAAGCGGTGGAGTGCAAGGTGCTCAGCTGCGAGCCCGATGAACAGCGGATCTCCCTCTCGATCAAGGCTCTGGCCACGCCCCCTGCGCTGCCGGCCGGCAAGGGTGGTGCGGCCGCCGAGCCGGAGGAACCGGAGGTCGAGGAGACGCCGCTGCCGCCGGTGAAGAAATCGAACGCACCGCTCAAGGGTGGCCTCGGCCGCCAGGGGGACGGGGCGAAGTTCGGCCTCAAGTGGTGAGCCGTTCCGGCAGGTCACCCGGCCACGTCTCGCCACCGGCCGGGCCTCGCCCTCTGGCCACGCCTAGCCGAAAATCCCCTCGATCGGCTTCCCGGTCGAGAGCGGCACGGGGCGGCCATCGGGCATCGTGAGGATCGTCTCCGGATCGATGCCCAGCGCGGTGTAGATCGTCGCCGCAAGATCCTCAGGGGACGTGGGGTGCTCGGTCGGGAACTCCCCGTTCCTGTCCGACGCTCCCCAGGTTGATCCGCCACGGACGCCCGCTCCGGCGATCACGGCGGGGAACAGCGTGCTCCAGTGATTGCGCCCCCACTCCTTCGTCGGCTTCGCCGTCCGTCCCATCTCCCCGAGCGCCACGACGAGCGTCTCGTTCAGGAGGCCGCTTCTCTCGAGGTCGAGGAGCAAGGCCGAAAGCGCCTGATCGAAGGTGGGAAGGAGCCACTGGCGAACGTCGTTTGAATGGACGTGCGAGTCCCAGCTGTAGCCGTCGCAGCAGTCGTAATGGACCGTCACGAATCGCGTACCCGCCTCGACCAGTCTCCGGGCCATGAGACAGGCCTGACCGAACAGATGACGGCCGTAGGCCTCGCGCACCGGCGCAGCCTCCCGCTCCAGATCGAGAGCGACGCGTGTCCGGGGGCTCGTCACCAGGCCGAGCGCGCGCTCGCGGATCCGGTCGAGCTCGAGGGCCCGCGTGTCGTCGACGATGCGGCGGGTTGCATCGAACGATTCGAGGAGGCCGGCCCGGCGGTGGATCCGGGCGATGTCGTCGTCGGTGACCGGATCGAGGCCCTCGATCCGGCAACGGAGTTCGGCGTCGGAGCAGTCGCGCCAGTAGGGATTGTCGGTGAGGCCCCGCCGGTCGACCTTCGTGGTCAGCGGATTGACCGAGGTCCCGAGCCAGCCGCCGTACTCCCCGGGGCGGACGTACTGACCGTTCTCCTGGAGCCGTCCGAGACGGTTGGGAACGACGGCGTAGGCGGGGAGATCGCGGGCTCCCTTCGCTCGCCGCTGCTCGAGATGCTCCACGACCGACCCGATCGAGGGCCAGTCCTGGGGCGTAGCGCTGAATCCGCCTCCGACCGGAACCTGCCACCGGTGGCCGGTCTGGACGTAGTGCCCACCGCCGCTGTGATCGTTGAAGTCGTGCGTCATCGACCGGATCACGCAGTACCGGTCGGAAACCTCGGCGAGTTTGGGAAGATGCTCGCAGATCCGCAGGCCCGGAGTCCGACAGCCGATCGGGCTCATCGGCCCCCGGATGTCAGCAGGCGCCTCCGGCTTCATGTCGAAGGTCTCGTACTGGCTCGGACCGCCGAACAGGAACAGGAAGATCACCGACTTGGCCCGTGGCTTCACGGCCGTCGCAGCGGCCTCGGCGGCCAGCACCTTCCCCAACGACATCCCGAAAAGCCCCGCCCCACCGGCCTGTAGCATCGCGCGCCGCCCCGCACGACGCGACAGCGAGCCGGGTTGTCCGAGGATCTCGAGCATCGGCGACTCCGAGCCGGAAAGGACGGTGTCGATTCACCACCCGACCGGCGGCACGTAGACCCCATCGCGGGATCGAGGGGAGGCCAAACGCAGCGGCTCAATGAGGCAGTTGGGGGATCTTCTCGCCACCTGCGATGGTGCACATCGCCGCCCAGATCGTGGGATCGACGTCCGCCGACACCAGCCGCACCCCGCCGTCGCCATAGGCGATGTTGCAGCCGGCCGGATGCTGCGAAAACATCTGGTCGCAGTGCCCCTTGCCGTCGTTCGGGGTGTGGACCGGGCCGTCGGCAGTGGGCCCGGAGTGCGACAGGACGAACGCCGCCCCCGGTCCGGCCGGCGACGTGCTCATCGTCGGATCGACCTGGCACCACCCACCGGCCACGACCCCCGCCCACGACTTCTGCGACAGCGCCTGGGAGTGCTCACCGACGAACACGGTCTGCGAGAGGCCATCCATCACGTCACCGGGGCGGGTCGTCGAGTTCCGGAACAGCGGTCCGTTGGCCAGACCGTTCCAATCATCCCGACCCCGGTTCGAGTTCCACACGTCTATATGGCCGGCATTGGCGACGTAGTCGCTGCGGCCGAGCGTCACCCCCGAAGCAAGCGGCGATCCGTCGGCGCCCGCCACCTTGAACGGAGTCCGGGGGCCGGCCGACGAGGCACACAGGAAAGTCGAGATCTGACGGCTGACGATGGCCGAGTTCGCGGGACCGCCGACACCTTCAATCGAGCTGTAGGCATCCGCCAGCGCCGACTCTTCCATGAATGAAGCGATCGCCAGCCCCCAGCCCGTGCCAGGGGGGGCATCATGGGTCGTCGCATCGCGTTGCGGGGAGGTCGTCGTCGCCAGATAGCCGGCGGGAAACCTCCCTTTGGCCGTGACGTAGCTGTGGAGCCCGGTGGCGATCTGCTTGAGTGAATTGGCACAGCGGGTGCGCCGGCCGGCCTCGCGGGCCGATTGGACGGCCGGAAGGAGCAGGCCGATCAAGCCGCCGATGATCGCGATCACGACGAGCAATTCGACGAGCGTGAACCCGCGGCCGAGGCGGAATCGCGGCGGTTCGGACGGCAGGCGCTGCCCATCGAACGGCAACCTGATCGGGCAGCAAACCATGGCAACGTCTCCCCGGACCGACCTCCAGACCCCATCATGCCAATTGTTCGTGATTCGTGAGTGAAGTCAAGACAAACTGGCAAAGAGCCACGCGGCCCGGCGGCGTTCACCCGAGCAGTTCCCGCACCACGTTCCCCTCGACATCGGTGAGCCGGTAGTCGCGCCCCTGGAAACGGTAGGTGAGCCGTTTGTGGTCGTACCCCAGGCAGTGGAGGAGCGTGGCATTCATGTCATGGACGTGGACCGGGTCGCGGACGATGTTGTAGCCGTAATCGTCGGTTTCCCCGTGAACGATCCCCGGCCGGATCCCGCCGCCGGCCATCCAGATCGAGTAACACCGGCCGTGGTGGTCGCGGCCGTAGTCGTCCTGGAGCCCCCCCTGGCCATAGACGGTCCGACCGAACTCCCCTCCCCACACGACCAGCGTGTCCTCGAGCATGCCCCTGGCCTGGAGGTCGGCAAGCAGCGCCGCCTGGGGCTGATCGATGTCCTGGGCCTGCTTGGGGATGTTCGTCGGCAGCCCGCCGTGCTGGTCCCATCCGCGATGATAGAGCTGCACGCACCGAACCCCCCGTTCGAGCAGGCGTCTGGCGAGAAGACAGTTGGCGGCGAAGGTTCCGGGCCGACGGGCATTCTCGCCGTAGTCGACGAACGTCCTCTCCGACTCGCCCGACAGATCGGTGAGCTCCGGGACCGATGCCTGCATCCCGAAGGCCATCTCGTACTGCGCGATGCGCGTGGCTATCTCCGGATCACCGGTCTCCAACCGCTTTTTCTCGTTGAGGGCCGCCAACCCATCGAGCATCGTCCGCCGGAGCGCTCGATCGATGCCCGGCGGGTCCGAGAGAAACAGCACCGGATCACCCGAGCTGCGGAGCTTCACCCCTTGATGGCTCGACGGGAGGAATCCAGCCCCCCACAGCCGCTCGAGCAGTCCCTGGTTGGCGTCTTTCCCGCTTCCGTGCGAGATGAGAACGACGAAGGCCGGGAGGTTCTCCGCTTCGCTCCCCAGACCGTACGAGAGCCACGCCCCCAGCGACGGGCGGCCGGGCTGCTGCGATCCGGTCTGGACGAACGTGATCGCCGGATCGTGGTTGATCGCTTCGGTGTGCATCGAGCGGACGAGGCAGATCCGGTCGATCTGCTTCGCGGTGTGCGGGAGCAGTTCGCTGATCCAGGTGCCGTTGCTCCCGGCCCGGACGAACGAAAACTTCGGGGCGATGACCGGGAAGCTCGCCTGTCCGCTCGTCATCCCGGTGAGCCGCTGCCCCTGCCGGATCGAGTCGGGAAGTTCCTGACCATGGAACTCCCGCAACCGGGGCTTGTGGTCGAGGAGTTCGAGATGCGAAGGCCCGCCCGACTGGAAAAGATAGACGACCCTTTTCGCCCGTGGCGCGACATGCGGCACCACGGCACCCCGCGTTCTGGCCGCACCCTCGGCACCGAATCCGTCACGGTCGAGCAGTCCGGCGAGGGCCGCAGTGCCGACCACGGAGGCGTGACCTTCGAGGAGCGTGCGACGGTTGATCCGGTGGAGGAGGGGAGCATGTCGTGTCATGGGATCCTCCGATCAGGGCAGGCGCGGGAGGGCCTTGGGACCACGGGGTCGGGCGAGGCAATTGGCCTGTTGGTCATGGCTTTGAAATCGTCTCGTCGAGGTTGAGGATCAGGCTCGTGACGGTGGTCCAGGCGGCGAGCGTCGGCCGATCGATGCCGACCGGAGGAACGGTGGCGACGGCGAGGAATTGCTCCGCCGCCGATGGGTCCTGTCCGAACCGTTGCCGGGCCGCATCGAGGACACGTTTGACCACCGTCGACTCCTCCTCGGTCGGCACCCGACCGACCGCCCGGATCCAGGCTTGGCCGATGCGGGCGGAGTCGTCTCCCGGTTCGCCGAGCACCCGGATGGCGAGGCCGCCGGCAGCCTCGAGGTAGGTCGGATCGTTCATGAGCACGAGCGCTTGGAGGGGCGTGTTCGTGCGGCCGCGACGGGCCACGCACGTCTCCCTGTCGGGGGCATCGAAGGTCGTCATGCCGGGAGGGGGGCAGGTCCGTTTCCAGAAGGTGTAGAGGCTGCGGCGGTGGGCCCCATCGCCACTGTCGGGGACGTAGGAGTCACGACGTTCGACGGAGACATCCTCCCACAGCCCGGCCGGTTGCCAGGGTTTGACGCTCGGACCTCCCACTTTCTCCACAAGCAGCCCTCCGATCGCCAAGGCGTTGTCGCGGACCATCTCCGCCGGGAGCCTCCCGCGCGGGCCGCGAGCGAGCAGGCGATTGGTCGGATCGCGCTCCGCGAGGAGCGGCGTGACATGCGACGACTGTCGGTAGGTCGCCGAGAGCACGATCTCGCGGAGGATGCTCCGCACGTTCCAACCGCGGCGGACGAGTTCCGTGGCCAGCCAGTCGAGGAGCTGCGGGTCGCTCGGTGCCGCCCCCTGCACGCCGAAGTCCTCGACGGTCTCCACGATGCCTGTCCCGAACAGCATCGCCCACCAGCGGTTCACTGCCACACGTGCGGTGAGCGGATGAGCGGGATCCGTCAGCCAGCGGGCCAACGCCAGCCGGTCCCCGACGTCCGTCGCCGTCGCGCCATCGCCGGCCGAGAAACGGGGCACACCTGGTGACACGGCGTCACCGGGCTGGTCATACCGTCCCCTCACAAGCAGCCGCGTCTGCCGCCGCGGCGACATCTCCGCCATCACCATCGTCACCGGCACCTGCTTGGCGAGTTCCGCGAGCTTCGCCGGGATACCGGCTGCCTCCTCACGCCACATCCGCGACGGCGCATCGACCGACTCGAGGAAGTGGGCACGGAGCCGCGCCGCCTGTTCGGGTGTGCGACGGTCCCTCGGCACACTGACGAGTGCTGCGAGCCCGGCGGGAGTCTCGCCGGCGGCGAGCGTTCGCACCTCATCGTCCGGCAGGACGCATCCATACAGCCTGACTTCATCGATCCGCCCCCGAAACGGCGCGCTGGCGCTGCGTCGACCGACATGGAAGGGAAGCGGCGTATGGATGGTGCCGTCGACGGTGTTGTCCGTCGTCGCCGTGATCGGCTGCGGCTGGCCATCGACGAACAGCCGCACCCCGGTGGAACGGCGTGAGCCGTCGTACGTCACGGCGAGATGATGCCAGGCCTCCAACTCCAGCGGCTGGTTCGTGATCACCTTGAACGCCCTGTCGGGCCAATGATGCACGACGTGGACCGCGACCTTGCCCTGCTCGAGGATCAGGTCGTAGCCCCGGAAGGCATCGGATTCATCCATCTTCGAGAGCACCGTACCGGCCTCGGTGCCCGTCGGACGAACCCACACGGAGATCGTGAACGGCTGATCGGCCTCGAAGGCACCGCTCTGGCCGGCGGCGACATGGGTCTGGCCGTCGAAATCGAGCGCGCCACCGAGTCGCCCCTCGACCGGCGCGAACCGGCCGATCACCTCACCGGCAAAGCCGGCTCCGGCGGAGCTCGTCACGCCCGGACCCGCCGTGTCGTCGAAGGGAAGCCAGGCGACGAGCCCGGGCGGCTCGGCCGCCTCGAGTTGCCGGGGCGTCAGGCTGGCCTCCCAGGCTTCCTGGTCGGCGGCGGCGGTCGACTCGCGGTCGGTCAGGCGAGCGGCGAGTTCGTCGCGTCGCTCCTCGAGCCGCCGCCGCTCTGCGACCTGCTCGGCCGAGGGGACTTCGAGGAGCGGCTCGGCCATCTTCCCCTGGCTGTAGCCGACGACCTTGTCCGGCACGTTGTCGAAGAACGCCGCGAACCGGTAATAGTCCCGCTGCGTGAGCGGATCGTATTTGTGGTCGTGGCAGCGGGCGCATTGGAAAGACAGCCCGAGGAATGCGGTGGCGGTGGTGTGCACCCTGTCGGCGACGTACTCGACCCGGTATTCCTCATCGACGATGCCACCCTCGGTCGTGAGCACATGATTCCGGGAGAACCCCGTCGCCACACGCTGGGAGATGGTGGCGCCCGGCAGGAGATCCCCGGCCACTTGCTCGGTCACGAACGTGTCGAACGGCATGTTCTCGGCGAACGCCCGGATCACCCAGTCGCGCCACGGCCACAGTGTCCGCACCTCGTCATTGTTGTAACCGTTGGTGTCGGCGTACCGGGCGACGTCGAGCCACTGCATCGCCATCCGTTCCGCATGGCGAGGCGACGACAGCAGCCGATCGACGACGGTGGCATGGGCCTCGGGCGCCGCGTCGGCGAGGAATGCGGCGACCTCCGCCGGTGTCGGCGGGAGCCCCGTGAGATCGAGCGTCACGCGCCGTAGCCAGGTCGCTCGATCGGCTTCCGGGGACGGCTCGAGGCCCTCCGCCTCGAGGCGGGCGAGGACGAGCCGGTCGAGATCACCGCGTGGCCACTCGCTCCGCTTCACGGTGGGGAGCGGGGGTCGCCGCGCGGGGATGAGGGCCCAGTGATCGGCGAACGGGGCGCCGGCATCGATCCAACGCGAGAGCAGGGTCTTTTGCTCGGCGGAGAGAGGCTTGTCGAACGAGTCGGGTGGCATCCTGGTGTCGTCGCTGGCATGGATCCGGGCCACGACGGCACTGGCCGCGGCGTCTCCGGCCACGATCGCCGGGAGCCCACCTTCCCGCGGCGCGAGGGCCGCAGTGCGGTCGTCGAGCCTCAAGCCGGCTTCCCGGGAATCGGCATCCGGACCGTGGCAGTTCCAGCAGTGGTTGGCAAGGATCGGCTGGACGGCGCGGGCCAGATCGGATGCCGCCTCGTCAGCCCGCGCTGACATCAACCCCGCGAGGGCGATCCAAACCAGCACGGCGTTCGTACAGACGGCTCGTCGTCGCATCGTCACCTCCACCGACGTCGATTTCACCCGATCTCCTCCCACCGGCCAGCGTGCCGCGAGCCATCGATGAGTATCGCCGGCCCGGGCAACATCCCCAAAACTGCCGCAGAATCCGCGGGCTTCTGCCATTTTCGGTCCGCCGTCCTTCCGACCGAGGCCGAGGGCCGCAGGCGTCGCCCCCCGGTCGAGGCGACATTCCAACACGAAATCCTTATTCTTTCGCTTTCGCAAGCATTTTCGAGGAGCTCCGCAAGTCCGGAATAGCGGGTGGCCCAGACCCTGTTTTTCCTTTGGTCATTCGGGCCGACTTTCATTCCGGCAAGCGAGCGTCCCCAACATGTGACTCGCCCCGAAAATATGCTCCATTCATCGGTTCCGCCCGCCCCAGGGGGCGATTTGACGCTGTCCTTTCGTAGACCACCGACCTCCAGACTGGCGAACGACTCATGCGGATCGCGATGCGACTCTTCCGACGGCTGCGCTCGTTCCACACCGTCTGGCCGCTCCGTCGGTTCTCGATCCCGTGGCGGCTTCAGCGGTCGCGTCAGTCGAGGCGATCACCCCTCAAGCGATTGAATCGCGACCTTGGCAGCCAGTCTCTCGAACCACGTTTGGCGCTCGCCTTCTCGACGTTCGACACCGTCACGCTCCCGCTGGCGACGGCCCCCGGCATGCCGATGTCCCCCGAAGCGACGACGGTCGACTCGCGGGCCCTCTCCCCAGCCGAACTGTACCGAGCCATGGGTGATGACCCGTCGATCCTCATCGGTCGTACACCCGGCATCGACACGATCATCCATCAGGTCTTTGCCCCGACAGACTCGGGCTCTTCGACCTTCTCCACGCTCGTGGATTCGATCGAGCAGCGACTCCTCGCGGGCACATCCTCGCTCGGCGTCTCCTTCCGGCTCGTCGAACCGTCGGTGATCGGCAACCATGGCGGTGCCTATTCCCCATCAACGCCCGATGGCCCGACGATCTATCTCCGTTCCGATCTTTTGTCTGCTCCGCAGTCGGTCCTGCGGTCGGTCGTGTTCGAGGAACTCGGCCACCACCTCGACACGATGCTCAATCATGGAGTCGACACCCGCGGAGACGAGGGGGAGCTGTTTTCCGACCTCGTTCTGGGTTTCTCGCCTTCTTCCGCCGACCACGCCCGCCTGCTTGCCGAAGTCGATCATGGCACGATCGCCATCGACGGCCGCACGGTTGACGTGGAGTTTCACACGGTCGGGGGGGTCGCCAGATCGTTGAAGTATGTCGAGGGGGACGCACCGCTCGCGCTCCAGCCCAACGTCGTGCTCACGCGGAATTCGGGACGCGGCAATCTTGCGCCCAACACGATCACGAGCGTCGAACTCACGATCCCCTCTGCCTCTTCCACCGATCGGATCGGTGTCGCCGGCGCGGCGAGCAGCGCCTCCCTCGATGGCGTTTCGCCGCTTGCCGAAGGCATCGCGGTGCCCACCACCGTCATCCCCAAGACCGACTTCTGGATGCCCGCCCCGGGTGGCAAGTCGACCCGCTTCGCGTATGCGATGACTCCCTCCGGAAAGGTGACGTTCACGGCAACCGGCTTGAACGGTCCGGATTCGACGACCGCATTCCAGAGCCTGATTCGGGCGATCCGCTACGACAGCACCGCCGACGCCCCGTCGACGATCGGGCGGTTGTTCGCCTGGAGCATCGGCAGCGTCGTCTCCGCCACCGGGGCGCCGCTCGCTCCTCGGACGTTCGGCGGGACCGTCTCGATCACCCCGGTCAACAACGCGCCGTCAGTGGCGGCAACCTCGACCCCGGCCGATCTCGTCGAGGCCGGAGCCGTCGATCAGGGGGTGTCTTCCTCGAGCGTCAAGCTGGCGAAGTCGGACGTCGACAGCACTTCAGTGCGGTACGACACGACGTGGATGCGGGACAACGGTTGGACAAGCGCCGACGGTGGCCTGACCTACACCGCAAAGGGAACGTACGGAACGGCGACCCTGACTGTCGCCACCGACACGGTGACGTATCTGATCGACGACACGCTCGCGGCCACGGACGACCTCGACGAGGGAGACGTGGAGGAGGATCGGTTTGTCGTGCAGGTGATCGATACGGGCGTCACCAGTCGCCGCTCTTCCGGGAAGCCACAGACGGCCAGGAAGGAACTCGAGTTCCGGGTGACCGGCAAGGCCGATTTCCAGACCTTCGGCGACGCGACGACCTCCGTGACCTACACCGAGAACGG
>Ga0164292_10003987_pt1 | contig 12046 bp, 5 predicted proteins | sample GEODES117metaG_FD_111486 | JGI IMG/M metagenome (GOLD analysis project Ga0164292, IMG submission 111486) | Eutrophic lake water microbial communities from Lake Mendota, Wisconsin, USA - GEODES117 metaG | ecosystem: Environmental > Aquatic > Freshwater > Lake | place: USA: Lake Mendota, Wisconsin... | reverse complement strand
GGGAGCGATTTACCGATGTTTCTACTGAAGCGGGAATCTATGGGAGCGCCATTGGCTACGGGCTTGGCGTAACTGTAGCTGACCTCAATCTAGATGGCTGGCCTGATCTCTACGTGTCCAATGACTTTTTTGAGCGAGACTACCTCTACCTCAATCAAAAAAATGGAACCTTCTCTGAAGTCCTTCCCCAAGCCATGCCTGAAATCAGCATGGGCTCCATGGGAGCAGACATTGCGGACCTAGACAATGACCTTTTGCCGGATCTAGTCATTACAGAAATGCTCCCCCAGGACCTGGCTCGTGTTAAATCCAAAACTCCCTTTGAAGAGTGGGACAAGTTTCAAGCCAATCAAAAAGGGGGATACCACCGGCAGTTTACCCGAAACACCTTACAAAGGCACCTTGGAATCCAGCCCCAGGATAGCACTCCTGTTTTTGCTGAGGTCAGTCGCTACGCAGGCATTGAAGCCACCGACTGGAGCTGGGGAGCCCTGATCTTTGATGCAGACTTGGATGGCAAGAAAGACATCTTCATCGCCAACGGGATCGTCAAGGACCTGACAGACTTTGATTTTGTGGATTTCTATGCCAACAACCAAGGGAACATCTCTAGCTACCGCAAGGACTCCGTGCTCGTTACCAAAATGATTGATGCATTCCCTTCCGTGCCCCAACAAAACTTCTTTTTCAAGAACAAAGGAGCAATGCAGTTTGAAAACCAAGCCCCATCCAATGGGATGGAACAACTTACCTTCAGTACAGGTTCAGCCTATGCAGACCTCGACAATGATGGCGACTTGGACTTGGTCGTTAATAACCTGAACGAGCGCGCCTTTGTCTACCGCAACAACAGTAAATCCGAAACCTCAGGCAACTACCTCAGCCTAGACCTAGGGAGTGCCTTTGGTGCCAAGGCGATCCTTTTTGCCGGAGGCGAAACCCAAATGCAAGAATACCAGCCAGTCAAAGGCTATATGTCTTCGGGAGATCCACGGCTTCACTTCGGGTTGGGTACCCACACCAAAATTGACTCCCTCCACATTCTTTGGCCTTCTGGTAGGCAGAGTAGCTTGAAAAACATTCCTTCCAACCAAGTTCTTACTCCCAAAGAAACGGAAGCCACCAATACGATTTATTCGGCTCCTATCCCTACCTCCTATTTTACGGGTTCTCCAACGCTTAACCTTCCTTTCAGCCATCGAGAAAGTGATTTTGTGGATTTTGACCGAGACAGGCTTCGATTTTGGTCCATCAGCAACGAAGGACCTCGTGCCGCGCAAGCCGATGTTAATGGAGATGGCTATGTAGACCTAGTTGTTCCCGGCGCCAAAGGCCAGTCCTCTCAGCTCTTGTTGCAAAGCAGCTCAGGTACTTGGAAAGCATCCCAAACGACGCTTTTTGATCAGGATAGCCTTTCCGAAGATGTGGTGAGCCACTTCTTTGATGCGAATGGAGACGGTGCTGTTGACTTACTTGTAGGCAGTGGCGGTATCGAGTTTTCAGACTACGCCCCCAACTACCAAGACCGGCTGTACCTCAACGATGGAAAGGGGAAATTTACCCGCTCTGCACAGCAATTTTCTCCAACCCCTAGCTCCTTTCTGCTCAGCTGGGATGCCGATGCCGATGGAGATCTAGACTTGATTATCGGGCAACGAGCAATTCCCTTTGGCTATGGAATTCCCGTAGGCGTACAATTTTGGCAAAACGACGGTAAAGGAAATTTCACAGATCAAAGCGCTACCTGGGGCAAAGACTTTACGGCACTAGGAATGCTTACAGATGGTGTCTTGGCTGACCTAGATGGAAATGGAAAACCCGAACTGGTCCTTGCTGGAGAATGGATGCCCATCCGTATTTTTACTTGGAATAGCGGATCTTGGACTGAAACCACTACCCGATTTGGCTTGGAAAATACCAGTGGTTTTTGGAAGCGCCTTTACCTGGGCGATATCAATGGCGATGGAAAAATTGACCTCCTCGCAGGAAATGCAGGAACCAACTCGCGGTTGCGCAGCAGCAGCACAAAGCAGCTCCGCTTGGCCATCAATGATTTTGATCAAAACGGGGCCATTGAACAAATCCTCCACCAGGCTGAAAACGGAAAAAGTACGCCTTGGGTACTCAAAAATACGCTCGTCAAGCAAATCCCTTCCCTGAAAAAACAAATCCTCACATACGCTGCGTATAAAGACAAAACTTTGGAAGAACTCTTTCCTGAATCGGTATGGGCAAAATCACTAATTTTGCAGGTAGATCGAATGGAAACTACCCTTTGGATCAACCAAGGAAACGGGAAAATGGAGATAGAAACGCTACCCGCAGAAGTTCAGTATGCTCCTGTTCATGCTATGACTGTTCTTCCTAGACCTGGAAAATCCGCATTAATTCTTCTTGGGGGAAATGAAAGTCGGATTAAGCCTGAACTTGGAACCCAATTGGGAAGTTATGGATGGGTATTGGAAAAAGATGCCAACAACAGATGGAAAGCATTAAAGCCCCAAGAAAGCGGCATCTTTGTACCCGGAGAAATTCGAGATTTTCAATGGATTCAATCCAACAAACAAACGCATTTATACGTACTTCGAAACCATGACAAACCGTTGGTATTTACTCTTCGCTAGTTCTTTCATTTTATTTATTTCTGCTTGTGGCTCGGAATACCAGCGCCTCGAAAAGCGCGAATTGGCTTCGGGTAAAGTAGTGAATGAGTTATTCTTTGGAATAGAACTGGGAATGACTCAAAAACAATTTTTCGAGGCCTGCTGGACCCTCAATAAAGAAGGCGTGCTTACCAATGGCCCTTCCGAGCTATCCGTCGAACATAGCCTGGTATTCCCTTCTGGTAACCCAGGAAAAATGCGCTTTTACCCTGAATTGGATGAGGAGGGAAAAATCTATTTGATGCCCATCGAATTCAGTTACGATGGCTGGTCGCCTTGGAATAAAGATCTTGCTGTAGAATTGTTGCGTACCGATGTGGTACAGCTATTTGAAAAATGGTATGGAGAAGGATTCATTGAGGTAACCAATGAGGACAAATCTCAAATTGCCTTTGTGAAAATGGATGGCAATAGACGCATTCGTGTATTCAAAAAAACAATTTCTTCCATACGTGCAGAGATCTCCGATCTGCCGATCCAAAAAAAGCTTAGCCAAAAACCCGAATGAAAAAGCTCCTTGGTGGTTTCCTTTTCCTTGCCCTCCTAGGCTCAGCCTGCAGCACCGAAGAGAAAGCTCCTCCCTTGTTCGAAGAAATCCTTCCCGAAGCATCTGGGGTGGACTTTAAAAACGACCTCAGCTTTGACGAGAAGTTTAATGTCTTTACCTACCGTAATTTTTACAACGGGGGTGGGGCGGCCATTGGTGATGTAAACAACGATGGGCTCGCAGATCTGTATTTTACCGCCAACCTGGGTCCAAATAAATTGTATCTCAATAAAGGGGATTTCAAATTTGAGGACGTCACTGCGACGGCTGGGGTAGCTGGTACACGCGCTTGGAGCACAGGAGTAGCCATGGCTGATGTCAATGGCGATGGCTGGCTAGATATCTATGTATGCAATTCAGGGGATGTGGAAGGAGACAACAAGCAAAATGAATTGTTTGTCAACCAAGGCAATGGAACCTTCAAGGAAATGGCAGAAGCCTATGGATTGGCTGATCAAGGGTTCTCCACCCACGCAGTATTTTTTGATTACGACAAGGATGGAGATCTGGATGTCTACCTCCTCAACAATTCCTACCAAGCCATTGGCACCTTCAACAAAATGCAAAATGAGCGTCCGGTTCGTGATCCGGTGGGGGGGGACAAGCTATTCCGGAACGACGGAGAAAAATTTACCGATGTCAGCGAAGCAGCAGGCATCTACGGCTCAGTCATTGGTTTTGGATTGGGCATCACCATTGGCGACGTAAACCAGGACACCTGGCCCGACATCTTCATTTCCAATGATTTTTTTGAGCGGGACTACCTCTACATCAACAACCAAGACGGAACCTTTACCGAGTCGGTGGAATCCTCCATGCGCTCACTCAGTGCGGCCTCTATGGGTGCCGATATTGCCGACCTCAACGGAGATGGTTTGTTGGACATCTTTGTGACGGACATGCTCCCAGAGCCGCCTACACGTCTCAAGCAGGTAACCACCTTTGAGAACTGGGACAAGTTTCAGTTCAACAAAACCCATGGCTACCACTACCAGTTTTCACGAAACATGCTCCACCTCAACAATGGAGATGGCACCTTCAGTGAAGTAGGACGACTCGCCAATGTGGAAGCCACGGACTGGAGTTGGGGAGCATTGCTCTTTGACATGGACAACGATGGCAAGCGCGATATCTTCGTGGCCAATGGAATCTACCAGGACATTACCGACTTGGATTACCTCAACTTTATTGACGACGAGGAAACCAAAGCCAAAATCATTTCCCAGGATGGCGTAAACTACAAGGCTTTAATTGACCCTATTCCGGTCAACCCCATCCCGAACTATGCCTACAAAAACCTAGGGGATCTCCGCTTTGAAAATGTAGCCGATCAGTGGGGCCTCGGAAAAGCTATTCACTCCAATGGTTCTGCTTACGGAGACTTGGACAATGACGGTACCCTGGATCTTGTGGTCAACAATGTGAATGCAACCGCTCAAATTTTCAAAAACAAGGGCAAAACTTTGCTTCCAGAAAACCATAGCATCCAGCTGCAACTAACTGGAAAGGGGAAAAATACCGGGGCCATTGGCGCGCAGATTCAAGTGAAGGTTGGGGAGGAAATATTTTACACCGAGCAGATGCCCAACCGGGGATTCCAATCGAGCGTAGATCCCAAAATCACCATTGGATTGGGAAAAGCAACGGTCATTGACGAAATCAAGGTGCTATGGCCCGATGGAGCCTACACCCAGCTTAGCCAGGTGAAGCCAGACCAGCTCCTCAACCTCAAGTGGACAGAAGCTGGAGCCCTGCCTGAAGGATCTTCTTTCTTTCAAGCCCCAAGTGCAGCGCGATTTGTGAAGTCTACGGCTGCCGTACTTGATTTTACCCACCAGGAAAATGAATTTGTCGACTTTGATCGAGACCGTCTCACCTACCTGATGCTCTCTACCGAAGGACCCGCAGTGGCCGAAGGAGATGTGAATGGAGATGGACTGGCGGACCTATACTTTGGTGGCTCCAAGACCTTTGCAGGCAAACTCTACCTCAAAACAGCCCAAGGAAAGTACCGCTACCTGCCTCAAGAGGCCTTCGAATTAGATGCGCTTTCCGAGGATTCAGATGCTTTATTCTTTGATGCGGACCAGGATGGGGACGCAGACCTATTTGTGACCTCAGGCGGCAACGAATCTGGCTTTGGCAGCCCGGATCTAGCAGACCGCCTGTACCTCAACGACGGCAAGGGCAACTTTACAAAAGGCTTCCATACGGGCCTAGCTGGAGTTTTTGGGAGCAGTGCCTTTGTAGTTCCAATGGACATCAATGCCGATGGGGCACTCGACCTAGTCGTGGGAGGCAGATTGGTTCCCTTCACCTACGGCGCTCCTGCCGATAGCCAACTTTGGATCAACGATGGAAAAGGGAATTTCACCGAACAATCCACCACCTTAGCGCCCGAGCTGAAAGCACTAGGCATGGTTACCGATGCCAAAGTTTTGGATTACGACGGAGATGGTCTCCAAGACTTGGTAGTTGTGGGCGAATGGATGGCACCTACCTTCTTCAAAAATACAGGCAAGAAGTTGGAAAAAATGACCCTTCCAGGGATGGAAAACCTAAAAGGTTGGTACCGAACCCTGGAAGTAGGGGACTTCAATGCCGATGGCAAGCCTGATCTAGCCCTTGGAAATCAAGGATTAAACACCCGAATGAAAGGCTCAGCAACGAGCCCAATCCGCATGTACCTAAATGATTTTGACCAAAATGGTTCCATCGAACAGGTATACACACAACTATCTGACGGGGTAGCCATTCCCTACACGCTCAAGCATGAACTTGAGAAGCAGGTACCTAGTATCAAGAAAAAATACATTCGCTATGCCGACTATGCCAACCAAAGTCTAGTCGATATTTTTGGTAAAGAAGTGCTAGATCGATCGATCATTCAGGAGATGAACCACCTCGAGTCGGGTATTTTACTCAACCAAGGCGCTGGAAACTTTACCTGGAAACCCTTTCCCATCTACGGGCAAAAGTCTTGGGTATTCGCGATTCATGTGTTTGATGTGAATGCCGACGGCATCCAAGACTTGATCTTGGGAGGCAACCTGTCCCATGTCAAGCCTGAACTCGGAAAATACGATGCGGGCTATGGAGAAGTGCTCCTTGGAAAAGGAGACGGAACCTTTACGTTCTGGCCCAATAGACAACATGGCCTAAAGTGGGAAGGAGATATTCGGGCCATAAAACAAATCGGTAAAAATCAATTGCTACTTGTCAAAAACAATGCCCCAGCAGAAATTTGGACCTATTGATGCAGCGAATCAAATTCATAGCGCCACTCTTCCTACTCGCTATTTTTCTTGGCAGCTCCTGCTCCACCGAGAAAAATGCACCTGACAATCCGCTTTTTCTCCTAAAAAATCCGGAGGAAACAGGCATTCGCTTTGAAAATCGACTGCAATCCACTGACTCCTCAAACATTCTGGAGTACCTCTACTTTTACAATGGTGGTGGCGTAGCCGCAGGGGATCTTGACAATGACGGCCTGATTGATCTGTACTTTACCGGCAATCAAGTCCCCAACAAACTCTACCACAACAAGGGGAAGTTAAAATTTGAAGACATCACCGAAACTGCTGGAGTAACAGGCGATGGAGGCTGGTCTACTGGGGTCACTATGGCCGATGTCAACGGGGATGGACTATTGGACATTTATGTGTGCCAAGTCAGCGAACAAGGCAAGTCCAAGGGGAAAAACAAACTTTACCTCAACCAAGGCAAACTTCAGTTTACAGAAGTTGCTGCGGACTATGGAATCGACTTTGCAGGCTATTCCACCCATGCGGCATTCTTCGATTATGACCGAGATGGCGACCTAGATCTCTACCTGCTCAACCATAATGTCAAATCTCCGGAGGTATTTGCCAAGTCTGAAAATCGAGATAAGCCCGATCCAAGTGGAGATAAATTGTATAAAAACTTGCTGGCTGAGGGCAAAACAGGCTTTGAAGAGGTCACCCAAGCCGCAGGAATCTATTCCAGTATTTTGGGATTTGGGCTGGGGGTATCCGTAGAAGACTTCAATGCAGATGGCTGGCTAGACCTCTATGTGTCCAATGATTTTACAGAAAACGACTACCTCTACCTCAACCAGCAGAACGGCACCTACCGAGAAGCCCTAGCTGAAATGATGCCTTCCACCAGTCGCTACAGCATGGGCAACGATGCCGCTGATTTGACTGGAGATGGCTTGCCCGAACTCTTCACCACAGACATGCTTCCCCAAGATCCCGAAATCTGGATGAAGTCCGTAGGCGAGGACAAGGCCGAAGTGTACCAAATCAAAAAGCAGTTTGGCTACCAAGACCAGTATGTACGCAACCACCTACAGGTCAACCTTGGCGGAGGAAAGTTTGCCGAAGTGGCCCAATTTGCTGGGGTACATGCCTCCGACTGGAGCTGGTCCCCGCTCATTTTTGACATGGACAACGATGGCTTAGCGGACATTCATGTCAGCAATGGCATCGTGAAGCGCCCCAACGACTTGGACTTTATCCAATACTCACAGGAGGCCGATGCCAGCCTGCCTTTGGTGGAGCTCCGCAAAAAGCAAATTGACCTCCTGCCCCAACTGAAGATTGCCAATTTTGCTTGGAAAAATAAAGGGGACCTGCAGTTTGAAAACCAAGCCTTCGACCTCGGTCTTGGACAAGAATCCTACTCCAATGGCTCCGTCTATGCCGACCTGGACCAAGATGGAGATTTGGATTTAGTGCTCAACAACCTTGATCAGGAGAGCTTCCTTTATGAAAACCGAAGCGAGCGCCTAGGACATGCCTTCCTAAGTATCTCCCTAAAGCAAGCAGGATTTAATCCCCAAGCCTTGGGAGCTCAAGTACAGGTCTACGCCCAAAATAAGCAGTGGACCCAGCGAATCAGCACCAGCAGAGGCTTCCAATCAGGTCCTGCTGCCCAGTTGGTCTTCGGGCTAGGCAAAATCACCGCAATTGACTCCCTTCTCGTTACCTGGCCTAGCGGGCAAAGAGAAGTTTTTCCCGCCCAAAAGATCAATCAACCCCTGAGCCTGCAACAGGGCACAGGCAAACAAGCCGCAGCCATTTCAAGCCCACAAAGCCCTGCCCTTACTTCCCCTTCCCTCTCCTGGACGCACCAAGAAAAAGATGCCGTGGATGAACTGAAGCGGGAATACCTTTCCCCAAAAAGCTTTGCCCGGATGGGCCCTGCCGTAGCGGTAGGCGATGTCAATGGGGACGGACGAGAGGACCTATATCTTGGGGGAGCCCTAGATCAAGCTGGAGCCATTTTTACGCAGAATGCGCAAGGGGGATTTGATCCGGTGGACAACCCCATGTTTGAGATGCTTGCCAAAGCCGAGGACATCGTGGCAGAGTTTGCCGACTTCAATGGGGACGGATTCTTGGACCTTTTCGTAGGCAGCGGCGGCAACGAATACGAAAGTGGCAGCATGTATAACTTTGACCGCATCTTCTTTGGAAATGGGCAAGGGCAGTTCCAGTTTTCCATGAACTCCCTTCCTCCAATCGGCGAAAACACCTCCTGTGTTGCCATCCACGATGTGGATCAGGATGGAGATTTGGACCTTTTTGTAGGTTCATCGGTACGCTCGGGTGACTATGGCGCTAGCCCCAAAAGCAGCCTTTTGATCAACCAAGGCAATGGGCAGTTTAAGGACGAAACCCGAAAATGGTTTGGTGAGGAAGTGGACTTCGGGATGGTAAACACTGCCACCTGGGCTGACCTAGATGGAGATGGCAAAGCCTCGTTATTGCTCAGTGGCGACTGGCAGGGCATTCGTGCCTTCCAACCTGAATCTGGAGCAGGCATGAAGGAAGTAGTACTTTCTGGACTCGAATTTGCGGCAGGATGGATCAATAGCCTTCAAGCCGCAGATGTAAATGGAGACGGGAAACTGGACCTCCTAGTGGGCAACTTGGGTTTGAACACGAAACTAAAGGCCTCCAAGGAAAAGCCTGTTTGGCTCTACCACCACGACTTTGACGGCAATGGGCAGGCGGACCCTTTGATTTTTCATTACATGGAAGAAAAACTGGTTCCATTTGGCACTCGGGATGACCTGATTCGCCAGATCCCTAGTTTGAAGAAAAACCACAGTTCCTACACCGCATACGCCAAAATAAACGGACCGGAAGACCTCTTCCCGAAGGCAGTCCTGGACAAGGCACGGAAACTCCCTGCCTACTCCTTTCAATCTGGGGTCTACTTTCAAGACGCCAAAGGGGGATTTGAATTTGTGCCCTTCCCAGCTCAAGCGCAATGGGCTCCCATAACGAGCATCCTGGTTGATCCGAGCAACAAGCAACTTTGGCTTGGGGGAAATTTCAGCGGCTTCCGTGCCGATCTGGGCAAATCGGTAAACATTCCAGTGCTTTCCTACCTGTGGAAAAATGGAACATGGGTACCCATGGCCCTAGAAACTCTTGTTCCAGGACCGGTAGAAGTTCGCAGCCTTCAGCGCATCCAAGTGAAAGGTGAGCAATGGGTACTGGGAATCAAAAATGGGGCTTCACCCATCTGGATGCGTTAAAAACCCAGCAAAAATCAGTTGGGATTACCTTCAGATTCAGTAACTTTGAACGAATCAAGCAACAGGACCAATCCCCGATGACACGCTCCCTCACGAATCCATTTCGCTCCGCATCCACTAGCTTCTTCGTATTCGCGTGTCTACTGCTTGTACTGTTTTCCTGTCAAGAGAAAAAAGACTATTCGAAAGCCATTACTGACGGGTACTATTTTCACGAAGCCCAAAAGCAAGTGACTGAGGTCATCATTCACGATATTTTTTCCCCACCCGTAGCCACCAGAATCTATTCGTACTCTTCTTTGGCAGCTTATGAGGTGGTTGCAGCTACGGATCCTACCAATTATGCCCCGTTGATGGGTCAGTTGAACGGCTCTGAAGCCATCGCTGTGCCTGTCCCAGCAACTATTTATCCCCCATTAGCAGCTTTGGCAGCTTACTACCAGGTAAGTACTGCCTTGATTTTTTCGGAAGAGAAAATGACCGCGCATCGGGATTCGATATTTGGGCTGCTTCAAGAAAAAGGAATTCCTCAAGACATCCTAGATGCTTCCGTAGCCTACGGACAAGCAGTCGGCGATCAGGTAAAGGCTTATGCCAAAAAGGATAACTATCACCAAAGTCGCTCCTTCCCCAAGTATTCGGTCAGCAGTGAACCGGGCACCTGGCAACCTACGCCTCCTGCTTATATGGAAGCGGTAGAGCCACACTGGAATAAGATTCGTCCCTTTGTATTGGACTCCGCGGCCCAGTTTAAGGTAAATCCTCCACCTGCATTCTCCACGGAGCCCAACTCTGAATTTTACAAGCGCGCCAAGGAGGTATACGATATCCAAAAGCAGGCCACCAAGGAGCAAACGGACATCGCAATGTTCTGGGATTGCAATCCCTACAAGATGAATGTGAAAGGGCACGTCATGTTTGCCACCAAAAAAATCACTCCTGGAGGTCACTGGATGGGCATTGCCTCCATCGCGTCCGCGGCAGCAGGCAAAGACTGGAAAGGAACAGTAGAAGCCTTGACCCTCACTGCCATCTCGCTCAACGAAGCCTTTATTGCCTGCTGGGATGAAAAATACCGCAGCAAACTCATCCGTCCGGAAACCTACATCAACCAGCACATTGATGAAAACTGGGTTCCGCTGCTTCAAACCCCTCCCTTCCCGGAGCATACCTCAGGCCATAGCGTAGCTTCCACAGCAGCGGCCTATACCTTGGCTCAGCTTTTTGGAGATCAGCTCCACATCGTGGATAGCACCGAAGTGGCCTATGGACTTCCCGTGCGGGAGTTTGACTCCTTCTCTCAAGCAGCATCAGAGGCGGCGATTAGCCGTTTTTATGGGGGAATTCACTACATGACTGCCATCGAGGAAGGCAGCAAGCAGGGCAAGCAGGTAGGGGAACTGATCTGGAAAAAAATCTCCACCCGGCCGGATAAGGCAGCGGGTAAAAAATAAATTCCTGTTCATTCACGCTCAAACGCAAAGGGAAATAGGATGTGTCGCTCCGCTGGAGCGAACGAGTTTCACCTAAATTTCTAACTAGTAACATGTTGCTCCTCCGGAGCAAATATTCGCATTTCAGCCAAACTAACTCATTAAAAAAGTAAGAAGTATGCTGATTTTAGAATTTTTTTCCTTGCCCCCAGCAGGGGCAAAATGTTAATAGAAACTGTCCTAAAAAATGGAGCCAGAGCTCCAGAGGAAGTTTACCCCGAAGTATTGCGGGGTGAAATCAGCTATAACCTGTGGCCGGAAATGGCACATAAAGGGATATCATTCGTCCTATTTTTTCTCGCAAAGACTCAGAGACGCGATGGAATAGGTCCTAACCGGAATACTGTGGACCAGGCTTTGCGGCCTTGCTTCTTCGCGCGAGATTCTTTTTTTCTTAAGCAGATCTTTACGCAGAAAAAACTCCGCTTATTTATTTCTTTTGATCTGCGGAATTTTTCCGTGAAATCTGCGGGAAGAGAATTACCTACTCGTACAATTTTTTAGCCAAAATGTACTGCTCCACCCGCTCGGGTAGCAGGTAGCGAACAGACAAACCATCTTGGATCGATTTCCGAATAAAAGTGGCCGAAATATCAAGCAAGGGAGCGTCTACATAGCTTACTCCGGGATGATCCAGTGTTTTGACTTCCCCAGGTCGTGGATACACCAGGATGGGGTAGTGCTCTAAAATCGCTTTGTAGTTTTTCCATTTGTGAAAATGACTCAAGTTGTCCGATCCTAGAAAAAGGGAAAACTGATGCTGAGGATGTTTTTCACTGAGAAGCGTAAGCGTATCGATGGTGTAGCTCGG
>Ga0164292_10003981_pt1 | contig 12053 bp, 18 predicted proteins | sample GEODES117metaG_FD_111486 | JGI IMG/M metagenome (GOLD analysis project Ga0164292, IMG submission 111486) | Eutrophic lake water microbial communities from Lake Mendota, Wisconsin, USA - GEODES117 metaG | ecosystem: Environmental > Aquatic > Freshwater > Lake | place: USA: Lake Mendota... | reverse complement strand
AATAGATACTCCAGATGATTTGGATTCAATCGGTAGTAAAGGGAATTAGGGTTGTATTTCATATCTCTCATTGTTATAAAGCTAATCTACACATAATATTCCACATTTCCAAATTATTTCCCACTTATTTTACTGACAATATGTCCTCTAGTGCTAAGCGATTGACTTCCAACCGCTTTATTTTCCCAAAATAATACAACCTGGTTAACATAATGCAAATTATATAACAAATAAATCCCAATAAAATACAATACCCCGTAACTCTCTGAGACTCAATCTCTTATGCAGTCACGAAGGAAAGTGAACTGGGTCGTTTAAGTCCAACGCACTCCGCCCACCCACCCTATAAAGGTACGGAAAAAAATCCACATTTCCAAATAAAAAGTATGACAATGTGTCCGATGTGAGCGATTTGCAATGTGTTCAAGGAATCCCCCAATGCGTTGCGGATATTGCAATGCGGAGTGAATTGGCACTATGACATAATGTCCGAATCACAAATGTGGATAACTCGTATACAAATGTGAATAACGTGTGTAAAAATAAGCGATAGAAAATTTTTTTATGTGCAAACAAAGGTGTAGTGGCCTCTCCCTTAATACAATAGAGTGTCATAGGGTGGGAGGTTGTGGGAAAATGTGTCATAAATTATTATGATTGGCGGTGTATTGTGCAACTACTTAACACTCAACGGCTTGCGTGGATGGGTTCTATACCCGCTTAGATGGTTATAGGGAGGTTAACTCCAATGGGGTGGTATAATTTCACCGCATGGGCACTCAACCCCCTTAAAACCCCTCGTATCCCCTACCTCTCAGCACCCCCAGCAATCATCAGTAAGGGCTCAGGAGTTGGTCTCGTTGCGGGTTGGTACTCTTTTATTCGTCCTTCCTTCCTTATAGTGTATATGGGTACTGGGTGTGTTATCGTATGGACATAAAAAAAGGATATCCTCATTTCATCTGAGTGTATCCTTATTCTTGTCCCATTGATGTGTATCCCCTACTTAGTTACTACTATGTGAGTCATTATCCTCTTTAGTGTTACGCAATTCCTTATTTATTTGACCTCTCCCAACACGTCGGACATTCCCCCTCCACTTTTATGAGTGTCCCACATATGGGGCATAGTTCGTTTTGTTTACCCATGTGTATTCCTATTCCTTTTACGTGTCGTTAATTCCTTCGCATCCCTTCCCATCGCGGAGTACATAAATCTTACCCATGCAAGGGGATATCGAAGGAGGTATTGGATTCGAGGCGTTCCTCTCATAAATTGATTACTCCTCTCTACGAACCATAAGTGATTCTCTACAAATTTTATTATCCATTTCATATTTCTAATCTTTATATTAATACTATCAAAAAAATCCTAGTTGACGACTCCGGCCGAACCATACGACCAATTCGATGTTACGGATTGAGTGGGGTTAATATCATTATAAGGAGTGATATTAGTATTACTGCTAATACCACCTCCGTCATATATTCTATATTCCCTTTGGATTCCTTTTTATTCTTTATCATAACGGTCTTTGGTTTCGGCCTTCGTATTAGTTCGGCCAATGATTGTTGTATCTCTCCCACCAAAAGGTAAGGTCTTCGGTGTTATCGTCATAGTATTCCCCTACATAATCGGATTTCCATTTACTATGTATATTCTCATACATTGTTAGGGTTAAGACGGGTTGAGTCATTCCTAATTCGTTTTGGATGATATCTACTACCTTTGTATAATTACCTCCACGAATAACTCCTACTTCTACCAATAGGATTGTCTTGTCTCCGATACTATCCTTATGGAGTCTGAACATCTCATGGATTTCCTTTACGAACTTTTCATCAAAGGTTTGGTCTGGATATGGTACATCGATTCCGAATCCTTCACATATCTCACCCTTATTGGTTAATTGGTGACGAAGGTATTGACCTATTACGGATGAATAATCAGTTGATACTGTTACTATTACCACGTTGGATGCGTTTAAATCATGAGATAATAAGGTATTCCTTAACTCATTCATTAAACGAAGTTCGGTATCCCATTCTACTCTTAGTTCTTTACGCATATTATTTGGGGGTTAATCTAAATACTCAATTGATTCCGTTACTATGGTTGCAATACAATAAAATATGATTGCCGGAAATGGTGTGAATATACTTGCGAGAAATAATACCCTCCAAATTGCAACATCACTATTAGTGTATCTTGCTAATCCACTACATACTCCCCATATCTTTTTATCTAATTCACTTCTATAATATTTTTTCATATTACCACCTTTGTTTTTTGTTAACTCCTATCCAAGTATCCTTTTTCTTATCGTTTACCTCTTTGATTTTTGGACGGGGTTTTAATTTTATTTTTACGGGAGTTTCGGTATTCTCCCACTTCTCTATATTGTTGGGGTCGATTCGTGCCATATGGGTTACAATAAAAATTCGGTATCATCGCCAGTTGAATAAGGTCTATATTGAGAAACAAATTCTTCATGGGTTCTCCATCTTTCTGCATCTTCTCTTAGTTGACGAATCTCATCTCTCAACTCTACTGCTTCCGCATGTAATTGTTGAATCTCTGCTTTTAATCGTTCATTATCTCCTTGTATATTAAGGATTTGTAATTGGTAAACTCTATTGTTACCATCTTCATATACTCCCATGTGTTTGTCTATGTTTTGTGTGTAGGTCGTTCCATCACTCAATGGAAAGGTTTTCGTTAAGTAATCCTCACGATTCATTTACTTTGTTTCTAATTTATTTATCCAAAGATTGATTTGTTCACATATTTTTGGATACTTGTCAGTTGCGGCAAAGTAACCCCAAATTTTATATAGTATTGCTATTGTTAGTTTTTTCATAGTATTATGTATTGTATTATTAAATATCACCCTAATTCATTTATTAAAAAATTACTCCATTCTTGATGTGCTTCTGCAGTTGGATGGTTGCGGGGTAATAATTCAGTATGTCCTTGTTTGAAATTATAATCATACATTGTATGTTTTTTAAAATCATTAGGTAACCCATTCCATAATATACCTAAATCCAGTTGATAATTAAATTTACTAAACTTATCAATTTTAGTTAGAGGTTCGGCTGGTAATTCATATTGATAAAAAGTATTAAAGAAATAGTAAGGGATTTTATGTTTAGATAAAAATGTAGATAGTGCAGTAATCTGATTAAATGTCTTTATGTATGATGGTATAATATGGGTTTGATTTAATACGAATTCGTCTTCAGTTGTTCTATCCCTATCATTCTCACCCCACTTATCATATCCTACCCATAATCGCTCTTGTTGATATTCCGTTCCATTCCACCATTCAAATCGGGTTGGTGCAGTCCATCCTATTACTACTATTAATTCATCAGATTTTACCCAAAAGGTTTCTTCACTCCATATAGTTTTATCGAATAACCAACGGGATACATCTCTAATTGTTTGACGATAGATATAATCATTGGAAACTCCGGCAGTTGCATTGTTGCAATCTATCCATCCATAATGTTTTGCAATATGATGTGAAAACCTTTGGGTTTCTTTATCCTCTAACTCTGCACCCCATACTACGGAATCACCATGTGTGTATAGTACTTTACTCATTACTGATATATTTTTTGTGTGCTCAAATCATTATACAACCAACTACCACCACAATGTGGATTATTTGAATGTATCTTTGATGAATGAAATATTTCTAATCCTCTCTGTGCTTGTTCTGGTGACATGTACATATGCCAACCTATACAATCAAACTCATCCTCTTTATATAATTTGTATTTATGTCTGCCATCGTATATCATCGGTCTTGCCCACTCATTGAATTTTTCATCATCAGTAAGTATCATACCACCTTGTCCAATATTTAGGATTTTTTTAATGTGAAACGATAATATCATATAATTTTCACCATCGTACATTCCTTGATGAAACGCAGTTGCTGCATCTACTATTGGGACACCATCAAATTTATATAACCCATCCCATTCGTAATCTTCGAATACCGGTTTGTTACCAGATAGGATAATTTGGTTTGGGACGGATACATACGTTCTTGCCGGTATTCCAATTTCTTTACCGGTTATACCCAAATAGTGTAATACCAAGCGAATTGCATTAGAATTTGAATCGCATGCAATTCCATATTTTGAACCGCAATAATCTGCTATTTCATTTTCAAAATGGGTAACCCAATCCCAACTATCATTTATTGTATAATCTCTCATATTATTTAAGTATTGGCATTAATTCTTCTTTAACAAATTTTTCCATCATTTCAGGTGATGGGTGTCCCCAACCATTAGGTTGTTCTTTTAAATATTCCTCAAATGTAATATCTCTTGTTTCTTGAAATGGATTTATATGATTATGATTATCAATCGTCCATTCTAATAATCCACAATAATTTTTATAGTGCCAGTGATTTGGGGTATCTATTGGTAAAGAATCAATATAGGGTTTTAGGACTTCATATTTATCAAACCATAACGATTTAGTTGTTGCATCAGAATCATTGCCGGGTGCACCAAAATGACATTCATACGCTTCCTTTGAATAGGGGTTTCTCATACTCATATAGTATGTCTTAATTCCTAACTCTTTACATTCCTTTTCTAATAGAGTCCATAATTCTAACCAATGCATTGTTTGGTTTATGATGTTATTCCAATTGATATCCAACTCCCAATATTTTATTGCATTAGGTATGTTAAAATATTCAATAGCAGAATCAGGTCCATCTGGTGGACAATATCCACCTGTTAAAAAAAAGACACCATTTTCAGTTTCCCATTTTGGAGTATATACCAATGTGTGACCTAAATGATGTTGTTCTTTTGTAAATTTTTTAGTTAAATAGATTGATTGTCTTGTAGGGTCAGACCATTGCGTTATTAGAGTTATATCTATTGGATTAACTCCATCTGATATCAATCGTTTTAAATGATATAATTGTATCCTACACATTGATACGTTATCATTAGTTGCACCACCATAATTTAGAACTTCATATTCTCTGCCCAATTCTTTACCTAAAAAGTATGGCCAAGATAGACGATTTTCATCAAGATTTGATTTTGGATTATTCGGGTCTAATCTTAGATTATTAGTAAATGAACATCCAGTTGTTATAACATATTTCATATAATATTTTTAATTATCCAAGTACACTAATTATCTTATCACTAATACCATAAGTATCTGAAAAGCTGGTATACACAATCTCATTTGGATGTAATCCATACCACAAATTACCACGTTCTATTGGATTTTCATTATATAAAAATTCATTTCCTTTGAATTTATCTATTGAATATTCATCAATTCCTCCGTAATTATTACCAGGTGTTTTATGAAAAACAAAATTATCTAAATCAATAATATTCCATAAATAGTTACAATAATCGGACATATCTTTAATATTCAATGTATCAGTTAAATCGGGAGTATTTGGGCCGATGGTTGATGAGTAAAGATGTTTAAAATCAGCATACCAACCTTCAAATACATTATTCATCATAAATAAAGTATGACCTATTTTATGCGTTTTTAAAAATGATTGAAGAATTACAACATTTTCTAAATAAATTTCAAAATTTTGAATTGGTAATCTACTATTATTTATATTAGATATTTGATTTTTTTCCCAATCCATAATAGTTTTTTCCATATGGATTAATGAAGTTACCACATGATTTCCTATTTTATAACGAGTCTTATATTCATCGGATAAATCAGATAAAAGATAATCAGGGCATTTTACAAATTTTCTTCCAATTTGTGTTAAATTAGTTAATACATAAATTTCAGATGAGCGAACCCCCTTATTTAATAACTCACCAATTTTATGTATTATGGATTCTTTAATATATTCAATTGATACTGCTGCAATACCAACCCAATGAACTTCATATCTATTATCAAATATAGGAAGTGTGTGATTAGGAAATTCGGTAGGGTTATGTTTCCAATGATAACTACACCCACCAACTATTAAATGTTTCATTTTAAATATGTGAGGATGGTAATATATTTATGCCAACCTTTTTACCCAAAAATATAGCTAGTGGAGTAAATGGTATAGGTAGTGGTATAAATTTTAAACTTATTAAAAATAATATTTTTATGAGGTCTAATGATTGTAATTTTAAGAATCGTATTCTTTTATCTGAAACTTCATGTCCTAATATAAGTTCCTTTAATATGACAATAGCCACGATAGTTTCTTTTTTTTCTCTATGAGTTGTAGTTTTTAATGAATCCCAATTTATGTTAATCCATTTAATTACTTTATCTAACCAGTTTACAAGTTTTTCTCTTGTACTACCAATTATATCTTCAGTATGTAGGAATTTATTCATGCCTATAATTATGCATTTTTGGGAGTATACCCATAATCTTCACCACCTTTACCAACAAAATGTCCACTCCATTCAGTATCTTCATGTAGTTTATGATGTGAGTAATCATTTGTAGTGTAAGTACTTCTATGTGGTGGGTTTTCTTTATCTGGTTCAGATGTACTTACATAATAAAAAAATCTAATAGCACATCTACCATACACATCATCAGGACATTCAACTTTACTTACTGAATGAACTGGTCCTTTTGGAACATTTTCAGAAATAATAAAACGATTAAAAAGTGGTGCAATAGATTCAACTATTTTTGCATTAGGGTCTAATTCAGGATTAGTAGTCCATTGTACATTATGTCCACCCCATTCGGATTTCCAATCCGGTGTGATATATAATAATCCTGTAAGTTTTCTATGTAATCGTAATCTATCGTTCCAATTAAAATCAAAGTGTGGAGATAGTATTGTTCCTTTTCTTAAAATAGAATATCCTGCACCAACTAAGTGTGGGTCAGGTAATAATCCTACAATTCCTGTCATATTTTCAAGTTGATATAAAAACTCACCTGAATGCATTATATCGTATGTAACTCTATGTGCGGTTGGTAATGAAATTAAATCATTAAACTCCTCCATACGAGAACCGGCACGGGTGAATACTGTCCATCCACCTTTGGGTGCGTTCATACACTCCTCATAAAGTTTCATGCAGGTTTCCTGGTCTAAAAAGTTATCAATTGTAACTCTAGGAAATCCTTCGGCTTTGTTTCTATCCCATTCTACTTTTTTGTTAATCATATTTTTAATTTTGGGGTTACCAACTAATTTCCCAGTCTTTAAAATCAGATGCCAAACAATCTATCTTATAATCTTTTCTACCACCTACCACTTCTTGTATCTTATTCTTTGCAGTATTTCTGATTCCATTCAATCCATGAGTTAGAGTCAATGCGTTTGCACCGGATACTCCGTTTCGTACATTAGATTCATTGTGCCAGATATGTAAATTCATTTGTGCAAGAACTACGATTGCCCTTACCTGTTCTCCTGTAAGTCTACCATCCGTTTGGTTTAAAATCATTTCAATATCATGTACGATTTCATCAATTTCCTTTGCATATTCCAATTTATGGTCTGCTATGAATACTTCTTTTAATTGTGAAATTGATAACCTATCTATCAATTCTGCTAATGTGGGTAAATACTTTCTTTCTGACATAATTTATATAGTTGATACACCTCTCTTTTGTACTACAAGAGTTGCTTTTTGATTTGCAAATTCTATTGATTCTGATACATCTAATGTTTCTACATATTTGAATACAAATGATGACATCCAAGTATCACCTGCTCCACTTAAATCACGTACTTCAATTGAATTATCAACTGAGTATCTCTTTCGTTGATACATACATCCTCTTTCAGACATAGTAACTATTAATTTACTTTCCCACTCATCATATACTGCACCATGTTTCAAGCAGTTTTCCCACTCTACTTCGTTCATTTTAACGAACGTGTAATTTTGGAAGTAATTATGTTCTATTACTTTTTTGGTATCAATGAATGATAACTTTGCTCTTTCTGAAATATCTTGAATATCTGCTAGGGTTAGGAATCCCTTATCATAATCCGCAACTACTACTGCATCATACGAATCAAAATCTACTTTCTTTACATCAAAGGTGTTTCTAACTTTATCATTAGAATCCACTCTTAAAAGCATTTGATTTGATTTTTCTTCTACATATCGAGTCTTTGTAATTTGTTCGTGGTTAGATATTAATTCAACTTTTTCCACTCCCAACTTGCGTAGATTTGCAACTACGTTTCCTGCCATTCCATCGTTGGTAATAGTCTTTGAGGGTTCAAAGACAGGTATTGGTGCTTCCGGACTTAATCGATGACAACGACCATAAATAAACACATCCGTGCAATTATCGCCTATAACTAAAATCTTCATAACAATATAAATTAAATGTATCTTATATCTTTAAATATTAAAAATATATTTTTTGCCACATTATATATTATGAAAATAGGACGAATTAATCAATTCTTTGTAATATGAATATTCTTTTTTTAATAAATGAGGGATTGCCTCCATTTTATGGATTTCTCCATTGTGGATTTTAACCAAAAAATCATATATATGAGAATTTGATTGTTTAGATTTTATTATTTTACTATAATCCGTACTATAAATAAAATCATTTGTAAATGTATCAAAAAATTCAAATGCACTTTTTGTATTACATTGATTTAAATCTACTATTTTATTTTTACTATCATCAATTTCAATTAATAGAGATTTTATATTATCTAAATAAGTTTCAGTATGAACATCTTGCATTAATAAATCCCATTTATATTCAAGAACATATAATAGTATTTTTACGAATGGTTCAATACCTTCAATTGTATCATGTCCCCAATCTAATCGTTGATTAAAATTCTCAGCAAAAAACTTATCTGAATTATTACAAATAATTTCAAATTCCTCATCAGATATATCAATTATTTTTTGTATTTTAATTTGCTCATTTCTATCGTTGATGATTTCTTTACAAAAACTTGTTAATATTTGAGTTGCACCTGAGAAAAAGCGTTCTACTGGGTTTCTTACAATAAAAATAAATGGTTTTTTGTTTTTCTTAAAGAAATCAGTTATATTATCAACCTCATTATAATTTAAAAAACTTTCAACGTCTTTCCATTTACCATGATAGTGGTCAAAATCAAATTCAATAAGATAATTTGTAAGTTTTGTTTTGAAAATTTGATTATATTTTTCAGTTGGAACAATGCCGTCTATTTTAACAAATTTTATATCTATTTGTTTTGAGTTATTAAATATTTCATTTGAAGTTGAGGGTAGTTCTGCTAATACATGAAAAAATCTTGTACCAACTTTTTTATAATTAACAACTATAACGTTATCAAAAATAGTAAGAGTTGGTTCAAATACTATATGACTCAGGGAATTAACCCTATCCTCAATTGTATTGTTTATTGAATTAGAATTCATTTATTTTTTTATTTGTATAGTTTTTTAATTCAGTAACTCGCTGACACATTTCATATTCTTCATTTTCTAATGCCCATTCCATTATTTTATCTAATGTTTCATCATACCCATCTTTATAAATTGAAAAATCATATGCCATATGTTTCCCTCTTACAAATGCTTCAACTCTTAGACATTTAACCTCATTTAACTCATTATATAATAATTCTTCACACCCAATCAATAATTCAGACATTAATACTGATTTACCTCTATCAGTTGCCCATTCAAAAATATCAGAATTACCTATATAAATTGTTAATATTTCTTTTGGTTCATCCATTAGTGTTTTAAATCTAGCAATTCATTATACGCATCTAATTCGTGCACTAGAAATGCTTGAATACTATCAATTAACGTATCTATGTTAAATTTGTTTTCATTAATTAACCAATTATTTAAATATTTTTTATTCGATGGTTGAAGTATTACTGGAAATACTGACATATCCTCTTTATTATCTAAATCTATTATTTTTATTTTAGATTCTAATCTATATTTTTTTACAAATTTGCTTAAAAAAATATGCCAACCTGATGCATGTTCATCTCTAACCAAATCTGGACCAGTTGTTAATGCATACTCATTCAAAATTTTGTTAATACTTTCAGTTGATAATTGATTAAAATTATACCCATTAGAAGGTGTAATTATTATTTGAAAATATTTTTTGAAAATATCTCTTGAAAAAGGATGTATCATTGAATTTGAAAAATATGCATCACAATTTTCTATAAAAGCAGTTAATGTGCGTTTAATCGGTTCTCTTACAATAGCAACTAATTGCCATTGATTTAATACATCATCACTTATTATCTCTGATATTTTTTTTATTTTTAATTTTGAGAAAAATGAATCAACGGTTAAATATGATTTTGACGATACATCAAAATAATAATTATCAAAAATTAATCTAGAATCAAAATTAGGGTCTGTTTTTTGATTATCAGTATATCTTAAAATTTTAAATTCTATTGTAGTAGGATTATCTGTTTGTTGATTTGGTTTTGTAATATCTTCAAAATATCTACTACCTATTTTTTTTGTTGTAAAAATCATTTGACTTGCAAATAACGATATACACAATATAGGTAATTCTGAGCCTTCTTTAAAAAGGATGTCTCTTTTTATTTCATCAATATTTTGCTGAGTCATATAACTTTACTTTTTTAAGTCTTTTTTTTTATTACGGAAATAATATTCTATGACATCCTTACGAGTTTCTCCAAATTGTTTATAATACAAATCTATATATTTTCTAGTTGCATCTATTTGTAATATATTAGACATTGAATTTATCACTTTTAGTAGTTTTTTCATATCAGTTTGATTATATCATATTCCTATAATATATATCTAACATTTAATTTTTACACTAAAATAGGTGTGATAAACCTCGTGTGTTAGCCCTTTTGAATTGGATATCTATTTCAGATTTAGTGGTTGCTTCTTTGACCTGTTTCTTATACCAATAGTATAAATTTTCTAACGTACCTTTACCTCTCTGGCGTTCTAATGATTTTTCCCAAAGGTCTTTACCGAACTCTTGTTTTAATTCTTTTCGTAATTTCCAAAGAATTCTATTTTCATCTGCAAATGCTTCTAATTCTAATTTAATAGCCTTAATTCGCTTCATCCTTCCAGCTTCCAAAGAAGCCTCATTACGATTTTTGATATCCGTACCCCCATAATTATTATAAGCATCCTCACTAGCTTTCTTGGCACTCTCTTTAACTTCCCTAGCTTCACTAAACATATAAGAATAATCAAAGTCACCATTTCGTATCTTTAGTAAAAGTGGGGCATCTGAATGAAGTGGTTTATTTGGTCTTCCCTTCGTATACCATCTGAATTTATTATAACTCATCTATTTAATTTTTTAACACATTCATCAATCTTATCTCTTAGTTTGCCACCTCTACCCCAATCACCATCAACTTGAACGTGATGAAATTGTGGGATACCTAATGATTTGTAACCATAATTTAATTCCATATCATCAATAGAAATCCAATTGGTAGGTTTGAATGATTTAACCCATGTCTCAATCTCACATGCTCTATCCCATTGGTTTGATGAACTCATTTTCTTTTTAGGATTGAAATGGGTAGTGGTATCTAATACATTCCATCTGCCAATGCCATAATGTTCGAATATCATAGCCAACTGAAGAATACCGAAATGTTTTTTCCAATCAGATGATACTACCAACATAGCATCAGTTTGTTTTATAATTTCACTCAACGCATCGCAATCTTCTTTAACCCACGGGTATGGTATTGTAAATTCACTATTAGTTCCTTCCAATATTTTTACCTTACCGTCATCCCAAGTCCCCCATGCCAAAGGACCATCAACATCTATAAAAATTACTTTGCCTCGATTCATTTTATAATTTTTCAACGCGTTCCATCACATCAGTTACATCCTCTGGCCTTAGGTAACCAATGACATCATCCGTAATAGGAGTGTCATAACATATATCACCATCTTTGAAAATAGCCAATTCGTACAATCCCTTAGCACCACCATATGAATGTGGACTTTTTACTACGGATACTTCATACCCATTATCGAATTGAGTTCTACTTACAATTCCATATTCAGAACCCATTGGGTTTATTT
>Ga0164292_10003978_pt1 | contig 12059 bp, 13 predicted proteins | sample GEODES117metaG_FD_111486 | JGI IMG/M metagenome (GOLD analysis project Ga0164292, IMG submission 111486) | Eutrophic lake water microbial communities from Lake Mendota, Wisconsin, USA - GEODES117 metaG | ecosystem: Environmental > Aquatic > Freshwater > Lake | place: USA: Lake Mendota... | reverse complement strand
TTGTCTTTGGTTTCTTCGCACTTAATTTCATCAATCCAAATTTGGTGCAGAAGCTCTGGCCAGTTGGTGATGTCGGCACATACAGCGTGCTAGCTGCGGGGCTCGTCACTGGAATCATGATTCTTCCAACAGTGGCATCACTCTCAGAAGATGCAATGACAGCAGTACCGCAAGCGTTACGTCAGGGGGCTTTTGCCCTCGGCAGTAATCGGCGCGAAGTTTCGACGTCCGTAGTGTTTCCCGCCGCGCTCTCTGGCATTGTGGCAGCAATCGTGTTGGCAACTGCTCGTGCTATTGGTGAAACCACGATTGCTGTACTCGCCGCTGGTAGTCGTGCTCAATTAACGGGCAATCCAGGTGAAGAAGCACAAACGATGGCCGGATTCATTGGATTTGCTGGTATCGGTGATCAACCAACGGGAAGCGTTGGCTATCAATCAATCTTTGCTGTTGGCGCAATGCTGTTCGTTGTGACGATGCTGCTCAATATTGCGAGCATTCGCATTGTGCGGCGGTTCCGTGAGGTGTACGAATGACCGTTGATTTTTCGCTGAAGGCTCGTAAGTCCACCGAGCGCACAGTTAAGGACTGGATTTTCCGAATGTTTCTAGCCGCCGGCATCGGCATCGCACTCGGAGCACTTGTGACATTGCTATTGAACATCATCGTTCAGGGTCACAGCCGTTTCAATATGGACCTGATCAACAACATGCCATCAGCGCGCCCATTGCGTGCTGGCATTCAGTCAGCAATCTTTGGTTCGCTTTGGGTTGTAGGTATCACTGCATTAGTCAGCTTGCCATTGGGGGTGGCCGCCGCGGTTTACCTCGAGGAGTTCGCCCGCAAAGAGCGCTGGTACAACCGTCTAATTGAACTCAACGTACAAAACCTTGCTGCAGTTCCCTCTGTGGTTTTTGGCATTTTGGGTCTTGCGTTCATCAAGCGTGGTGCATTGAGCTTTGGCTCAACAGTGTTGACCGCTTCGTTAGTACTGGCGATGTTGGTGCTGCCGACTGTTGTCATTGTGTCGCGTGAAGCAATACGTGCGGTGCCGGACTCGCTGCGCCAGGGGAGCCTTGCGCTGGGCGCCACCCAATGGCAGACAGTTAGCAAGCAGGTTCTGCCCAATGCGTTTCCAGGAATTCTTACAGGAAGCATTCTTTCGGTGTCACGCGCACTTGGTGAATCTGCACCATTGCTGATGCTCGGCGCACTCACATTCATAACGTTTAATCCAGATGGTTTGGATAGTCAGTACACGGTGTTGCCGATCCAGATTTTCTCCTACATCAGCAATGCCAAGAGTGATTTTGAACCCCTTGCGGCGGCATCCATCATGGTGTTGTTGATAATGCTCTTAGTCCTTAACTCAGCGGCGATATTGCTGCGCAACAAATTTCAGAAGCGGTGGTAGTGATGGCAGAAATTCAGCAATCGACAGATGCATCCCAACCCGACTCGGTGGTGCTGTCATCACATCAATTGAGCGTTTATTACGGCGAGTTCTGCGCAGTTCGTGATGTTGACCTGGAAGTGCGGCGTGGAGAGATAACTGCATTCATCGGGCCGTCTGGATGTGGAAAGTCAACCGTGTTGCGTTGCTTTAATCGCATGAATGATCTAATTCCTGGAGCACGAGTCGAGGGACGCGTTGACTATCACGGCATCGATCTCTATGGCGCCGATGCCGATGCGGGAGAGGTTCGCCGTCGTATTGGAATGGTCTTTCAAAAACCCAACCCGTTCCCAAAGAGCATCTACGACAACGTGGCTTACGGTGCACGAGTAACTGGGATCAAGAAGCATTCAGAGCTTGATGCGATTGTTGAGAAATCACTTCGTGGTGCGGCCCTGTGGGATGAAGTCAAGGATCGACTGAAGACCTCGGCAATGGGTTTGTCCGGTGGGCAGCAACAGCGTTTGTGCATTGCGCGATCAATCGCAATTGAGCCAGAGGTGCTGTTAATGGATGAACCATGCTCGGCATTGGATCCGATTGCGACCGCGCGAATCGAGGATTTGATGGACGAGATCAAGCAGGACTACACGATTGTGATCGTCACACACAACATGCAGCAGGCGGCTCGCGTAAGTGACAGAACCGCATTTTTCACAACTGAGGTCAATTCAGAAAGCGATCGGCGTACCGGTGTGTTGGTTGAATTTGATCGAACCCAGAAAATGTTCTCGACACCCGTCGACGAAAGAACCGAAGCATACGTAACAGGAAGGTTCGGCTGATGGCAGAACTACGCAAAGGCTTTCACCACGAGTTGGATGAGGTCAAACAAGAGGTACTGAGGCTTGCAGCCTCCACCATAGAGTCAATTGCTCGGGCAACAAACGTGATCCTGAGCGGCGACCTTGAAGGTGCTGACTACCTGATTCAGTTTGATGATGAAATTGATGCAAGATCAGTTGATCTTGAGGATCGCTGCTACCAGATACTCGCGCTGCAAGCACCAGTGGCAGGAGATTTACGCCAAGTTGTGGCACTAGTGAAAATGGTCGCCGAGATCGAACGATCTTCGGACCTAACCGTGAACATCTGCAAAGCAGCACGACGTATCTATGGTCACGAACTCGATCCGAAACTGCGAGGGATCATCGCCAAGATGGGCGATCAAGCGCAGCAACTATTCGCCGCAGCCATTGAAGCCTTTGAAACGGGCGATGTAGCCAAGGCGGCTGCCTTAGACGACATGGACTCTTATTTGGATGGGCTGCAACGCCAATTTGTCCAGGCGATCCTGGAGTCGCATTCTGCGGGCCACATCGAACTCCAGGTAGCGATTCAACTCGCGGTTGTTGCTCGGTTCTATGAGCGTATTGGTGATCACGCTGTGAATATGGCAGAGCGTGTGTTGTACATGATCACTGGCTGGTTGCCTGAACACAAGGGTGCTGCACGGTTCAAAGAACGCACCGGCGAAATTCCACGACCACCTGAGGTTGACTAGCCAGCATGCAGTTCGTTCTTGGCGCTCTAGTTGGGGTTGCAGTTGCTGTGGCTGTGATTCGATTCATCAACGGCAGTAACGAGTTGCAAGATGATGCAGCCAAGCCGGAGCCCGAGGTTTTCAACGCCGACTCAAAAGAGACAGAACTCTTGGAAGTGATTGAAAACCTTCCGATAGGCGTTTACTTGAAGCGCGCAGATGGTTCGGTGTGGATGAGCGATGCTTTTCGTGACGTAGTCGAAACGAAGCACGGCCAAGTCTTGGTGGAAGAGGTAGTGGATCGCCTACTGACAGGTATCAGTGTCAGCGAATCACGGGCAGAGAGAATCTCACTCGTCGGGCCACCACCACGGCACATCATGGTTGTAGCACGCGGACTCCCAAATGAGGTCGGTGTTGCAGCTATCGAAAATGTCTCGGAGCAGGTGCGATTGGATTCGGTTCGTACTGACTTCGTCGCCAATATCAGCCATGAATTGAAGACCCCAATTGGAGCGGTATCACTTCTTGCTGAGACCCTTGCCGATGAAGACGACCTTGCAACGGTGAGTCGCCTTGCCGGCAAGATCGTTGCCGAAACAACTCGACTTTCGTCGACGATTGACGACCTGATGGAGTTATCTCGGATCGAGCTTGGTGGCAGTGCAGTGAAAGACCCAGTGAGTCTGCGCAGTGTTGCAGAGCAAGCACTTGCACGCGTGAGTGGATCAGCAGAGCAATGCGGTGTGAGCGTTGTTATCTCGGGCAAGCAGGTTATTGACGTGTGCGGTGATATTCGTCAACTTGTATCGGCAACTTCCAATTTGCTGGATAACGCGATCAAGTACAGCGATGAGGGAAGCCACGTAGAGATCACTCTTGACAGTGATGCGACCCACGGGATTCTCTGCGTGGTGGACCATGGTGTTGGCATTCCCGCGAACGACCAAAGCCGCATCTTTGAACGCTTCTACCGTGTTGATCGTGCACGAAGTCGCAATACCGGTGGTACTGGTCTTGGTCTGGCGATTGTCAACCATGTGGTTACAAACCATGGGGGCACCGTAAGTGTGAAGTCCGTTGAAGGTGAGGGATCCACCTTTTGTTTGATGATTCCCTTAATCTCCAATATTTCGCCAACCAAGGAAGGAACGCGATGAGTACCCCCACCGTTCTGATAGTCGAGGATGAAGAATCATTTATCGAGGCCCTGCAAATTGGGTTGCGCCGTGAGGGATTTCGAGTGGAGGTCGCACGCGATGGCGCCGAAGCACTCGAGCAGTTCGATCTGGTGCGACCCGATCTAGTGCTGTTGGATGTGATGCTGCCCAAGGTGTCGGGTATCGATGTGTGCAGGCAACTTCGCAAACGTACCCAGACCCCGATCATTATGGTCACCGCAAAGGGCGCGGAAATCGACACGGTAGTCGGGCTTGAAGTTGGCGCCGACGATTACGTCACTAAGCCATACCGACTCAGGGAGCTTGTTGCACGCATGCGTGCCGTCTTGCGCCGAGTCAGTGTTGATTCCGCAGGCGAGCTTGATCAGGATGCGATTGCCGTTGGTGATGTTGCGCTTGATCCAGAACAGCATCAAGTTGTAGTTCGTGGCGAATCTTTAGCCCTGCCGCTTAAGGAATTTGAGTTGCTTCACTTGTTGCTCGCCAATGTTGGTCGGGTGCTCACACGAGACACTCTGATTGATCGTGTGTGGGGGAGCGACTACGTTGGAGACACCAAGACACTCGATGTGCATATCAAACGACTGCGTTCAAAAATTGAGTCTGATCCGTCTAATCCGACTCGAATCGTCACAATTCGTGGGCTTGGCTACAAGTACGAAAAGCCAACCAACTAGCCGGTGGCTTATTGCTCGTAACATTCAACGGTGGCTGAAGAAAACGAGATGAACGTGCGCCGAGCAAACCTGCTCGTGCCGCCAACTCCTTTTCAGCGCATGGCGCGCACTCACGGGCTGATGGTGGCTGGCGATGCGGTGATGATGCTCGCTCTCGCTGACTCTTTGTTTTTGTCGATTAGCCCTGACGCTGCTCGCGGCAAGGTGCTGTTATTTCTGATCGTCAGCTTTGCCCCGTTCACAGTGATCTCGTCATTGATTGGGCCAACACTGGATCGAATGCGCGGGGGGCGTCGCCTTGCGATCATCCTTGTTGCGCTTGGCCGTATCGCTGTAACCGCTCTAATGATCTGGTACATCGATTCTTTGGCACTTTTCCCACTCGCATTCATCTCCCTAGTTCTGCAGAAGAGTTATGCAATTTCTAAGTCCGCGCTGGTTCCATTGGTGGTACGCAACGACACAGAGTTTGTAGAAGCAAACTCAAAGTTGGGTCTGATTGCAGGAATATCTGGTGCCCTTGTGGTGCCGATCGCATTTGTTTTTCAATGGATTAGTGCTCAGTTGACCCTGATCTTTGCGGTCTGCGTGTTTGCCGCAGCTCTCATATCGGCGGTCAAGCTCCCGCGTGACACAGTGGTAGCCGCTAGTGACCCGGTCGCTGCTGAGGTTGCAGCTTTGCGTTCAGTCCATGTTGTAAAGGCCGCGAGTGCGATGGGCCTTTTGCGCGCCAGTTCTGGATTCCTCTTTTTTCACCTTGCATTCTGGCTACGGGGGGAAACGGCCGGTGCTTTCTGGTTTGGCGTCGGGGTCATGTTCAGCACGCTTGGCACGTTCGCTGCAAATGCAATCGGGCCCTATATGCGCAACCGCGCAAGGGAAGAGACGATGCTGCTAATTGCCAGTGTTCTTCTGGCAGCAATGGGGATTCTCGGAGCACTTCAGGCCGGCCCGCTTTGGGCGGTGTTGCTAGCAGCGTCCGTAAGTTTTGCAACTGGTACGGGTCGCGTTGCATTTGAAGCAGTGTTGCAACGTGATGCATCGGAAGCCAATCGGGCCAGGACCTTTGCACGTTTTGAGACTCGGTTTCAGTTGCAATGGGCTCTTGCAGCCTTGGTGCCAGTGCTGATTCCTTTGAGCGGCGAGATCGGCTTCTTGGCGATCGCTGGAATGGGCGTTGTAGCTGTACTTCAGTTGCGGGGGCGCCATCCTGACTGGACCCGCGGGCAGATGCGCCAAGGGCGCGATTAATTCTCTATCTCGAGTCGAGCCAACCAAAGACCCGGTGCATCAATTTCAGCGGGTGTTGGAAGATTGCCAGACCCTGTAAACAATTGACCAAGAGCATTCTGCCCAGCGCGCTCAATCACGCCACTAACAAAGTTGTGACCACGCTCAACATGCGCTCGTTGTAGGCGCAGCCCGAGCAAATGTTCAACATAAGTATCCACCTGCGAACTCTCCAGACGGCGGCGACGCAAAGCTTCGGCAATCGGTGATGAAGGGCCAAGTACTCGTGCTGCACACGTGTCCACTACATGATCAGTGAAGCCAACAACCAAGGCGATCAAAGCGTCAAGATATGGGCGGTTGGCCTGCTGCTCATCTGACGTGGTTGTGCCAAGCATTAGTTCGGGATCAGAAAAGAGCATCTGCATTGATGACATTGGGTCCATGGAGTTTGGATCAATTTCAAGGTCTGTGATCTTTGACATTGCCAAGCCCGGATCGAATCGGAAACCCTTCACGTGATTGTGCACTGCACTCCACACAGCTTCTCGAGTGTGCGGTACCGAAAAGAACGCATGCGTAGAAAACTCGTGGAGGAGTGTCCACATTCGGGCATCGTCATGCTTGATTGACCATTCATCGGCGAAGATGTCGATAGTTGCTGGGACGACCATCATCTTGGAGTCTGCGCGCGGTAGTGGAAGATCGTATTGACCAAAGGCGCGTTGGCTCATTTGTCCAACCATTGATCCAACAGCCATGCCGAGCATTGATGGTGCAAGCATTCGCGATAATCCGGCAATCATCGCCGCCATCGGATCTGAATCTTCAGCACGATCGGATATTCCACCTGCTAACGATGCCGCCAACTCTTCAAAGAGTGGCTTGTACGTTTCCAGCGTGCGGTGAGCCCACATTGCTGGGGTAACGGCCTCAAGGTCGGGCTGCGCGAGGTCAACTCCTGAAACTTCACGGACGTGCATCAGTGCGATCGGCACAAGATTCTCAATCGCAATTCGTGACGCTGGATTCACGTTCTGGTCAGCACCGATCTCATTGGCACCCAAAATTGCGAGTTGGCGGGCTATCTCCCAATGCATCGACCCTTGCGATTCCATGGCTTTGGCGATGTCGCCAAGGAATGGAATATTCGCAAATGGGTTGTCGGACGGGTCGGGCTCAGCCATGACTGAATGTTACGCACTACTAGAGTTCTTTCCGTGGGCGGTGTTTGTGCGATTGCGGGTGTCGAATCAAGCTTTGGCGATCGGGTGGCATCCGAACTGCGAACCAGTGGAATTTGGGAAGTCCGTAGGTTTCCGCGACTGGGTGCCGATGGTGACTCTGCACATGGTGTAACTGCCCTTGTGATCCTGAACGTGGCTGATTATGACGCCGCGATGAGACGACAAGTATCAGTTATTGAAGATGTACATCATTGCTTGAACACCGCCGCCGAGCAGGGAATCGGCACAGTTGTCCTGCTGTCATCAGCGATGGTCTACGGCGCCTGGGCCAACAATCCAATTCCACTCACCGAAGATTCCACTTTGCGTCCCGCGCCAGGCCTTGCATACACCGATCAGTTAACCGTGGCCGAGCAACTCGTAAATGAGTGGGCAGATGGTGATGCTGACCGCCGGTGTGTGATTTTGCGCTCGGCCCCCGTGATGTCTGCAAATCGTACGGGTGCGCTCGTGCGCGCTCTTGCAGCTGGGCTCGGCACGCGCACTGCCGAAGACGATGCACCTGCTCAGTTTGTGCATGAAGACGATCTTGCCGCAGCGATTCGTGTTGTTCTTGAATGTGACGCCAACGGTGTCTTCAATGTGGCGCCAGATGGTGTCATCCCAGGAGACTCCCTGCGCGCACTTTCAGGGGCGGCACCGAAAATCAAGCTGCCAGAACCATTTGCATCTTGGCTAGCGGATTTACGATGGAAGTTCCAGCGTGGTCCCATCCCGCCTGGGTTGCGGGCCTATGTGCAGTCGCCGTGGACCGTATCTAACGGCAGGCTTCGAGCTCTTGGATGGGAGCCTCGGACCACAAACGAGCAAGCATTTGTTGAGGGAACTGAGTCCAAGTGGTGGACCATGCTGACACCAAAACGCAAGCAAGAGATTTCGCTGGGGTTGATGATTGTCGGTGCGGTCGCAATCGTGGCAATAATCGGGTCCACGATTCGCCGCGCTTTAAATTCGCGTTGACTACTGCTGTTTGTGTGCGCGGTCAATCACGGCTTTGCGTCGTGCGGCGAGATCTTCACTAGTACGACTGCTGCTACCGATCTTCGCGGCATTGCGGAGGTGCTCTTCACGCGCTTCGTGCAATGGAAGCGTGTTCAGGTATTTCCATTCTTCACGAATCGCAGCAACCATAACGGGGTCTTGTTCAGCAATTGACTCTGCAATTCTCATTGCGGTTGGTATGAGCTCTGAGTGCGGGACCACATGATTGGCCAGCCCGATACGTAGTGCGGTCGTTGCATCTACAAAGTCGCCCGTCAATGACATTTCTGCGGCTTTGGCAGCTCCAACCTTGCGCGGAAGATCAACCACGACGGGTCCTGGATACACGCCAACACGAAGATGCGTATCGGCAAATTTCGCATTCTCAGAAGCAACGATGAAGTCACACGCAAGTGCCAACTCGAGACCACCAGTAACTGCGGCACCATTGACTGCGGCAATGACTGGAATCTTTGAGTTGCCAGCGGAGTCGACAAAGTGGGGGATGTCAGCGAGATTGTCAATGCCCAGGTTTTTTAAATCGAGTCCGGCGCAGAAAGCCGGATCCATTCCTGTCAGCACAATCACACGCGAACTCTGTGCCTCATTCATCGTGGCGAGCAGATCGGTGGCGAGTTCGAAGTTGACCGCATTGCGGGCATCGGGGCGACACATGGTTACGAGTGCCACATTGCCAATGTGCTCCAGTTTCACGGTGTTTCCCATGTTTTACCCCCGTTTTGAGGCTACTTTGCGGGCAGCGCGACGTTGACCTGGATTGGCCTGCCGTCACGGACGACCGAAAACACCGCCTTGCCACCAGCGATTGTGGCAGCTGCCGTGGTGAGTGTCTGGACCGAGGTGATTTGCTTATCGCCGACATGAGTAATTAAGTCACCGCGTTGAAACAAGGTGGTGTTCGGCGCGTAGCCAACCTTTACTCCGTTTGCATGACTTACGGGGGCGAATCCAAGTGTGTCGAGAATGTCAAGGATGCGCGCCACAGTTTCCACACTCACCCCGAGTTGGGTGATTGGAATCATCCAATGTGAGTGCGAGCGAACCGTGACAATTCCAATCAGATGACCCTCGGTGTCGTACACCGGCGAGCCCGCGTGCACTTTGTCAGAGATATTCAACGGGATAAGCGGCTGTGATGATGTCTTTGTGACACTTGAAGCGAGACCCACTGAGCCGCGGTAGGTCATGCCATCCCACACGATCACTCGATCATTGGCGACAACTTCATATTGATGATCAGCAGCAACAGTCTCGACCTTTGTCGGTGAACTCCAGATTGCGAGTCCGTACTCTTCATCGACGGCCGCGAGCATCATGCGAGCCTTTGAATCAGCAAGTTTGACGAGCGTGTGAGTGGCGGCGTCACTTGATGTGATCAGGATCTGACGACCGTTTCCTTCCGCCACTGCGACCGCGGCAAAGGGAGTGCCATTCACAACAAAGACACCCTTGGTAGGTGGTGGCCCGTGAGGAAGTGTGGATTCCGAACTCGTGGTAGGGGTCGTGTTCTCACGACCCCGCTCGACCGGGCGCAGAATCTGCGCAAAGACCACTGTGGTCACCATGCTCGCAAGAGCAACCACGAATGCAATTGACTTGGACCGACTCCCAGCCAACGGGACGTTCACCGTTTGAGCGGCTCCGAGTTCTGCGGGGTGACGCCAGTGGCGCTCGTGAGGGGGCAAAGGCGCAGGGGGATAGAACGAATTGTCGTCACCCCCGACTCGGTTGTCGTTTTCTCCACTCACGAATCACGAACACTACTTTCGAGTCACCCCCAAAGAACCGTCACCCCGACATAAGGCGCGGGTTCGGACTTGCCTAGTACGCTCGGAGCGTGCCCATCTCGTCCGCCGACAACAACACCGGTGTCAATGGCGGTACCTGGGTCATGCTCACGGCAGAAAAACTTGAGCCCGGAGTGCTCTACGAGTGGGCGGTGCACCCATCATGTGGCGCCATCGTGTTGTTCTCTGGCACTGTGCGTGACCACGCCGAGGGTCGAAGCGATGTTCGTTCACTCACTTACGAGGCCTACGAGTCGCAGGTCGTGCCACGTTTTGAGACAGTTGTGGCCGAAGCGCGTGCTCAGTGGCCCGACATCGTGAAAGTTGCTGTCCATCACAGAATTGGCAACCTCAATCTTGGTGAGTCTTCTGTTCTTGTTGTTGTTTCATCGCCACATCGACCCGAAGCATTTGAAGCAGCTCGATTTTTGATCGACATACTCAAGGCATCGATTCCGATCTGGAAAAAGGAACACTGGGCGGATGGCAATGACTGGGGCACCAACGCACACGAGTTAGTGAACATTGAAGAGTTCAAGTCAGTAGGGGGTGTGAAGTGATTGCACTCGGTGCGACATTCGCATTCGCTGTTCTTGCGCTGTTGTCGTTCGCAGCACTTGTTGCAACTTTCTATGCTGACCAACACAAGTCACGCCGCGGCGATGTGGGTATGCAACGGTTCCATCGCCACATCAACGCGCTTAACACTGAGCATCGTCGTGAATCAATAAGCCGGATGCGTGATGAGACCAAGCCGCATGGGGAGCGCCGTTATGGCCCGTGACCTTGCAATTGACCTCGGCACCGCGAACACCTTGGTTTATATGAAGGGTCGTGGGATTGTTCTCAACGAACCCACTGTGATTGCGGTGAACAAGCGCACTGGCGAAGTGCTTGCAACGGGCAACGAGGCTCGCGAGATGATTGGTCGCACTCCCGCAAACATCGTTGCTGTAAGGCCTTTACGGGGTGGCGCCATTACGGACTTTGAGATCACTGAGAAGATGATTCGGCTCCTGCTACAGCGGGTTGGTGTCTCTAGGTTTTCGCGCCCGAAGGTAATTATCTGCGTGCCGTCGGCGATTACTGAGGTTGAGCGCCGTGCTGTTACCGACGCCGCACGCCGAGCTGGGGCATCTGATGCGCAGTTGATTGAGCAACCAATGGCCGCAGCAATCGGAGCGGATCTCCCAATTGAGGAACCTATCGGCAACATGGTTATCGACATTGGTGGTGGCACAACCGAAACTGCAGTCATCAGTCTTGGAGGCGTGGTGACACTTGAAGCGGTGCGCATTGGTTCATTTGATGTTGACTCCGCGATTCAGTCCTATGTGCGACGCGAACACAATGTCGCAGTCGGTGAGCGCACAGCTGAAGAAATCAAGATTCATATTGGAAGTGCGCGCCCTATCCCAGGTGAACGCGATGCGATCGTTAAGGGTCTTGGGATCATGGATGGTCTGCCGAAGGAAATTGTGATTACGCCCGCCGAGATTCGAGAAGCGGTTGAGCCGGTGGTCTCAGAAATAGTGCAATCAGTTAAGCGTTGCTTGGCAAAGTCGCCACCCCAGTTGGCCCAGGACTTCCTGACCCGTGGCATGTACATGGTTGGTGGTGGAGCATTGCTAAACGGACTCGCTGATCGAATTTCTGAAGAAACTCTGGTGCCAGTGCGAATGTCAGAGGCGCCACTTGAGGCGGTTGTTTATGGTGCGGGGTACTGCATTGAGAACTATTCCGACCTCAAAGGAATGTTCATGGGGCAGCGCAGGTAACTGCGCAACGTAGTCATGGGGCAGCGCAGGTAACTGCGCAACGTGTTTGCAGCGCAGCGCAGGTAACTGCGCAACGTGTTTGCAGTCAGCGTGTAACGCGTGCAAGCCCTTCTTGCACAACCGTGACCACGAGTTTTCCCTCGCGGTTGTAGATCGATCCGCGTGCCAATGCCCGTGAGTTGGAAGTGGAGATGCTGACCTGGTCATAGAGCAGCCAC
>Ga0164292_10003975_pt1 | contig 12060 bp, 8 predicted proteins | sample GEODES117metaG_FD_111486 | JGI IMG/M metagenome (GOLD analysis project Ga0164292, IMG submission 111486) | Eutrophic lake water microbial communities from Lake Mendota, Wisconsin, USA - GEODES117 metaG | ecosystem: Environmental > Aquatic > Freshwater > Lake | place: USA: Lake Mendota, Wisconsin... | reverse complement strand
GCGCCCTACGACGACGCGCAGGCGCTGGGCGAACTGGCGGCCGACTGCGATGCCGTGACCACCGAGTTCGAGAACGTCCCCGCGCACGCGCTGCGCCGGCTGGCCGGCAGCGTGCCGGTCGCGCCCTCGGGCGAGGCCGTGGCGGTCTGTCAGCACCGCGCGCTCGAGAAGGCGCATTTCGCGCGCAGCGGCGTGCCCTGCGTGCCCTGGGCCCGGGTCGAGACCGAGGCCGACCTGGCCCGTGTCGACGCGGCGCTGCTGCCGGGCATCCTGAAGACGGCCTCGCTCGGCTATGACGGCAAGGGGCAGGTGCGTGTCGAGCGGCCGCAGGATTTGGCACCGGCGTGGGCGGCGCTGCAGCGCTTGCCCTGCGTGCTGGAGCGGCGCGTGGCGCTGCAGCGCGAGCTCAGCGTCGTGCTCGCGCGCGACTGCGCAGGCCGCTGCGTCCACCTGCCGCTGCAGCAGAACCTGCACCGCGACGGCATCCTCGCCGTCACCGAGGTGCCGGCGCCCGACCTCCCCGACGCCGTCGCCGCGCAGGCGCTGGCCGCCGCCGGCGCCGTGGCCGCCGCGCTGGACTACGTGGGCGTGCTGTGCGTGGAGTTCTTCCTGCTCGAGGACGGCACGCTGTGCGCCAACGAGATGGCGCCGCGGCCGCACAACTCGGGGCACCACAGCCTCGACGCCTGCGACCTCTCGCAGTTCGACCTGCAGGTGCGCGCCCTCGCCGGGCTGCCGTTGGTAGTGCCGCGCCTGCACTCGCCGGCGCTGATGCTGAACCTGCTGGGCGACCTGTGGTTCCCGGGGGGCCGCGAGCTGCCGCTGACGCCGGCCTGGGACCGGGTGACATCCCTGCCCGGCGCCCACCTGCACCTGTACGGCAAGGCCGAGCCGCGTCGTGGCCGCAAGATGGGCCACCTCACCCTCACCGGCGCCAGCGCGCCTCAGGTGCGGGCGGCCGCCGCCCAGGCGGCGGCGCTGCTGGGCATCGCGCCGTTCTGAGCGGTTCCGCACCCCGAGGATCATGCCCTTGCTCGACGGTTCCGACCCCGCCCAGGTGCAGGCGGCCGCGCGCCTGCTGGCCCGCGGCGAGTTGCTCGCCTTTCCGACCGAGACCGTCTACGGCCTGGGCGCGCGCGCCGACGACGATCGTGCCGTGGCCGCCATCTTCACCGCCAAGGGCCGGCCGGCCGACCACCCGCTGATCGTGCACGTGACCGGGGTCGATGCGGCCCAGGCCTTTGCGGCCGCCTGGCCGGCCGCGGCCAAGGAGCTGGCCGCGCGCTTCTGGCCCGGGCCGCTGACGCTGATCGTGCCGCGCCGGCCGGGTCGGGCCGCGGCGGCGGCAGGCGGCCAGGACAGCATCGGCCTGCGCTGCCCCGACCACCCCATCGCCCGGGCGCTGCTGCAGCAGGCCCTGGACCTGGGCGTGGCTGGCGTCGCCGGGCCGAGCGCCAATCGCTTCGGTCGAGTCAGCCCGACCTGCGCGGCCCACGTGGCCGAGGAGTTCGGTCCCGCGCTCGCGGTGCTGGACGGGGGCCCGTGCCGCGAGGGCATCGAGTCGGCGATCGTGGACTGCACCGGCGCGACGCCCGTGCTGCTGCGCCCCGGCACGCTTGGACGCGACACGCTGCAGGACACCCTCGGGCTCGAGTTCGGCGGGCGGCGCGCCGACGGGCCGCGCGCGCCCGGCACGCTGGCCTCGCATTACGCGCCGAGCGCCGCGGTGCACTTGGCGGCGGCCGGTGCCTTGGCGCCGACGCTGCGCGCTGCGGCCGCGGCGGACCCGGGTGCCGCGCTCGGCGTATATTCGCGCGTCGACCCGCAGGTGGGCGGCCGCATCGTGCACCGGGCCATGCCTTCGCAGCCGGCGCGGGTGGCGCACGAATTGTTCGCCGTGCTGAGGGACTTCGACGCCCAGGGCGTTGCCCAGGTCTGGGTCGAGACCCCGCCCGAAGGCCTGGCCTGGGAGGGCGTCCGTGACCGCCTGGAGCGCGCCGCAACCCGCTGAATCGCGGATCTGGAAACATGGCATGAAGATGAAGCGCCGTTTCGAGCCCTGGACTGTCCTGCAGCGGGCCGCCGCAGCCGCCGGCCTGTCTGTGCTGCTGGCCGCCTGCGGCGGCAACACCTCGCAGGTCGAGTCCTTCACGCCGACGCGGCTGGTCGCGTTCGGTGACGAGGCCAGCGCCTTCGCCGCCGGCGGGCAGAAATTCGCCGTCAACGATGCGGTCAACGGCTGCCGCGCCCTGCCGATCTGGACCCAGGTCATGGCCGATGGCTACGGCTTCGGCTTCGATGAGTGCCCCGTGGGCGCGGGCGCGCAGAAGGCGGTGTCGCGCGCAGCCGCGGGGGCCACCGCGGCCAGCCTGGCCGGCCAGGTGGCTGCGCAGGCCGATCTCGGCCGGGGCGATCTCGTGACCGTGCTGCTCGGCGCCAACGACGTGAAGGCCTTGTATGCCGAGTCGCTCACGCCGACGTCGCGCGCGCGCGACGCCTTGCTTGCCGACGCGCACAGTCGTGGCGTCGCACTGGGCCAGCAGCTCAGTGCCATCACGGACCGGGGCGCCCGCTTGGTCGTGTCCACGGTGCCGGATCTCGGGCTGTCGCCGTTCGGCATCGCGGCCGGCACGGCCGGGGCGGCCTTGCTGACCTCGCTCGGCCTCGAGCTCAACCGGGGGCTCCGGAACAATCTTCCCGGCACCAGCAGCACCGGCGGTGACGGCAGCAAGGTGGCCCTGGTCTTTGCCGACGACCTCGTCAAGGCCGCGTCTGCCGACCCGGGCAGCCTGGGCCTGACGAACGCCTCCACCGCGGCCTGCGCGGCGGCCCTGCCAGCCTGCACGACTGCCACGCTCGCCACCGGCGCCGATGCCAGCACCTGGCTCTGGGCCGATGACACCTGGTTCGCCTACGGCGGCCACAAGCAGCTCGGCGCGCTGGCGCTCACCCGGGCGCGGAACAACCCGTTCTGACGCCCCACGGCCCGCGTTCGCTGCAGCACCGCGGCCAGCCCGTCCGTGATCCGGTCGCGGGTGGCCGCTGCACCGGCCGGACCCGCTGAACCGATGCGCCGCCTTATCGCCGACTTCTCGCTGCCCGCCGTCGTGGCCGGCTTCGTGGCCGTGCTCGTGGGCTTCACCAGCTCGGTGGCGATCGTCTTCGCCGCCGCCCAGGCCCTGGGGGCCGGCGCGGCGCAGGTCACGTCCTGGATCTGGGCCCTGGGCCTGGGCATGGGGCTGAGCTCGGTCGCGCTGTCGCTGTGGTACCGGCAGCCGGTGCTGACGGCCTGGTCGACCCCGGGGGCGGCGCTGCTGGCTGCCAGCAGCGGCGTCGGCCTGGCCGAGGCCACCGGCGCCTTCGTCTTCTGCGGCGCGCTGATCGTGCTGGCCGGCCTGACCGGCGTTTTCGAGCGCGTGATGAACCGCATCCCGCAGGCGATCGCGGCGGCATTGCTAGCCGGCGTGCTGGCGCGCTTCGGGCTGGACGCAGCCGGTGCGGTGCAGGCCGCGCCGCTGCTCGTGGTGGCGATGACGCTGGCCTTCCTGGCCGGCCGGCGCGCCTGGCCGCGCTACGCCGTGCCCGGCGCCCTGGCGGTGGGTGTGGCAGTGGCGGCGGCGCAGGGGCGGCTGGCCTGGGAGCGCCTGGAGCTGGCCTGGGCGGCGCCGGTGTGGACGGCGCCGCAGTTCAGCCTGCCGGTCCTGGTGGGGCTGGGGCTGCCGCTGTTCATCGTCACGATGGCCTCGCAGAACCTGCCCGGCGTGGCGGCGCAGCGCGCCGCCGGCTACGCGACCCCGGTGTCGCCGCCGCTCGTGCTGACCGGCGCGCTCGGTGTCGTGCTCGGCCCCTTCGGCGGCTACGCCTTCAACCTCGCGGCCATCACGGCCGCCATCTGCATGGGCCGCGAGGCCCACGAGGACCCGGCGCGGCGCTACACCGCGGCGGTGGCCGCCGGGCTGTTCTACGGGGCCGCCGGCCTCGCGGGCGGCGCGGTCGTCGCGCTGCTGCAGGCCTTCCCGCGCGAGCTCGTGCTGGCCATTGCCGGGCTGGCGCTGCTGTCGACCATCGCCGCCGGCCTGGCAGGCGCCTTGAAGGACGAGGCGCACCGCGACGCCGCGGCGCTGACCTTCCTCGTCACGCTGTCGGGCCTGACGCTGGCCGGCATCGGCGCCCCCTTCTGGGGCGTGGTCGCCGGCACGGTGGCGCTGCTTGTGCAACAGTCGCGCCCCGGAGGACCCCGTTGATGCGACTGCTGTTCGTTGCCGACCCGCTCGAGAGCTTCAAGACCTACAAGGACTCGACCTACACGATGATGCGCGAGGCCGCGCGCCGCGGCCACATGCTGCTGGCCTGCGAGAGCGCCGACCTGCGCTGGCAGCACGGCGAGCCGGTGCGCGCCCGCGCCCGCGAACTGCGGCTGACCGGCGCCGAGGAGCGCTGGTTCGAGGTGGCCGCCACGCACGAGGCGCTGGCGCTGCGCGACTGCGACGCCGTGCTGATGCGCAAGGACCCGCCCTTCGACAGCGAGTACTTCTACGCCACGCACCTGCTGGGCCAGGCCGTGCGCGAGGGCGCGCGCGTCTTCAACCGGCCCGACGCGCTGCGCGAGCACCCGGAGAAGCTGGCGATCCTGGAGTTCCCGCAGTGGATCGCGCCCACGCTCGTCACGCGCCGCGAGGCCGACATCCGCGCCTTCCACGCCGAGCACCGCGACATCATCCTCAAGCCGCTGGACGGCATGGGCGGCATGGGCATCTTCCGCGTCGGCCCCGATGGCATGAACCTGGGCGCCATCGCCGAGACCCTCAACCAGGGCGGCGCGCGCACCGTGATGGTCCAGCGCTACCTGCCCGAGATCGCGCAGGGCGACAAGCGCGTGCTGCTGATCGGCGGCCGTGCCGTGCCCTACGCGCTGGCGCGCATACCGCAAGGCGGGGAGGTGCGCGGCAACCTCGCCGTCGGGGGCCGGGGCGTGGCGCAGGCGCTGTCGGCGGCCGACCAGGCGATCGCCGCGGCGCTGGGCCCGGTGCTGGCCGCGCGCGGCCTGCTGCTGGTGGGGCTGGACGTCATCGGCGACCGGCTGACCGAGATCAATGTGACGAGCCCGACGTGCTTTCGCGAGATCATGGACCAGACCGGGTTCGATGTCGCCGCGATGTTCGTCGACGCGCTCGAGGAGGCGCTGCGATGAATTGGGTCGAACTGCTCGACACCCTGGCGGATCTCGACGCCGAGGACGCCGCCGGCCAGGGCAACCTGGTCGGTGCCGGCCTGCTGGCGCTGCGCGAGTTCGGCGCGGACGAGGGCCGTCTGCAGGACGCTGCCGCGATGTGGGCCGGCCGCTTGCCGCCGGCACCGCCGGCCGCCGCCTGGCCCGCCGGCGACGGCTGGGCCGGGCGCTTCGGCGAGCGCCGGGCCTGGCCGGTCTACCGCGACCTCTTCGCCCAGTGGATGGACCACGAGGGCGCCACCGACGTGCTGGCCCAGGTGCTGCCCCAGCTCTGGCCGGGCTGCGCCGCGGCAGGCCTGCAGGCCCTGGTGCGCACCGCCAGCGCCGTGCGCACCGGGCATCGGCGCGAGGTGGCCGATGCCCTGGCTTGGTGGGCCTGCCGCTGGCTCGCGCTGCCGGCCGCGCCCGCCAGCCGCGGCCGCGCCGCCGCGCCGGTCGACGACCCCGTGGCCCTGCTGCGCGGGCTGCGCGCGACGCGCACGCCGGCGCGCCGCTTCGACCAGCGCCTGCGCGCGGCGGCGGCCGAGGGCGCCGCAGGCCGTGCCGCGGCCCGCCTCGTCGTCGACGAACGCACGCCGGCGCGCCTGGCCGCGGCGGCGGCCACGGCCTGCGCCGGCAGCGGCGGGCACCCCGTGGCGCAGCGCCTGGTGGCGGCCACGCACGCGGTGCGCGTGCTCGCCCGCTTCGTCGACGAGCCCGCGCAGGCCTGGCAGGCCTACGCGCCGGTCTTCCTGCATGCGGCGGTGGCGGCGGGCTGGCGCGCCCGCGTGCCGACGGCGGGCGGTGCGGCGCCGGCCTGGGACGAGATCCTGAGCGCGGCGCGCGCGCTCGACGACCCGCTGGCCCTGGCCTGCATCGAGAGCTGCCGCGCCGAGGAGCGGGACCACGCGCAGCCCGGCCAGACGCTGTGGCGCGAGGCCGCGGCACAGGTGCTGGCCCCGTCCGCGCCCGGTGCCGCGCGGCGCGCGCGCGCGCCGCGCTGAGCGCGCCCGGCCGTTTCGCCGATGGCGCTGCTCAGCCTCACCGCGGCCCACCTGGCCTATGGCCACGTGCCGCTGCTCGACGGCGCGGACTTCTCCCTCGAGGCGGGCGAGCGCATTGCCCTGATCGGGCGCAACGGCACGGGCAAGTCCTCGCTGCTCAAGGTGCTGGCCGGCGTGGAGCGCCTGGACGACGGGCTGCTGCAGACCCAGGGCGGGCTGCGCCGCGTGCTGGTCGCGCAGGAGCCGGTGTTCGCCCCCGGCGCCAGCGTCTTCGACGCCGTGGCCGAGGGGGTGGCGCAGGCGCGCGCGCTGCGCGCGCGCTTCGAGGCCCACGCCGACGGCGAGGACCTGGACGCGCTGCAGACGCGGATCGAGGCCCTGGACGGCTGGACCTGGGAGCAGCGCGTCGACGAGGCCTTGCAGCGCCTGGGACTGGCCGGCGCGGACGCGGTGGACGCGCTCTCGGGCGGCCAGCGCAAGCGCGTCGCGCTGGCGCAGGCCCTGGTGGCGCGACCCGACGTGCTGCTGCTCGACGAGCCGACGAACCACCTCGACATCGACGCCATCGAGTGGCTGCAGGAGCTGCTGCTGCAATGGCGCGGCGCCGGCGGCGGCAGCCCGGGCGCGCTGGTGCTGGTCTCGCACGACCGCGCCTTCATCGACGCCGTGGCCACGCGCATCGTCGAGCTCGACCGCGGCCTGCTGCGCGGCTACCCCGGCGCCTTCACCGCCTTCGAGGCGGCCAAGGCACGCGAGCTCGAGGCCGAAGCGCTGGCGAACGCGCGCGCGGACAAGCTGCTGGCGCAGGAGGAGGTCTGGGTGCGCAAGGGCGTCGAGGCCCGGCGCACGCGCAGCGTCGGGCGCGTCGCCCGGCTGCAGGCCTTGCGGGCGCAGCGCGCGGCGCGACGCGACCAGCTCGGACAGGTGCGCCTGGAGCTCGACGCCGGGCTGCCGCCGGGCAAGATCGTGGCCGAGCTGCAGGACGTGGGCATGCGCTACGGCGACAGGGCGCTGATCGACGGATTCAGCGCGACCATCCTGCGCGGCGACAAGGTGGGCCTGATCGGACCCAACGGCAGCGGCAAGACCACGCTGCTGAAGCTCATCCTGGGCGAGCTCGAGCCCACGGCGGGCCGGGTGCGGCGCGGCACCCGGCTGCAGGTGGCCTACTTCGACCAGATGCGCGCCGGCCTGGACCTGGACGCGACCCTGGCCGACAACATCAGCCCGGGCAGCGAGTGGGTGGAGTTCGCCGGCCAGCGCAAGCACGTGATGAGCTACCTGGGCGACTTCCTGTTCGCGCCGCAGCGCGCGAACTCGCCGGTGCGCACCTTGTCGGGCGGCGAGCGCAACCGCCTGCTGCTGGCACGGCTGTTCGCGCTGCCGGCCAACGTGCTGGTGCTGGACGAGCCGACGAACGACCTCGACATCGACACGCTGGACCTGCTGGAGGAACTGCTGCAGGCCTATGCCGGCACCGTCTTCCTGGTCAGCCACGACCGGCGTTTCCTGGACAACGTCGTGACGAGCACCATCGCCTGGGAAGGCGACCCGGCCTACGGCGGCCGCCCCGGGCTGTGGCGCGAGTACGAAGGCGGCTACGAGGACTGGCGGCGGCAGCGCGAGCGGGCGCGGGTGTCGGCGCCTGCGGCTGCGACGGCTGGCCGGGCTGCCCCGGCAGGGGCCGACGGCCCCCCCGCCCAGGGCGCCCTTGCGGCGCCCGGAGCCGGCGCGCCGGCTGCACGCAAGCTCAGCTACAAGGAGCAGCGCGAGCTCGAGGCCCTGCCCCCGCGCATCGAGGCCCTGGAGACCGAGCAGCGGGCGATCGACGCAGAGCTTGCCGACAGCACCGTGTTCGCCCGCAACCCGCAGCGCGGTGCCGAACTCGCGGCCCGCCACGCGCAGATCGAGGACGAGCTGATGGCCGCGCTGGAGCGCTGGGAGGCGCTCGGGGCGCGGTGAGGGCGGGCGTCGATGCCCGGCGTCAGCCGGCTGGCGCCTTGGCCAGGTAGCGCACGCCCGGCAAGCCCTCGTAGTCGGCGTCCTGCGTCCACAGCGTGGCGCTGTGCTCCTGCGCGATGGCGTACATCGCGGCGTCGGCCAGCGCCAGGCGGTGCTGGCGCGACACGCGGGCCGCCGCCAGGGCGCGAGCGTCGGTGAAGTCGACGACACGGCCCATGCGCATCGCCTCCAGGCAGGTGGCCACCAGTGCCGGCTCGAGCGAGCGCTCGAGGATCTTGCAGACCTCGTACAAGGCAATGGTGGGTACGAGCAGCGCCGCGCGTTCGGCGATGACGGCCCGGAACGCCGGGCCGTTGCGGCCCGCGCTGAAGAACTCGATCCAGCCCGAGGAATCGACCACGTTCATGGTGCGACCCGGCATCACCCGAACTCGCGATCGGGCTCCTTCTCGGGCTCGGTGTCGCCGAGGTCGTGGCCCTCGAGCAGACCGTAATACGCGGTGATCGGCAGCTCGGGGCGGATGACCAGCTCGCGCCCCCGCAACTCGAAGCGGATCTGCGAGCCCGGCCCGATGCCGAGTGCTGCGCGCAGGGCGGCCGGCAGGGTGACCTGGCCCTTGCTCGACACGACGGCCTGGGCGACCCGGGCCGGCGCGGGCGCGTCCCCCGCGGACGCGGAACCAGCCTGCGGCCGATGGCCGAACCGCGCGGTGGGTTCACGAACCTGTAGCGGCGGGTTGGACATGGCGAAACTCCTCGGACATCGGCCCGGATGCTAGGCATGCTCCGCAATGTAAAGCAAAACGAAGAAGTAAAGCGCGGACCCTGGGTCAAGGGGGCCGCCGTTCGATCCTGACCGGTCTCACCCCAGCGCGAACAGGCTGCGCAGCGCGTCGTCCGGCAACTGGCCGACCCAGGTCTCGCCGCTTCCCACCGTCAGCTCGGCCAGGTCGCGCTTACGGCGGATCATCTCGTTGATGCGCTCCTCGAAGGTGCCGCGGGTGATGAAGCGGTGCACCTGCACCTTGCGCTGCTGGCCGATGCGGTAGGCACGATCGGTCGCCTGGGCTTCGACGGCGGGGTTCCACCACAGGTCGAAGTGCACGACGTGGCTTGCCGCGGTCAGGTTCAGCCCGGTGCCGCCGGCCTTCAGCGAGACGAGAAACACACGCTCGAGGCGGTCGCCCTGGAAGCGCTCGACCAGCGCGTCGCGCCGCGTCCGCGCCACCCCGCCGTGCAGCCACAGCGGCTCGCGCCCCAGGCGCTGCGCGATCAGGCGCTGCAACAGGTCGCCCATCTCGCGGAACTGGGTGAAGACCAGGGCCTTCTCCTGCGCCGCACAGACGGCCTCCAGCAGGTCGAGCAGGCGCTCGACCTTGCCCGAGGCGTTCGGTTCGGCCGCGCCCTGCTTCAGGTACTGCGCCGGATGGTTGCAGACCTGCTTCAGCGCCAGGATCATCTGCAGCACCAGCCCCTGGCGCTGGAAGGCGTCGGACTCGCCGGCGATGCTCTTCAGCGCCTCCTGCAGCACCGATTCGTAGAGCGCGGCCTGGGTCGGGCTGAGACTGCAGTACTCGTCCTGCTCGAGCTTGTCGGGCAGGTCGTCGATGATGCTGCGGTCGGTCTTCAGCCGGCGCAGCACGAAGGGGGCGAGCGTGCGGCGCAGACGTTCGGCGGCCGCGGCGTCGCGGTGGATCTGGATCGGGGTGCCGTACTCGCGCCCGAAGTGGGTCACGCCGCCCAGGAAGCCGGGCTGGGCATAGTCCATGATGGACCAGTACTCCGACAACCGGTTCTCCACCGGCGTGCCGCTCATCGCCACCCGGCTGTCGGCGGGGATGGCCTTGACGGCACGCGTCTGCGCCGAGCCTGGGTTCTTGATCGCCTGCGCCTCGTCGATGACGACCAGGCGCCAGGGCAGCGCGCGCAGCGCCGCGCCGTTGCTGCGCACGACGCCGTAGGTGCTCAGCAGCAGGTCGGGACGCTGCGGCGACAGCTTGCGCGCGGTGCCATGGAAGACACCCACCGTCAGGCCGGGCGCGAAGCGCGCCAGTTCCTTCTGCCAGTTGCCCAGCAGGCTCGTGGGCACGACCACGAGCACCTTGCCGGCAGCGAGCTCGCAGTCCTCCTTCAGCCGCGCGACCAGCGCGATCACCTGCAGCGTCTTGCCCAGGCCCATGTCGTCGGCGATCACGCTGCCCAGGCGCATGCGGGCGTTGCGCCAGAGCCAGGCGTAGCCGCGCGCCTGGTAGGGCCGCAGCGTCGCGTCCAGGCCGGTGGGCAGCGCCACGGCCTCCTCGCGCCGCAGGTCCTCCAGCACCGCGCGGGCGGCGGCGTCCGGGTGCACCGGCGCGCCGTCGATCTCGCCCGCGAGCGCGGCGCGCAGCAGCTCGGTCCCGGAGAGCGCAGCCGGCCTGAGCAGCCGCTCCTGCAGCCGCCCGATGGCCGCCGGATCGACGTAGACGTACTGCCCTTTCAGTTGCACCACGCTGCCGGCCTGCCCGAGCAGGCGCTCGAACTCCTCGCGGCTGAGCGGAGTGTCACCCACCGCGACCTGCCACTCGTAGCTGAAGAGCGAGGCTTCGCCGAGCAGGCCGGAGCCGGCCTGCGCGTCGGGCGGTGCCTTCACCTGCAGTGCCAGCCGAGGGCGCAGCAGCCGGTCCATGCCGCGCGGCAGCAGCGTGCGGATGCCCAGGAGGCGCAGCGCGGGCAGGGCGTCGAAGAGGAAGTCGGGCAGCGTGTCGGCGGCCAGGGCCATGGGCCGTTGCGCGCCGGTGCGCACGTACTCGTGGATCGGCGGGTGGAAGTCGGCGAGCACGGCCACCTTCCGCAGCAGTTCCATGCGCCGGCCGGCCCAGGCCGACTCGCCCAGCACCTGCGCCAGGGGCACCGGCTCGGCGAGCGCGGCGCCGGTGTCGACGGCGTGGATCGACAGCAGGTGCTTGGCGCCCTGGGCGTCCAGCTTCAGCGCCGGCATCCAGGCCGCCCGCTCGAGCTGCAGCCGCGCCAGCCAGGCCTGGATGCTGCCCGGCACCGTGCCTTCGCCCGGCCCGTCGAAGCGCGCGCGCAGCGCGCCGAAGAACAGCGCCTGCACCGGATCGTCGTCCGGCCCGCGGTGTGCCGGGCGCGCCGGCATGGCTCTGCGGGCCGGCACGGCGCCGCTTCGGCGCGGGGTCCCGGCCTGCGAGTCGCGGTGGTCGGCTCCGGCCGCCGTCCTGGTGGGTTCCTGACCGAGGCGCTGCACGAGGTGCCCGAGCATCGAGCCCAGCATCAGCCGGGCCTGCTGCAGCGGCGTGAGCTCGGTGTCGGTGCCGGTGTGGCCGGCCTCGACGGCCGGCCCGGGCGACCCGGGCGACCCGGGCGGCAGCGTAGGTGCAGCGGTCTTGCGCGGCCGACCGCGCGGGCGCGGCGCGGTGGTGCCGGCTGGCGGTGGGGCCGCGGCCGACGAGCCTGCAGCCATCCCCGTTGGCGTGACCGGTCCGGCTGGCGATGCGCTCTGCGCACTCGACGCGCGCCGTTGCACCAGGCCCGGCGGCAGCGCGTCGGCGCTGCGCTGCACCAGGGCGGCGACCGCGGGGTCGAGCTCGGCCGGGCGCCACAGCAGCCCGGTGGTGTGGGCGTCGAAGGCCCCTACCGCCGGCACGACCGCGCCACGGGCCAGCAGGTGCAGCGCCAGCAGGCGCAGGTGGTGCAAGGCGGCGAGCCCGGCGTCGAGCTCGTGCAGGTGCTCGGGCGCGAGCTGGCCCAGCAGGTCGAGCAGCGCCGGTAGCGCGTCGGCAGCCCTGTCCGCTTGATCCTGCGGCGCCTCCTCCTCGCGCGAATCGGGCAGCGCTGGCACTCCGTGCGCCCGCCATCGGCCGGCGTCGTCGATCTCCAGGCGCAGCCG
>Ga0164292_10003974_pt1 | contig 12061 bp, 10 predicted proteins | sample GEODES117metaG_FD_111486 | JGI IMG/M metagenome (GOLD analysis project Ga0164292, IMG submission 111486) | Eutrophic lake water microbial communities from Lake Mendota, Wisconsin, USA - GEODES117 metaG | ecosystem: Environmental > Aquatic > Freshwater > Lake | place: USA: Lake Mendota... | reverse complement strand
TTTTCTACCTTCTAATAGACATTCACACCCTATTTTTATCATCTTATAATTCTCTTCTGGAGAGAAACTTGATATTTCACTTGGAATATTTTCATTTGTTGGAATTGGCAAATTAATTATTTTATAACTCATCTTATATTTATATAATAATTACGTTGTATTTTTAAATTGATATAAAATCTAATAAATTATATATCAATTATGCTTTCAAAATATTTTCTGTATAAAATGTATATATTTTATTAGAATTCGTTTATATTTTTTAAACATTTAAAAAACTAAAACATATACAAATTCAAAATAATATTTAGGTAATATTTTTGTTGAATATTTTTTATTTATATAATAAAAAATAAAATAAAATACAATATTATAATATTATAATATTGTATATGCCTGCTGAAGGAGGAAAAAAAAGTCGTAGAGGTGGAATTGCTGAAGGAGGTAGAAGAAGAAGTCGTAGAAGAGGTGGATATGCTGAAGGAGGAAAAAAAAGTCGTAGAAGTAGAACTAGAAGAAATAAAAAAGGTGGATTGTGGGATGGTGGTAGAAGAGGTAGACGTTATTAAATAAATATAAATAAATAATTAAATTAATATTTATTTATATACTTACATAAATGAAAAATTATAAAAACTTATTTATTGTTATTTTAACATTTTTTATATTATATTACATTTTCACTTATTTTTTTTTACGAACTAATGATATTTACTCTCACACATTATTATATCCACCAATAAAACCATTAAATACTTACTATATTCGAGTTTCAGAAATACATACAGTATGTTATTCTACATATGGAAATGTAAATGGCAAACCTGTATTATTCGTTCATGGTGGTCCTGGAGGAGGTGTAACTGAAAACGCCGCAAGATTTTTCAATCCAAATTATTATTATATTATATTAGTAGACCAAAGAGGATGTGGAAAAAGCACCCCATTTGGCGAATTAAGAGAAAATACAACTCAAGATTTAATTCACGATTTTGAAAAAATTCGTAAAACTTTAAATATCAACAAATGGCAATTATTTGGAGGATCGTGGGGTTCAACTTTATCATTAGCTTACGCAATTAAACATCCTGAAATAATAACTAACATGATTTTAAGAGGAATATTTTTAGGAACAAAAGAAGAAGTTGAATGGATATATGGTTCTAATAACTTAGGGGGACCTGCTAATTTTAATCCTATTTCTTGGAATTATTTTAAAAATGCTTTACCAGTTCAAAATAGAGGACTTAGTCAGAATTATATTCTTGATTATAAAAAATGTTTCGATGGAGAATTTGGTAAAGAAAAAAGAGATGAGTGTTTATTAAGTTGGGCTGTATTGGAAAATAGCATTATTAAATTAAAACCTTCTTCATTAGAAGAAGTTATTGAAACTGTCAAACAAAAAAAATATATCGCTGGTTCTTTAATAGAAAATTATTATATGTTAAATGATTTTTTTTTAGAACCTGGATATTTTTTCAAGAGAGAAAATATTGACAAAATTAAAAATATTCCAACAATAATCGTTCAAGGACAATATGATTTAATATGTCCTCCTGTAACAGCTTATAAACTACATGATATGTTAGAAAAATCAAAGCTTCATCTTACAGTTGCTGGACATACAATGTATGATGATGAAAATATTAAATATTTAGTTCAAGCAACTGATTCTTTTATTATATCTGTATTTTCTAACTCATAATTCTGTAATTTTTGCATCATTGATTCCATTTGTGTTTTAATTTCTCTATTTGTCCTTCATAAAAATTTTTATATTATATTTTCATTAATTTTCAGTCTCATACATAGAACTTAGTTTTTTAATTCTTTGTAAACATCGATTTTTGTCTTTTAAGCAATCCTCTGTGTTTGAATAATTTTTAGGTTCAATTTCTGTAATTTTGTTTATAATTGGATCATTAATTTTACTTATATTATATGCTATTTTAGTACAATTCTGTATTTCAGATTGTGTCATATTTGACATATTATTTTCCCAATTATTTTTACATCCATAATTATAACGTATTAATTCAAATACTGATCCTGATAAAAGGTCATAAGAATAATCTGTCATGTCAGCTTTATTTATAAGTAATTGTTCTTTTTCATTTGAAACAAATAATTCATAATTAATTGGAGATAAAAATGGAGACCTTGATTTCTCATAACCAGTTGTAACCATTCCAGAATTTATATTATTTATAAAATTACCGAATTCTATTTGTTCTACATTTTTGAAATAAATCAGATTGTGAAGGATATTATAGTGTTGGAAATTCTTATCATATTTGTCAACTTTTTAAATTAATATTAAAACTTAATTTACAATATATTTAAATATATTATAAATATAAATATAAATATAAATGAATCCACAACAAAAACAAGCATATTTAGCAGAAAAAAAAAAGAGAGAACTTGAGGCCTTTAATGAAGAGGTGCGTCTCCGAAATGAGAGAGCAGTTGCTTTGCATCAGGCCGAATTTGATCGGCTTCCTGAAAAAGAAAAGAAATTTCTGAACCAACAAGCTCGAATAAGGGATGCTGAAGTTGCCGCTCAGCCTGCTATTCTCGATCGACTAGAACGTCAACGTAATCGTGATGAATTTTGGAGAGCTGAAGCATTAGCAGCGGCACAACGAGATGATCAAATTCGTCAACAAGAAGAGGATCGTAACAAACCGGATTTTCCTGTTCCTTATGTTCGTCCTGAGATTCTTGAGCAAGAACGTAAGGCTGCTGAATATAAAGCAAAGATGGATAGGGAAAATGAGGTTAGAGCGAAGGCAGCAGATGAGCGGGAGGCGGTGGCCAGACAGAAAATTGCTGCTGAGGAGGCAGCCAAAGAGGAGGCAGACAGATTAAACTTCGCAGCTGAGCAGGCGGATCGTGTAATAATGCCTCGTCATGATGATGTTATGTGGGGAAGAGATATTGCTGCTCAACGTGCTGCTCGTCGTGTTCTTGGTCCTGGTTTTAATCCTCGCGGTCCGCTTCATGATTTTCGTGATTTTGCTGTTAATGTCCCTCCTCCTGTGAATCATCCTCCTCCTCCCGTGAATCGCCCTCCTCCTATGATTCGTCCTCCTGAGAATCGTGTTCCCGAGAATCGTCCTCTTCCTCCTGAAATTCGTCCTCTCTTTCCTGAGTTTAATGCTGATGCTGCTAATGATCGTATTCGTGTTGATGATTTAATTCGTAATTTTGGTCCTATGAATGAGATTGATCCTTCTCTTTATGCTGCTCGTGATGAACTTGCTAAAAGTATTCGTGCTCTTGGGTTGTCTATTAATGTTGATGTTTTGGATAAACTTATTGATGTAATTCTTGATGAACCTGATGATCTTCCTGGTTTTCATGCAGGTAAGCATCTAGGTTTTAATATTTATCATAAATCTCCTAATTTTCAGAGTGCTTTTCGTAATGCTGTGAATACTTTTCGTGATTCTGTGAATACTTTTCGTGCTGCTCGTGCTGCTCGTGCTGCTCCTTTTCATATTGCAGCAGCTCCAGTAATTTTACCTGGTGATCGTCCTGTTCTTTTAAATGATCTTCATCATAGGATTGCTTTATTTGAACATGGGCTTGTTAGGCCTTCTAGTGCTTCTGGTTCTAATCAATTATATAATCCTTCTGAACATGCTGGTCCTCCTACTGACGTAGTCACGATTAATCTTGATAACTATCCTCAATTTCAAAAATTTCAAGAATTTATGGATAAAAACAAAAAACCTAAATATTGGATATCTCCTTTTTTAATTAATTATAAATTAGGAAATACACTTGATAGTTTAATGAGTAATATTAAAATTCCATCGGAATCTGCTAAATATATTAGTGAACTTACTAACGGTGGATTTAAAAGAGTTTTTGATTTTCTTATACCTGTTCATACTACATCACCACACCCCCCTAATAATTTTATTATTAAATTCGAATCATTAAGTGAAATAAGAGTTTTAAATACTTGGTGTCGTGAAAATAATAGACATTGTTCTTTTTTACCTTGCCCTTTTAAGTCTGAACTTTATACAGACAATTATAATGAGGGTCAATCTACAAATTTATGTATTTTAAAAACACCAGCACCAATAGCTGAATCATTTTTTTCACTTTTAAATACTAAGTATTATAACAATGGAGTATCGCCTTGTTTGCTTAGAACTTTTTTTTCTTCTATAATTAATGATGAAGTATGCACTAGAAAAGATATTGAATGTCTTAATAGTAGTATGAATACAAATGAATATGCTAGTTGTGTTAGAAATACTTGTAAGAGTGTACCAAAATTTATAGATTTTAGTGTTAATAATCATAAAAAGTATAATGCCGAAGGCGTAGAGAAGAATCTCGTTGATGGAAGATATGTTTTAACTATTCAAGAAAAAATTGATGGAGATTTTTCTATGTATAAAGAACCACTAAATTTTCCTGAAGGATTAAATTTTACTTCCTTTTGTTCAATTTTTGCACATGTCTGTTTAACATTATATATTTTACAAGTTAAACATTCTTTTATGCATAATGATATGTGGTACAGAAATATTTTTTTTGTAAAAAGTAATACTAATAGAGCTTATTTAGATAAAAGTGATATAAAAGCTAATGGAAGACCAACCGTTAAAAATTTAGCAGATATTAATTATTTTAAGTACAACATAAATGATGAATATATATATATTAAAAAAACAACAATTTTGCCTATTGTATCAGATTTTGGATTTTCTGAATTTATTACTAAAGATGGAGAGTATGTATATAATGCGGATTTTGGATTTCGAGGACCACCTGAGATCCCTAAATTACCTGAGACTAATCCTTTACCCGATAAGTCTGGATTAAACAAATATTATTGGTGTCATGATATTTTAGTACTTTTAACTTCTACTTTATATACATTAATTAGATACCCTGATCACTTTACTTCTGGTGAAAATTTTGTTTTTAATAATATATCAGCAATGTTTAATAGTATACAAATAGCTATATATAATCAGACTTATCATACAGATCCTCCACATAAATCTATTATTACTATAATTGTATTACTATTACATAGTATTTATTCTGGTGTCTCTATTAATGACATATTAACAACTAATAGGGCGATTATGAATAGTACACCAGATTATTTATATAGACAATTTAACAATCAATATTGGCCTACTTATTATAAAGATAGCCATAGGAGAGAAATAAGTTTTGAACAATGGATTAATGCCAGTAACAGAAATATAAGAATTAATTATATAAGTTTTCAGACCCCACAGTGGCTCATTAAAAAAGATTGTTTTACTTTGTTACCGTTAATATTAGATTTTTGTGGAATTTTTAATAGAGAAAATAGTTTTATTTTTAATCAAAATAATTTTGAACGTAATCGATCACAACTTGATGGTCAAAATATTCTTAATATAAATTTTGATGGTCCAATTCAACCTAGATTTACAAGTAAAATAGAACCGACTCTTATACAATATCAAGATCTAATGCGTAGGTCATTTAAAAGTCCTCCAAGTATTTCGATCGATGGACACGATTATGGTGGTCCAACTTATATTAAACCAATTGATATTAACACACCCGATGCTAATGTTATATATTATTCATATGATAAAACAATGCCATTTCTTTCTAATAATGCTCAGCTTAAAAACCAAAATATTCATTTAATCGTTATTAAAAATCCTAGCACAACTTCAGGAACACGAAAAATTAATGATTCTATTAATTTTAACAGGGAACAACTTATTAATACATTAATAAACATATTTACTCCACCGGACCAAAGTGGAAGTAATGTAATTGATAATGATGTTAACTATATTAAAACTAATTGGGGTGTTGCTTTTTCTGGATCATTTTTTAAACATATTGATTATACTGATCCTTTAAATTGGAGACATTGTAATCAAGTGACAGAACCAAATCAAATAGAAAGAACTAAATGTTTTGAACCAATAGGTTATGTTAGAAATCCAGATAATTCTAATGAAAAATTTAATCCTATTCCTGAACTGTATAGAGATATATATGGAAGCCTTTGTGTTAACCAAGATGGTAATATTAGTGTTACTAAACCTATTTTATCTAACGATACTAATCCTAGTTGTCGGTATGTATTAACTTCTGGACCTATACTTGTTCAGGATAGTAGAATTTTCTTTGATGCAGACAAATTTCGTGATCCTAGATATAATACTATAATTACTCCAAATATAACACCTACTAACGGCGATGGCAATGTTATGTATTTGGCTGGTTGGTTAAATCATGCTGTCAATACAAATCCTAGAGCAGCTTTAGGTATTGATGCTGCTGGAAATATTTACTTAGTTACTGTAGAAGGGCGCGGAGAGAGAGGAACAGGTTGTGATTTAGCAATTCTTTCTAAAATTATGCGCTCATTTGGGTGTACTTCAGCTATTAACTTAGATGGTGGAGGGACTGCTGATTTATTGTATAAATTACCTAATTCAGCTTGTTATATAGAAACTAATCCTAATCATATGTATAGGTATCCACCTGTATCTCTTAATAATTCAACATCTTTTAAATTTACGGGACCACCAATACCAAGAAGAGGTGGAAAACATAAAATTACAAAAAAAAATAAAATTGAAACAAAAAAAAATAAAAAATCTAAAACAAAAAATTACAAAAAAAGTGCCAGTAAACACAAAAATAAATCACATAAGATAATGTCAAATTTACATAATACATCCAAAACAAATAGTTTAAATAAACATATGAGTTTCAAAAATGAAGATGAGTTTCATAATTATAACATTAAACATAATAAAGAATATATAAAGATGGTATCTAGTTATGAACATAATAAAAAAGCATACATTAATGAACCCATAAAAGATATAGATATAGATGATATTCATATTTTTGACAACAAAGAATTAATAAAAGAAGTCAAAAGAAGAAGAAAACACGAATATGAAACAATGTTTAAACATCCTAAGTATATCATGTTTTATAGAGTTAATGAAGACCAATAATTTAACATCATATTATATAATTTATTATGATTTTTTTATACCAATTTTATCTATAAAATCTAAATAGAACAAATGATTTTATAAATATATTAAATACTTATCAATATATTTATATATGTCTTATGTTTACCTTCTTGTTTCTAGTGATAACGCTACATATGTAGGAGCTACGGTTGATCTCGACCGTCGGCTTAGGCAACATAATAAAGAAATTAAAGGAGGCGCACACGCTACTAGTTCTAAGGTATTAAAAGGAGAAACTTGGGTTAGAGCTTGTCACGTGTCTGGATTTCCTGATTGGCCTGCGGCTCTTCAATTTGAATGGAGATGGAAACAACTCTCTCGTAAATTACCAACCAAAATGTTTCCATTAGAGAGAAGAATGACAGCTCTTAAACAATTGTTGGATCTTGAAAGACCAACAACAAAAGCGATTTCTTATTCTGAATGGCCTAGTCCACCACAAGTTAATATTGAAACTGAAGAAGCTCAAAAATATTATTCAATTATTCAAGAAAACATTAGTTGTAAATAGCATAAGGTAAAATATAGAGGGATAGAATTAATATGATTATATTAGTATTCAAACTTAATGATACAAAATATGAGCTTAATATAGAAGCACTTATCATCATTAAACTATCAGCTAAAACTGCCTTAAACCCTACTTCATTCGCATAATCCTTAAATGTATCTAACATCATATTCTTTCCTCGTGGGACTAGCTTAAACATATAATAAAATGAAATATCATGAATTATTTGAATAGCTACAGCTAATCCAATAAATTTAATTAGAGAGAAGTTCTCTCCAAATATATAAGGATAAACAAATCTAGTTATTATAATTCCTATAAAAATAATTAATACATCAGCAATTACCGCGCTTAAATTATATTTTCTATACCATTCAACCAATACTTTTGAATTTATGGAACCAAAAATAAGTAAAAATATAACACATAAATCAGTTATTAAAACACCATTTAAAATTGGCAAATAATCACTTGTATTATTAAAATCAGAAATACTTTTAAACATTATATATTTTAAAAGTATTATTTATTTTGTAAATTTTTCAAAATTCCTTTCATATCTCGGATTTCATCTTCTTGTTTTTGTATAATATTCTTTGCTATCTTTGATACATTATAATTATCCGTTTTTTCTAAAATTTTATTACTTGTTAATAATGCCATTGAATGATGTTCTATCATTTCTTTTAAGTATTCCTTATCTGTTATGTATTTTTGTGCTTTGTATAAATAAATAAAGAATCCTATTAAGCAACCAATAATTATATAATACTTCATACTAAATACACTATATTGATGATCGTGCATCATTATTTCTAAAACCATCATGTATAAACCCATTATAATTGATAAATAAACCTTACCTAAACTATTTGTAATATTTTCTATACTATTTGTCATTATTGTACTCATAAAAAAATATTGAATTATAAAGCTCCCAATAAACATTACCGCCAATGTATGTAAAATTCGCATTTATATTAACTAACTATAAAAGTATTTTTTATTTCCTGATTTCCTTTTATTTTTTTTACTTTTCCTTTTCCTTTTAATTTTTTTATTTTTTCCACCCAAAGCTCCTAATAAAAATGGCGCACCAACTAATCCAGTAGCTATTATTCCCATTGGAATTCCGTATTTTATTGCATCAGACATCCCTTTATTTTCATTATTACTTTCTGGTTGATTATTATTTGACTGTTGATTGCTACTTGATGGTTGATTATTACTTTCTGGATTACATCCTTCATTATCGTAATTTAATATAAACTCTGAAAAATTATATGTATTTTTTTTTAAATCAATTAGAAGAGTAAACTTTAATTTTCCACATGTATATTGAATATCTAAATCTCCATTATAAGTTATTGATAATAATGATTCAAAATTAATAATAATAGATTGTTCGTTTTTTGTTAAATTTATTAATATACTTTTGTTGGGTCTAGTTACAACTGACATTTCTGGTTGAATTTTTTTCATAATCATCAAAGTAATTGTTTCTGTAATAAAATTAAATAAATTTTGGCACATAATAATACCAATTTTATTAACTAAATCAAAATCAATAACACTAAATGTTGATAAAATATTCATTATTTTTATATTAAAATCATCAGCTGTTTTATAATAATTTAAGCTTCCACCATCAGGAGGATATTCAATAACATAATCTTCATTATTTATTTTTAGAGATACACGTGAAACATCTTTTCCAATTTGACTTTTAAAACTTGAAATATTCATTTTTCCACTTTCAAACCATGAGAAACTTTTTAAATATAAAATAGATGCAAGCAATTTTTTTAAACTCATGTTTGGATTCTTTTTTATTATAATATTTATGTCTGCCTTTTTTTCTTTTCTTTCTAAAATATCATCAATTACAAAAAAATCATCAAATTCAACTTCATGTTTGTGTTCGTTCTTTTTTCTCTCTTTATCAATAACAAACTCATTAAAATTAGCATTAATATAATTTAATATATTTGTAATAGGTAATAATTCCGTTCCATAATAGTCTCTATTATATATTTTTTTTATTGCGTTATTTCTACTTGGAATTCTTGATTTAACTGTTCTTGATTTACCTGTTCTTGACCTAATTATTTTTTTTGTTTGAGCAATATTTTTATTACTTTTATTAGTATTCATATATTAATACTAATAAAATAAAACTAGTTATTATTTTTAAAGAATTTGATTTTCAATCTTAAAGAGTTTAAATATAATTTAATTTTAATAATATGTCAAAAAAGATAGCTGTTTTATATACTGGTGAATTTCGAACTATTGAAAAAACTATTGAATTATTTAAACAAAATGTATTAATAAATGATAATTATCACGTATTTGCTGTTATACAAAATAACAATAATGAAAATATCGAATTATTTGTAAAAAATGCGATTAAATGTAATTTAAAAACATATATAAATTTTGATAAAAATGACAATAATTGGATAAATATAAGAGAAAAACTTTTGAATGATATGAATACTAGTGAAAGTTGGAAAAATTATTTAATGAATTCAGGTTCGATGATTGAATACTATCAAATGTATTTAGCTTATAATTCAATGTCTAAATATGAAAAAGAAAATAATATTGAATACGATTTTGTTATTAGATTTAGAACCGATACGGTTTTAAAAGATAAGTTAAATTTTGATTGGTTAGAATACAATGATGATATAATAAGGAATATGCTTTACAAAATTAAAGACAAATACAATCTTGATAAGATTATGTCAATTGAAACATTAAAGATTTTCTTCAATACATTCTACAATGAAAAACGTATTGATTACATGCCTATACCGGATTGTGATATTACACAAGCAACATTAAATAAATTATTAAATGAAAAAAATGAAGAACAATTTATATCACATGTTTGTGAGTATATTAAAAATGGTAATTATATTATATCTTTTCGTATAAATGTAATATACTTTATTAAGAGGCAATTAATGGATCAAATACATTTATTAGGTGTTAATTATGGCAAATATGTATATGAAAAAGATAAAGATAATTTTTGGGTTAATTCTGAATGTCAATTTAGACAAATATGTTTACAAAATAATATAGATTTTTATAGTTCAGTAACCAATTTAGAGGGCATATCGTTATATGGATATAATAAAAATAACTATTTTGATGAAGATAATAATTTACTTGACACGGATTATTCGTTTTTTATTATGAGAAATTAATTATTTTTATCTATTGTTACTACCTTAGCTATTTTCTTTACTATTTTATCAGCCTTTTCTGCGTCATTATCGCCTGATCCTCCCATTGCTTCCAATACAATATGGTTATACTGATCGCTTTTTAACGAATCACTATAAATACAATCTGGATATTTTAATCTCCATTCTGGAAGAGCAGAAATATTCTTATTAGAAATGTATTTGATTGCCTTTTTTATTTTCTTATTATCTGGGTCTTCTTTTTCCCAAACGTTTTTATCCTTAACATACAAGGAATCTCTTTTTGGATCACTACAATGAACTGGTCTCATGTTTTCGTCTAAAGCATTCAGATGTTTAATAATAAGTTTAGACATTCCATTAACATAACCTAATTCACCTATGCTTTCAATATCGGATAGTTGAATTTTAATTGAATCAACGAAATCCATAATGTTCATTGCGTCTTTACATGTTTCATTTAAAAATACTTGAAGATTAAATGTTTTGTTATTTGAATTAGATGTATTATTTATAATAGTATTATTTTTAGATAATTCTATTATTGTTTTATTTTGTTCAATTAATAAATCTTTAAATTCTTGATTTTGCTGTATTATGCTTAGAATTAATTCTGGACTTATATTATTTTCGGTGTCAGTTTCTATTATATTTTCTGTTTTTTTTTCTTTTAGGCATTTTTTTTTATGCCTCCATAGTCCAGAATAATGTTTATATGTGTTACCACATTCGCAATTATATATTTTATCTTCTTCATTATTTGTATTGGCATTATTTTGTATCATTTTATATCTTTTTTCATTATTTTTATGTTTTGGTGTCATTATATGATTATTATAATTTGATTGTTTACAGCATTTAAAGTCACAAATAGAACAAATAAATTTTTCGGCATTTTTCGGCATTTTTTTTATATCCATTTATATCTTTATATGATATAAAAAAAATGCCTAAATACTTTTTTAAATAAAATATAAAAAAATTATGCTAACAAAAATTAAAAAATAAAAAAAGTCGTGAGACGCTAATTTTAAATTATGCAGTAAAATTACATTTTTTTACAAAAGTCCATGGGCACTTTTCAAAATTGGACATTTTTTTTGTCCATTTTTAGTTTTTTGCCCGGACTTTTAAGACAGAAATTTGTAAAATTCCTGCAGTGTCTTTTAAAATATATATATATATATATATATTTAAAGTAACTTAAAGAAACTAAGTATTCTTATCAATTGTTACAACCTTAGCTATTTTCTTTACTATTTTATCAGCTTTTTCAGCATCGTTATCAC
>Ga0164292_10003973_pt1 | contig 12063 bp, 8 predicted proteins | sample GEODES117metaG_FD_111486 | JGI IMG/M metagenome (GOLD analysis project Ga0164292, IMG submission 111486) | Eutrophic lake water microbial communities from Lake Mendota, Wisconsin, USA - GEODES117 metaG | ecosystem: Environmental > Aquatic > Freshwater > Lake | place: USA: Lake Mendota, Wisconsin... | reverse complement strand
TTGCTGTCCGGCGTCTCCGGCTCCCGAAGTCTGTCGGTCGAGGCGAAATACAAAAATCGAATGAGGCCCTTCAGGCAGCCCGATTTTCGGACACCGCCTAGGTGCGAACCAAGAACGAGAGGGTCGAAATCAACCGCAAAAAATTGCACTGGAGTCGTTTGGAGACGTCCCAGCGTTCCACTGCAAACAATTAACGCAGACGAATCTCGCGAGTGGCGATCCGCTTGCCAGATTTTGGCGATCGCGATGAAGTAGCGTTTAAGCTGAGGTGAAATTCCAATGAACATTGCGCTGAATTTCACCATGCTCCGTCTTCATGATTCTTTGTTTCGCCCAGTTTGAGATGTTGAAGTGAAGAAATGAAGAGTTGATGAAATCAATTTTCTTCCTGCTTGAGTCGCGATTGCTGCTCTGCTCTGTTTACATCTGTCGTGGATACGGTGGGGACCGAGTGTTCCCGCGCGGTCTTGCTCGGCGAGCTTTCGAGCATTGAATTACGAGGACGAGTCAACATGAATCAGACAGTGATTGATTACCTTAATCCCACCATCCCGGCCAATCTCAAGCGAGTGGCCATGCCCAGGGTTGTGGCCACCGCCGCGGCGCTTGTTGGTTATGGAGAGCTGGTGGCAGCTGATCCCGAGCAGTTTCCGATCGAAATCGTCCGCTGGCCCGCTGCAGGTTGGCGGCCTGTCGATCCCGACTGTGGAGATGAAGGTGGAACCCGCCAGGGGACCTTCCTCAGTGAATGGAAGGGCGACATTCTTTACGGGAGGAATGAAGCTGTTGATGGGCACTATATTTTGGGCTACGCCTGCCCTCCCGAGCTCGCAGATGCCTCTCACGATCGCGAACCGGACCAAGTGCTGTTATGGCACGCCAACTATCATCCGGATGGCGGACAACTCTTTTTTCCACTCGATCGCAGGCCGTTCATTGTGCCCCTTGCCTTGCCCGGCGATGATGTCCGACCAGAGGACTTCAAGGCCTTTTACTTCGACGGCTCCTGCGGCCTGTACATTCATCCGAATATTTGGCACGAAGGGGTCTTTACGTGCCGAGGGACTCAGCGGTTTTTCGATAAGCAAGGTGCTGTACACGCCCGCGTCTCAGTCAACTTCGCCACCGAATTCGACTGCCTGGTAGCGGCGGAACTGAAGGCAGAGCCCCCGGTTGTCTGAGCCGCAGCGGGGCGACGCGATTGCGGTCAAGGGCATTGGGACTGCGAGCAAGGGCGACGCGAACTGCGAATCAGCGGCCTGCTTCCCCAACCAGCAGTTGCAGGGCCCGTTCGAGCTGCGGATCTTTGGCCGAAGCGTAGGGAAGGGGCCAAGGGACTTCGTGGTCTGGGGCGACACCGACCCCCTCCAGGATTTCGCCATCGACCTGCATTCCCATCACACAAAGATAGAGCAGGGAGTGGTCGCTCAGCGGAATCACCGTACCGCCAGTCACCGCGCCAGCGGTCCGTTCACCGACGACTGGGCCGATTCCCAGTTTGCGAAAGCCATAGGCAAACAACTCCTTGCCGCTGCGGGAACCGCCATTGATCAGCAAGACCACCGGCTTTCGCCATTGAGACTCGAGGTACAGCTCTTGCTTTTCCCTCGTTACGGCAATCATCTGGGGAATCTTGCGATTAAACAGGTTCAAATATTCGGGACTTGCTCCGCCCCAGCCATCGCGAAGATCAAGCACCAAGGCATCAGCATCTTTCAGGCTGCCCACAGTCAGCTCTTCAGTTAACAGATCGTGATACTGTCGTCCGGCATAGCACCACACATGTACATAGGCGATTTGTTTGCCGCCCTGTGGCAGCACCCGCATGCTGCGCTTCATCGCTTCGAGCATGGTCGGCACCGGCTTCATCGAAACCGGTCTCAGTTTGAGCTTTCGCCGAGATGAATGCTCGGATGTCGTTTGGATCTCCAATGTGACCTCTTCGCCGCGAGCTGCCAGGCCTTGGAGCGGTCGCACTGGTTGGAAAGGTTGGCCGTTGAGTGAAATGATCTCATTCCCGCGGAAAATCCCGGCCTCTGCTGCGGGACTTCCGTCGAGCACCCCGCTGACAAACCACTTTCCCTCGACTTGCTTGGTGAGCAGTCCGAGGCTGTCGAACTGCACCGCGCCATCGGGAAAGCGCCGCTCGGCTTCGACTGCCAAAGGTCCGTCAGAGAAGATCCCGAACAGATAGTAGTATTCCGGATCGGCAGTGGTGTAATAGTTGGTATGCGAGGTTTTCAACAGCCCCAGCATTTCATTCACAATCGGGGCCAGTTCCTCGAGGCTCGTCGCAGCTTTGGCTCGGGGCAGATAGGTTTCTTTGGCCGCAGCCCAATCGACACCGTTGAAATCAGCCCGGTAAAACCTCGTATTGACCAGCTCCCAAACTTTCAGGAACTCCTCACCACCGTCGAACGGCTCCTGAACCCTGACGTTCACATCGCCACTGGCCGTCTGAGCCGGAAGGCTGGATGCAGCCAGAGTCCAAGAGGCCCATATCAGGGCTGCGAGCCAGCAGCTGATTGATCGATTCACGTGATGGCTGAATGCAAAAGCGAAGTTCATCGGCGGCCCAGAAGAAGGAAGGAAAGCGTGCAAATTCTACTTGGCTCAGGCTCAATTGAGCAGCAGGAGTTTCCCAACAAAAGCGGCGAGCGCGGGTAACGTCCGGCAGAAGGAAGGGAAACAGGGCTGGAAATCGATTCCGCACGAGAACTGAAGTTTATTGGGGAGTCAGCCGGAGCCTTTCACCGGGTCGGGTGCCGAACCGGAGCGTGTCTCCGGTCAATCGTTCCACGGCACCATCCCCTCGCTGCAGACTGACTGTTTGCCCTGGCCAAGGATTATCCAGAATGCAGTTGCGACCACGCTCGCTTTCGATTGTCACCGGGGTGACTTGCTGATCGCGCAGTTCCGCAGAAACGAGAAAGGCGCCGACTGTTCGGAGCCGCACAAATCGGGCATTTTTCTCGCGTGGCCAAACGGCAAACAGGCGGATTACCCCGGCGTGACTCTGCAGCAGCATCTCGTTGATTGTCGCAGGGACTCCCGACACATTTTCAAACCCGCCACCTCCTCCCAAGACGAACAAGTTCGGCAAGCCGGCCACGTCCAATTGCCGCCGCAACTTGGCCAGAAGATCTTTGGGGTCATGTCCCAGTCGGGCAGCGGCCGGGAAGGTTGTGTTGAATCCGCCAAAGTGAAGAATCCATTCCGTCTCCGGCCAATCCGCAGCATCCTGCTGAAGTGCCTTGAGCAGGCGGGATTCCGAGCTGAGTCCGACATTGGTGGCGGGCCAAACCAGGCCGTGCATATCGACCCGGGTATTGAATCGGGTGGGGCCGATGCGACTGGCACTCGGCCCCGCCTCGGCACTCTGCACTCGCCAAACCCCGTCGACTTCGGCCAGGGGAAAAGGGCTCAACTTTGCGAGGATCAGTTCCCACTTTTCCCGTCGGTCGGGATCGAGATTCAGCTCGCGGCTGATCTCGATCAACCCGGCGAACAAATTGCGAACCATCCCCAGCGCGAGATTATTGTTGGTGTCGCCGTTGTTGCCACCGGTCTCACCCAGGCTGTCTCCCCGGATCACGTATCGCCCCGACTCGAGCTTGAGGAATTGCTCCCAAAACAGGGCGACCTCGGAGAGATAGGGGTAGACTTTGCGGGCGTAGTCGAGGTCATAGGTGTGTCGGAATCGCATGATCATGTTGCTGGCCGCAAAGGCCGCATGACTCTTTTGACCGAGGATCAGCCGATTGCCTTCGCCGGGGATCACCACATCAGGCGGCGTGAGAACCGTTTCCAGACCCTTGGGGCCGATTCCGACGTCGTAGTAAATTCCCTCGATCCCCAGCAGCCGCCGCGCATTCGCCCGCCCCACATCCATGTAAGCCAGGAGGGGCGCATCATAGGGATCGGTCAGTTCAACCCGGTTCGATGAGTAGGCGGCCAGCCAAGGAACCTCATGGTTGTAGTTGAGGTGATAGTCTCCACCCCATGCGACTCCATCAGCCGTGATCCAATTGGCCCAAAGGCCCGGGGGATAATCCGGGTTTCGACTGGCACAACCCAGAATGTACTGCGAGCCATAGTAATACTGCTCGATTTTCGGTTCTCCCAGCTCGAGATAGGAACGACTCCAGAACGCCCGCCACCATTGGCGATGGGCATCGCGGAGAGGTTCGAGATCAGCCAGATTCAATTCGGCCACTTGCTGTTTGGCCTCTGCCAATGGATCGGCAGCCTCTTCCTGGGTGACGATCGCGAGCACGATCGTTACCGGATTCTCTGGCGACACGATCACACGGTCCGCCGACCAGCCATTTCCGCCCACGGGCAAACGCGGTTGTCCATGGTGCAGTACGCGCATGGCGACCGCCGCGAGACTGTCCCATTTGAGCGGTGCCTGTTCCAGAGCGAGTGATTCCGTAGTCGAAGCAAACTTGCGCGTCGCCCAAGCACCTCCCGGGAGGTTTCCGGTGGCCGTCTCTGATTCATTGCCCGTGATGGGTGCCAGTTTGAGGTCGACTCCAAACGAATCACCCTGGTCCAGGGGGCTGCTCAACTCGATCACAAGCAGATTCCTCGTAGCTGCGACCCAAGAGCGGATTTGCAACGTCGCGCCCGCGCGGGTAAACGGAGGCGGGTCGGTCATCCGTTCAGTGGTCGTGAATCGGGAGCGGAGTTCCGCGGTATCGAGCGCCTGCTCACTGAGGTATTCGCCGTTGGCCAAGGCTGGCGTGGAAATGTCGAGATAGCCAATCGGAGCAGGGTGGGCGTTCGGGTAGATCGCCTTCGTCTTCCAAAAATCGTTTTTCGAGAGCCAGTACCGCTGCAAGTCTGGACCCGGTTTGACAGTTACGAGTTCCACACTACCCGGAGCATGGGGGTTCTCGCGATCGAAAACATGCCCACTGCTGCCGCTGACTGTGACTCCCAAGTCACCATTCCCGAGGAGCGGGCCATCGATCATTTTTCAAGACGGCACGCCTTGTGGCGGCTTGGTAAAGACTGCCGTTTGGCGACCGACGATTTCCATTGCTTCAGCTGCCAAAGCTTCGTCAGTTCGTTCCTGTCCCAAACTCACGTCAGCCCCCGCCAGCAGGCACAGGAGGAACAGAACTCCGCGCAAGATTCTCCCTAACAAAATCGACCTCCGGTTATTTTCGAATTCCATTCCGCGATTGGCGAAAGAGCCTGCGGATTTTAAATCAATCAGCGTGAACCCGATTTCGCTGCTTCCGCTGTCAGGCTCAAACTCCACGTTTCGATCCCCAGACGGCAACATGCAAGCGGTCTGAGAAGCGGAAACCCGACTCAAGGCATTGGGCAATCAGCCACCGGCGGCGTTCGGACAGCATTTCCGGGCTGGTCGCTTCCGGCATCAGGAAGATCTGCTCGGCTCGAATCCCGACTTGCGCCATCAAGTCACGCACTTCAGTCACGTCCTGCGTGTGTTGACAAACAAACTTGAACGTTGCCCGGGGGCAGGCAGCGAACCAGCGGAGCACGTCGGGCTGCAGTCTCTGTTCCAAGGCCATGCCGGAATTAGCCAGCTTCGGTGAGACATTGTAGCGCGGTTCAAATGACTCCAACGCTTGATCCGGGAGCCGCGTTCCGTTGGTCTCAAAATCGAAACGATAATCGGCAGCACTCTCTCTCAAATGGGTCATCACTCCCACCAAAGCCGAGGACTGCAAGAGCGGCTCGCCGCCCGTGAAAATCACATTCCGGCAGGGGAACTGGCGAATGGCAGCTGCGGCCTCCGAGCTCGATAAGCGGCACTGCACTTCAGCCCGGGCGAATTTGCGATACCCCGGCCGTTGGTCATTCTGATGCTCATAGGGGGTGCCCTCAAAATTCCAGGTGTAATCGGTATCGCACCAGATACATTGCAGATTGCAACCGCTCAGTCGCAGAAACACGCTCGGCAATCCGCTGCTGAAGCCTTCGCCCTGAATACTGTAAAAAATTTCCGGGGCTGCACCGAGTTTCGCCAAAATCAAGTTGTCCGCCACTGAGGTTATCTGCTCCGGAAATCGCGACCCGCCTGTCCTGTTTCCTGTAGCGCTCCTGAACGGGGCTGCCACAGTCGCTAAAGTATACGCCAATCCGGCTTTGGCCCCAGCGGCACCTCGATCGAACCCGGAAGACCACCAGCATTTTTCGGAGGCCAACTCATGAGTCAGTCGCTCGACCGCCGCCAGTTTCTCCAGGCCACTGCGGTCACCGCATGGGCTGGTAGCCGCAGTCCCGGCATCGTATCTGGTTGGCCGGGCGTCAGCCGATCGATTGCAGCATCGAGTCCGATCTCCTTCTTTGTGATCGGCGACACACATTATTTCGCCAACGAGCAGTCACCCGGGGAGCGGCAGGAGGCATCGAGCCAAGTCTGCAGCCGATTGATTGACACGCTGAACCGCCTGCCCGGGACTGGGATTCCCGAAACAGCTGGCGGCGGTCAAGTTGCTCAGGTGCAGGGCGTGATTCATGCCGGAGACATTATCGATACTGGAGACAAGCGCGGGGCAGTGCAGGGGAAAATGCAGCGCACGGAATGGGATGCCTACACATCCGAGTTCGGGCTGACCGGTCAGGAAGGGAGACTCAAGCACCCGGTCTTCGAAGTCCACGGTAACCATGACAGTCCGGGCGGCGATGGCTTGGTCATCGACGGTCTCCGGGAACGCTCCCGCAAGCGAGAAGTGGCGTCCCGCTCGGCAAACGATCTGCACTACTCCTGGGATTGGGGGCCGGTTCACTTCATCAATTTGGGGATCGTCGTCGGACAGGATCCGAAGGTTACCCAGCGGCGGCGGTACAACCCGCTGGAGAGTTTTGAGTTTCTCGTCGGCGACCTGCAGCAGCACGTTGGCAATTCGGGGCGGCCAGTAGTGATTTCTCACCATGTGGACGTCCTTCGCTACAGTCAGCCCTGTGACCCGCAAGCTGAAAAAAACCTCGGCATGGAGTGGAACCCCTGCGACGTGCGGGCCTATTACGAGGCGATTCGGCATTTCAACGTGATTGGAATTTTCTACGGTCACACCCACGTGCGAAATATTCAGCCCTGGGACGGGACACCGAATAAAGTCGAGCAGGGGATTACGCTGCTGAACGTCGACAACTCCAGTCACTTCAGCGGACCGAACCAGGCATTTTTCTATGTCGAGATCGATGAACGGGAACTGAGGGTCCGCGAATGTGGCACCAAGGATGCCTGGGAGACCAACTTTTGGGCTCCTCAAGTTTGGAAAATGGAAATCAGCCAACGTCCGGGCTGAAGATCAGCTACTTGATTGGAGCGATACAGGGGCCCGACTCTTCCACAATGAGAATGCCAATCAATTGGCCATCCCGAGCGGAAAGCACAGCGGCCCCCTGCCAAATGGCTGTATTCAAGCTCGGCTTGCTGACGATCCAGCGGCCTGGACTCAAACTCAGTTCGTGCTTGCCGATCGACTCCAGGAGCGTTTCTCCAACAATCGTCTGCCGCGTGGCGAAACAATCTTCCAGCTCGGTGGGAACACGCAAGCGACTCTCGGGGAAGGAGGCGCTCAGCGTACCGCTAACGGGCAGCTTGACCAGTAATTCGCCAGCCCCAAGTTGGGCTGGAATTTGCAAGGGACCGCTCGCAGTCTGCCCCTCCGCTGGCTCGGTCGCAAGTGTCAGCGAACCTTCGATACTTCCTGCCGGAATCTCCAGCAAACTGGCAGGAACGATCAGCTGTGATTGATTGCCTGTCGTGATTGGTACGCCGAGCGAACGACGCTGGCGGGTTCGGGTGAATCCGAGTGTTTTCTGTTGCCAACTTGCAACCAGCGGCAATGTGGGCGGAGGATTGAGTTCCAGCAGGTTGATCGGGGCGGCTTCCTCAGTCCAGCTTTCCTCAGCTTCCGGATGCAGTGTGAAAACGTCGCCGGTCTGGACAGGTTTGGCTTCGGCCGACTTCGGAGTGATCAAGCCGATGCCGCCCCGGACAACTGTCGCGAGCGAATCAGCGGACAACTTCAGCCCGCTCAGGCCTGCGTCCAGCTTGACTCCGCTGAGCACCCAGAACTGAGTCGCGCTGTTGATCAGTCTCTGATAATTGGCATCGATTCGAACCTGCACGTCTACGTGGGTTGCATCGGGACTGAGTCCGCAACTGAGCACGCGGCCGACTTCGACTCCCCGCCACGTCAGCGGCGCGCCGGGGATAATGCCGGAACGCTGCGGCCCGCGGAGGACCAGCTCCAACCCCGAGGCGTAGAGTCCGTCGGCCGGAGCCGCTTCGGTTCCAGTGAATTCGAATCTCGGCTCTCCAGATTCCGCAGGCCCGGCAGCAACCGCGATGTACTTGGGGCCCAAGGCGGTTTCCAGACCACTGATCCCGCTCGCGTCCACAGTTGGCCGGACGATCCAGAAGCGTGTCCCTTCGCGCGCCAGGCCCTTGGCGGCAGGCGTCAACTCGGCTCGAACCTTGATTCCCGAAAGTTGCTCGTTCAGCTCGACGTCGATCACTTTCCCGATCTCGATTCCGCGATGGCGGAGCGGATCGCCCGCTGACAGGCCATGGCCTTCCTGGAAATGCAAGACGATTTCCGTCCCGGCCGGCTCCAGCGAATACCAAGTCAAACCAAGCGCCGTCAGAACGCACAGTCCGGTAGCGATCCACATTCGCGACAAGACTGGCCAGCCGGACTTGCCGCGGGTCGTCTGAATTTCAGCCACAGGGAATTCTTCGCGAGTCACTTCTCGACCTTCAATGAGAAAATTGAACCTGACTTGAGTTACCTTGTTGACGGCCCTGCATCGCGGAGGAGCACCCCACTCTCCCGACATCCGGCTTCAGTCCTTTTCCTCTTCCCAAATGGCATGAGGATCGAACGAGAGCGATGCGATCATGCTCATCGTCACGCAGCCCACAAAGGCGAGCACCGCTGGCCCCAGTTGGAACTCAACCAGGTTGCCGAGCTTGACCAGCATCACCAGCAAGGCCAGCAGCATCACGTCGAGCATGCTCCATTTGCCGAGGTGCTCCATCAGTCGCAGCGTGAGCGCCTTGTGCCGTTGACCCAAGAGCTGGAGACATGATAACTCCAGCAGCAGGATGATCTTTGCCAAGGGGAAGACGATCGAGAACAGCAGCAGGATGCTGCCGACAAACCAGCTGCCATGATGCAGCAGGTCAATGATGCCACTCAGAATGCTCGACTCGCTGCTCTGTCCCAGGCGTTCAATTTTGAGAATTGGCAGCAGGACGGCTGGCCAGAAGAGTACAAAGGCGCCCAGCGCAGCCGCAGCCGTGCGACTGGCCGACTGGCGCCCCGATCCCGGACGAGTGAGTGCGGAGCGGCAGCGCGTGCAGACCGCCGTCTGGTTCGCGTTCAATTCCGGAAGCCGGTGGATGCGACCACAGCAATGACAGGCCAGGTGTTGCGACATGCCTTGGCGGGAAGGGAGAAATCGAAGCAGTCGAGGGCTGGCAAGGCAGGACGATCGTTGCCAGACCCCTCGGATGATGTTCGCAGTTTGCTCGGAAAGCTTGGCGAAAATCAAGCCCAATCGACGGGCCGCCCGGGTCCGTCAAGTCAGCCGGCGGTGGAATCGAGGTCAAACGCCACTCGATTGCTGTAACGACACAGTTCGACCAGAGCCCAAATCCCGACGACAATTCCTCCAAAAATTGCTCCAGGATGAATTGGCACAAGGCAGAGAATGGCCATCGCCAATGCCCAGCGCCAATGTCGCAGGGCCAAGAGGCAGTAGGCACCCGACAACAGCAGCATGCCAATGAGGAACAGGAACGTGGAAATCAGGAGCATGGCCCCAACCGGCATCTGGGCAGTTTGCGGCTTCTGACTTCGCACCTCCTCTGACGGGGATTCAGCGACTGAATCGTTGGCGGCAAGATCCGACCTGTTCATGCCGGACTTCGCTGGTGACTCGACCTGCTCAGACTTCTCTTTCGAGGCCCCGCTGAACCCCTCGGTACTGGTCATCTCCGATACCTGGACGGGGATGGCTGGCGAGAAAGCACTGATGCTTGGCGGTGAGATCGGTGTTTGCTCAACCAAAGTGAACAAGGCAATGATCAGCAGCGGAAAGACGGCGGTGTTGACGAGGCCGACGAAACCCATCGCGATACCCAGCCAAGTCAGTCGTTGTTTGGCTCGGGCCCGTCTTGCTTCCGGCTTTTCCGATGCGAAGGGGAGGGGAGGCTGGCCGATCGCATTGCGGAGCCGGTTGACCAATTGCTTGGCATCTTCGATCTCCTCCGAGGCAATTTGAAACCTCAGCGAGCCACGTTTGGCAGTTGGTATCCCTCGGAAATCGTCCGGTGATCGATGCTTCAGGATTAACGGATGTGCGAACCAGCCTTCCTGAAAATCGGCTCCCACAATTTGACTCAACGGCAGGCGATGTTCGCCGGTATGGCCGAGCAGTGTGGAATTAAAAAACGGGTCGCGGGCTGTGTAATTGATGACGAAATCATCTTTTTGCAGCGAGAGCATCCCGTCTGTCTGATTCTTGTAGCCGGTGTTGGGGTTCCCGATTCGGAAAGGGACAAAGCATGCGGCCGGGTTTCCGGTGGGTAACGGGTGAGTTGCCGGATTGATGGTGGGAGCGACATTTTCCGCCGCTCGAGGCCGTTGTCCGCCAGCTGGTTGGACAGGACGAAAGCGTGAATCGGATTGCGCCTCTTCGACTGCGGTGCGAACCTCACTGACCTGTTGGTAGCGGCGTTGCGGTTCCTTCTCCAGCGTTCGAGCGACGACTTGATCGAGCGGAACGTATCGCGCCTGCTTCTCGCCTGGAAGTTGGAACCGGCCCATGGGCAACTCTCCGGTGAGCAGTTCATAAAGCACTACACCGAGCGAATAGATGTCGGCTCGATGGTCGACACTGCCCGGCTTTTCAATTTGCTCGGGTGCCATGTAGTTGAAAGTCCCGAGCACTTGCCGCGTTCCGGTCAGCGAAACGGGAAGTTGCGGATCTGCAGTCAGCTTGGCCAAGCCGAAGTCAGCAATCTTTACCCGCCCCCGTTGGTCGAGCAGGATATTCTCCGGTTTGATGTCGCGATGCACGACACCCAGGTCGTGAGCGAACTGCAGCGCCTCGCAGACCTGCTGGACGATTTGCAGAACTTCCTCCGCCGGTAACTTGCCTGCCGCGATCGCTTCGCGGAGGTTGATGCCGTCCACGTATTCCATTACGAGATAGTAGAAGCCGTTGACTTCGCCGAAGTCAAACACGCTGACGATCTGGGGATGGTTCAGCCGGGCCAGGGTCCGAGCTTCGCGGGCAAAGCGTTCGGCGAAGGCCGGTTGCCGCGCAAACTTGCCGGACATGATCTTGATCGCCACGGGGCGGTCCAGTTTCGGTTGCCGCGCCCGATAGACCGCCCCCATGCCACCGACGCCAATCAACTCCTCGACGGAGAATTGGGGCAACAGGCGGGAAAGCATCTGGGGCGAGGGGACTTCGTCAGGCCCCTCACCAGTCAGCTCGCGCGTCGGGAGATCGGCCGCCCGCAGCGGTTTGCTGCGGGCCAAGCCAATCGCGCAGATTGGGCAAAGTCCGCTTGGGGCGTCGGCTGGAATCTCGCGTTGACAGGTGGGGCAGGTGGCCATGATTTTCTATTTCGGACCTTTTGCGGGCAGCTTGGGGGCTCGCTTCGCCCCGGCGGTCGGGGCTTACATCAAGATCTAACCGGTTTCCGTTTGGGTGTTACAGGAAATTCAAAAAAACTTAACCACCCAAAACACTCATCAAATAGGCCAATTCATCTTCGACTTCCCCGTCCACCAGCACAGTTTGCCGGATTTCCTCGCGAATCGCCTGCCGCAATTCTTCCCGCCAGCGATGCAGGGTGACCCGAACCGCTCCGACGGACAGACCTAAATCCGCGGCGACTTGCTGTAGGCTGTCCGTATCATCCGTTCCGGTCAGAAAGGGCTTCAATCGCTTGAACAACTCGCCCCGACCTTTGGCCTCACTGCGGTCCGCCACCCGCTGGAGACTGTTTTCGATCAGGCAGAGCGCCCATTTGCGATCGAATTGCCGGTCCGGGGT
>Ga0164292_10003972_pt1 | contig 12065 bp, 6 predicted proteins | sample GEODES117metaG_FD_111486 | JGI IMG/M metagenome (GOLD analysis project Ga0164292, IMG submission 111486) | Eutrophic lake water microbial communities from Lake Mendota, Wisconsin, USA - GEODES117 metaG | ecosystem: Environmental > Aquatic > Freshwater > Lake | place: USA: Lake Mendota, Wisconsin... | reverse complement strand
TGAACGTTCCTCCCCATGGCACCAAAGCTTAGCGTTAACCCCACGTTCTTTCAATGTCTTGCATAGAAAATATAACGTTGTTATGCCTCCAGATTCGGGATCAAATGGAAAAGTAAATATAAGCACAAGTTTTTTTTGTAAAAATCCAATATTATTACATCCAAGTGATGCTCCAGCATGTGATGCCATATATGTATATATATAATCCTATATATAGTTAATTTGTCCGCATTTTTACATAAATTTATTCTGATTTTCAATACATTTGCTGAATTACCTAAAATAATTTAGCAAAAGTATTTTAGGTAATTCGTGTTATGCCGTATAAGTAATAAATATTTTTATAGGTATATTATTATATTATGCATGTTTTGATTACCGGTGGTAATGGTAATCTTGCAACAATTTTAAAAACGAGTTTATCGTCGCTACATAATCTTGAATCGCCTGGGCGCGATGATTTTAATTTATTGAATTTTGATAGTATGAAACAATATTTGCAAAATAAAACATTTGATGTTGTCATTCATACGGCCATACAAGGTGGACGACGAACAAAACCAGACACTTCGGAACATGTATATAACAATATACTCATGTTGGAGAATTTATTGTGGTTCAAAGATAATTTTAAAATGATTATTAATTTAGATTCGGGGGCGATATACAACCGAGCAGAGGATATATTTAAGAGAAAAGAAACAGATATTCACTCTATACCGAGAGATTATTATGGATTTTCAAAATACATGATATATCAGCGCGGACTTGCATGCGATAACTTTTTTAATATGCGAATATTCAATATATTTCACGAGTTAGAGGAACCTGATCGGTTTATTGCAAGATGTGTAAACATTGCCAAGAATGGTGGTGTATTAGAAATATACGAAAATAAATATTTTGACTTTTTCTACAAGGATGATTTTGTTTCAGTCGTGAAATATTATATTGATAATGTTGGCAACAAAGAAAGATTGTTTAAAACATTGAATTTGTCTTATGAAGAGAAACATACCTTGGCAGATATAGCAAAAATGATAATTGGCGATAATGCAGAGAAGCAAATAATAGTTCACAATGATAAGCGAGAGCACAATTATTGCGGAGATAATTCGCAGTTAAAAAGTATGAATATTGAATTAGTAGGTCTGCTTGGTGGGTTACAAAGATATTATTGTTAATCATTTCTTTGAATTTTTATGAGTAAAAATTTATCTTGATAAATATCCAGTTTTCAAATTATCTATAAATGTTATAGAATTTATTCCGTTGTTTAATTTATTGAATATATTTGAACCTATAAATCCTTCACAACCTGTTAATAATATATTTATATAATAAAATTATATATTGTAATAAATATGATACAAGTACATTCCATAGTAATATGCTGATATACATTTATGAATATTATTCTTTGTATAGTCAGTTAACCCAAACCAATGTAAAATAGTCATAGATAATATAAGTTCAGTGTCATATTTATCAAATATAAACATATAATTGTCAATATTATTTTGTATATTGACATTTATATTATTATCATTTATGATAAAAAAATGTCCGTTATTATTATTAATATCATCAAACCCACTGAGTGAATACATAATCTTGCTAATATCATATTCTTTTATACCGAATATTTTTGTGATTCCAAAATAACCACGAGGATCAATAAAATATATATTATCACTTGGGTCAATTAATATGTTTGACATATGAGGGTCTCCATGTATTGTGCAATATTTTTGTCCGTCTATTAATAATTTTTTATTTATAATTGAATACATATGGTTAATAATATGTTTGTAAGTATATTTTATTTGAATATTATTTACAGATTTTATATAATTAAAATAGCATAATAAACTATCTATGTTTTCTACACGCGTAATAACCTTTTGATAAAATTCTATTTTAATATCATTTAATAATGTATTCGCATCAACAATATAATTTGATTGGTTATGTAAAGAATCTAAGCTATTAGTAATAGCTTGTAAATATTCAAATTGCTTGGGTATATGACTATTATTAAATACATCGATTGCTAGGGTTCCATTAATTTTTGACATTACAAATTTATTTTCATAGAATTCTAGTATACTTGGTAAATTGTGTGTATTCTTATTCAACATGTGATACTTATAAAAACACATTTCATCTGCAATTATTTTATTTCCGTATGTACACGTAGATTCTTTTATAAGTGTATTATTAATTTCTATTATTTTGTTAAAATATCGTGTTTTGTAAGTTCGTGTATCAGAATTATAATAAGCGTTAAGTTTTGTATAATCGCCTATATCTATCAGTTCATTGATTTCATATGTGTCAAAATCACCAAAATTGTCTTTATAGCAATCACAAATATCCATATGAGGTTCAAACTTTGTTAGCTTGGAGAATTTAGCAAAATAATATATTCCGATAATATTTCCATTTATTTTTTTTTTAATTGTATTTTCATGTGCGTCATATCTTCCAAAATTTTTATATGTAAATATAATATTTTTATCTGAAAATAATGTTTTAGAAATTTCAGTACATGGGTAAATATCACACCAAGTAATAAGTATCTTTTTATTAATAAGATTATTATGAGAAAGTGCTTTATGAATAGTATAGCTGTTTTCTTCTTTATTGCAACAATTTACATTGAGTATTTCATATGTTATATCTGTTATTAAATTCAAATAAAAATGAATAATTTCATTATATTTACTATCAACAATAACAATAAATTTATGACAATATTTTTTCCAAAAATGTATAATCTGATATAATAAATTATCATTATTTACGTTAACAAGTAGTTTTGGGATGTGTTTTGTAACAGGTAATAAACGTGTACCGCTACCTGACGCACATATTACAATATAGTCAATAACATCATCTGGTATGGGTTCAATCATGGTATTTATATAATTACTTATCATTTTATTTTTATATTCTGTATATTCAACATTTATATTATATTGTATATTTCTAAATACACTATACAAATCATGATCGTCTGTATAACTGGAATTAATTAATGATTTAAAGTTAAATAATACTTCATTTTTAAATATATTATCGCCACATAAATATATAGTTTTTGATTGTACTAATAACATACCAATTTCTATTAACGACCCAATATGATCTACCTCGCCATATTCTGTGTATAAAATGCCAAAATCACAATCGATTGCATCTTGTTGAATAATACTACATAAATATGTTTTATCTAGACGAGTCATATCTGTTTTATTTTTACTTATATCAAGCCATCCAGCATGGATTGAAAAATTCTCTCTCATTTGTATCCATTTTTCTCTATGTTTCGTCTTAGATGATATATAAAATGGTCTATAATTGAATCTTTCTATAAATGTATTATTTTCTATGTTATTAAAAGTATTTATTGTATTTATTGCATTTAATTGCTTAAAATAAAAGTAAGATTCATCATTTACAAGTATACAATTGAATATAACATTTGATGCAGCATACCATCCTTTATACGAATCTTCAAATGCAACCATTTCATGTAAGTTATATCTGCTTATATAATGTTTTATTATTTGAATATAACATTCGCTATCGGGTTTTCTGTTCTTTACTTCATCGCGTGTTATGATAACATTTGCTAATAATAAAAATGGATACTTGGAAGATATTATATCAAAAACATATCGCGACGCATCAGTTACAATACAAATATCTTTACCATATTTTATTAATGTTTTAAAAAAGTAATCATACCCATCAACTAGCTTAATATGTTCCAGCATTTTTATATATAATTCTGTCTTTGTTTTGTATATTTCGTTATATTTGTCTGGAAACATTTCTTGAAATGATTTATCTAATGAATGGTGTATTTCACAATATTGTTCCCAATCTAATTGAAAACTTGTATATTTGGATATTGCTTCTTTATAACATTGATAATGTGTAAACTCTGAATTTAAGATAACCCCATCTAAATCAAATATAAATACTTTATATGCCAAAATATTTATAGTATTCATTATTATATAATAATATTTTTTAATAAGTAGTTTTTTACACATAAAAATAATGGTTCGGGTAAATTATTTACATCGTACCACTTCCATTCAAAACATTTTTCTGGTTCTTTTAATATAGGAGTTTGTAAGATATCCAGTATATATTCATTATAAAGGGTAATATAATGTTTTTTTTCAGTAGCAAAAATATCGTTTGTGTATCCCTTGCAAGAAGGTGTTATATTGGATAAATCAATACCGGTTTCTTCAAATACTTCACGCTTACCACACTCTTCTATACTTTCATTTAATTCTAAGTGTCCTCCTGGAAAAGCCCAGTCGCCTTCACCATGTGCGCCTTTTCTTTTTCCTAATAATACATTATTTTGGTATTTTAAAATAACTACCACACCTACACCAGGACGAATCATAATATTTAACTATCATATTGTAATTTTAATACGTTTTAAACATTGTATATAATTTATTATAACTATATATATTAAAATGACTCATAAGTTTTGTTTTTTTCATTATCATGTAAATGGTGATTGTTGGTCTACTAGATTAATAGTTAATCATATTATTAAGCATACACAAGATATTAATTGCGAATACTTCTATACTGCACCTAGATCGCTTAATTCACATTGCGAAGATTTAGGCATATTGCCTGAAAATTTTAACAAAATGCCTCTCGTACCAGATATTAAGGGTGTTCAATATATCAATGATATCATTTATTTAAATACATGGATAGGATATTCATCTGATTTTTGTGTTTTGTGTTTAAAAACATTGAATATATATTATGATAAATTAATAATGGAGATTAACATCCATTGTGGGCTATCTATTCCTTTTATTACTAGCGATAATGCAAATGAATGCTGTATTGCACATGTTCCGTTTGATTATTCAAAATTTGATACATCTGCATTAGAACAAATTAAATATTTTATCGAGATAAAAAAACAGACTTATAAGAAGATAATATTAATACAAAATTATCAAGTAACAACTAAATTATTATTAAATAACATAGATCACATCCAATATATACATAATTTGTCTGCAAAATATCCCGATTATTTGTTTATGCCTTATATGAACATTACACCTAATTGTAGTGTAAGCAATATTATGTCTTTGGATATGTTTTTAAACCAGATTGAAAATAAAGAAATTCATCGAATAGGAATGCCTCTGATATATGCATCATATTTATCAATTTTTTGCGATAAAGTCATTTGCTTGGCGTCTGGGCCAGGATTATATACATTTAATGAAGAAAATAAGCATATAAAGAATAAATTCCTTATGGCAACTACTCTAGAAGACGTTCCTGGTGTTAGTGCACCGATGTGTCCTACGGATGAATCTAAAGAATTGTGTGTGAATAAATATAATTTATATTATAAAGCTCATTTTTATAGTGATAACAAATTATTTTTACAAGAAGTAGAAGAGTTTATTACTATGTAAGATTAGAGCAATTCACCTCATTTATTTACAGATTTTAATTCATGCTTAATGACGAATTAAAATCTTCACTGGTATAAAGCGTTAAATATTTAAAATAATTATCTATTTATATTAATATGATAAAATTAATTGTATTTGATTTTGATGGTGTTTTTACAGATGGTAAATTTTACTTTGATAATGACGAAAATTTAAAAAAAGCTTACAATTGTAAAGATTCGTATGCACTTACATTAATAAATAAAAGTAATATAAAATGTGGAATAATAACAAATGACAAATTTGTATCTATTAAAAATGCACCACATATTTTTAACAGATTAGACAAATTTAGTTTAGGATGCGATGAACCAAAGATAGATATTCTTGATAAATGGATAACAGAATACCAGCTTACTTATAATGAAGTAGCATATATAGGCGATGATTTACCTGATATAGAAATATTAAAAAAAGTTGGATTTTCTGCATGCCCAAATGATGCTGTTGATCAGGTAAAGAAGATATGTTGTTATATTTGTAAAAAAAATGGAGGAGATGGTGCTGTTAGAGAATTTGTTGATTTAGTTATAAAAAATAATAACAAACAAATAGAAACTAAATTTATTACTAGCCAGATTAATAATGACGGAAAAATTACAGCAGTAATACCCGTTAAAAAAGATAGTCAACGTTGTAAAAACAAAAACGTACGCCGATTTGAAGAGACTAATTTACTAAAATTAAAAATAGAAACATTAAAAAAAGTAAAAGGTATAGATAAAATATTAGTTTCATCAAATTGCGACAAAATGCTTGAGATAGCAAAGGAATTGGGTGTAGATACATATAAAAGAGATGAACGATATTGCACAAATGAAAATATTGGAGGTTTTTATTGTAATTTAGCAAATACTATTCATACACAATTTTTGATGCACACACCTGTAACAACACCACTAATTACGCAAGTTCAATATGAAGAAATAATTACAAAATGGAATGAAAATAAAATGAATTACGATTCTTTAAATACAACTACTAAAATTAATGAGTTTATTTGGTATAATGAAGAACCAGTAAATTATGATAGACAAAATCCTATATCATCACAATATCTACCAGATTATAAATATTTAAATTTTGGTTGTAATATTATTAGCAAAGAATCCTTAATTGATTCAAATAATATTATTGGGAAAAAACCACTATTCTTTGATATCAATCCAATATCAGGTATAGATATAGATACACCTTTGGACTTTATTAAAGCAGAACTCTTCTATAAGCACAATATATTAAATGATAATATTTGTAAATTAATTTTGGAAAAAAAAACAGATAATATAGAACTATTAGATTGTACGATAAGAGATGGTGGTTATTTAAATAACTGGAACTTTTCAGATGAAGAAGTTTTAGATTGCTATAAAGCCGTTTCAGAAGCGGGGTACAACTATTTTGAAATTGGATTTAGAACAAAGAAAAACCATATACCAAATGCAGGCAAGTGGTGTTATTGTACCGAAGATGACATTAATCAAATATATCAAACATATAAAGGATGCAACATAGCTGTAATGGCTAAAGTAGGAACCTTTACTATTGATGATTTTGTTGTAAAAAGTAAATCAAACATATCATTAGTCCGTGTATTGTTAGCAAGAACCACTATTGAAAATGGCATACAAAAAAGTAAATATAATAAAAAGGATATTCAAGTAGCAAAAATGGTTTGTGAACAATTACTTGATTATGGATATGAAGTTTGTATAAATTTTGGATGCGGTGATATTATAGATGATGATGAAATACAAATCATAGCATCTGAATTTCATAATGTTAAATTAAAATCATTATATCTCGCGGATACATATGGTGGATTTAATGATATTAATTTGCCAATTCAATTGCATAAATTTTATATAGAATTTCAAAAGTATAATTCCAATATAAGTTTTGGATTTCATTGTCATAATAATAATGAAGATGCATTATGTAAAACATTAATTGCAATGGATCATGGATGTACTATGATTGATAGTTGTATTAATGGGCTTGGTAGAGGTGCTGGAAATTTGAAATCTGAACAATTAATATCATATATATACAGAAATAGTTCGGAATATATAACAAAAATAACTCCACTAATTTTATATTATGATAAACATATGTTGTCCAAAAAGGCATATAATGAAAATAATTATATTCAGTCACACCCATATTACATGATTTCAAGTGTACTAAGTCTTCACCCAGATTATATTGTTGATATCCTAACTAATTTAAATAGTGGAGTTAAAGAAGACGTAGAGTTAATATTAAAACTTGATAAATACACAAAAGAAAATAATGAGAGAAATTATAGTTATAAATTATTTACAAAATTAAGTAATGAAATACATTCAATCTAATTTACATTTATTGACTTTAAACCGAGTAAAAAGAAAAAAAGAAGAATTATTATAAATTGGGACGTTTTATTTAGTCGTATGATTTATAACTAAATAAAGGACTTAAATATTATTAGTATTATTTATAAATAATGAAAAAAAGAGTAAGTGATTATATTGTTGATTTTTTTTATAAAAATGGGATCGATACATTATTTACTATTACTGGTGGGTTTGCAATGCATCTAAATGATTCATTTGGTAATCATGGTAATTATAATATATTTTACCAACATCATGAACAAGCACTAGGTTATTCTGCAGTCGGATTCTCTAAAACAAATAATAAGCCTGCGATTGTTTGTACGACTGCCGGTTGTGCCGCTACAAATACAATTACACCATGTTTAGTAGCACATCAAGATAGTCTACCTATTATATTTATATCGGGGCAAGTAAAAAGTACTGAAACAATTACTGCAATTAATACAGAAAAAATGAAACTACGTCATTATGCTGGCGCGGATGTAGATATTATTTCTGTAGTTAAGCCTATTACAAAATATGCAAAAGAAATTCTTAATATAAATGAATTGCACGAAACGCTGATTGAATCTTTTAAACAACTTATATTTGGCCGTCCAGGCCCAGTATGGTTATCAATACCAGTTGATATTCAAGGAATGCTTATTGAGTTTGATGATATACCTATCATTACAAATGACATTAAATCCACTATTTGTGATCCTATACAATTAGAAAATATATATGGATTGCTTAAAGATGCAAAACGGCCGATTATTATTGCAGGAAATGGGATTAAACTTGGTAATTGCAACGATAAATTTAATGAATTTTTAAAAAAATATAATATTCCTGTATGTGTTACATTTCATGGGACGGATTTAATTGAATCAGATAACAATCTATATGCTGGAAAAATAGGACTTCTTGGCGATAGAGCAGGTAATTTCACTTTACAAAATAGCGATTTAGTATTGTCATTAGGTTGTAAAATGGCACAAGCTGTTATTGGTTATAGGCCGGATTGGTTTGCCAGAGAAGCTAAAATTATATATATCGATAACGATCAAAATGAACTGGAAAAAAATAATATTAAATATGCACTAAAGATTAATATGGATTTGAACGCATTTTTTGATAATTACAAGTTTGAAATTGTAGATTATTCTGCCTGGGTGGATAAATGTGTTCACTGGAAGACAAAGTGGTTATTTGAGACACCATTAAATATGTTAGATGATGATAATGTTGTTAATCCGTATTATATGTTAAAAATGTTTTATCAAAAAGCACCATCTGATAAAATTAGTCTAGTATCATCCGGTTCTATTATTACAAATGTCTGGCATATGGTGAATATTAAAAAAAATGATAAATTCCTTATTAGTAGTCAAGGTGATATGGGATTTGAACTTCCTGCCGCAATTGGTTCACAAATAGCCGCACCTACGAAAATGGTAATTCCTATTTTAGGCGAAGGATCATTTCAATTAAATATTCAAGAGTTGCAAACCATTGTTCAGTATAAATTACCTATTAAAATTCTTTTATTCAATAATAATGCATATGGTGCAATTAAAATTACACAGGAAAACTTTTTTAAAACAAAATTTGGTGTAGATCAAAGTAGTGGACTTTCTTTTCCAAATACTAGCAAAATTGCGTCAGCTTATGGAATTCATTATTTATCCATATATAAAAATACTGAAGTTGAAGAGGTTATAGATAAATTTATTAATTATAGTGAAGGGCCTGTAATATTAGAGGTGTTTTGCTGCATACAAGGACGATACCCTAGATTGAATGCTATTAAGAACGATGATGGAACATTTACAAATAGACCATTTGAAGATATGGACCCATTTATGGATAGAGAAGAGTTCCGTAAAGAAATGATAGTTAAGATAGTATAAAAATATAATTACTCAAACCAATCTAAATATATGATACAATATTATTATATCATATACTTTCTCACATGGTTCTACTAGTAGAAGAATATTTTGAATTAACTAATAAATACAAGGCAATTTATGGCGAAAATACTATTGTCTTGATGCAAGTCGGTGCCTTTTTCGAGGTTTACGGCACAAAAAAAAATACAACTGCAAGTTCCATTCACGACTTCTCTCGCATCTGCGATTTGAATATTGCAAATAAAAATACATGTATCGGACAAGACTCGGTTATTATGGCTGGGTTCAAGGAGAATTTTATTGAGAAATACCTTAACAAGATTCAAGCGGCCGGGTTTACCGCCATCGTCTACGTTCAAGACGAACAAGAAAAGAATATTACGCGTAGTTTGGCGGGTATTTTCTCTCCCGGTACGTATTTTTCAACTGACCCGACCATTCTTACAAACAATACCATGTGCTTGTGGATAGAATATTTTGAACCCAAAATGAAGATTCTTCGCGGGAAGCGAATTGACGTCGGTATGGCGAACATAGATATTTTCACTGGCAAGACTAATGTGTTTCAATTCTCCGAAATGTATGCCAAGAAAAATCCGATAACCTACGACGAGCTTGAGCGTTTCATCTCCATATACAATCCAAATGAAATTATCATTATAACCAATCTCTCTGCACACGAGGTGGAAGAGGTCATTCAGTATGCCAATATTGAAAGCCGTTCTATACACAAGGTCTTTTTGCGGGACAGCGACGCAGACAAAGAACCCACAGCAAAACACGAAGCCATGGCAAAGAAGTGCGAGAAGCAAACCTATCAAAAAGAGATTCTTCAGCGCTTCTATCCCAAAATGGATTTTAATCAGTTTATTCAACTCTGCTACGAAAACACCTCCTCGATCCAGTCTCTCTGTTTCTTGTTGGATTTCGTGTTTCAACACAACCCCTTCCTAGTGAATAAAATCAGCGAGCCTATTTTTGAAAACATCTCTGAGCGCCTGATCTTGGCGAACCACTCCTTGAAACAACTCAACATCATCGACGACAATTCATTCCACGGCAAATATTCGTCTGTCTTGAAAATGTTAAATGTCTGCATTACGCCCATGGGAAAGCGCGAGTTTCATTCCGTCTGCTTGAACCCCATTTCAAATAGCGCAAAATTACAAGCCGAATACGACATTACGGAATATTTGTTGGCTAATAATTACCCCTACAACAAATTATACGCCTTGTTGGACGATATACAAGACATTTCAAAGTGGTCGCGTCAAATCATCTTGCGAAAAATTAGTCCAAAAATATTCTACCAGCTTTCCGACAATCTTAAAACCATACAAGCAATGCAAAACTTTGTATCTAAAGATGCGCGCCTTACAGCATATCTACAAAACAAGATTGGTCCCAATTTCGAAAACGTCTCCCAGTATTGCAAAAACATTGAGGCCTTCTTGCACAAAAGTTTCGACTTGGAATTATGCAAGGACATTGACGACGTGCGAAATTTCGATGTGAATTTTATTCAACAAGGTGTAAGTATTATGTTGGACGAACTCTCTCAAATATATCTAGAGTCGGTGGATAAGTTAAACTCTATACACGCTTATTTGAATGACTTGGTCGCCTCCGCCGAAAAGAAGTCAAAAACCACGACCGAATACATCAAAATCCACGAAACCGAAAAGAACCAGTTTAGTCTTATTACTACCAAGCGACGTTCGACGCTATTATTGTCCGCGTTGCCGAATACGTCGGTTGAATTAAAATTTGTATCGTCATTCAATCAAAAGGAGAACACATTCACCTTGGACAATATGAAAAACGTGGTAGAATTCAACGCACAAACCGCCGCAAACAATAGCATCTCGTCGCCTCAATTGAATTCGTTGTGTAGAACGATTACTAGTATCAAGGGCCAATTAAAAGACGCAGTATCCAAGATATATTTGGAGTGCATGGAGAAGGCAGAATGTTTCTTGAACGACCTGGATATATTGTGTCAGTTTGCAACCTACGTTGACGTGTTGTATGCAAAAACGGCGATAGTGAATCGTTATCATTTATGCAAACCTGAAATTGAGGAAGGCGCACCCAAGGCGTTTTTGGATATCAAGGATTTGCGTCATTGCTTGATTGAGAATTTACAGCAGAATGAGATTTATGTCGCAAACAATATCATCTTGGGTAAAGAGTCGGGAGAGAACGCACAAGAAACCGACGGCATTTTATTATACGGAACAAATGCAGTAGGCAAAACCAGTTTTATT
>Ga0164292_10003969_pt1 | contig 12069 bp, 4 predicted proteins | sample GEODES117metaG_FD_111486 | JGI IMG/M metagenome (GOLD analysis project Ga0164292, IMG submission 111486) | Eutrophic lake water microbial communities from Lake Mendota, Wisconsin, USA - GEODES117 metaG | ecosystem: Environmental > Aquatic > Freshwater > Lake | place: USA: Lake Mendota, Wisconsin... | reverse complement strand
TTAGAAAGTGCACTCCGCTTGCAGCCCGACCTCATGCGAGCCGAGGCGATTGTGCAACATGCAGCAGACCGATGGCCAAACCATGATCGCGTGCTGGGGCTGTACGAACGCATCGCGCGTGCCACCACAAACGACCTTACGTTGATCGACGCTTTGCGACGACGCGGAGCCATCCCTCCACACCGCGTTCGCGCACTTCGCGAAGCCGTGGCGCTTGCCGAAACGTCGCTGGGCGATGCCACCGTCATCCAAAACCTTCTGCAGGCGTATCTCGAATACCCCGACGAGCAAGCCTCGGATCGCGTCTGGGCTTTTGCGAAACTGGCCGACGTCATCGAACAAGGCGGAGACTTTCGCAAAGCCGCGCTTCTCAAACGCGAAGCGGCAACGGTGGCCGATCCCGCTCAAGCACGGGAACTGCTGCTCGACGTTGCACGCATCGCATCCGGCCCGCTTGGAGATCTCGCGCTCGCTGAAGGCATTTTCGAGGAGCTGCTGCAGCGCGATCCATCCGACCGCGAGACGTGCGAGCGCCTCGGCGACCTTTACCGGCGTACGCAGGCCCTAAGCAAACTTAGCGAACTGCTTGCGACCTTAGCCGCGCGCAGCAGCGAGCAACAGGAACGGGCGCGATTGAGGGTCGAAAGAATACGCATTCTACAAGCAAAATCTCCGTCCGCTCCTCGGTCACACGTCGCAGACGAACTGAACGATCTCCTGCGCGAGGTCCCTGGCCACATCGAGGCAACCCTCATGCTCGAGGCGCTTCTCCGCGACGACGGCGCCTCGGAAGACCAGCGTCTCGCGCTTCTCACCGCTCAGCTCGAGGCCGCCAAAGCACAGAACCATCCGGACGCTGTAGCAACGCTTTCGCTAAAGCTGGGAACATACATCGAACCTCGCGATCCCGAGCTCGCCCTCGCGACCTATCGCGATGCCGTCGTATTCGATGCGGCGAACAAAGTGCTCCTTGCCGCGATGGAAGCTATCTTGGCGCGCGAACATAGGTTCGCCGAACTCGCGAGCGTTATGCACCAGCGCCTGGCTCTATGCGCAGGCGACGAGGCCGAATCCGTAGCCCTTGAGTTGAACGCACTCTACACGGGGCTTGGAAATCAAAGCGCCGCCCTCGATGCGCTCGAGATCGGGCACAAGGCGGCCCCAAGCAGCGCGCCGATTCGCGAGCGACTGCGCGCGTTCTTCGTCGCCAACACATCCCACGATAGGCTCGCCGAGCTATGTTTGGTCGAGGCTGAGCACGCACCAACGTTGGAGGCGAAACTGGCGAGCCTCGACGAGGCGGCAACGCTTTTCATGCACGCCGTGAAGGCACCGCATCGGGCGGCCGATGCGCTGCGCATCGCTCGTGGTCTCGACCCTTCGAACATCAATCGACTCGAGCGGCTTGTGCAAGCGTTGTGCGAGGCGGGCGGTCTGCAAGATGCCTACGACGAACTTACGTGCATTGTGCAATCTCACGAAAACCCTCAACGGCCCGGCGAATCACAGGCGGCACCGGACAGCATTCGCGGCAAAGCGTTCGCTCTGCGCGCATCACTCCAGACGCGATTAGGAAAACCGGATGCCGCTCGAAGCGATCTCGAAGCTGCTCTTGCCCTTGGCGAATCAAGCGTGCGTCCTGCGTACGCATCGCACCTGTCGGTGTGCGCACGCGCTGCATTGGAGCGCGGCGACCATGACGAATGGATTTCGCTGTGCCTGCAGGCCGCGAGAGAGCTCACGCTTACGGGGCAAACCGAGCAAGCGCGGGCCCGGCTCATCGAGGTTCTTCGCGCACAGCGGCGTCACTGCGAAGCGCTGCGATCGCTCGCCGAACTCGAGGCGCTCGAGTCCGAGTGGGAAGCGGCAAGCGCAGCGTACCGACGGCTGATCACCCTCGAGTCTCCCGAGCGCATCGAGGAAACCGCTCTTAAACTCGCACACGCGTGCGCGCAAGCCGGGCGCTTTCACGAGGCGCGAGCAGGCCTCGAACGCGCGCGAGCACTAGCTCCAGCCAACGCCGCCGTGCGCGAGCAACTTGAAGCCCTTTACGAGCAAACCGGTGCATACAGAGAACTTGCATTCCTCACGCTTGAGGATGCCCAAGCCGCTGACGGCAAGGACGACATTCGTTTCGAGCGCCTCGTACGTGCGGGTCGGTATCTGTGGCTTCACGAGCAGGCGCACGACGTTGAACAGCTTGAAGCAGATGCACAATACACATCTATTGCGGTTCTCGAGCAAGCGAGCGCCCTGCGCCCGACCGACGTCGACTGCAACGCGCTACTCGCGGACGCCTACGCCAGCGCCTCCCGCTACGACGACGCACAACGCGTGCTGACCAATACAATTGCACTCTTCAAGGGTCGCCGCGCGCGCGAACTCTCGCCTGTTTATCACCGACTTGCGCGGCTAGCCAAAGCGCTGAACGACATCGATAACGAACGCCAGCATCTCGTGTCTGCGCTTGACATGGATGCTCAAAACGGCGCCGTCGCTTCCGAGCTTGCGTACGTCGCGATGGAAACGCAGCGCTACGACCTGGCGCAACGCGCCCTGCGGTGCGTGACAATGCTAAAAACGCCGGCGCCGCTGTCGAAAGCGATCGCGTATCAGTGTCTTGGCCAGATCGAACTTGCGCAAGGCGATCGCCGGCGAGCGTTGATGCTGATCAAGCGCGCCATCGAAGAGGACCCAACCCTCGAAAGTGCACGCGAACTACTAAGCGAACTGCAAAACACGTGAACCTTGCACACAAAAGAGTGCACTTTACAGCGGCTCTAAAGCCAGGGCTTCATAGATCCACTGCAACCTTTGTCGCAACTCTTCGTTATCGGGGTCGTGCTGGCAGGCGCTGACCATTTGCACGCGAGCGAGCTCGAGATTGCCATTGGTCAGCAAGCGATCGGCCTTCTCTGCGTATTTCTTCGACAATGCCGTTCGCGCGATGGTTACAAGCGATCGCTGCTCGTAACGAGGCCGGGGAGCAACGGCAAATTCGTCGAAGGCACCGGACGAAGACGCGTCATCGTCGTCCCCGTGAGAATCAGCTGAGGAGCGCGTGCGAAGATACTCATCATACCGAACGCGCACGTGGGGCCGGCGCAACGTGTTGTACGCTTCCGTGAGGCGCACGAAGACCCGCGCGGCCGCCTGCACCACCTCGTCGGAGTCACCCGCGAACACATCGGGATGGCAATGCTGAGAAAGTGCACGAAACGCGTGTTGAATTTCATCCGCCGACGCCGTCGGCGCAACGCGCAACACGTCGTAATAGCTCGCCCCACGCAAGGACTCGAACCACGCCACAAGCGTGCGATGCACATCCATGATTGCGTCCCTACATCACCTTAACCGATGCCTGACGTTCGACCATTGCTTTTAGCTCGGGCGCCTCTGTCGCGGTCCCCACGAGGCGCAGGGTTGCCGTGGTCGCACGGCCGGTTTTCTTGTCTTGCGCGCGCACATTGACGATTCCGTCCACGTCGATGGCGAACGTCACGGCAATTTTCACGCTACCGCGAGGCGCGCGTTCCAACCCCGACAACTCCAAAGCCGCAAGCATCGTGTTTTCCGAAAACTTTGCGCTTTCGCCTTGAGCGACGCGCAACACCACGGACGTTTGGTCATCCGAGGCCGTAGTAAACGTGCGCGTGCGCTCGCACGGAATCACGGCATTCGCGGCGATGAGCGCGTGAGAGAACCCGCCGGCCGTTTCGACGCACAAACTCATCGGCGTTACGTCGATAAGCGGCGCCGTTTCTTTCGCAAGCGGAATGGCGCTTCCTCGCGCGAGTGCGTCCGCGTGGGCACGCACGCTCGGCATCGTTGGCAGCGCTGCGATCACCGAGTCCGTCAACGAGGCGGCAGGCACAGGCGCGGGAAGCGATGCATTCGCAGCGGCAAACGCCGGGGCTGAGGCAGGCGCTGGCGTCAACGCAGACACGGACGAAGACGAAGACGAAGACGAAGACGAAGACGAAGACGCACGCGAAGGCGCGTTTAGCTCCCCCGCAAAGTCAAACGAAAGCTCGCTCTCAAACTGCGCTTCGAGCGTTTGCGTGAGCGGTTGCGCGCTTGACGGCGGAGACGCCTCGGACAGCGCCTCGAGGTTCACACGCGTGTCGGGCGGCGGTGGAGGCGGCGAAAACGTGATGACTGCGGTTGACTTAGACCACTCGAGAAACGCCGACGGCGGTTCGCTGTCGTCCGCTGTGTTTTTTTCTCGAGCGACGCCTGCCGCAGAGCCGGCTGGCGGGTAGGCCAAATCGCGTGATGCAGCGCGGAACTCCTGCAGAACCTTGCGTTCTACACGCACCGTCCGATCCAGTCCGGGCGGAGGACGCTCGAACATCGGATCGGGGGCGGGTAGCCGCCCCGACGAGGGCACGCCAGACGAGGACAATGGGTCAGGCAGCGACGGCGACCGCGGCGCCGGAAATGACGACGGAAACCCGCTCGCCCGTGGCTTGGCTCGAGCCAAGGCGTGGGCCTGCACCGCCGCTCCCAGCGCGACGACCTCATCGGGATTCACCAAGCGATCGGGCGCGCGTCCGAAAACGCCTTCAAGCAATCGCGAAACCAGCGGCATTCGCGTAGGCCCGCCAACCAGCAACACGCGCTCGAACGTGTCTTCGGAAAATCCCCCGCGATGGATAACAGTACGAACGAGATCAACCGTCCGTTCGAGCAAAGGCTGCGCTAGGCGCTCGAGTTCTTCACGCGTCATCCGAAACGCGCACTCGATAGGAGCGCCAAGTTCGGCCACTCCGACACCCCCGATGACATGCTCGGCGACGAGATCGTTCGATAACTTATTTTTGATTTCTTCTGCGAATCCCAACAAGCGAACATACATTTGCGTATCCGCACGAAAATCGACACCAAAGCGCGACCGCACCTCTTCCGCCATTCGGTCTGCAATGAGGCGATCAATGTCGTCGCCGCCGAGTGCCGTATCACCCGCCGTGGCCAAGACTTCAAAAACCCGATTGGCAAGATCGAGCAACGTAATATCAAATGTGCCTCCACCCAGATCGTAAACGGCAACTTTTTCCACCTTGGATACGGTTTGACCGTACGCAAGCGCCGCCGCCGTGGGCTCATTGATGATGCGCGCCACTTCAAGCCCGGCAAGCCTCGCAGCCAACTTCGTCGACGCCCGCTGAACATCATTGAAGTTTGCAGGTACCGTCACCACCGCGCGCTCAACGCGCCCCCCGAGTGCGCGCTCTGCTATCGCCTTGGCTCGGCGCAGAATAAAAGCACACACTTCGGGCAGCGCGAATTGCATATCGGGCCCGCACACCAGCGTGCTTTTCTTCGCTCCCTCAATGAGCTTGAATGGCGCACGGGTACGTGCAATTTGCACCTCTTCCGAATCAAACGGGCGCCCGAGCAATCGCTTAATCGAGTAAACGGTATGTGCAGGATCCACGGACCTGCGTTTTTTGGCGGCCTCGCCTACCAAGACCGCGCCGTTCGGCTCGAACGACACGACCGACGGCAGAAGCCTGCGCCCGTTTTCGTCTTCCAGCGTCGTGGCTACCCCGCCGACAACGGCTGCAACCACCGTGTTTGTCGTCCCGAAATCAATGCCAATCGCATGGCTCATTGCGATCGCCCGCCCTGCGTATTCGTCCGCCCCACACGGGGAAGATTACCCGGTTCGGCGAACGCGCGTCGAGTTCATCAAAAAGGCATCCACCCCGGCGGCTACCCGCCGACCGTCCGCGATAGCCCACACGACGAGTGACTGGCCGCGCGAGGCATCGCCCGCGGCAAACACGGACGGAACGCTCGTAGCACCTGCGCTGTCGGTCACAATGGCGCCTCTTTCGTCGAGACGCACTTTGAGTTGCGAGACCAAACCGGCGCGCTCGGGCCCTGTAAATCCCATAGCCAACAGCGCCAAGTCACACGGGATTTCAAACTCGGACCCCGGCACTTCGTGGACCCGGTTGTCGACGATCTCGGCACGCACCGCCGCAATGCGAGCGACACGCGATCCCGTTTCATCGGGCACAAAAGCCTTCGTCATCACAGCGAACACGCGGTCGCATCCCTCTTCGTGCGACGACGACGTTCGCAAGACCGCGGGCCACGCAGGCCACGGATTGTCGGGCATTCGCACAAGCGGCGGCTTCGGCATGAGCTCGAGCTGGACGACACTTCGTGCGCGCTGGCGGTTGGCAGTCCCCACGCAATCGGCGCCGGTGTCCCCGCCGCCAATCACAACAACGTGCTTGTCCGTAGCGAGGAGTGCGTCGCTCGACGGCAACGAACGCGCGCGTGTCGACCGCGCATCGGATTCATTTCCCAGAGTATCAGTGCCGCTTGGTGCGTCCCCGAGCGCCGCTACGTGCCTATTTTGTTGCGCAAGGAAATCCATCGCCCAAGCGACCCCTTCGAGTTGCCGCCCGGCAATAGGAAGATCGCGCGCGACACGAGCTCCGATGCACAACACGATGGCATCGAACGTCGAGGTGAGCTCCGAAACGGCCATCGCACCGCCGACGTCTGCCCCGACCTGAAAGCGTACCCCTTCGGCCGTCATTTGCTCGACACGACGGTCGATAATGGTTTTTTCCATCTTGAAATCGGGAATGCCGAATCGGAGCAAACCGCCGATCTGCTCATCCCTCTCAAACACGACGACGTCGTGTCCCAACCGCGCAAGTTGCTGAGCGGCCGCAAGCCCAGCAGGGCCGGAGCCAACAATCGCGACGCGAAAACCTGAACGAGACGGCGCAATCACCGGTGCAAGGGCAGCGGCTTGCGCGCCTGCGAACCCCTCGTTGGCAATCGCTCTCTCGACATCTTTGATCGTCACGGGCGACCCATCGATGTTCAAGACACACGAAGCTTCACACGGGGCGGGGCACACGCGACCGGTCACTTCGGGGAAGTTATTTGTAGAGTGCAAAACTCGAATCGCTTGCGCGAAATCGCCACGATAAACAAGGTCGTTAAAGTCGGGAATCACGTTCCCGAGCGGACACCCCTTGTGGCAGAACGGAATTCCGCAATCCATGCAGCGAGAAGCCTGAGCTCGAAGCTCATCCCGCGACGGTTCAACGACGAATTCGCGATAGTTCAGCACGCGGTCAGCCACCGGCAGCGACCGCGGCTTGTGACGCATTACCTTCAGAAATCCACGCGGATCACCCATCGCCCCTACCCCTTCACCAATTTGAGTTTGCGCGCCGTGTCCGGGGCTGCCTTGCCCGCGGCGTGACCTGCAACACTCGGCCCCTCCGCCAATGCCACGCCCGAGCCCGTCGACGCACTCGCCGCGCGCCGGCTCGCCATCAATCGACTCAACTCCGTCGGGACGACCTTTTTCATGCGCGCGCGCGAGGCATGCCAATCGGCAATCACGGCGCGCGCTTTGGCGCTCTGCGTGTACTTTACATGCTCACGAAGAAGCCCGAGCACAAGGGCTTCGTCATCGTCCGAGGCCATGGGCTCTAGCGCGATCATGGACGCGTTGCACCGCGACGCAAACAGGTCGTCGTCGTCGAGCACAAACGCGACCCCACCGCTCATTCCTGCGCCGAAGTTACGCCCCGTCGTGCCGAGCACCACCACCGTACCGCCGGTCATGTACTCGCAGCCGTGATCGCCGGTGCCTTCAACAACCGCCACAGCCCCGCTGTTGCGCACGGCAAAGCGCTCGCCCGCGCGGCCAGCAAAGAATGCTCGGCCACTCGTTGCACCATACAACACAGTATTGCCAACAATCACGTTATCGGCCGCGACGAATCCCGACGCCGGGCTTGGCCGAACGGCCACAATGGCTCCGCACAACCCTTTGCCGACGTAGTCGTTCGCGTCGCCCTCAAGCAGCAGTGTCATCCCGCGCACCGCGAACGCACCGAACGCCTGGCCCGCCGTGCCTTCCGCTTCGATGGTCACCGTGCCATCGGCCAACCCTGAAGCGCCAAAACGACTGGCTATTTCGCCTGCGAGCATTGCCCCAAACGTACGATTCGCATTCGTGATTCCGTAACGTATGCGTACGGACTCACGCCGCAACAACGCAGGCTGTGCTGCATCAATGAGAACCCGATCGGCTACATGCGATAGCCCGTGGTCTTGCTCCTGCGCGCGTCGACGCGCGGCATCTGCCGGCGGCGGCACGAGGACGCGCGAAAAGTCGAGAGTGCGCGCCTTGCGGTGAGCAACATCACCGCGCGGCGCAAGGCACTCAACGCGCCCAACCATCGCGTCGACCGTCGCAAAGCCAAGCGACGCCATGATCCCGCGCAATTCCTCGGCCACGAAAAACATAAAATTGACAACATGCTCGGGCGTGCCCGCAAACCGCTCTCGAAGCACAGGATCCTGCGTCGCGATACCCACCGGACACGTATTGAGATGGCACTTGCGCATCATCACGCAGCCACTCGCAACAAGCGGGGCCGTGGCAAATCCAAACTCCTCGGCACCGAGCAACGCTGCGACGGCGACGTCGCGCCCCGTTTTCAATTGACCGTCGACCTGCAGCGTCACGCGCGACCGCAGCGCATTGAGCATCAGCACCTGTTGGGCTTCCGCGAGCCCCAACTCCCACGGCGTACCGGCGTGCTGAATCGACGACAGGGGACTGGCGCCTGTACCGCCATCGTGACCGGCAATCAAAATGACATCGGCGTGCGCCTTCGCCACGCCCGCCGCAACCGTGCCCACACCCCGCTCGCTCACGAGCTTTACGCTGATTCGAGCTTTCGGATTTACATTCTTTAAATCAAAAATAAGCTGCGCGAGATCTTCGATCGAATAAATATCGTGGTGGGGCGGAGGTGAAATCAGTGTCACGCCCTCGGTTGAATGCCGAACGCGCGCAATGACACTGTCGACCTTGTGCCCCGGCAGCTGCCCGCCCTCGCCGGGCTTCGCTCCCTGCGCCATCTTGATTTGGATTTCATCGGCGTGAACCAAGTAGTGCGCGGTCACACCGAAGCGTCCACTCGCCACTTGCTTGATCGCCGAACGCCGGAGGTTCCCCTCGCTGTCGCGTACGTAGCGCGACTCATCCTCCCCGCCTTCGCCGGTATTGCTCTTGCCGCCAATTCGGTTCATCGCAATCGCAAGGTTTTCGTGCGCCTCTTTCGAGATGCTGCCAAAACTCATCGCGCCCGTGGCGAACCGCCGCACGATTTCTTTCGCAGGCTCGACGTCGCTCAGAGGGATCGGCGCTTGATACGACCGGAACTCCAGCAGCCCCCGCAGCGTCATCGGACGCTCGTTCTGCTCATTGATGAGCCGCGCATAATGCTCGTACGACGCTGCATCGCTAAGCCGAACGGCCTTTTGAAGCGATGCTACCGAATCCGGACTCCAAAGATGACGCTCGCCGTCAACGCGCCACGCATACACTCCTCCGGCACGAAGGTCGTCGCGCTCGGCGTTCGCATGACCTCGCGGCTCGAATGCGAGCGCGTGCCGCTCACGCGCATCATGCGCTATCTCGGATAACCCGATGCCATCAATCGCAGACGAAGTGCCGCAAAAATAGCGCTCAATGACGTCATTCGAAATGCCTACCGCCTCAAAAATCTGCGCACCGTGGTAGCTCGCCAGTGTGCTGATTCCCATTTTCGACATGACCTTGAGCAGGCCCTTTTTGAGTGCCGCGATATAATTCTTGTGGGCGCTTGCAAGCGACAATGGCTCGAAGCCGACAGCGGCAATCGAATCAAGAGCGAGATACGGATTCACCGCTCCGGCGCCAAACCCGACAAGCAGCGCGACGTCGGCGACTTCGCGCGCATCCCCCGACTCCGCCACAAGTCCAACGCGGACGCGCTTGCCCTCACGGATGAGGTGATGATGCACAGCGCTTACTGCGAGCAAACTGGGAATCGGTACCGCCGCCGCTGACGCACCTCGATCGCTCACAATAAGCAGCGAACATCCCTCATCAACCGCCGCAGAAGCTGCACTCTGCAACCTTTCAAGGGCCGACTGCAAGGCCGTCGCTGCATCGCCCGAGGCTGCGAATAAGGCCGAGAGGGTCCGCGACTTCACCGTTTGCGTCGCGTGCTTGAGCTTCCCGAGCTCCTCGTTCGTGAGGATTGGGTGAGGCAGCTCAATGAGACGGCATTGCTCCGGAGTTTCCTCAAGGAGGTTGCCTTCGCCCCCAACGCAGCTGACCAAGCTCATCACGAGTGACTCGCGAATAGGATCAATCGGCGGATTCGTAACCTGCGCGAATTGTTGTTTGAAGTACCGAAACAACGAGACAGGATTGTCGCTGAGCACTGCGAGTGGAATATCGGTGCCCATGCTTCCCACGGGCTCCTCGCCCGTTTGCACCATCGGCTCGACAATGACACGCAGGTCCTCACGCGTGTAGCCGAACACGCGCCACAGCAACGTGCGTTCCTGGGCGGTAAGTTCAGGCGCACTGACGCCAAGAGGCAATTGGCTCAGTTCAATTTTGTTTTGCGCGAGCCACACTGCATACGGTTTGGCCGTGGACACCTCGCGCTTGATCTCGTCGTCCGATACGATGCGGCGCTGCTGCAAGTCCGCAAGGAACATCTTGCCGGGAGCCAATCGCCCTTTTTCCGCAATCTGGTCCGGCGCGAATGTCAGGACACCGAACTCGCTTGACATCACGACGAGTCCACTCTTCGTCACAACGTACTTGGCCGGCCGCAGACCGTTGCGATCAAGCGTCGCGCCCACGACGTTCCCATCGGTGAATACGAGGGCTGCCGGACCATCCCACGGCTCAACGAGCGACGCGTGGTATTCGTAAAACGCGCGTTTGTGCGCGGGCATGTCCGCCTGCGTAGCCCACGCCTCGGGCACAAGCATCATCATGACGTGAGGCAGCGAACGCCCGCCAGCAACCAGGAAGTCGACAACATTGTCGAGACTCGAGGAGTCCGATCCGTCGGGCCTGATAATAGGTTTAAAGTCCGAAATGTGCTCCTGAAATACCGACGACGACAAGAGCGCTTCACGCGCGTTCATCCAATTCCGATTACCTCGCAACGTATTGATTTCACCGTTGTGAGCAATTCTCCGATACGGATGGGCGCGCTCCCACGTAGGGAATGTATTCGTGGAAAACCGGGAGTGCACAACAGCGAGTCGGCTTTCAAAATCATCAGCCTGAAGATCGACGTAAAAGTCGGCGACACGCTCCGGCAGCATGAGCCCCTTGTAAACAATCGTGCTCGACGACAAGCTGGAGACGTAAAAATCGTCACCGTACCCTCGCGCAGAACAAAGCTTGCCGGCGCGTTTGCGAATCATAAATAGCGTGCGCTCAAATGCGCTGCTGTCACACATGCGCGCGATAAAAAGCTGTTTCATCGCCGGCATCGCCGAACGCGCAAGCGGACCGATGGCCTTTCGATGGATCGGCACATCACGCCAGCCAATCACTTTTTGGTTATGATGGCGCACAACGTCCGTCAGCGCCTTCATTTGCAATTGGCACTTCCACGGGTCACGCGACAGAAAGCACTGCGCAACGCCGTAATCCCCAGCAAGAGGCAACTCTTTGGCCTGGTGAGCGAGCACGCGCTCGAAGTACCGATGAGGAATTCGGGTCATAATTCCCGCGCCGTCGCCGGTGTCGGGATCCGAGCCAGCCGCACCGCGGTGCGCGAGACGGCGAAGCATCTCAAGACCCATCTGCACCGTTTGGTGCGTCGGCCCGCGCTGCAAATCTGCAACGAAGCCGAGCCCGCACGACTCATGCTCGTACGCCGGGTCGTAGAGACCTCGCGCTTCCGGGTACTTTCCAACAGTTCGCGAGGTCGACCAGCCCATAAGCGCCAAGTTGTACCAAAGGCATCACGCGCAAGGCCACCCCTTCCGTGACTCACCGGTGAGTGACGATGAAGACGGATACGAGACTTGTCACACGCTCCGTTTGCCCTCTCGCCAATCAAGCCTGCACGGATCGGTCGCGCTGTCCTGATGCCGAACGGCAGCTCCGAGGCGTGTCGAGTTTTTTCGCGCCCTCGTGTTGTGCCGGCTCGTGACGTCTCGTGGCACGAAAAAGCCCCGTGTGATGCGTAGGCCTCGGACCGTCTCGGCGAGGGG
>Ga0164292_10003968_pt1 | contig 12070 bp, 10 predicted proteins | sample GEODES117metaG_FD_111486 | JGI IMG/M metagenome (GOLD analysis project Ga0164292, IMG submission 111486) | Eutrophic lake water microbial communities from Lake Mendota, Wisconsin, USA - GEODES117 metaG | ecosystem: Environmental > Aquatic > Freshwater > Lake | place: USA: Lake Mendota... | reverse complement strand
GTATATGCCGAAGTTCGTGGCGCTCCTGAACTATTTGTGGAAAAAGGTTTATCTCTTTCGCAGGTAATCGAAGCAACGCTTGAGGGTTATCGATTAGGTGAAGCTGACGCCAAAGCTGAAGGGCTGCAGATTCGGGTAGTTTCGCTACTTTGTGGAATGCGTCAAAATAAAAGATCTCAAGAGGTCGCTGAGTTAGTAGTCAAGTATCGTGATCAAGGCGTAGTTGGTTTTGATATTGCTGGGCCAGAAGATGGCTTTCCGCCAAGCGACCAATTAGAAACTTTTGAATACTTGCGCGGCGAAAATGCCCACTTCACAATTCATGCTGGCGAAGCTTATGGACTTCCCTCGATCTGGGAAGCAATTCAACTTTGCGGAGCTGAACGTCTAGGCCATGGCGTTCGAATTATTGATGATGTCGATTTCTCAAGTGGGCAAGCCAAGTTAGGTCGTTTAGCTTCATATGTTCGCGATCGTCGAGTTCCGCTTGAAATGTGCCCAACTTCTAATCTTCAAACTGGTGCTGCGGCATCGATTAAAGAGCACCCGATCGGAGCTTTAGCAAAGTTACGCTTTCGGGTAACTGTAAATACTGATAATCGATTGATGAGTGATACTTCAATGACTCATGAGATGAATGAGTTAGTAAACGCCTTTGACTGGAATTTCCTAGATCTACAACGCGTAACGATCAATGCCCTAAAGAGCGCATTTATCCCCTTCGAAGAGCGCTTAGCAATCATCGAAAAGGTAGTTAAACCAGCCTATTTAGCGGTTTCCGCTGAATAGCTAATTACCGATTGGATGCCAGATTGTCTTGGCTTCCATGAAAGCCAAAATTCGACCAGGTTCGGACGTTTTAGTAAAGGCAGAAATTCGCTTTAAGTTCTCTACGCCAGCTTCTTTGATTGCGCCATGTTGATCAGTTGGTAACCCCGAAATATCTAAGCCATCGATATCCATGTGCGAGGCAAACCAAGGTGTGAGTTCACTTTGTTGGCCAGAGAGAATATTTAAAACGCCATTTGGTAGATCACTAGTTGCCACAACTTCAGCAAAACTAATTGCTGAAAGTGGAGATGTGCTGGAAGCTAAGGCAACTGTAGTGTTTCCAGAAACCAAAATAGGAGCAACAGCTGCGACAAAACCAAGAAGTGGTTTATCGATTGGAGTAATTACGCCTACAACGCCAAGTGCTTCAGGAATTGTAAAGTTATAAAACGGACCAGAAACCGGATTAGTTGAACCTGCGAGAGATGGCAACTTATCGCTCCAGCCGGCATACCAAACTAATAAATCAACTGAATCGCTAACTTCTTGAAGTGATTCTTTTGCAGAAGCCCCAGTTTGTAGCGAAATTTCTTGGGCGAACTGATCGCTGCGGCCTTCGAGCATTTCGGCAATGCGATACATAATCTGACCACGGTTGTAGGCAGTAGCTTTAGCCCAACCAGGTTGGGCAGCGCGTGCTGCAACGACAGCATCACGCAAGTCTTTTCGAGAAGCTAAACAAGCATTAGCTAAGAACTCACCTTTATTGCTGGTGATCTCATAAGAGCGACCAGATTCAGTACGCGGGAAAGCGCCATTGATATAAAGCTTGTAAGTTTTCATAACTTCTAGGCGACCACTCATTTTGCAGATCCCTTCAAGTAAGCGCTAAGGCCATGGCGACCACCTTCGCGACCCCAACCAGACTCTTTGTAACCGCCAAAGGGGCTAGCTGGATCAAACTTATTAAAGGTATTCGCCCAGATCACGCCTGCGCGAAGATGTTGGCTAGCCCAGAGAATATTTGAGCCTTTCTCACTCCAGATGCCGGCGGAGAGCCCAAATGGCGTGTTATTGGCCTTTTCAATGGCTTCTGCGGGAGTGCGGAAAGTTAATACTGAAAGCACGGGGCCGAAGATTTCCTCACGGGCGATGCGGTGGGCTTGAGTAACACCAGTAAATATTGTTGGTGCAAACCAGAAACCTTTATCAGGCAGTGTGCAATTAGGGCTCCAACGCCCTGCACCTTCGGCGTCACCGGCAGCTGTCAGTTCCTGAATTTTTGCTAATTGTTCGCCAGAGTTAATGGCACCTAGATCAGTATTTTTATCGAGCGGGTCGCCAACACGTATTTTCTCCATGCGACGCTTTAGCTTTTCAAGAACTTCATCGGCGATACTCTCTTGCAGAATCAGACGAGAACCGGCGCAGCAAACATGGCCTTGGTTAAAGAAGATGCCATTAACAATTCCTTCAACGGTCTCATCAATAGCAGCATCGCCAAAAACAATATTGGCACCTTTGCCGCCGAGTTCGAGAGTTAAGGATTTATTTGTTGGCGCTACTGCGCGTGCAATTAACTTGCCAACTTCGGTTGAACCCGTAAATGCAATCTTGTCGATGCCCGGATGGCTAGTAATTGCCGAGCCTGTGCTGCCATCGCCGGTAACAATGTTTACAACACCATCAGGTAGCCCAGCTTGCTGGCAAACTTGGGCGAATAACAATGCGGTTAATGAAGTTGTCTCGGCTGGTTTTAGAACTACCGTGTTACCAGTTGCCAGAGCTGGCGCAACTTTCCAGGCCAACATAAGTAGCGGGAAGTTCCAGGGAATAATCTGCCCAACTACGCCATGTGGGGTAGTAGTGGTATCAACACCTGCATATTCAAGTTTGTCTGCCCAACCTGCGTGGTAGAAGAAATGCGCGGCAGATAACGGAACATCAACATCTCGAGATTCGCGAATTGGCTTGCCGTTATCAAGCGTTTCAAGGACGGCAAATTCGCGCGCACGTTCTTGCATAATGCGAGCAATGCGGAATAAGTATTTGCCCCGCTCGCGGCCAGATAACTTAGACCAGCTCTTATCGAAGGCGTTGCGGGCTGCTTTCACGGCAGCATCGACATCGGCAGCCGTGCCCAGTGCGATACGACTCAAGACCTCCTCAGTTGCTGGGTTGATGGAGTTGAAATGTGATGATCCGTTGATCCACTTGCCATTAATGAAATGCCCATATTCGGGATCGATTTTTACTACCGAACGTGATTCGGGAGCTGCTGCGTATTCGAAGTTCATTTGATTAGCCTCGTTAGTCGATCGTTACGTAGTTAGGGCTAGCGTAATAGCCATCGGACATTTTCATGCGTTGCATAAGCAGATCATTTAGCAAGGCGCTGGCACCAATGCGAAATAGTGAAGGATTGAGCCAATCTGGCCCGGCTGTTTCATTTACCAGGACTAGTTGCTTGATGGCATCTTTTGTTGTGCGAATTCCGCCCGCTGGTTTTACGCCAATGCGCACTTTAGTTAGATCATAAAAGTCACGAACTGCTTCGAGCATTACTAGCACGACCGGGGCAGTTGCAGCGGGTGCAACCTTGCCAGTTGAAGTCTTAACAAAATCGGCACCAGCCAGCATGGCCAAGTAAGAAGCTTTACGAACATTATCTAAAGTGACTAACTCGCCCGTTTCCAGAATTACTTTTAGGTGCGCGCGATCACCACAGACTTCACGGATTGTCACGATCTCTTCAAAAACTTCAATCAAACGTCCACTTAAGAAAGCACCACGATCAATTACCATATCAATTTCAGCAGCTCCAGCAACGATGGCATCTTCGGTATCTTGTAACTTAACTGCCATAGATGCGCGTCCTGATGGAAATGCGGTTGAAACCGCAGCTACCGGAAGTTCATGTGCGCCAATTGAATCTAAATGTTGTCGAGCGATTCCAACCATGTCGTTGTAAACACAGACCGCGCCAACATGAGGAACTGAAGAATCAGTTGGGTCGGGCCGAAAAGCTTTAGAACAAAGCGCTTGCACTTTGCCTGGAGTATCGGCGCCTTCGAGAGTTGTTAAATCAACCATTGAGATCGCCGTATCAATTGCCCAGGCTTTGCTCGTGGTTTTGATACTGCGAGTTGCCAACATAGCGGCGCGGGCTTCAGCGCCCACTTGGTCAACACCAGGAAGTTGTTTTAAATAGTTGCGAAGCGAAGAATCACTGCCATCGACGAGGCCATAGAAGCTCATAGGACCCGCCTTTCAGCGCTAATTAAGTGAGAGTAAAGCCAGCAAAGGTGATCTTAGTTCATCGAGGACAATTTGGGCACTCGTCGAATCTGGGGCTATTACTTCGACGTAGCACTTCATTTTTGCCTCGGTGCCGCTTGGGCGAATAATTATCCGAATTCCACCAGCTAGCCAAATTCGCAGTCCATCAGTTGGCGGTAAATCTCTATTTGGTTTTTCTAAATCATCAATGCTTTCAACTAACCGGCCGGCAATTACTTGTGGTGGATTAGCCCGCAGGCCGCTCATTAACTTAGTCACATCACTTAGTTGATTGACCCGAATTGAGATTTGTTCAGTTCCATGAAAACCATGGCGAGCCCAGACTTCATTAAGCAAATCAAGAATTGTTTTATCTTGACGCTTTAAATCTACGGCAATCTGAGCCAACATTAGGGCCGCAGATAAGCCGTCTTTATCGTTTACGGTTTGGGCATCTACGCAGTAACCAAGTGCCTCTTCGTAGCCAAAAGTTAAGTTTGGAATCTTCGCTAAATACTTAAATCCAGTTAACGTTTCAGAGAAATCTAAGTTGTAATGCTTGGCAATCTTACTCAAAACAGATGATGACACAATTGAGTTTGCCAATATTCCAGCTTTGGTATTGCGGGCAATTGACTCACCTAGAACCACACCGAGTTCATCACCGCGCAACATGCGCCAGCCAGTTTTCGGATCCTTTATGGCGGCAGCACAGCGATCAGCATCAGGATCATTTGCAATTACTAAATCAGCATCAAATGCTTTAGCAGTTTCCAGAGCTAGATCAATGGCACCTGGTTCCTCGGGATTAGGAAATGCCACAGTTGGAAAGTTTGGGTCTGGCTCAGCTTGGGCATCAACCAAAATCAAAGAGGCAAAACCGGCCTTATGAAAGACGCGTTGTAGTGTTTTGGTACCCACACCATGCATGGCGGTATAAACAATTTTTAGATCAGTCGGTCTTGGACCTAGGAGCGCGGTACGAGATGTGTACTTATGAACAATCTCTTCACTTAATACTTCCCAGTTGGATCCGCGTGGTTGGGATTTCAGCGAAGTGATTGAATCGATCTGATTTGAAATTGATTTGTCGGTTGGCGTAATAATCTGGCTACCGCGATATTCAATGCCATCGACTGTGCCACCTAAGTAGACCTTGTAACCGTTATCTTGGGGCGGGTTATGGCTAGCAGTGACCATAACGCCAACATCTACGCCTAATTCATTAACTGCAAAAGCTAAAACAGGCGTTGGCAGCGGGCGAGGCAGAACATAAACCTGCATTCCAGCACCACTAAAGATCTCGGCACTAGTTTGGGTGAAATCCTCAGAACCATGGCGCGCATCGCGACCAATTACTACGCTCTTTAAACCGCGTTCTTTCATATAAGCAACCAGACCAGCGGCAGTACGACCAACTACCGCATTGTTCATACAAGAAGGTCCGGGGCCAATTGGGCCACGTAATCCAGCAGTTCCGAATTGTAAAAAGCCACTGAAGTATTTACGAAGTTCTACTTCGTTTTCAGCATCTAGCAAGGATTGTAATTGCGCTGCAGTTTTAGGATCTGGATCATCAGCAATCCAGGCTGAAACTTCAGCAGCTAATTTTTGATCCATGTGCCTAGATTAAATTAACTTTGGGATTACGTTTTTTAGCAACTTGCCCATGCGATCTGCTGCTGCTTTGCCGGCGGCAATTACTTCCTCATGGTTTAACTTCTCACCAGTTACACCTGCGGCTGCGTTAGTAACCAAGGAAATGCCGAGCACTTCAGCCCCCAGAGCATGAGCGGCAATAGCCTCAGGCACAGTAGACATGCCAACTAAGTCCGCACCCATTCCGCGCATCATCAAAATCTCAGCTGGAGTTTCATAAGTTGGACCACGCCAGTGTACGTAAACACCTTCAGCCAAAGAGCCATCTTCACTCTTAACAATGGCACGAATTCGCTTGCTATAAAGATCTGTTAAATCTACAAAGTTGGCACCTTCAAGTGGTGAAGCCGCAGTTAGCGAAATGTGGTCGCGAATCAAAACTGGTTGACCTACTTTGTAGTTGGTATTGATACCACCGCAAGCATTTGTTAGAACCACAACTTTGCAGCCGGCTTTAACTGCAGTGCGAACGCCATGAACAACTGGTTCCATTCCTTTACCTTCGTAAAGGTGAGTGCGGCCAAGAAAAACTAGAACTCGAACTGTTTTTCCGTTTTCGGTAATTTCATATGAACGAACTTTTCCGGAATGACCTTCAACTGCAGGTGGTAAGAATCCTGGAAGTTCATGCGCATCACATTCAAACTTAGGGGTTCCGAGAGCATCAGTTGCGCTTACCCAACCTGAACCCATTACTAAAGCGACATCGTGGGCGGGAACACCTGACCGTTTTGCGATTTCAGCAGCGGCAGATTCAGCGTTAACTAGTGGTTGGCTCATGCCTCAATAATGTCACAGAGCACGGTGCCACTAGTAACGCTCTCGCCAATTACCGCAGTTAAATTAGCGATCACACCAGAGCGGTGAGCCATTAACGGCTGCTCCATCTTCATGGCCTCAAGAACTATCACTAGATCACCTTGTTCAACGATTTGACCTTGGGCTACCGCAACTTTTACGACGGTGCCCTGCATCGGACTAGTCAAACCTACGCCACCAGATCCGCCAGCTAGCGCATCCTTGGCGCGATGACGCTTAACTACAGGTTCTGGCGCATGGACCAAAATCTCAAAGCGCTTGCCATTAATTTCTGCAACTAAATGATCAGCAGCAGCTTTGGTTTGCGCTTCCAGTGGCAGTATCTTAAATTCTGGAATTTCGTTCTTAAATTCTTTCTCGATATAGCTGGTGTAGATCTTAAATTCATCAGTGAAAGCGGGATCTTGCAAAATCGCTTGGTGGAATGGAAGCGCGGTTGCCATTCCTTCAATCGTGAATTCGGCAATTGCGCGACGAGCTCTGGTTATTGCTTGTTCGCGGGTAGCGCCTGTGACAATTAATTTAGCTAGCAATGAATCAAAGTTTCCAGTGATGGCATCGCCAGTTCGAAAACCAGTGTCAACTCGTACTCCCGGGCCAGTCGGTAATGACATCTTGGTGATTCGACCAGGAGCAGGTAAGAAAGAACGACCAGGATCTTCGCCATTAATTCGAAACTCAATCGAATGACCACGAATCACTGGATCGCTGTATCCAAGTTCTTCGCCCATGGCGATGCGGAATTGCTCGCGAACTAAATCAATTCCAGTTACCTCTTCGCTAACCGGATGCTCTACTTGTAAGCGGGTATTTACTTCTAGGAACGAAATGGTGCCATCGACTCCAATTAAGAATTCGCAGGTTCCGGCGCCAACATAACCAGCTTCTTTCATAATGGCTTTTGATGCCCGGTAGAGCTCTTCATTTTGCGCATCGGTTAAGAATGGGGCAGGAGCTTCTTCAACTAATTTCTGATGGCGACGCTGTAGCGAACAATCTCGAGTGCTAATTACTGCTGCATTACCGAATTTATCTACTAATACTTGGGTCTCAACGTGACGCGGCTTATCTAAATAACGCTCGACAAAGCATTCGCCACGGCCAAAGCCAGTAATGGCTTCACGTACTGCGGACGCAAAAGCTTCCGGAATTTCCGCCATTGTGAACGCAATCTTTAAGCCACGTCCACCACCACCATGTGCAGCCTTGATTGCAACTGGCAGACCATGTTCTTTTGCAAAAGTGATAATTTCATCGTGACTATCAACTGGGTCAGCAGTTCCGGCGACAAGTGGTGCGCCAGCTTTGGCGGCAATCTTACGAGCTGAAACTTTATCTCCCAGGGCTTTAATTGCTGCTGGCGGGGGGCCGATCCAAATCAAGCCAGCATCTATTACGGCTTGCGCAAAGTCAGCATTCTCGGAGAGAAAACCATAACCAGGGTGAACTGCATCAGCGCCAGATTGTTTAGCAATCGCAATCAACTTTGTAATATTCAAATAGGTTTGAGCCGCTGTTGTACCAGTTAGCGAATACGCCGAATCTGCCATTTGCGCGTGCATCGAATCACGATCAGTTTCAGAGTAGACCGCAACACTCTCGATACCATGGTCGGCGCACGCACGAATTATTCGAACTGCAATTTCACCACGATTAGCAATCAGGACACGTTTCATCCGAGCTCCTTAACTTGCGGCCAGGTGTATCCAAGCTCAGACATCGCGGCACGCAGGAAGGGCATTGAGATACCAACTACGTTTGTGTAATCGCCCTCGATGCTCGGAATAAATGGTGAACTGTAGCCATCGAGAGTAAACCCACCAGCAACATGTAATGGTTCGCCAGTTGATACGTAATCTGCGATCTCTAAATCGCTCATATCTGAAAAAGTTACTTTGGTAGTCACGCGATCTGAAATTTCGCGATCTCTACTGGTATCAATGATGCAGTGCCCGGTGTGAAGTAAGCCGGAATTACCACGCACCCGACTTGCTCGTTCGGTCGCTACTTCTGGGGTACCTGGTTTTCCGAGCGAAACCCCATCGAATTCAAAAGTAGAGTCACAAGCAATAATTACAGCGTCGCCTAAAATTTGTTCGCGAACCGTATGTGCTTTAGTAATTGCCAGCGCTATTACCATATCGGCAGGTGACATTGCATTGAAAAAATCGGTTTCTTCATCAACATGACTAACGATTATCTCTGGCTTCAAACCAGCTGACTCGAGTAATCGTCTGCGTGAAGTAGATGCTGAAGCTAAAATCAATCGAGTCATCTTAGAAATTACGCCCTGAACCGAACTTGATTTGTTGCGGTAGCTGAGTTCGCATCAAAGGCATTGCCCAGACACTTCGTTTAACAGTCGGTTTGAGTTCTTCGCGTTTGTGATTTGCCAATGCCAGCTCGATCGCGGCTAGTTCATCTGCAGATGGGTTGCCTGCGGTAACACTGAATTTTGGTTTTGATGGAGTCATTAGAGTGGAATGTTTCCGTGCTTGCGAGGCGGCAGTGCATCGCGCTTGGTTTTTAGCGATCTAAATGCCTTGGTAATGTACTCACGAGTTTGGTTTGGTTCGATAACCGCATCAACATATCCACGTTCGGCTGCCAAATAAGGATTAGCTAAGGTTTCGTTGTACTCAGTAATTAACTCAGCGCGTTTGCTCTCGGGATCGGCAGCGCTCTTGAGCTCGTTTCGGTAGAGAATATTTACGGCACCTTGAGCGCCCATAACCGCAATTTCCGCACTTGGCCAAGCTAAGTTGATATCAGCACCAATATATTTCGAGCCCATCACAATGAAAGCGCCACCATAAGCTTTGCGCGTAATTAAAGTTACTAACGGAACTGATGCTTCAGCATAGGCGTAAAGCAATTTAGCGCCGCGGCGGAGGATTCCATCCCACTCTTGTTCGGTTCCGGGCAAGAATCCAGGCACATCAACTAAAGTTAAAACTGGAATATTAAAGGCATCACAGAAACGTAAGAATCGCGCTGCTTTTTCACTGGAATTAATATCTAGAGTGCCAGCTAAATGCTGTGGTTGGTTAGCAATTATGCCGACTGACTCACCTTCAATACGACCAAAACCAACCACAATGTTGGGCGCATAGAGAGAATGAACTTCTAAAAATTCGCTTTCATCAAGTAGCGCTTGAATCAATACCTTCATGTCGTAAGGCTGATTTGGGCTATCCGGGATTAAAGTATCGAGTGCGTTATCAGTGAGCTTCTTCGCTAAACTCTCAGTTGCTGGCAAGTGAGGAGCGCCATCCATATTGTTACTTGGTAAATAGGAAAGAAGTGCTTTAACATAATCGATCGCGTCATCTTCGTTCTGGGCTAAGTAATGTGAATTACCAGTCTTGGTATTGTGTGTATGAGCTCCACCAAGCTCTTCCATTCCAACTTCTTCACCAGTTACCGTTTTAATTACGTCTGGACCAGTAATAAACATATGTGAGGTTTCATTGACCATCACGGTGAAATCTGTCAGGGCTGGTGAATAAGCTGCTCCACCTGCACATGGGCCAAGAATTAAGGAAATTTGTGGGATTACACCAGATGAACGAGTATTTAACCTAAAGATGCGGCCGTAACCACTTAACGCAGAGACACCTTCTTGAATGCGAGCACCACCAGAATCACTAATTCCAATTATTGGCATACCATTTTTGAGGGCGTATTCCATGATCTTTACAATTTTCTCGGCCATAACTTCGCCGAGACTGCCACCCATTACTGTGAAATCTTGCGAGAAGAGCGCAATGTTGCGACCATCAATTGTGGCAATTCCAATAATTACACCGTCTCCGTAGGGACGATTCTTCTCCATGCCAAAATTAACGGAACGATGTCGCGCAAATTCATCAAACTCAATAAAAGAGCCAGCATCTACTAGTTTTACAACGCGTTCTCGCGCAGTCATCTTTCCTTTGGCATGTTGCTTATCTATCGCACTTTCAGAACCAGCATGGACTGCTTCATTTAGACGATTGCGAAGATCTTCAATTTTTCCGGCTGTAGTATGCAGATCTGGCTTCATGCCCCTACGGTACTAGTTTTGGAGGTGGAAATGGTTCGAGAAGCGCTAAATGAGAGTGCGATGAACACAACATTGTTCGGCAGTTACTGGCGGGTAAGTGTTTTTCAATCTCTTGCATCCACTCAATCCGAACTAATCGGAAAAGAAAATCTGCAACATGGCGATGTCTTCGTAACGGAATTTCAAAGCGCTGGCAGAGGCAGATTAGATCGAACTTTTGAGGCAACAGAATCAAGTGCACTACTTTTTTCACTCTACCTAGAACCAAAGCCAGATAAATTGGAGTGGAGTGCAATTCCATTATTGACCGGGTTGAGTTTAGTCAATGCGCTAAAAAGTTTGGATGGAAAAGTGGCGACTAGTTTAAAGTGGCCTAATGATTTACTCATCGGAGATAAGAAAGTTGCGGGAATTTTGGTAGAGGCTAGAGATAGCGGAGTTGTAGTAGGGATTGGCCTTAATGTAGAAATGAATGAATCTGAGTTACCTGTGCCAGCAGCAACATCATTAGCGAAAGAAAATTTTGCCGAACTAAATCGCAACGTAATTTTGCCCGAGATTTTAAAGAACTTCGCACTAACCATAGAGCTATGGGAGAGTGGCTCTAGTATTGCGATGGAGCAATACCGCCAAGTTAGTTCTACTCTGGGCAAAGAGGTTGAAGTTCACTTGCCTTCGGGTGAAATACTCAATTCGCGTGCGATGGGAATCAACGAGAGGGGTGAACTGCAGTTGGCCAGTGGCGCTCGAGTTAACGTCGGCGATGTGATTCACCTACGATAGGCAAGTGAAATCGCCCTTTCCTCGTATCGGCATCATCGGTGCCGGCCAACTTGGCCGAATGAGTGCCGCGCCTGCAGCAGCGCTTGGCGTAGATCTAGTTTTACTTGCACAATCTGCAACTGACTCTGGAGCGCAAGTTGCTGCATTTGAAGTTGGCGATTACCGCGATCTAGTTCAGGTTCGTGAATTTGCCAAAAAATGTGACTTACTTACTTTCGAGCATGAACTCATTCCAATCTCGGTCATTAAAGCCCTTGAAAGCGAAGGTGTTAGGTTCTATCCAACTTCAGAAAGCTTTATTTATTCCCAAGATAAAGTAGCGATGCGCGAGAAGTTAGCAAATCATCTAGCCCCTAAATGGCAAGTTGTTACCAAAGCAGATCAAGTTATGGAATATCCAGTCATCGCTAAGTCAATCTCTGGTGGTTATGATGGCCGTGGCGTCTGGAAAGTTAATTCTGAAAGCGAACTTGCTGCGATCTTGTTAGAGAATCCCAAGTTACTGGTCGAAGAATTAATTGATTTTGATTTTGAAATTTCTGTGATGGTGGCGCGCTCACCACATGGACAAGCGGCAACATGGGCACCAACTCAAACAGTGCAAAGTGATGGCATCTGCACCATGACGATTGCGCCAGCACCTGATTTATCTGAGGCACTTGGCCAGCAAGCGCAACAAACGGCGCTAAGTATCGCGGCCGAAATAAAATTAGT
>Ga0164292_10003964_pt1 | contig 12073 bp, 12 predicted proteins | sample GEODES117metaG_FD_111486 | JGI IMG/M metagenome (GOLD analysis project Ga0164292, IMG submission 111486) | Eutrophic lake water microbial communities from Lake Mendota, Wisconsin, USA - GEODES117 metaG | ecosystem: Environmental > Aquatic > Freshwater > Lake | place: USA: Lake Mendota... | reverse complement strand
GCTCACCGCAGGAGAGTACATCGGTCACCACCTGACCCACTTGCAAAGCAAGCCCATGGGTGGCGTGATTGATTTCTCGGTCGTGAACATTGATTCGATTTTCTGGTCTGTGTTGTTGGGCGCCGTCGGCAGTTTTTTCCTGTGGCGTGCTGCCCGTGCAGCCACTTCTGGCGTCCCCGGCCGTTTCCAAGCCGCGGTTGAAATCCTGTTTGAAATGGTCGATACCCAGGCTCGCGGCATTGTGCACAACGCTGAAAGCCGCAAGCTGGTGTCCCCCTTGGCGCTCACTGTGTTTGTTTGGGTTTTCCTGCTCAACAGCATGGACTTTTTGCCGGTCGATTTGTTCCACCAAATTTTTGCTTGGACGGGCTTGAGCGACAGCATCCACTATTTTCGTGTGGTGCCCACCGCCGATTTGTCCACCACCTTGGGTTTGTCTTGCTCGGTGCTGCTGATTTGTTTGTTTTACAACGTCAAAATCAAAGGCTTGGGCGGTTGGTTCCACGAGCTCACCACAGCCCCTTTTGGCGCCCACCCCATCCTGTGGCCCATCAATTTTGGTTTCCAAATGATTGAATTTGTCGCCAAAACCGTGTCCCACGGCATGCGACTGTTTGGCAATATGTATGCTGGCGAACTCATCTTCATGCTGATCGCATTGATGGGTGGCGCAGCGGCCATGAGTTTGACGGGCATTCTTTTGCCCATTGGCCACATCATTGCCGGCTCCATCTGGGCCATCTTCCACATTTTGATCGTCGCGTTGCAAGCCTTTATTTTCATGATGTTGACCTTGGTCTACATCGGGCAAGCACACGATGCGCATTGATTTCTCGTTTTTTTCAACCTTCCATCATCTTGCTTAGGAGCTTCTCATGGAACACGTACTTGGTTTAGTCGCACTCGCCTCAGGTCTGATCATTGGCTTGGGCGCCATCGGTGCTTGTATTGGCATTGGCATCATGGGTAGCAAATACCTTGAAGCTGCTGCTCGTCAGCCCGAATTGATGAACGAATTGCAAACCAAAATGTTTTTGCTGGCAGGTTTGATTGACGCGGCTTTCTTGATTGGCGTTGGTATCGCCATGATGTTTGCCTTCGCCAATCCCTTCGTCTTGAAGTAATTCTTGCCACAACCCTTAGAGAGGTGTTGACGTGAGTATCAACGCAACCCTGTTCGTTCAAGCCATTGTTTTTGCCATTTTGGTGTGGTTCACGATGAAATTCGTGTGGCCGCCTATCGCAACCGCTTTGGATGAACGCGCCGAAAAAATTGCCCATGGCTTGAAAGCCGCTGAGCACGCCCAAATCGAACTGACCAACGCACACAAGCATGTTGAAGTCGAGTTGGCGAAAAACCGCAATGATGCAGCAGCCCGCATCGCGGACGCTGAGCACAGGGCGGCCATCATCATCGAAGAGGCCAAGCACAAAGCGACGGAAGAGGCGAACAAAATCATCGCTGCCGCTCACCTTGAATCCGAGCAAGCCTTGCTCAAGGCCAAGGAAGGGCTGCGTGACCACGTGGCGGTGTTGGCCATCAAAGGGGCCGAACAAATTCTGCGCAAAGAAGTCAATGCCAGTGTGCATGCCGATTTGTTGGGCAGATTGAAGTCGGAACTTTGAGGAGGCAACATGGCTGAACTCGCTACCATTGCCCGCCCTTACGCTGAAGCTTTGTTTCAGGTGGTCAAGGCCGATGCTGCCAAAGCGGCAGAGTGGCTGGATGGTTTGGCTGTGGTTGCTGCAGACCCTGGTTTGCTGCAATACGCCCATGACCCCAAAGTCACCCATGCCCAAGTACTGGATTTGATTGCCCAAGTTGGCCCCAAATCTTTGCCAGCAGCCGCGGTGAACCTTCTCGCCATCTTGGTTGACAACGGACGCTTGGCGGTCTTGCCTGAAATTGCCCGTCACTTTCATGTGTTGGTGGACGCTTTGACAGGCGTGCGCCAAGCGGTGGTGCACAGTGCATTTCCCATCGAGGGCGCTGCCCTTGACGATTTGACCAAAGTGATTGAAAAACGCTTTGGCAGCAAACTCACTGTGCAAGTGGCTCTTGAGCCCGAGCTCATTGGGGGCGTACGTGTGGTGGTCGGCGACGAGGTGCTCGATACCTCCGTCAAAGCCCGTTTGGAACAAATGAAAGTCGCGCTGACAGCCTGAGCAATCCCGCTCATGCACGTTGGCCTCACATAGGAAGAAGGAAAGAGTCATGCAACTCAATCCCGCAGAAATTTCTCAACTCATTCAAACCCGTATCGAGGGTTCAAGCGGCAACACGAATGTGCGCAACCAAGGCACCGTGATTTCTGTCACTGATGGTATTTGCCGCATCCATGGCTTGTCCGATGTGATGCAAGGCGAGATGCTTGAGTTCCCCAACAACACCTTCGGCCTGGCGCTGAACCTCGAGCGCGACTCTGTCGGCGCGGTGATTTTGGGTGAGTACGAGCACATTTCTGAAGGCGACACGGTCAAATGCACCGGCCGTATTTTGGAAGTGCCTGTTGGCCCTGAATTGATTGGCCGCGTGGTCAACGCTTTGGGTCATCCCATCGACGGCAAAGGCCCGATCAACGCCAAAATGACCGACGTGATTGAAAAAGTTGCGCCTGGTGTGATTGCCCGCCAATCTGTGGACCAGCCTATGCAAACAGGCTTGAAGTCGATCGACTCCATGGTGCCAGTGGGCCGTGGTCAGCGCGAATTGATCATTGGTGATCGTCAGACCGGAAAAACCGCTGTCGCGATTGACGCCATCATCAATCAAAAAGGTCAACACATGACCTGTATTTATGTGGCCATTGGTCAAAAGGCCTCTTCTATCAAAAACGTGGTGCGTTCTTTGGAAAAAGCGGGCGCCATGGACTACACCATCGTGGTGGCTGCCTCGGCCTCTGAATCAGCCGCCATGCAATACGTGTCGGCCTACTCCGGCTGCACCATGGGCGAGTACTTTCGCGACCGCGGTCAAGACGCATTGATTGTTTATGACGATTTGTCCAAGCAAGCGGTGGCTTACCGCCAAGTGTCTTTGTTGTTGCGCCGTCCCCCAGGCCGCGAAGCCTACCCCGGCGACGTGTTTTATTTGCACAGCCGTTTGCTCGAGCGTGCAGCCCGCGTGAATGCCGACTATGTTGAAGCTTTCACCAAAGGGGAAGTCAAAGGCAAAACCGGCTCGCTCACAGCGCTGCCCATCATTGAAACCCAGGCGGGTGACGTGTCGGCCTTCGTGCCCACCAACGTGATCTCCATCACCGACGGTCAAATCTTCTTGGAAACCTCGTTGTTCAATGCAGGTGTCCGGCCTGCCATCAATGCTGGTATTTCAGTCTCACGTGTTGGTGGTGCGGCACAAACCAAGCTGGTGAAGAGCCTGTCAGGTGGTATTCGCACCGACTTGGCCCAATACCGCGAATTGGCCGCGTTTGCGCAGTTCGCATCCGACTTGGATGAGGCCACCCGCAAGCAGCTGGATCGTGGCGCTCGCGTGACTGAATTGTTGAAGCAGCCCCAGTACAGCCCGCTGCCCATCAGCTTGATGGCCGCTACTTTGTATGCCGCCAATAAAGGCTTCTTGGATGACATCGAAGTCAACCAAGTGCTGCATTTTGAAGCTGGCTTGCACCATCATTTGAAAGACAAGTGCGCAGCCTTGTTGGCCAAAATGGAAAAAGACAAAGCCATGGACAAAGAAGCTGAAGCTGATTTGGTGAAGGCCATTGAAGCTTTCAAAAAGTCCTTTGTTTAAACGCCATCAAGCAGCAAGGAGCACTTCATGGCAGTAGGCAAGGAAATACGCGGCAAGATCAAATCGGTGGAAAACACCAAGAAGATCACCAAGGCCATGGAAATGGTGGCGGCGTCCAAAATGCGCAAGGCGCAAGAACGCATGCGTGCGGCCCGTCCTTACAGCGAAAAGGTGCGCAACATCGCCAGCCATTTAGGGCAAGCCAACCCCGAGTATGTTCATCCGTTCATGAAAATCCACGATGCCAAAGCCACGGGCTACATCGTGGTGACCACCGACAAAGGATTGTGCGGTGGCATGAACACCAATATTTTGCGCGCCCTGACCCATCGTTTCAAAGACCTCCAATCCACGGGCGCCACCCCTCAAACAGTGGCCATCGGCAACAAAGGCTTGGGCTTTTTAAACCGTGTGGGCGCACCTGTGTTGGCGCAAGTCACCCAATTAGGTGACAAGCCGCATCTGGAAAAACTCATCGGCGCCGTCAAGGTCATGATGGATGCTTACACGGAAGGCAAACTTGATGCGGTGTACCTGTGCTACACCAAATTCATCAACACCATGAAACAAGAACCGGTCATCGAGCAATTGCTGCCCTTGTCGGATCACAAGATGCAAGCCGAGACACGGGCTGCAGGCAGCTATGCATGGGACTACTTGTACGAACCCGATGCGCCCACGGTGATTGACGATTTGCTCGAGTTGTACATCGAGTCCTTGGTCTATCAAGCTGTGGCTGAAAACATGGCCTCTGAACAATCTGCACGGATGGTAGCCATGAAGGCGGCCACCGACAACGCAGGCAATGTCATTGGCGAACTCAAACTCATTTACAACAAAACCCGTCAAGCAGCGATCACGAAGGAATTGTCCGAAATCGTGGCCGGTGCAGCGGCGGTGTAACCCTATTTATTTTTGGAGCAAATCAACATGGCTCAGGCAATGACCAACGCAGGTATTCAAGGAAAAATCGTCCAATGTATTGGCGCCGTGGTGGACGTGGAGTTTCCTCGCGATCACATGCCCCGCATCTATGACGCGCTCAAACTCGAAGGTTCAGCTTTGACCTTGGAAGTGCAACAGCAATTGGGTGACGGTATCGTGCGTACCATTGCTTTGGGCACCTCTGACGGATTGCGCCGCGGCTTGATGGTCACCAACACTGGTGCGGCCATCACCGTGCCGGTGGGTAAAGCCACGCTGGGCCGCATCATGGACGTGTTGGGTTCACCCATCGACGAACGTGGTCCCGTTGACCAAACCCAAACCGCTTCGATCCACCGCAAAGCGCCGGCTTACGACGAACTCAGCCCTTCACAAGAACTGCTGGAAACCGGCATCAAGGTGATTGACTTGGTTTGTCCCTTCGCCAAGGGCGGCAAGGTCGGTTTGTTCGGTGGCGCGGGTGTGGGCAAAACCGTGAACATGATGGAACTGATCAACAACATCGCCAAAGCGCACAGCGGCTTGTCCGTGTTCGCTGGTGTGGGTGAACGTACCCGTGAAGGCAATGACTTCTATCACGAGATGGCCGACTCTGGCGTTGTGAACTTGGAAAACTTGGAAGAATCCAAAGTGGCCATGGTTTACGGTCAGATGAACGAGCCGCCCGGCAACCGTTTGCGCGTGGCCTTGACTGGCTTGACCATCGCCGAATCCTTCCGTGACGAAGGCAAAGACGTGCTGTTCTTCGTGGACAACATCTACCGTTACACCTTGGCTGGTACCGAAGTGTCCGCGCTGTTGGGTCGCATGCCTTCTGCTGTGGGCTACCAACCAACCCTTGCCGAAGAAATGGGTCGTTTGCAAGAACGTATCACTTCGACCAAAGTTGGTTCGATCACATCGATTCAGGCCGTGTACGTGCCCGCCGATGACTTGACCGATCCGTCGCCCGCCACCACCTTCGCCCACTTGGACTCCACCGTGGTGTTGTCTCGCGACATTGCTTCTCTGGGTATCTATCCTGCGGTGGACCCTTTGGATTCGACCAGTCGACAGCTTGATCCCTTGGTGGTTGGCACCGACCACTATGAAACCGCTCGTGCGGTTCAAGGAACCTTGCAGCGCTACAAAGAACTGCGAGACATCATTGCCATTTTGGGCATGGACGAATTGGCCCCAGAAGACAAGTTGGCCGTGGCCCGCGCTCGCAAAATCCAGCGTTTCCTGAGCCAACCTTTCCACGTTGCAGAGGTGTTCACCGGTTCACCCGGTAAATACGTGACCTTGTCTGAAACCATCCGTGGCTTCAAGATGATTGTGGCTGGCGAATGCGATCACATGCCAGAACAAGCGTTCTACATGGTGGGCACCATCGACGAGGCCATTGAAAAAGCCAAGAAAATTTGATGCAGGTTGGCAGCAAACGCACCTGACAAGGAAACCTCATGAAAACCATGCAAGTTGATGTGGTCAGTGCCGAAGAACTGATTTACTCGGGCGAGGCCACTTTCGTGGCATTGCCAGGTGAAGTTGGTGAACTTGGTATTTATCCCCGCCACACACCGCTGATCTCGCGCATCAAAGCCGGTTCGGTGCGCATCCAAAAACCCGACGGTGAAGAAGAGTTTGTGTTTGTCGCTGGCGGTATTTTGGAAATCCAGCCCAATGGTGTAACGGTCTTGTCTGACACCGCAGTGCGCGGTGCCGACTTGGACGAAGAGCGTGCCAATGCTGCCAAAAAGGCGGCGGAAGAACACATCAAAAATGCCAAATCCGATGTGGACTTGGCAGCAGCTCAGGCGGAGCTGTACGTGTTTGCTGCGCAATTGGCCGCATTGCGCAAATACCGTAGTAAAAAATAATTGCCCAAGGCCAAGCTTCAAGCAGCCACCATCGGCGGCACGGCCGATGAAATTGAAGCGGCCTTTTATGAAGCCTTGCGCACCGGCGATATCACTCGCCTGATGGCCTGTTGGGCTGACGAAGACGACATTGTTTGCGTGCATCCCGGCGGCCCTCGTTTGTTGGGTTCTGAAAGCATTCGCAATTCTTTTGACACCATGTTTGCCAACGGGGTCATCAACGCTCACCCGGAACATGTGCGCAAAGTGGAATCCATCACCAGTGCCATGCACAACCTGGTGGAGCGCATTGAACTGCACACCCCCGAAGGCGATGCTGTGGCCTATGTGGTTGCCACCAATATTTACATGAGGACCCCGCAAGGTTGGCGCATGGTGGCGCACCACGCCAGCCCGGGCACGCAGCAAGAAATGCTGGCGCACATTGAATCGTTGCCTTCAGTTTTGCACTAAAACATGGACGACTTGGTCCATCAAGCGATGCGCAAATGGCCGAAAGTCCCAGCTTGCTTCGGCTGGTTGGGATTAGACGACCGAGGCGACTGGTACATGCGCGACGACGCAGTGCAAGCGCTGGGACCTTTCCCCCAAGCCAAAGGCAGCAAACTGGTGCACACCAAGCTGATTGAATTCATCCAGCGCAACTACACGCATGACGAGCACGGTGCTTGGTTTTTCCAAAACGGCCCCCAGCGTGTATTTGTGGAGTTGACATCTGCGCCATTTGTTTGGCGCATTCATGACGACGGGCGTGTCACCGATGGGGGCCTTGCCGTGCAACAAGTGAAGCACTGTGTTGTGGACGAGTCGGGGCGCGTGTATTTAAGCACCTCTCAGGGTTTAGGCCTGGTTCACAGTCAAGATGTCTGGCTGGCGGCAACGGCATTGGAAGAAAAACGCTGGCCAGAAAAAAATATGCTTGCCAGCGAACTGGCAAGCACATACGGTTTTGTGAAAAGCCCGCAGCAGCGGGTGTCTTCGATCACTTAGCAGGGGCTGCTGGTTCGGGGAATTTGGCACCAGCGGCATTGGCCAAGTAAACCACAGAACGCGCGATCTCATAGTCGTCGTGCTCGCCACCGGCTTGAGCGCCCATCGCGTTTTTGCCTTTGAGTGCTGAGTTCAACAAAACAGCATAGCCCGTTTTGATGCGTGGCGCCCAAGCTGCCGTGTCACCCAACTTGGGCGCACCCGCTGCACCACTCAGGTGACAAGCGCCACATTGGGCTTTGAAAACTTCTTCGCCAGTCTTTGCAGGCCGATTGGCATCTTTGACCTGAACAGCGCCAACCTTTTGAATGCGGGCAGCAACCGCTTCACTGCTGTTATCGGCACCAGCGGATGGTTTGTTTTGGGCGTCAATGAAGTAGACCAATCCTATGATGACAAAAATGGGCACAACAAAAGACAAGAAAACCACAGCTAAAAATTGCTTGGGTGTTTTGACAGGTCCGGTGTGGGCTTCTTCGTGCTGATCGCTCATGATGACTTTCTGTGGAGGGTGTAAAAGCAGCTGAAATTATAGCCAGCCACCACCTTCCACAAGGCTGACAAACACAGCGGATGTGTGGCTCGCGACATCGACACCTACAATAGCTGCGATGCGGCTGTAGCTCAGTGGATAGAGTATTGGCCTCCGAAGCCAAGGGTCGTGGGTTCGATCCCCGCCAGCCGCACCATCAATGCCTTGGGCTTCGCAGCTCACCAAATTGATCAGCCAAATAACTTTCGGCGTGCTCCAAAATAAAGTAGCGAAAAGCTTCAGCTGCTGGCGACAGCATTTTGGACATCATGTGGACCACATTCCACGCCCGCACCATGGGGGTTTGGTGCACATCCAAGATACACAACTGTTGGGCTTGTAACTCCAATGCAATCGTGTGTTGGGATAAAAAACTCAAACCTAAATTGGCTTTCACCGCCTGTTTGATGGCGTCATTGCTTTGCAGCTCCATGGTGAAACGCGGCTGGAATCGTGCTTGTGTGAAGAATGCCTCCATCGATGTTCGCGTGCCAGAGCCTTGCTCTCGAACAATGAAGGATTGTTGGCGCAAATCTTCCGCACGAAGACCTTTTTCGCTGGCAAGCGGGTGCTTGGGAGAAGCTACAAACACCAAGGGGTTGGCGGCAAAAGGCTCAGAGCGGGTGGACATTTCAGACGGGGGACGACCCATGATGGCAATATCCACCTCGCTGTTGCTGAGCCATTGAATCAGGTCGCGCCGGTTGCCCACATTCAGCACCAATTCAATCCCCTCGTGCTGTTTCAGAAACTCGCTCAGCAGGGCGGGAATGAAATAAGTGGTCGTGTCCACCATGCCAATCGTGAGTTTGCCGGTCTCGATACGCTGCAAACGGGCAGCAGCGTCTTCGGCGTCTTTGAGCAAAGCGAGCATCTTGCGGGCATACACCAGCATGTACTCGCCACTGGTGGTCAAAGACACTTTGCGGCCTTGACGCTCGAACAGTGGCATCCCCACTTCTGCCTCTAACTCCTTGATTTGCATCGTGATTGCAGGCGCAGACACATGCAAAATCTCGGCAGCTTTGGCAAAACTCAGGTGCTTGGCGACAGCATTGAACATCCGCAATTGGCGGAAAGTGGTGTTTTTCAATTAAGTAAATCTGAATTGAAAGATTTGAAAATGTGAATTTACTTATTCTGCCATGTTTTTTAAAGTCTATCCATCTTCAAACCAAACGGAGTTTTTGATGACCGCAAGCACCCAGATCACCGATGTCAAGAAGCGCTATAGCGCTGGCGTATTGAAATACAAGCAAATGGGCTATTGGATGCCCGACTATGTCCCTTCAGACACAGACACCATTTGCTTGTTTCGCATCACGCCACAAGAGGGTGTCGATCCGGAAGAGGCCGCAGCGGCAGTGGCCGGCGAGTCATCAACCGCGACTTGGACCGTGGTCTGGACTGATCGATTGAGCGCATGCGACAGTTACCGTGCCAAGGCCTACAAAGTAGAGGCTGTGCCCGGGCGGCCAGGCGAGTACTTTGCTTGGGTCGCCTATGACTTGATCTTGTTTGAAGAAGGGTCTATTGCCAATATGACCGCCTCTTTGATTGGCAACGTTTTTTCGTTCAAGCCGCTCAAAGCAGCTCGGTTGGAAGACATTCGCATTCCCGTGGCCTACATCAAAACATTCAAAGGCCCGCCCACTGGGATGATCGTTGAACGAGAGCGTTTGGACAAATTTGGACGCCCATTGTTGGGTGCCACCACCAAACCCAAATTGGGTTTGTCGGGCAGAAACTATGGCCGCGTGATTTACGAGGGCCTCAAGGGTGGACTGGACTTCATGAAGGATGATGAAAACATCAACTCACAACCCTTCATGCACTGGCGTGACCGTTTCTTGTATGTGATGGACGGTGTGAACAAAGCGCAAGCGGTCACCGGTGAGGTCAAAGGCTCTTATCTGAACGTCACCGCTGGGACCATGGAGCAGATGTATGAGCGAGCTGAATTTGCACGCGACTTGGGCAGTGTGATCATCATGGTCGATTTGGTGATTGGCTATACCGCCATTCAATCCATGGCGGAATGGTGCCGAAAAAATGACATGATCATGCACATGCACCGAGCCGGACACGGCACCTACACACGTCAGAAAAACCACGGTGTGAGTTTCCGCGTCATCGCTAAATGGCTTCGCTTGGCTGGATGCGACCATTTGCACTGTGGTACAGCTGTGGGCAAACTCGAGGGCGACCCCATGACGGTCCAAGGCTACTACAACGTTTGCCGAGACAGTCACACCAAAACAGATTTGCAGCGCGGCCTGTTCTTCGACATGGATTGGGCAGACACTAAAAAAGTGATGCCCGTGGCCTCAGGCGGCATTCATGCTGGACAAATGCACCAACTCATCGACCTGTTTGGTGATGATGTGGTGTTGCAGTTTGGTGGCGGCACCATTGGTCACCCGCAAGGCATCCAAGCCGGTGCGGTGGCCAACCGCGTAGCTTTGGAGGCCATGGTCAAGGCACGCAACGAAGGTAAAAATATCCTGGAAGAAGGCCCCACTATTTTGAAAAATGCGGCCAAGGGTTGTACGCCTTTGCAAGCTGCACTCGATACCTGGGGTGACATCAGCTTCAATTACCAGTCCACCGACAGCAGCGACTATGCCGTCACCCCATCTGTAGCTTGAAACGAAGGAATACACACCATGTTGACCAATCCAACCGGAAAAGTAACCCAAGGCCAGTTCAGCTTTTTGCCAGACCTGACAGATGCTGAAATCAGCATGCAAATCCAATACGGCCTCAATAAAGGATATGCATGGAGCGTCGAGTACACCGATGACGTGCATCCGCGCAATACATATTGGGACATGTTTGGCATGCCCATGTTTGACTTGAAAGACCCCGCAGGCGTTTTGTTGGAAGTCAATACTTGCCGCAAAACATTCCCCAACCACTACATTCGATTGATGGCATTTGATTCCACCCGTGGCATCGAGTCCGTGGCGATGAGCTTTATCGTGCATCGTCCGCCCCATGAGACAGGTTTCCGACTAGAGCGTCAGGAAGTACAGGGCCGCAGTTTGCGTTACACCACGCACGGCTACCCGATGGACAAGCCCGAAAACAGCCGCTATGGCAAATGATTGAAAGCCAGGCTTGACCATGAACGCACCTGCCTACAACCTGCCCGGTATCACCACCCAGCCAGCCATGGGTGCCAGTGCAGCACCTGTGGCTTCTGTCAATGACACAGGTGCACGGACTGTGGCTGAAGTCATGGCTCAAACCCAAGTACAACAGGTGATGGACGCTTTAGACCATGACCTGGTCGGTTTAAAGCCAGTGAAGACCCGCATCCGTGACATCGCCGCGTTGCTGGTCATTGACCGACTGCGCATGAACTTGGGGCTGGCCGCGCAAGCGCCATCCTTGCACATGAGTTTCACGGGCAACCCCGGCACAGGTAAAACCACCGTGGCCATGCGCATGGCGCAAATCCTGCACGAGTTGGGTTATGTGCGAAGCGGTCATTTGGTGGCGGTCACGCGGGATGACTTGGTCGGCCAATACATCGGCCACACCGCACCCAAAACCAAAGAAGTGCTGAAAAAGGCCATGGGCGGCGTGCTGTTCATTGACGAGGCCTACTACTTGTATCGGCCTGAAAACGAACGGGATTATGGCCAAGAGGCGATTGAAATATTGCTGCAAGTGATGGAAAACCAGCGCGATGATTTGGTGGTGATATTGGCCGGCTACAAAGACCGCATGGACACCTTCTTTCAATCCAACCCAGGTATGAATTCACGTATTGCACACCACATTGAATTCCCTGATTACGCCGAAGATGAGTTGGCGAAGATCGCTCATCACATGCTGGAGTTCCAAAATTACAAATTGGATGAGGAGGCCCAACTCGCCTTTGAACGCTATTTGCAATTGCGCAAACAGCAACCTCATTTTGCCAATGCCCGAAGTGTTCGCAACGCGCTAGAGCGTGCCCGTTTGCGACAAGCCAGTCGCTTG
>Ga0164292_10003960_pt1 | contig 12078 bp, 16 predicted proteins | sample GEODES117metaG_FD_111486 | JGI IMG/M metagenome (GOLD analysis project Ga0164292, IMG submission 111486) | Eutrophic lake water microbial communities from Lake Mendota, Wisconsin, USA - GEODES117 metaG | ecosystem: Environmental > Aquatic > Freshwater > Lake | place: USA: Lake Mendota... | reverse complement strand
CTCAAATTTTAATTGTTTTTTTTGGTCTATAAAAACTTGTACCCGTTCACTAGCAACCCTACAATAGTTTTCACTAAGTTCAATACCCAACCATCTTCTTCCGAGTACTTCAGCGGCAACCAAACTTGTACCTGAACCTGTAAAAGGGTCTAAAACAATATCGTTCTTATATGTAAGAATCTTTATCGCTTTAGTAGGAATATCCATGGAGAAGGTCGCTTTGGTTAGTGGTCTGCTATCATTAAGATATTTCCACTGACCGAAAACAAGTTCCATAAAATCTTTTTTATCTTCGTCTTGATAAACAATTTTTGTTTTAGTTGTTCCGTCCTCTTGTTCTATTTCGGTTGGAGTTCCGGTCCACTGCGGCTCACCTTTTACTTTTTTGATGTGGTGTTTTTTGTAGGCAAGAATTACACATTCCTTCGGGTTGTAAATATATGGCGAACTCGGACTCATCCATGAACCCCAAGCTGTGGTCTTACTTCTATGTGGGCTGTCCTCCTCCAAATCAACAATACCAAAAAATCCAAATCCAATTTCTTGCATTATCTTCCAAACCTCGGCAACCATAAAGATTCTACCACCTTTGGATTGTCTGTTAATTTCATACGGAATGTTTACCGCAATTCGTCCATCGTCTTTGAGGAGTCTATACGCCTGACTCAACCATTTCTTGCTGAAGTCCTGATATTCTGTGAACTCCATGTCGTCATCATGAACGTCGTATTTAATTCCACAACCATAAGGTGGAGATGTAACAATAAGGTCAATCGAAGATTCAGGTAATGTTGACATCACCTCAATACAATTACCATTTATTATTTTGTTTGTTTCAATCATTAGATTTTTTTTTGCCGTATTTGCGTTTTGGTTTTGCATCCATCTTTGGAACAAGAGCATCTAACATCTCAATCTGTTCGTCGAGTTCTTTGGATAACTTATCATTATCCTCTTTTAACTTTTTGGTTAATTTTTCTCTCTCTTCAATTCTCTGCAAAATTGATTCGTGATAAGTGCTTGGATTTGAGACTTCTTCTTTCTTTTTTGGGAATAATAAATTAAAAAGTTTCTTTAACATAAAACTAATTTTTTTGTAGGTTTTTTATTTTTCTGTCTAAATAAAATGCTGCTTTTTTTAAGTCTTCTAATTCTTTTGCAGGGTCTTTTTTACCCGCTCTTGCAACATATTTAACGACATTAAATAAATATGCATCTTTGTCAAGTTCCCAAGCTTCACATACTTTTATTACCTCATAAACATTTTCAACACCCCCATAGTGATTAGGGTGATTAACCATTTCTTTATTTTCCATTATTGTTCCATTTTTTTTCCATGTAATCGTAATACATTTCCATTTTATTTCCGTTATAAAAAAAATATACGAAATAATAATCCCAAATCCAGTCTAACTTATTTAGAATTTTTTTCATTCTTTTTATTTTTAGGGGTTTCTACGTTTGTCTTTTCTTCGACGTTTTTAGTTTTACCAGTGTTTGATTTCCATTCACTTTTTGGAACATACTTCCAATAACCACCTCTTACATCTGAGTCTGCTTCTTTGTCATTAACTCTTTTGATTGTACCGATTTCGGTGTTTTTAGTTGCTTTGATTGATTTAATACATTTCATAGTTTTACCTCCATGTTTTTTTGGTTTATATAATTTAATATTTCTTGTTCTGATTTTCCCTCACAAAATAATTCGTAAACGACTGAACTTTCTTTGTCATTAAAGATAATACAATCACATTTAGTAAACAAATTTTTTAAAGAATTTGTTTCTAATCTTTTTTTTACAATTTCAAAATTAATGTATCTCTTGTGGAATCCCATAATAAAGTATAAAAAAATTATACCTTATTGTCAAAATTTTTTGCTCTCTCTGCCGAAGTAAGTTGGAATATGAGAGTTAATGTTTTTCTTTTCATAATGGGTATGATAGTCTCTTCCAAAGGTAATTTTTGTGTGATTTTAACTTCAAAAACCGGTAGTTTTTTCAAAAAATCTACCCCCTTCCATGTTGATTTGGTTTCAATAACAATATTTAAAGTTTCTTCATGGTGTAATCCCTCATGTATTTTTCTCAAATGTGTTTTGTAATCGGAGTTTTTATCCTTTGTTTTTTTCAGTTCATATTCCCAAACGATAATTTTGTTTTCCTCTTTTTCATATAACACCAAAAATCCTGAACCAACAACAACACTTTCTTTATTTTTCTTTAATGAGACTGAAACAGAATCATATGCAATAGTCCAAATTGATTTTGCAATATTAAACGCATCAATTAGTTTGGAGTTTGAATACTTTATTGTTTTGTTAAGTTCAGTTTTTTCACCCTCTTTAAGTTCTCTCGGTTTCTTGGGGTAAAGTTCTTTGAGTAGGATTTCATCGTCGCACGACTCAAACTTTTTGTCGGTTAATAACAATACATTCTCCTTCATAAGGGATTGAACATTAGCGATGTGTAATGACAATTCAACAAAGTCAGGATATATCCTTAAATTGTCAAAGTTTTTTTCGCATTTTTGTAAATAATCCAGTAGTGTATATTTGTTATATTCAAAATCTAATGGTTCTTTAAACATCCATTCAGGATTAAGTTTGAATGATATTTTCTTTTTTCTAGCCATGATTAAATATAACAATAAATTTCATATTGTGAAAGGTCAATTATATCTAGCAACATAATAACTCTCACCCTCTATTCTGTATTCATTTATATCTCCGTCATAAGAACCAATTGAAGAACCGTAACCATCTGAATCTATTACATCTTCAATAAATGAATCTTTATCTATAAATTCAGTTAAATCTAAACCCATTTCACTTATAAAGTCCTCAGGGTCTGATTCGGCGTTATCTGCCAATTCACCCGCCTTTTCCTCTATCAAATCATCAGGAAAATCACCATCAGGAGAATCTTTGATGTCCTCAATTTCTTCTTCAAGTTCTGTAATACTATCTTGTAAGTCTTCAATAATACTTTCAAGTTCTTCTATCTCTTCGTCATTTTCTTTATCTTCTAATTCAGATTCTAAACTTTCAATCTCACTTTGTATTCTTTTAATTTTCTTTTCTTTAACATCAATTTCTTCTTTTTGGGAGGTGGATAACATCCTTTGTTCGTCTTCAAAAAAAGAATCTGGGTTGTCATAAACATCATCGTAGTAAAAATCATATGCATAATCTCTTACTTTTTCACTATCTATGTGTGAACTAACAAAAGATTTGTTAAATCCTTCATAACCTATATCATCTATAAGTGCTTCTGTCGCTTCTTCAGCACTCCTACGGGTATTATCCTCATCACCAACCATATACTCCCGACCATATAAATCATCTTTCAAACATTCAAAAGTGGTCATATTATAATGAGTACCTAATGGTACCATGTCATAAACATCAACCTTAGATTGGAGTTCTTCTAACTCTTCCTCCAATTCAGATATTGTATCCGCGTCATCAATCACATCAAGAACTTCTAATTCATCTTTTATTTGAGACATTCTAACTTTGTCCGACTCTGTCAATTCTTCTACGTCTCCCTCATCTATCAGATACGTTAAAAGGGCATGTGCCATCAAACCTTCCTCAGGACAATTTGGACCGAAAGCCCATTCATCATTTAATCTTCTTTCCTCTGCCTCATCTTTTTTTCTTTGTTGTTCCCTTTGAATTCTTAATCTTTCTAATCTTTGTTTTTCCTTTTTTGCCAACTCTTTATCTGAGAAAATTTTAATCTGTTCAGCAAATTCAGAGTCCATGTAATTAGATATTTCTTTTTTCATTCTCTCGTACTCTTCAGTACCTAAAATCCAACCCTTATTAAAAGAATTATCCCTTGCATCCCAATACTGCTCTCCACCATCAAAATTTTTTAGTATTGCAACTTTGTAGTATGGGTCATCAGTTTTTAATCTTTTATCTATTACATAAAACAATTTAGATTCTTCATTATATTTGTTGAAATTATAGTCGGAAGTTGTTGTAGTACACCATTTAGTTCCCTTACCATAATAACAAGACGCATCGTGAGTGAGGGGATTTACAACATAAAATCTATCATCATCATATACTAAATTACCGCCCTTTACTTTTTGAGCGTTCCTTCTCTGTTTCTCTTCGTATTTTTTTAATTCATCCACAAGCTCATCAACACTTTTATATTGGTATAAATCAGTTTTTGTTAGATTGGATGAAATCTTATCGAATTTTTTTAATGCGTCATTTATTGTTTGTAAATTTTGGTCGAAATTGATTGTATTAATTGATTTACCAACCCAATTCAAATATTTTGGTAATATTAAATCTATAATTCTTGTTAGTTGTTCAGCACTAAAATTTTTAGAATATTTGTTTTTGAAATCCTCAACTCTTCCTTCCAATAAAATTTTTTCCATTTTAGTCTATTTTTTATTTAATAAATAGTTTTAACTTAATATAATTGCAAATATAGTGTATTTATTATTATGGGATGCGGAATATATAAAATACTTAACACCAAAAATAATAAAATATACATAGGTAGTTCTGTAGATATTAAAAAAAGAAAAGAAAAACATTTTTGGATGTTACAAAAAGGAATTCACGATAATAAATTCCTTCAAAGTTCTTATAATAGAGACGGGAAGGAAAATTTTATTTTTGATATTATAGAAATGTGTGAGGAAAAAGATTTAGTTGAAAAAGAAAATTATTATATTTTGGAAAACAAAAGTAATGATATGAAGTTTGGTTATAACCTCTGTTTAGTAAGTGAAAATAGAAAAAACAGAGTATCTGATGAAACCAAAATTCAACTATCAAAACACAACTTAAAGAAAAACAATAACTTTGAAAAATTCGCACTGATAAATATAGAATCAGGAAAAAAAATAATATTTGAAAATTTAGTTGACGCCGCAAACTATTTATATGATAATGGGTTTGCAAATGGACAATTAAGAAATATTAGGATGAAATTGTCTCAGAGTTTAAGGGGTATAAAAATAAATAACGGACACAAAGGTTCAATTCGTAAAACTTGTTATAAACATAAATTCAAAATAATAAACTAAAATTAAAAAACAAAATTATGGGCGGATGTGGATGTAAAGGTAATCAAAACCCGGCTCCGGCTACTCAACCAGCTCAAGGTACTACAACTACCCAACAGCAGAACAGAGTTGTCAGCGAGACGGTCCAACAATCAATTAAAAAGACTATTGAGAAGTATTACAACGTAAACAAAACTTCTAGGTAATCTTTTTATACCAACTAATTTAAGGGGCGAAAAAAACGCCCCTTTTTTTATATTTATATGTTATGAATATAGACGATATAATAGAAGACTTTAACAACGGAACTGGTGACTTTTTAAGATTTTTTGGTGATGATGTAAAAGTATTTTTTAACTTCTTAGAAAGAAGAGGTAGATTAGACGAAATAGACCCAACAATAGTAACATCCGGTGATTGGCAAAATGAATATCTACTTTGGTTATATGAGAAAGATGAGGAAAAATTCTATCAATATATCTTAGATATGGTTACTGACCTAAAAATCGAAAATGGAAAGTTCTATTTAGTTTTGGATGAGAGAGGTGAATTATATAGATTTTTCTGTGAGACAAGAAATAACATAAACCCATCCACAATCGAGGAAATATTAAATGGTGAATACGATTTTTATTCTAATGATTACAGGTCAGATGATTTACATAGAGACGTAGTTGATGACTTGAATGAAAAAAATATTGAATTACTGAAAAAAGTAATGGTAAGAGAATTAAATGGTAAACAAATTGAACCTGAAACCTCCTTACTTGAAGAGATTTCACAATCACAAGGTCATGAAGATTACGCACTTGTTGATGAATCAAACATTTCTTCAATTATAAATGACGACGAAACATTTAATTATATCTTAGGAGATGTATTAACTGACTTAGAGTCAGAACTATCAAGTGTCTATTCAAATTCTTATGATTCTGCTTATGAATCAACTATATATGATGGCATAATTGATGAATTAAGTAGATTATTTGTAATGTCGGAGGGAAAATATTTAATGAGACCAAGTAAATATAATACCGAAAAGATGAACGAATACTATGAAGTTGAAATACGCGATTTTGAAACTATCATAACTGACTACTTGGAAAATAATAAACGCTATGGAGATAGTGGCACAATTGATTACCATGGTTCAATTTTACATGTAATGGAAGAATCCGTTAAAGATGGTGCGATAAGTTGTTTAAATTATTACGCTCCCGATTACGCCGATTACGACGCCTTAGAAAGAACGATAAACGAATATTTTAGTGATTACATATCGTAATTTCTATTTAGTTATTAACACATTTTTCATACAATTTTCAAAATTCATATTATGATTTTGAAAGACCCAAAAAGTTCAATAGGTATTGTAAACTTACTCGCAGATTTTATTTTGAATAAAATACCTGATAATGAAAAATCCATATTTCAGGTTGCAGATTGCCAAAATTTCTTCATTATTAAAGGTAAAACAACCTGTAAAGAAACAATAGATTTACAAAAAGTTTTGGAAGAATTTGTTGAGAAGTTTTCCAACTTTATTGATAATAGAAAAATTACCCACTCCATAGATTTAATCGAATATGGTGTTAAGTTAAAAGAAGTTGAAACTATTTCTTTCACCTATCACAATTCAAAAAATTGTTCTTATCATTATTCACAGATTGACAAATTCGAAAAGAAGATTTCAAGTTATGACTACCAAGATTTCTGTAAAGAGGTTCCTGACAACCTGATTAACACATCCTCATTCCCCCATGGTTATTCATTAGACCAAGGTAGATTACTTTATTATTTCGGAAAGTATGTTGTGTATAATATACCATCAAATTACCCTATAACGTCTGTGACTTTAAATTTAACAAAGAACGAAGAAGAGTTTTCTGTTTACGATAACTTCTTTGGTATTACCGATGATGTATTAACTTCCGCAATCTTGGATATGTTCGACTTCGATATGAAGTGGTTGGAGACTCAAATAAAAAAAGTGGATTGGTCTATTGAGATTACCAACCCACTTGAAGATTACGATTTTTTGAAAGTTAAACTTAAGGATTTTATAATTATATAATCCCCACATTTTTTCTGTGAGTATTGATTAACTCAACAGCCTCAGTTAGTTCGTTATAATGTGTCTCAGGAGCGTATAAGAACGATTCGTGGTTTTCTTCGTTTCCTTCTATGATAAGAAGTGCGGGTACCATGTCATTATTTGTTATTTCACTAAAAAGGTTATATTCCTCTTCGTATTCGTCTATATCTCTATCTACGAATTCAATACCTTCATTAGTTAGAATCTCCTTAAATTCGGAACAGAAGGGACAATTTTTCATGGTATAAACCACAACTGATAATTCTTTCATATTATAAACTTTGTGCAACTTCTTGTAGTTGCTCCATTCTCAAAACACCTACATTATGGTAAACTTCTTTACCTTCGTTAAACCCTTTGATGGTTGGGACACTTCTGATTCCGAGTTCGTTTACCGCAAACTCTTTATCGTTTTCGATGTTGAAAAGATATAGTTTAGCCCCGTCTTTGGTATTCATATCTTCTGCAACCTTTTCAAACCAAGGCTTCATAACTTTGCAGGGTCCACACCAAGTCGCAAAAAAGTCAACCAAGACTTTTTCACCATTTTCAATTTTTTTCTTAAGTTCTGTGCTTGTAATTTCCATATTTTATTTTTTAATTGTTTGTATAATTTGTTTTAAAAAGAACATTAACTCATTCATTTTGTTCGGTTCATAATATATAGTCAACCGAGGTTTATTGTCATATAATGAATTTTTGTATAAATATAAATAGAACCCATGTGTTGTTTTATAAATCTTTTCGTTCCAATCAAATTTTGAATTTATAAAATCAGACTTAACATAAACTAAGTCAAACTTTTTATCTTCAATCTTATTGATGTCAAAGGTATTATCAATTAATGACTCTGATAAAAAATATTCCGACTTTTTTTCTACAAATTTAATATAATCTGGTTTCATAATCAAAATGTATTAAAAATTTGGTTATTGTAATTATTCCACACCAAATTATTTTCATTCCAAAAAGAATCATATTCAAATGTTTTACCATTTCTACAATCTTTTTTCAACTTGACATTCTCATAATCATTACTTCTTACATACTTGTTAACTCTCTCGTCTAATATTGACATAGGTTCAACCCATTCAGGACTTGGTGTTTGATTAAATCTAACTCTATCCTGAACCCTCTTGGCAATTATTTTCAGATTGTTTTTATCTTTACTAATCCGATATTCGATAGTTGCTCTCTCAGAAGATGACATGTTATTCTTTCTTAAAGAAATGATTATGGTATTACAAGATTGGATATATGTTTTTACACAATTTGATTGTGTAAAACTCTCTTCATTATATTCTGTCGAGTTTGTCAAAAGAACCGGTACATATTCTACATCATTAACCTTTATAACATGCGAAATATATTCATTTATTTTTTTCGGATAAATTCTAAAGAAATTTCCACTCTTGTATTGTGATAATTTTTCCGTCCAATCCAAATGTTCTTGTCTGAACTCTTCCAAATTATTTGAACTATTCCACCTCAAGTCCTCTTCACCGAAAGATTTTAACTCAATATAAAAACGGATATGGTCGTAAAATGTGGAACTCTGAAGTGATTTTTCTTCTATTATTTTTTTGAATAAATTAAATACTCTTTTGAGTTCTTCAGTTGAAAATACATCACTTAAACTTGTTTCCGTTGAGAACCATGTTGTTTCCTGTGACTCTAAACAATTTTTTAAAAAGGTTGGGTCTTGGTTCAACCAATCAGAACCAAAAAATTTTAAAGCAATTTGATATAGTTTTATATTCAAACCATTACACTCATGTAGAACTTTTTTCAAAACTTTACCACTCAAATTATTTTTTTTCAAAAACGCATCAACCATTTTAAGTTTTGATTTTTTTAGGTCTTTCATAATCGGAATAATACCATATTCACCGTTTCTATATACGGGAAAGTTATTTGGGTATTTTACATTTTTTCTATCTAAATAGAACTTATAAAGTTTGTCATCGTCTGAAAGATTTGTCATTTCAAATGAAACAATATTATTCATAAAAACTCTGATTGCATCTGACGACACTTCGAAACTTTTATGTTGATTACCAAATCCATCAAGTAAACTTTTCAAGGTGTTTTTCATAACCGCAACTAAATGAGTTGTGAACTGATTTTTTCTAACCGATTTAGTCGCCTTTCTTTTAAGATGATAATTAGTAATGTGTCCTCTATAGACATCACCAGTTTCTAAATTACTGGTGAGATAAACTACTTTGGTTGATTTTTGAAAAAATGTCTTCCCCACCTTCCTTAGTGAGGAGTTAAAAAAATATTTCAAACACACTTTATTACCTTCTTTTTCGACGACAATTGTTAATTTTTGTCTGAATATCCCAAATAATGGATTACCATAGTTTTTTTCAAAACAACTTTCATCATTATTGTATGATTTTCTTGTGAAGAAGATTGGTCCTTCAAATTTTTTGGAACCCTTTTTTGTGAACGAAGTGACTTTGTTGTTCTGTATTGTAAATTCGTCAACCGAGTTTATTTCATCGATATCACAATAGTTTTGAAATTCTTGATTGAAATAGGATTTTGCCTCATATTTGAATAATACTTCTTTCATATCACAAAGATAGGTAAAAAAAACAAATGTGGGTCAGAAACCCACATTTTTTTTTTTAATTTAAAGAATATTCACCAAAAGGTGTGTATTGAATCACTTTGTCTAATTTTTTGACAATTAAATTATCCTTACCGTTTATCTGTATACAGATATCTACTAATTGTTGTCGAGTTAAACTTACTTCATCCCCCTTTTCTGAATTCGAAATTGCAACAGTTCTGATTTTATCAAAAAACTCTTCTTTTTTATCTTCAGGAACTAAGTTTAATAATTCATTCGGATTGTCTTTGAAGAATTTTATAATTCCACTCATGTAGATTTCAATTTCGACATTCATATTTTAAGGTTTAATCTTGTTGTAAGTCCCACATTCCGTCACCATAGCTAAATCCGTTTTGTTTGATTTCTTCAGGTACTTCTACGTTGTCACTTCCTTTAAGGTTCAAGAAAACTAATTTAGGTAAAGTTACAATGCAACCTGGTACAGTTTTGAGATTTTTGTTATTCATAAGTGCTACGAATCTTAATTTCTTCAAATTACATATTGTATCAGGTATTGAATCAATACAGTTGTCGAACAGAATTTGTGTAAGATTTGTGAACTTACCAATTTCTACAGGAACTTGGAATATAATATTGTTGTTCTCACGATTTGAAATTTGGATTGTTTCCAAACTCTCAGGTAAATTTTTGAAAAGGTCGTCTAAACCATATAACGCAATATACTTTCCTATTGAACCACTTGTGAAACTATCGATTTTTAAATCTTTACCTCCAACTGTCAAACCTTCAGCAAATTCAGGTTTGAAAAAATCTTTCAATTCTGACATTTCACCTGTTAACAATTTAATCAAATCTTGTTGACGGTCGTGAACGTCCATAAACTGATTAGATGGGAAGTGGAACTGGTATCTTTCAGATGGAAGACCTGATTTTTCCCCTTTTTGTCCCGTATATTGATTAGGTATAACCACATATAACGGACCATCTTTAATATATCTATCAAACCAATTAAGACCCGGTGAAGATGTACACCATCTTGTTTCACCCTTACTTGGCTCAAGGTAGTATCCACCGTAGAAACATGCTGCGTCTTTACCTAAACTACCTGTGTCAGATATTTTGGCAACAGTCCACTTATCTCCTCTAAAAACTATCTCACCTCCAGGGTGTTCGTAAGTTTCAGATGCCGCTTTCTTCTCTTCTTTTGACGCTTTTGTTTTCTCTAATGAAAAATCTTTAACCAAGTCATAAAGTTGCTGAACATTCAACTTATTAATATCTCTACTTTCTTGAGGTATTCTATTTTTGAATCTTTCAAACTTTTTTAAGTCGTTTGTTACTTTATATAAATCCTCCAAGAATGTTTCTTGAGCGGCTTTCAACTCTTTTTGATACGATGGGTGTTCCGGTCCAACTTCAGTTTTAACTGTCAAGTATTGTTTGATTAACCAAGGAACGTATCCACCCGCTTTTACTTTTTCTAAATCTTCCTTATTTGACGTTGTCAAATCAATATCGTTAAGATTAGTTCCCGGGTCAGCTTTAACTAGTTCATCGTAAACTTCTTTTGTCATCAAAGGCTTAACCTTCTTACCATCTTTTGTGGTTAGTGGTTTTGTAACTTTTTCCAAATTAATTAAATACTTGGATTGTGCCTCTGAAATGATAGTTTTTAAAATTTTTGTAAATTTCATCTAATTATTATTTAGTTATAAATATATTGAGAATACAAAAATACTTAAAAATTCATTATAAAGAGCTCTTCCCCCATATTTTGTTTGGTATTTTTTTTGGCCGCCGCAGCTTTTGCAAATAACTTCTTATCCCACTTATACTGATTTTGAGGAAACCAAGTATGTAATAGCTCAAAATCATAATATGACATACCAAATTTACCTTTCACTTGTTGTAAAACATTTGCCAATCTTTCGTGGTCTTGTCTATCGAAATCATGATTTGAGTAATAATTCTCCGTTTTCCAATATGGTGCGTCAACATAATGAAAGGTTGTTGGGGTGTCGTATTTAACAATCAAATCCTCAAAATCCATGTTCTCAACATCAGTAATTTTTGTAAAATGTTCCACCCAATCAGGTTTACTTAACTTATCCCTAAACGACAAATATTTGCAACGATACTTACCCTTCAAATCAATAAATGAAGATGTTTCAGGTTTACTACCACTAAAAACTTGTGTCACAACATAAACATATTTTGCTGCCGATAAATAATCGGGTGTAGTTGCGGTAAACCCTGAATTGAATATTTCTGTCTGATACTCAATAAACGTATTTTTGAAGCCATCCGGTGTGTTAGAAACCCCTAATTGTTGAACGGGTATACTATCTAACGCCCGTTGT
>Ga0164292_10003959_pt1 | contig 12078 bp, 9 predicted proteins | sample GEODES117metaG_FD_111486 | JGI IMG/M metagenome (GOLD analysis project Ga0164292, IMG submission 111486) | Eutrophic lake water microbial communities from Lake Mendota, Wisconsin, USA - GEODES117 metaG | ecosystem: Environmental > Aquatic > Freshwater > Lake | place: USA: Lake Mendota, Wisconsin... | reverse complement strand
GCCACATGGGCCAGCACTTTGTTGGCCATGCCAGCCACTGAATTTTGTTCGTGCAACACCAAGGGCTTGCCCATCAACACCCCCATCATGCCGCCCGGAAATGTGATGTATCCGCCCAAGCCCACCAAGACATCGGGCCGCAAACGGCGGATGACTTGCAGGCTTTGCCAGAAGGCTTGCAACAAACGCATGGGCAACAAGGCCAAAGTGAGAAGACCCTTGCCACGCACACCACCAAAGCGCACGGCTTCAAACGCAAAACCTTTGGCGGGCACCAACTGGCTTTCCATGCTGGGCGCAGGGGCACCCAACCAATGCACATGCCAGCCTTGGCTGCGCAAAACTTCTGCCACCGCCAAACCGGGGAAGATGTGACCACCGGTGCCACCGGCCATCACCAAGGCCGTGCGGGTATTCATACACGGCCTCCATGCGACAGCAAGCGGTTTTCATAATCAACCCTGAGCACAATGGCCAAGGCCACCAAATTCAGCAAGATGGCCGACCCCCCATAACTCATGAGCGGCAGCGTCAGGCCCTTGGTGGGCAATGCGCCCAGGTTCACGCCCATGTTGATGAAGGCTTGAAAGCCGACCCAAATGCCCACGCCTTGCGCCACCAAGCCTGAAAACACCCGATCCATGGCGATCGCATTGCGCCCAATGAACATGATGCGTCGGGTCAACCACATGAAGACACCGATGACGATGACCACACCGACCAAGCCGAACTCCTCGCCAATCACAGCGAGCAAGAAATCGGTGTGTGCCTCGGGCAACCAATGCAACTTCTCCACACTGCCGCCCAAGCCGACACCAAAAATTTCGCCCCGTCCGAATGCAATCAATGAATGAGAGAGTTGAAATCCCTTGCCCAAGGCGTGTTGAGCGCCAAACGGATCGAGGTAGGCAAAGATGCGCTCGCGCCGCCAAGGTGACAGCGCTATCATGAAACCAAATGCCACCACCAAGATGCCGCTGATGAGCAAGAACATGCGGGCATTGACACCGCCTAAAAACAAGATGCCCATGGCAATCACAGCAATCACCAAAAAAGCGCCCATGTCAGGCTCGGCCAACAACAACAATCCGACAATGCCAATCGCGATGCCCATGGGTGTGACAGCTTTGAAAAACTTTTCCTTCACATCCATCTTGCGCACCATGTAATCGGCGGCGTAGAGCAAGGTGCCCAGCTTGGCCAATTCCGAGGGCTGAAAATTCAACACACCCAGACTGATCCACCGGCGTGCACCATTGACGCTTTTACCCACAAAGGGCAGCAACACCAGGATCAGCAAAACAATCGACGCGATGAACACCCATGGCGCCAATTTCTCCCAGGTGTCCATGGAAATTTGAAACACCAACAGCGCGGCAATGAAGCCCACACTCAAAGAGAAGGTGTGTCGAACCAAGTATTGGGTCTGGGATAAACCCGTGGACTGGGCGTTGTCGTTCAAGGCAATCGACGCGGAGTACACCATCACCAAGCCCCACATCAACAAACCTCCAATGGCCCAGATCAAGGATTGATCAAAAGCCTTGACACTGCCTGGTGCTGCACCGGTGCTGGTGAATTGCTGCCCATGCACACGCACCGGCAGGGCATCCATGCTGTCTTTGGGTTGGTTGCCAAACCAAAGCCCAATGCGCTCTATCCAACTGATCTGGGTTGGACTCATGCTTGATCCGCCATCATGCTGAGGGACTCCACCGCATCCACAAACGCTTGCGCCCGTGCCACATAGTTGCTGTACATGTCCAAACTGGCACACGCTGGCGACAACAAAACGATGTCGCCGGTTTGCCCTGCATCGGTCGCCAAGGCCACGGCTTGGGCCATGTCGCTGGCGCGGTGCTGTGGGACGCCAGTGCTCGCCAAGGCTTGCGCCAAGCGTTCGGCATCCTGGCCGATCAAGACGACGGCACGCACATGCTCTGCAACGGGCTGAATCAACGGTGAAAAGTCTTGGCCTTTGCCATCTCCACCCAAGATGACCACCAACTGACCGTCAGCACCCAAGCTGTTGATGGCGGCCACCGTGGCGCCGACATTGGTACCTTTGCTGTCGTCCACATACGTGATGTCGTTGACGATGGCCACAGTGGACATGCGGTGCGCCTCACCGGTGTATTCACGCAGACCATGCAGCAAAGGCGCCAAGCTGTTGCAACAGGTGCTGGCCAAGGCCAACGCAGCCAAGGCGTTCAATGCGTTGTGCTCACCACGGATACGCAAGGCATCCGCAGGCATCAGGCGCTGGATATGCAATGCCTCATCTTGAACACGGCCACGCTTGCCCACAGGTTCTTCGGTGGGTGCCGCTCGCACCAACCAACGCATGCCGTTTTCAAGCGACAAACCAAAGTCACCAGGGGCTTGCGGCAAATCAGCGCCAAAGCACAAGCGCAAGCGCGGCGGCACTTTTTTATCGCTGCTGTCTTTGGGCCACAAGGCCATCACCACACCATCATTGCGCGGCAACACGCCGACTGAACGCGGACCCCAAATGCGGGCTTTGGCTTGACCATAGGCGGCCATGTCGTCATGCCAATCCAAATGGTCTTGCGTCAAGTTCAAAACAGTGGCAGCAGTGGGTTCAAAGTTGTCCACGCCATCTAGTTGGAAGCTGGACAACTCCAACACCCACACCTCAGGCAAGTCGCTCAGTTGTTCTCGCAAGGTGTCCAACAGGGTGGGCCCGATGTTGCCAGCCACCGCCACTTTGCGTCCAGCACGTGCCACCAACAAACCGGTCAGGCTGGTGACCGTGGTTTTGCCGTTGGTGCCGGTGATGGCCAACACCTGCGGTTGATAGGCTTGGGTCTCTTTCAGCTGTTGCAATGCATGGGCAAACAAACTCAGCTCGGTCCCTACCCACAAGCCACGTGCCTGAGCGGCTTGCCAGACCGGCCCTGCTTGCGCCGGACTCAAGCCTGGACTTTTGAACACGGCTTTCACATCCTCTGTCACCAAGTCGGCGCTGAAGGCTTGGGCTTTGAAGTTGACGTTCAGGGCCTGTGCTTGCAACTCCATCAGGCCTGGTGGTTGTGCACGGTTGTCGACCACCGTGACCCGGGCACCTTGCAAGACACACCAGCGCACCATGGCCAAACCGGAGTCACCCAGACCCAGCACCAAGATGTGAAGGTTTTGCAGCATGTTCATGGTTAGCGCAGCTTCAAGGTGGACAAGCCCACCAAACACAACAACATGGTGATGATCCAAAAGCGAACCACCACTTGGGTTTCTTTCCAACCGGATTTTTCAAAGTGATGGTGCAAAGGTGCCATCTTCAAGATGCGCCGCCCTTCACCATATTTGCGTTTGGTGTATTTGAAATAGCTGACTTGCAGCATCACTGACAAGGCTTCCGCCACAAAAATACCGCCCATGATGGCCAACACGATTTCTTGCCGCACGATGACGGCAATGGTGCCCAAGGCAGCCCCCAGGCCCAGCGCACCCACGTCACCCATGAACACCTGCGCGGGATGGGTGTTGAACCACAAAAAGGCCAAGCCTGCACCTGCGATCGCGGCACAAAACACCAGCAACTCGCCGGTGCCGGGGATGTGCGGGAAGAACAAATATTTGGAATACACCGCACTGCCTGCGACGTAGGCGAACACGCCCAAGGCTGAACCGACCATGACCACCGGCATGATGGCCAAGCCATCAAGACCATCGGTCAAATTCACGGCATTGCTCGAACCCACGATGACCAAATAGGTGAGGATCACAAAGCCCAAGACACCCAATGGATAACTGATTTCTTTGAAAAAGGGCACCATCAAACCGGCTTTGGGTGGCAAGTTGACATCAAATCCCGAGCGCACCCAACTGAAGAACAGCTCCAACACCTTGAGGTTGCTGACCTCTGAAATACTGAACACCAAATACAAAGCGGCCAACAAACCAACCAGGGATTGCCACAGGTATTTCTCGCGCGAAGGCATGCCCTCAGGGTCTTTGTTGACCACTTTGCGCCAATCGTCCACCCAGCCAATGGCGCCAAATGCCAGCGTGACCAACAACACGATCCAAATAAATCGATTGGACAGATCGACCCACATCAAGGTGGAAAAAGAAATCGATAACAAGATCAACACACCACCCATGGTCGGCGTGCCCGATTTGCTCAAGTGGGCTTCAATGCCATAGCCGCGGATGGGCTGACCGATTTTCAACGCGGTGAGTTTGCGTATCACTGCGGGACCAGCGACCAAACCGATCAACAGCGCTGTCATCGCCGCCATCACAGCACGGAACGTCAGGTATTGGAAAACGCGCAAATAGCCATAGTCGGGCGAGAGTGACTGCAACCATTGGGCCAAGCTCAGCAGCATGATGCCTCCTTGTGGGGCAGCGCTGCTGCCGTTGGATGAGCCGCTTGCAGGGCTTGCACCACGCGCTCCATGCGCATGAAGCGCGAACCTTTGACCAGCACAGTGGCCATTTCTTTGGTGGAGGTGTTCATCTCTTGTTGCAAAGCATCCATGCTGTCGAAATGCCGCGCTCCTTGAAAAGCGTGTGCGCTGTGTTGCGACAGTTCACCCAAAGTGAATAATTGATCGACGCCGCAAGACTTGGCATAGGCACCGACTTCTTGATGGAACTGTGGTCCTTGCTCACCCACTTCGCCCATATCGCCCAACACCAACAACCGAGGGCTTGGCGCGAGCGCTAACAAATCAATGGCCGCACGAACCGAATCCGGGTTGGCGTTGTAGGTGTCGTCGATCAAGGTGTAACTGTGGCCAGCCGATTGCAGCGCCCAACTGCGGGATCGACCCCCAACCGCTTCAAAATTGGACAAGCCTTTGGCAATGGCTGGCAAAGGTGCGCCGGCCGCCAGAGCGCTGGCACAAGCCGCCATGGCGTTGTGCACATTGTGCAAACCGGGCAAGTTCAAGCTGCAATCCAGCACACCCTGCGGTGTTTGCACACGCAGCAGCCAACGGTTTGTTTGCCAATCGGCTTGTAGCACTTTCACGCTTGCTTTTTCAGTGCCGAAGTCCATCACACGGTGCTTGGCAGCCATGTTGCGCCAAATGCTTTGGTGTGCATCATTGGCAGGAAACACCGCCCATCCATCGACAGGCAAGGCTTGTAAAACAGCACCGTTTTCCAGCGCAACCGCTTCCACACTTTGCATGAATTCTTGGTGCTCGCGCTGCGCGTTGTTCACCACCGCCACTGTGGGGGCAGCCCATGCGGCCAACTGGGCTATTTCACCCGGGTGGTTCATGCCCAACTCGACCACAGCGGCGCGGTGTGTGTCACGCAAGCGCAGCAAAGTCAGTGGCAACCCGATGTCGTTGTTGAAATTGCCTTGGGTGGCGAGCGCAGCCTCGCCTTGCCAAGCATGCAGGATGCTGGCCATCATTTGCGTGACCGTGGTTTTGCCATTGCTGCCGGTCACCGCGATCAGCGGCAGCTTGAATTGCGCTCGCCATGCATGGGCCAATTGACCAAGTGCTTGCTTGGTGTCGGCCACTTCCAAGCCCATCAAGCCCGCTTGCGCCAAACCCTGGTGAACGATAGCCGCTTTGACACCGGCGGCGGGCAGATGAAGCAAGTAGTCGTGGGCATCAAAACGCTCGCCTCGCAACGCCACAAACAAATCATCTGCCAGCACAGTGCGGCTGTCGGTGTGCACACGCGCCACCTTCAAATTGGGGTCACCCACCATTCGACTGCCGGGCAACCATTGCTGTATTTGCGCCAAGCTGAGGTTCATGCGGTGCATGCCACCCCCCATTTGTGCAAGGCCAATTCGGCATGGTCCACATCCGAAAACCCGTGTTTCACACCTTGAATTTCTTGGTAGGTTTCATGCCCTTTACCAGCGATCAAGACAATATCTTCAGCACGCGCCTGGGCAATCACATGGGCAATCGCTTGCCCACGGTCCACCCATTGCCATGCGGCTTGCGGTCGTGTCAAGCCCAAACACATTTGCGCCATGATTTCTTGCGGGTCTTCGTCGCGCGGGTTGTCGCTGGTCAAACACACCAGATCGGCAGCTTGCTCGGCCATGCGCGCCATGGGTGCTCGTTTGCTGCTGTCGCGGTTGCCGCCACAACCCAATATGCACACCAATCGACCGCCTCGCGCATGCGCCCATGGTCGCAGCGCACGCAACGCCTTGTCCACCGCATCTGGGGTATGGGCGTAGTCCACCACCACAGCCGGCTGCTGTGGCTTGCCCACGCGTTGCATGCGCCCTGGGACGGCTTGCAAGCCTTGGCAAGCCTTGACGGCTGATGGCAAGCTGTACCCCAAGTCACGCAGCGCAGCGATGACACCCAATAAATTCAAGACATTGAAGTCACCCAAGGCAGGGCTGTGGACGCTCAGGCGTTGCTCGCCTTCAATGACTTCAAAGCAAACACCCTCGGCGGTTGTTTGCAACTGCTCTGCATGGATGTCTGCCAGAGTTTGCATGGACACCGTCCACACCTTCACCTCGGGGCGCAGTTTCAGATGTGCCAACAAAACGGCCGCCATCGGATCGTCCAGATTGACCACTGCACAGCGCAAATGCGGCCAGTCAAACAAGCGTTGTTTGGCAGCCCAGTACTGGTGCATGTCTGCGTGGTAGTCCAGATGGTCTTGGCTGAAATTGGTGAAGATGGCGGTGCGAAATTGCAAGCCCTCCAATCGATGCTCGGCCAAGCCGATCGACGAGGCTTCGATGGCGCATGCACGCACGCCTTGCTGTAGCCAATGGCGCAACTGTTGGTGCAACTGCAAAGGATTGGGGGTGGTGAGGCCCGTGCTGTGCATCTCGCCGGGTCGACCCAAACCCAGGGTGCCCACCACGGTGCAAGCTTCGTTCAACCGGTTCAAGGCTTGTGCCAACCACCAGACAGTGGAGGTTTTGCCATTGGTACCAGTCACGGCCAGCATCTTCAATTGTTGACTGGGCGACGCATGGTAGGCGTCAGCAATCAGGCCACACCGCGCTTTGAGTTGCGGTATGCAGGCAATCGGTACATCGTGCATGGCCAAGTCATTGACAGCTTCAAAGGCCTCAATGCCCTGCGCTTCTACCAAGCAGGCTGCCGCACCCTGTTGCCAAGCTTGCACCACATGTTGGCGTGCATCGGTCGTCTGCCCCACCCATGCCAAAAAACCATCGCCTTCGCGAACAGCACGGCTGTCCGATTGCAAATGGCCATGCACCAGTCCGCGCAACCACTGTGCGGCTTGTTCGGGCGTGTGCAAATGCAGCATCAGAAAGACTCCGCCTCGGCTTTGGCCACGACCTGAGGTTTGACCGCCATGTCAGGCTGTACTTCGAGCATGCGCAATGTTTGCTGCACGGTTTGACTGAAAACCGGTGCCGCCACATCCCCGCCGTAATAACGTCCTGCAGTGGGTTCATCAATCATGACGGCCACCACGATGCGTGGGTTGTCAATCGGTGCCAATCCGACAAAGAAGCCACGGTACTTTTTGGCAGCGTAGGTTTTGCCATCTAATTTATGCGCGGTTCCGGTTTTGCCGCCCACCGAATACCCCATGGTTTGGGCTTTCGGCGCCGTGCCCCCCGGCCCCGTGACCATGTGCAGCATGTGGCGCACTGAGGCTGCATTTTGGGCATTCATGACCCGCACGCCAGCCACCTTGTCTTGTCGCTTGAGCAAGCTGACCGGGGCAACTTCCCCATCACGGGCAAACACGGTGTAGGCCTGGGCGAGTTGAAACAAACTGGTGGACAAGCCATAGCCATAACTCATGGTGGCTTGCTCCATCGGACGCCAAGTTTTGTAAGCGCGCAAGCGGCCAGCCACGGCGCCAGGAAAAGGCACTTGGGGCTTTTGACCAAAGCCGACTTGGGTGTACATCTCCCACATGTCTTTGGGCGGCATGCGCATGGCAATTTTCACCGTGCCCACGTTGCTGGATTTTTGAATCACTTCATTGACACTGAGCATGCCGTGAGGGTGCGCATCGGTGACCGTCATACCGTACATGTTGAGCTTGCCAGGGGCGGTGTCGATCATGGTCTCGGGCTTGATCAAGCCTTTCTCCATGGCCAAACCCACCACAAACGGCTTCATGGTCGAGCCCGGCTCAAAGGTATCGGTCAAAGCGCGGTTGCGCAACTGTGCACCACTCAAGTTGCTGCGCTTGTCGGGCGAATAACTGGGGTAATTGGCCAGGGCCAGCACATCGCCAGTTAGCGCATCCAACACCACCACACTGCCAGCTGCGGCCTTGTTGTCCAACACCGCTTCCCGCAACCGTTGGTAGGCAAAGTACTGCACCTTGCTGTCAATACTCAATTGCAAATCCCGACCTTCCTCGGGCGGGATCATGTCGCCAATGCCTTCAATCACTTGGCCTTGGCCATCTTTGATGACCCGCCTGGAGCCACTCTTGCCCCCCAGATGGCTGTTGAAGGCCAACTCCACGCCCTCTTGGCCGGTGTTTTCAATGTTGGTGAAACCCACCACATGGGCGGCTGCTTCGCCTTGGGGGTACATGCGCTTGTATTCCATGCGGGTGTAGACACCGGCGAATTTCAAGTCGGTCACTTTTTTGCCTGTGGCCATGTCCAACTGCCGCCTGAGCCAAACAAAACTTTTCTTTTTGTTTTTGACTTTGCTTTGCAATTCGCCCAGGGGCATGTTGAGCAATTGGGCCAAGGCTTTGAGCTTGACCGGATCGTCCTCAAGTTCTTCTGGCGAGGCCCAGATGCTGGGCATGGGAACACTCGACGCCAAGATCAAACCGTGTCGGTCAAGGATGCGTCCGCGATTGGCCGGAATTTCCAGCTGACGCTCAAACCTTACCGTGCCCTGTTTGCGGAAAAAAGCGTTGCCCACCACCTGCACATAAGCGGCTCGAAACACCAAGCCAATGAAACCCAAGGCAATGCAGGCCACGATGAGTTGGCTACGCCAAATGGGCGTTTTGCTGGCCAATAGCGGGTTGCTGGCGTATTGCACGCTGCGGCTGCTCATGGCTGCTCCTTGCCAGCAGCTGCAGCAGCACTTTCAATGACGGCAGGATGCGGCGCGACGTATTGGCTGATGGCTGGCGAGATGGTTTGCATGCGCAATTGCTCACGCGCTAATTTTTCCACCCGCAAGGGGGTGGCCTGTGCGCCGCGCTCCACGTCCAAGCGATCGTGCTCGGTTTCCAAACGCTGGGCCTGCGCCTTGGCACGATCCAACTCGGTGTACAAGCGGCGCGATTCATACTGGGTGTGCACCAAATACAAGGCACTGCACATGACCGCGACCAACAGCAACGCGCTGACCCGGGTCATGCCGACGCCCCAGCTTGAATGCGTTGGGCCACGCGCATGATGGCGCTGCGACTGCGCGGATTGGCCTTGACCTCTTCGACGCTAGGGCGCTGACGCCCTAGCGCCTTGAGGCCCAAGTTGGGGGCGGCAGCGAATGGCGCACGGCGATCGTAGACCTCGCGTGAATGCTTGGCGATGAATTGCTTGACCATGCGGTCTTCCAGCGAATGGAAACTGATCACCACCAAGCGCCCTCCGTTTTGCAAAACATCCATGCTGGCGTCCAAGGCCTGCTGCAATTCATCCAACTCGCGGTTGATGAACATGCGAAAGGCTTGAAAGGTGCGGGTGGCCGGGTTTTGACCAGGCTCGCGGGTTTTGACAATCTCGGCAACCAAAGCGGCCATGCCCAAGGTGGTGGCGGGCAGCTGTCCCGCATCGCGTTTGGCAACGATGGCTTTGGCAATGCCGTTGGCAAATCGTTCTTCACCATAGTCACGAATCACCTGTGCGATCTGTTCGGTTTTTGCCTCGCCCAGCCACTCGTGCACGCTTGGGCCTTGGCTTGTGTCCATCCGCATGTCCAGCGGGCCGTCCTGTCGAAAGGAGAAGCCGCGCAGCGGGTTGTCGATTTGGGGTGAGCTCACGCCCAGGTCCATCAGCACGCCGGCGACGCTCTTGTTTGGCAGTTGGTTCAGGGCTGCAAAGCCCTGGTGCCGGATCGTCAGGCGGTGGTCGTTGATCGCTTGGGCCGTGGCCACTGCTTGCGGGTCTTTGTCGAAGGCGATCAAGCGCCCCTGCGGACCGAGCTGTTCCAAGATGCGCTTTGCATGCCCGCCGCGGCCAAAGGTTGTGTCGACATAAGTGGCTTCGGCCTGGACGTCCAGCGCCTCGACCGCCTCCTTCAACATGACGGTGGTGTGTGCCCATTCAGTCGTTGCCATTCCACGTTAGATCGAAAAATCCCGGAACACATCGGGCATTTCGCCCTGCATGGCTTCGGCTTCCTGAGCGTCATAGGTGGTCTTGTCCCACAACTCGAAATGCGTGCCCATGCCCAGCAGAACGGCTTCTTTGCTGATGTGGGCGGCAGTGCGCAACTCGGGCGACACCAACACGCGGCCGGTGTTGTCCATGTCGACATCCATGGCGTTGCCCAAAAAAATACGTTTCCACCATTGCGCCGTCATGGGCAAGGCAGCGACTCGGTCACGAAATTTTTCCCACTCGGTGCGCGGAAAAATCATGAGGCAGCCATGCGGGTGGCGGGTGATGGTGAGTTGCCCGCCCGCAGTGGCGCTCAGCACATCGCGGTGCCGTGTGGGCACCGACAAACGGCCTTTGGCATCCAAACTCAGCGACGATGCACCCTGAAACACGGCAAGTTACCCCTTTTGTGACAAAACATTGGCTTCAGTGGCTCAGAATTTCACATTCTTCCACTAAATACCACTTGTTTGCACTTTACCAGAGATTCCAGAGATGACAAGTACCTGATGGGCTATTTTGTAAATGAAATCAACAACTTAGAGTGGTGTTTTGAAAGCTTGTTTGAGATAAAAATCTATATGAAATAAGCACTTAGAAGCCATATTAAAAGTGGCTTATAAACAGAAAAGGGGCGAAAAAAAGCAGGCCACCTGGGCCTGCTGCTGTTGTCTTCAGGCAGACAAATCAGTCGCCAAACATTTTCTGCTTGAGTTCGCGACGCTGCTGGGCTTCCAAAGACAAGGTGGCGGTGGGACGGGCGATCAAACGGCCCACACCGATGGGCTCGCCGGTTTCATCGCAATACCCATAGTCGCCGCTGTCAATGCGGGTGATAGATTGCTCGATTTTTTTCAGCAACTTGCGCTCGCGGTCGCGTGTGCGCAACTCCAAAGCATGCTCCTCTTCAATGGTGGCGCGGTCAGCAGGATCGGGCACGATGACGGTGTCTTCGCGCAAGTGCTCGGTGGTTTCGCCGGCATTGACCAAGATGTCATTTTTCAGTTGCACCAACTTGTGGCGAAAGAAGGCCAACTGAAATGCATTCATGTAAACGTCATCCGACATGGCCATGACTTCAGCTTCAGAAATGGTTTCAGCTGTTTTGGATTTCCAGTTGTTGGCCAACTTGGGATCTTTGACGGGAATCACGGGTACCACGGCCGGCAATGAGGGCACAGAAATGGGACCATAGCTGGACTTGGCCGTGGTCGAGGCCACACTTTGCCCAGGCGGGGGCGGCATCATGGCCATGGCTTTGGCGGCACGCGGGGACTTCTTGGCGACCTCGGCAACAGGTGGCGTTGTGACTGTGGTGACGGGTTTGACGGCGGCGGTTTTCACAGCGGCCGATTTGGCAGATTTGGACTTGGTGGCAGTGGACACGGATTTGGCAGCAGAGGGCGCAGGTGAGGGTTTCTTGGCAATGGGCGGCGTCTTGGCTTTGACCTTGGACGAAACCGCTTTTGGAGGGACTGTTTTTTTAGTGGCTACTGCTTTTTGAACGACAACTTTCTTCGCAACAACTTTCTTGGCAACGGGCTTTTTCGCCACGACTTTTTTAGCAACAACTTTTTTAGCAACAACTTTTTTAGCAACAACTTTTTTAGCAACAACTTTTTTGGCAACAACTTTCTGGGCGGCTACTTTCTTGGCCACGGCCTTCTTGGCCACCACTTTTTGAGCGACGGTCTTTTGAGCGGCTGACTTTTTCACAGCTACCGGTTTTTTCACCACAGCCTTCTTGGCCACTGCTTTTTTCGCCAATGGTTTTTTCACAACCGCTTTGGCCGTTGGTTTTTTCGCTGCCGCCTGGGGCTTGG
>Ga0164292_10003958_pt1 | contig 12078 bp, 9 predicted proteins | sample GEODES117metaG_FD_111486 | JGI IMG/M metagenome (GOLD analysis project Ga0164292, IMG submission 111486) | Eutrophic lake water microbial communities from Lake Mendota, Wisconsin, USA - GEODES117 metaG | ecosystem: Environmental > Aquatic > Freshwater > Lake | place: USA: Lake Mendota, Wisconsin... | reverse complement strand
TAAGCGGTGACCCCTCGCCGATACGGGGAGGGAAGCCATGCGCAGCATAAGGATGGGGCACCCGCCAAATAGCGACAGCTTGAACGCACGTGCCTTTCCATCAGTTCTGCGGACTGCCACCTCCTTTATGTGGGGAGGTTTTGGAGAAGAAAAATGGGCTTAGAAAACCAGGATTTCGAAGTAGAGCGCGGCCCCAGCTGGGAACGTGCCAACTGGCCATTGTCAGCAACTGACGACTTAACAGCATCGCTCGACCCCACGCAAATGGCAATCGAGGTGAAGGCTGCGGCCAAAGCTGCTGGTAAGCCCATGGCAGAGGCTGACGCCGTTGCTGCGGCAAGCGATTCTATTCGCGCAATGATGCTTGTGCGGACATACCGTGTGCGCGGGCATCTGGCCGCCAATCTCGATCCGCTTGGTTTGTCGAAACAAGACATTCCTGCTGACCTGACACCTGAATATCATGGCTTTTCGGGCGCCGACCTCGACAAGCGCGTATATGTTGGCGGCACGCTCGGGCTTGAGTGGACCACGGTGCGCGAGCTCGTAGACACGCTGCGCGCCAATTATTGCGGGCCGGTAGGTCTTGAGTATATGCATATTTCCGACGTGGAAGAGCGCCGCTTTCTGCAAGAACGGATGGAAGGCAAGGATGCCGCCATCCAGTTCACGCCAGAGGGCAAGAAAGCGATACTCGGCAAGGTTATTGAAGCTGAGCAATATGAAAAATTCCTTGGTCGCAAATATGTAGGTACAAAGCGTTTCGGCCTTGACGGTGGCGAGTCCATGATCCCGGCGCTAGAAGCGGTTATAAAAAATGGTGGCCAGCTTGGCGTGCGTGAAATCGTCTATGGCATGCCGCATCGTGGCCGTTTGAACGTGCTCGCCAATGTGATGGCAAAACCCTATCGCATCATCTTCCACGAATTTTCCGGCGGCAGCGCCAATCCCGATGATGTCGGTGGCTCAGGCGATGTGAAATACCATCTCGGCACCAGCACCGACCGCGAATTTGATGGCATCAAGGTTCATATGAGCCTTGTGCCGAACCCGTCGCATCTTGAGGCCGTAAACCCCGTTGTCTTAGGCAAGGTACGCGCCAACCAGACGGCGCGGGACGATTTAGGCAAGCATGAGCAAGTGTTGCCCGTGTTGCTCCACGGTGATGCCGCCTTTGCTGGCCAGGGCATTGTGTGGGAATGCCTCGGCTTCTCCGGCATTCGTGGATATAATACAGGCGGTTGCTTGCACTTCATCGTCAACAACCAGGTCGGCTTTACCACCAGCCCGCAATATGCGCGATCATCGCCTTATCCGTCCGACGTAGCCAAAGGTGTTCAGGCGCCGATTTTCCACGTCAATGGCGATGATCCCGAGGCGGTAACATTCGCATGCAAGATTGCGATTGAATTCCGCCAGACCTTCCACCGCGACATCGTGATCGACATGTGGTGCTATCGTCGCTTTGGCCATAATGAGGGCGACGAACCCGGCTTTACGCAGCCATTGATGTACAAAGTCATCAAGAATCATCCGGCCGTAAGTGAGCTGTACGCACAACGTCTTCAAGCCGAGGGCGTCATTGACGCCAATTGGCCCAATGAACACGCGATGCGCTTTGTCCAAGCGCTTGAGCAAGAGTTTGCGAGCGCAGCAGACTATAAAGCGAACGCCGCTGATTGGTTTGGTGGCCGTTGGTCAGGCCTGTCTAAGCCCGCTGATCCAGAAACTGCGCGGCGCAATGTCCCAACAGGCATCACGCGCAAATTGTTCGACAGCCTTGGGCGCACGCTTACGACAATACCCGAAGGCCATAACATCCATCCGACATTAAGCCGCGTACTTGATGCCAAGAAGACCATGTTCAGTTCTGGGGAAAGTTTCGACTGGGCAACCGGCGAAGCGCTCGCTTTTGGATCGCTGCTTTCGGAAGGCTATGGCGTGCGTTTGTCCGGCCAAGATTCAGGCCGCGGCACTTTTAGCCAGCGGCATGGCGTCTGGGTCGATCAGACAACCGAAGAAAAATATGTGCCGCTGTCCACCTTGCCACATGGGCGTTTTGAAATCTTAGACAGCCCCTTGTCCGAATTTGGCGTGTTGGGCTTTGAATATGGCTATGCTGGTGCAGAGCCGAAAACATTGGTCCTTTGGGAAGCGCAATTTGGCGATTTCGTGAACGGCGCACAAACTATGATTGACCAGTTCATTGCGTCAGGTGAAGCCAAATGGCTGCGCGCCAATGGCCTCGTAATGCTGTTACCGCATGGCTATGAGGGCCAAGGGCCGGAGCATAGCTCGGCGCGGTTAGAGCGCTTCCTGCAATTATGTGCGGAAGACAATATCCAGGTCGCCAATTGCACGACGCCAGCTAACTATTTCCACTTGCTGCGCCGGCAAATGGCACGACCTTTCCGCAAACCGCTTATTGTCATGACGCCAAAGTCGCTTTTGCGTCATAAGCTCGCGATTTCTAAGGCTGAAGATTTCCAAGGCGAAAGCCACTTTATGCGGATACTGTCCGACATGAATGCACCTGCCGACAAGGATGTGAAGCGGCTGATATTATGCTCTGGAAAGGTCGCCTACGACCTGATGGAAGCCCGCGACGCATCAGGCGACAAAAATACCAGCATTGTGCGTATTGAGCAACTGTATCCGTTCCCGTCAGAACCGTTGATCGTTCGCCTGAAGCGTATGACCAATTTGGAAGAACTGGTTTGGGCGCAGGAAGAACCGCGCAACGCCGGAAGCTGGTCATTCGTTGATCCTTATTTGGAAGAATGTCTCGCCGAAGCCAATGTTGGCCCAACCCGCGCCCGTTACGCCGGTCGCAGAGCTGCCGCCGCGACGGCGACTGGCCTTGCCAAGCGCCATCAGGCCGAACAAGCCGCCCTGGTCGCTGAAGCGTTAGGTCATAATGTCCGCGAAGAAATCCGCCGCCAGCGTTCAGGTGGCAAAAAACCAATCACCCCTCCATCCGCGTGAGGATTAGATTATGAGCACTGAAGTTAAAGTCCCCGTATTGGGCGAGTCCATCACTGAAGCGACCCTTGGTCAATGGTTGAAGAAACCAGGCGAAGCAGTGGCTATCGATGAACCGATTGCTAGCCTTGAAACTGATAAGGTTGCGGTCGAAGTGCCGTCGCCCGTTGCAGGTATCATGGGTGCCTATGCCGTCGAAGAAGGCGCAACCGTCAATGTTGGCGCAGTCATCGGATCAATCGATGCCGGAACTGGCGCGTCTAGTCCAGCAGTAGCGCCCGTTGTTGCGGCAGCAGCCGTTGCGCCAGTCGTTGCAACCACCGCAGCGCCAGCACCTGCCGCCGAGGCTGAAAATAGCGACCTGCCGCTGTCGCCCGCTGTGCGCCGCCTTGTGCTGGAACTTGGCATTGACCCGAGCAAGATCAAAGGCACCGGCAAGGACGGTCGCCTCACGAAGGAAGATGTCGTTGCGGCCGCTAAGGGTGCACCTGCGCCATCTGCCGACGCACCCGTTGCGGCTACGTCAACAACGCAAGCAACAGGCGGGCGTCAGGAAGAGCGCGTAAAGATGACACGCCTGCGCCAAACCATCGCCAAGCGCCTGAAGTCTGCGCAGGACACAGCCGCGTTGCTGACGACGTTCAACGATGTCGACATGTCAGCGGTGATCGAAGCGCGTGCGACCTACAAAGATCTGTTTGAAAAGAAGCATGGAGTCCGCTTGGGCTTCATGGGCTTCTTCACCAAAGCCGTAGCCTTAGCCGCGCGCGATGTGCCGGCGGTTAATGCGAAGATTGAAGGCGATGAAATCGTCTATCACAATTATCTCGACGTATCCGTTGCAGTCAGCGCACCCAACGGCCTTGTAGTGCCTGTCGTACGCAATGCGGACGCCATGAGCTTCGCGCAAATTGAAAAGGCCATTGGCGATTTTGGCGCAAAGGCGAAGGCCGGTACTTTGACGATGGATGATATGTCCGGCGGCACATTCACCATTTCAAATGGCGGCGTGTTCGGCAGTCTGATGTCGACGCCTATCATCAACCCGCCACAGTCGGCAGTGCTTGGCCTTCATCGTATTGAAGATCGCGCTGTTGTGCGGGACGGACAAGTTGTAGTGCGCCCGATGATGTATTTGGCGCTCAGCTATGACCACCGCCTCATCGATGGTCGCGAAGCCGTTACCTTCCTCAAGATCGTCAAAGAGGCGATCGAAGACCCGACCCGGTTGCTAATCGACCTTTAAGGAGCCTGAGCCATGGCAGAACATGATTACGACCTGATCGTTATTGGCGCGGGTCCAGGTGGCTATGTTGCCGCAATCCGCGCTGCCCAATTGGGGCTGAAGACCGCATGCGTAGAAAGCCGCGAAACATTGGGCGGCACATGCCTGAATGTCGGATGCATTCCGTCCAAGGCCTTGCTGCATGCGTCCGAAATTTTTCATGAGGCGCAATCGGGTTCGCTCGCGAAATTCGGTATCGATTTTTCGGGCGTTTCGCTCAATCTCGATCAAATGCATGCCGAAAAAGCGAAGGCTGTTGGTGAGCTGACTGGCGGAATTGAATTCCTATTCAAGAAGAACAAGGTCGATTGGCTGAAGGGACATGCGGCCTTTACCTCGGCTAACAGCATCGAAGTTGCAGGAAAAAGCTACACCGCAAAAAATATCATGATTGCGACCGGATCGACCGTCACACCATTGCCCGGCGTTGCGATTGATCAGAAAGTTATTGTCGATTCCACCGGCGCGCTTGCTTTGCCAAAAGTGCCGAAGCATCTGGTTGTGATTGGCGGTGGAGTCATTGGCCTGGAGCTTGGCAGCGTATGGTTGCGGCTTGGTGCACAAGTGACTGTAGTCGAATATCTTGATCAGATTTTGCCGGGCATGGACGGCGAAGTCCGCAAGGAAGCTGCCAAAATATTCAAGAAGCAAGGCTTCAACATCCGCACCGGAACGAAAGTCACTGGCGTGACCGTGAAGGGCGCCACAGCAAAATTGACGGTGGAGCCAGCAGCGGGCGGCGCCTGTGAAACGATCGATGCAGATTGCGTTCTTGTTGCTATTGGTCGCCGCGCAAATACAGATGGTCTCGCGCTGGATAAGGCGGGGCTTACCGTCAACGCGCGTGGCCAGATTGAGATCGGCCATGATTTCCAGACAAATGTGCCCGGTATTTATGCTGTGGGTGATGTCTGCCCTGGACCGATGCTTGCACACAAGGCTGAGGATGAAGGGATTGCTGCTGCAGAATTTGTCGCCGGCCTGACCGGAATCGTCAATCATGACGTCATTCCAGGTGTGGTTTATACCTATCCCGAAATAGCGAGCGTTGGCCTGACCGAAGAGGAAGCCAAAGAAAAAGCGGCGGCTTCTGGCGGAGAGGTTAAGGTTGGAAAATTCCCAATGATGGCGAACAGCCGGGCCAAGACTAACCGCGACACCGACGGCTTTGTGAAAGTGATTGCCGACGCAAAAACCGACCGTGTCCTTGGGGTGCACATCATTGCGTCGATTGCTGGTAGCATGATCGCCGAAGCATGCACTGCGATGGAATTTGGCGCAACGTCAGAAGACATTGCCTATACCTGCCACGCGCACCCGACGCATGCCGAGGCATTGAAAGAAGCGGCCATGGCGGTGACGGGCAAGCCGATCCATATGTAATGATTACGCAAACGGTCCAGATTGCACCCGCAATGGCCATTTGGAAGGGTTGGGGCATCCCCGCCTATCGCGGATGATTAGCGCACGTGGCTTGCAAATAGCCGGTTGAGATTAGCAATCTTCGGTTTATCCCATTGGACAATATAGGGATGGCGTGGATTCTTCGCCATGAAGTCCTGATGATAGGTTTCCGCAGGAAAGAAACTAAATGGTTCGAGCTTTGTAACAATAGGCCTTTTCCAATAAGCAGCTTTATCCAATTGCGCGATATAGGCGGCGGCTGCATTTCGCTGGGCTGCATTATTAGGGAAAATGGCTGAGCGATATTGCGGGCCTCGGTCGGGGCCTTGGCGATTCAATTGCGTGGGATCATGCGCCACCGAAAAGAATATGTGCAGCAAATCATTATAGCTAACACGCGCCGGGTCATAATGTATGCGGACGGACTCCGCGTGCTTCGTCTGCCCGGCACTGACAAGATTATAATAAGCGGTCGCCTTAGTGTCGCCTGAATAGCCAGATTCAACGCGGGTCACACCCTTCACACGCTCAAACACTGCCTCAATGCCCCAAAAGCAGCCACCAGCAAATACAGCGACTTGTCGTGTTTTAGGTTCGGCAATGCGGGCGGCAGGTGCAGCTATACGCAGACCTTCAGTAGCATGTGCGTTGCCAATTGGCGTTGCAACGTCGGGCCCACATGCCGTGACAAGGCCAAACAGCAGAACGACATTCAGCGCGCGAATTAAGCGTTTAGCAGCGCTGTGCCGACTTTCCATGATGGGCTTAGGTTAGAGCGGCGCAGGCTGCTTGAATACGCAGGCACGCTTCCTTTAAAATGTCCGCCGATGTGGCATAAGAAATCCGGAAACCTGGCGACAGCCCAAAAGCCCCCCCATGCACTGCCGCAACGCGATATTCGTCGAGGAAATAATCGATGAGATCAGCGTCGGTTTGAATAATTTTACCTTGCGGTGTTTTCTTGCCCATCACGCCAGTCGCATCAGGATAGACATAGAAGGCACCTTGAGGTATCGGACATCTCAGCCCCGGCGCATCGTTCAGCATCGCCACAACAAGGTCCCTACGCTCGCGGAAGGCCTTGTTGCGTTCGCGCAAGAAATCTTGCGGACCGTTGAGCGCCGCTAGCACAGCATATTGGCTGATCGAGCACGGGTTGCTGGTTGATTGCGACTGCAAGTCAGCCATGGCCTTAATGAGCCACGTCGGGCCCCCTGCATAACCAATCCGCCAACCGGTCATTGCATAGGATTTGGAAGCACCATTCATCGTCAGCGTACGGTCATACAGGTCTGGGCAGACTTGCAGCATCGTCGCAAACGGCTTGGGCGCATACCAGATATGCTCATACATATCATCCGACAGCAGAAGGACATGCGGGTGTTTCAGAAGCACTTCACCCAGCGCTTTGAGTTCCTCCGCATCATATGCCGCACCGGTTGGGTTGGAAGGTGAGTTCAAGATGAGCCAACGCGTCTTTGGTGTAATTGCAGCATCAAGCTGCTCCGGCGTTATCTTATAATCTTGCGCGGCAGTGGCCATGATAATGACGGGTGTGCCGCCTGCAAATTGTACAATGTCGGGATAGCTTACCCAATAAGGCGCAGGGATGATAACCTCATCGCCCACGTCGATCGTCGCAACAAGTGCGTTGAATAAGGTGTGCTTACCGCCCGAATTGACAGTGATCTGTTTCGGCGAATAATCAATATTGTTATCGCGCTTGAACTTGGCGATGATGGCCTGTTTGAGCGGCGCGATACCGTCGACGGCCGTGTATTTTGTCATCCCGTCGCGGATAGCCTGAATGGCCGCATCTTTGACGAAGTCCGGCGTATCGAAATCCGGTTCCCCGGCAGACAGTCCGATAACGTCAATCCCCTGCGATTTCAGGTCAATCACCCGGCCGGACATGGCGAGCGTCGCAGAAGGAGCAATCCGCCCGAGGGCAGCCGACAAACGGTCAATCATCATCTTACTTTCGCGGAGTTGTTGAACAGAAATTGCGTGTATGCCCCTAATGGCTCATCAAAAATTACGCAACCCTGTTGGCCCGTATCAAGCCCCGCAGGCTGTTGCCGACCCAAAATCCACCAGACAAATCCTCTATCTTCAGATCCGCTTCTTCCGCTTTGCCCGCCTCAATCAGTTCGCGCCGCAATATGGAAGGTAACAACCCGGTTTCCAGTCGCGGGGTTAACAATTTGCCATCGCGCTTGACAAACAATGCGGTGATACTGCCTTCGGTAAGCAAGCCATCGGTGCCAACGAAAACCACCTCATCGCAATCAGGCCGTGATTTACGCGCGTCATCGTAAAAAGCACGATCAGAAATTTTATGTCGTAATCGGAAATCACTGGCATCGACGGGTAACGGAACGACACCAACCCGCCATTCGGTCACATCTTCCAGCGGCTGAATCTCAACGGCATGCGCGCCATGTCGTGACGTCATCAAGCGTATTTTGGAGAGACGATCGAGGTTGCATATGCTTGCACGGACAAGGTTACGCAGTTCGTACCGGTCAAATTCGAAGCCAAAAGAGCCAGCACTGGATGCCATCCGGTCAAGATGATGCTCCAAACGCAAAACACCGTTCGCGGGTTCAAACCGCATTGTTTCGATAAGGTCAAAACCGCGATTTCCTATTTTTGCGAAATCCCCTTTGGCCAAACATTCGATCCATTCATCTGCTTCCGTGGAGTCCGCAACAACGCCAGATCCTAAGCCGAGCGACATAGATTGCGTCGTTTCACACACCGTAAATGTACGAATAGCAACGTTGAATGCCGCGTCGCCATTGTCATCTATCCGACCGATGGAGCCGCAATATATGCCGCGTGGCGCGGCCTCTACCTCTTCGACAACTTGCATGGCGCGAATTTTTGGTGCGCCAGTAATGGAGCCACAGGGAAACAACGCCTGTATAACATCAACGGCATCTGCCCCGTCGTTTAGCAAGCCCGTGACCGTAGAAGTCATCTGGTGCACGGTAGGATAGCTTTCGATATGGAAAAGTTCCGGCACCTTTACGCTGCCCGTAGCGCAGACGCGCGATAAGTCATTTCGCAACAGATCTACGATCATTAAATTTTCGGCTCGTTGCTTCGGGTCGGTACGCAAATGCGCGGCAGCTTCCGCATCCGCCGCCGGATCGGCCAGCCGCGGCGCCGTACCCTTCATAGGTTTGGTCGTGATCCTTTGGTCTTTCAATGCGAAAAACAGCTCAGGAGAGAAAGACAGATAATGTGTCTGTCCAGTCCAGATCACACCACCATATCCAGCACGCGCACGCGTTCTCAGTGCTGCGTATAGTGCCAGCGGATCTCCGGCATAATCGGCGGTCAACGGGAATGTCAGATTGGCCTGATAGATGTCCCCGGCACGGATATATTCCTGCACTGTGGCAAAGGCCCGGCTATAGTCGGCACGCGATATGCTCGGACGCAGCTCAGACAGCCAAACACCCGCAGGATCGGGCAACACTGACGCCACGGCACCTGCAGATATGGTTTTGAAATCTTTAAATAATCCAAACCATGCCAGCAATCCGGATGGCGTGGGCGTAAAGCCAGGCAAGAGATGCGCGCCTGCCTCATAGCCGAAAAATCCGGCGGCATGCAGGCCGTTTTGCCGCGCCTGTCGAAGCGAAACGAGGAGCGCACTTAGCGCATCACCATCATAGGCTGTCAGGACCTCAACCGGATTTGTATAAAGCCGTGCAGGTGATGCTCCGTTCGTCCGCGCATCATCGAGCAGCACAAAAGGCCCCTCTAGAGGGATCATAGGGTGGTGACTGGAGCGGGTGAGGGGAATCGAACCCCCGTATTCAGCTTGGGAAGCTGCTGCTCTACCATTGAGCTACACCCGCGCAATATTGGCCAATTTATCCTGTCGGATAGGATTTTGCCAATGCCCAAAATCCTAGCCTTTCAAGCGTTCAGCATGCCAAGTAAGATGCTCGCCCATGAAGGTTGAGATGAAGTAATAGCTGTGGTCATATCCTGGCTGCATGCGGATGGTTGCTGGCTGACCAACCGCGGCGCACTGCTCAGTCAGCAAATGCGTCTTGAGCTGTGCCTCTAGGAAATTGTCACCCCCCCCTTGGTCAACCAAAAGGTCAGGTAAGCGGGCCCCGTCAGCAATCAAAGCAACGCTGTCATATGCGCGCCACTGAGCCCGATCTCGCCCGATATAGCCGCCCAGCGCCTTTTCACCCCAAGGGCAATTCAGCGGTGACACAATCGGCGAAAACGCGGATGTCGAACGAAACCGACCCGGGTTTCGCAGACTGATGGTCAACGAGCCATGCCCGCCCATCGAATGCCCCATGATCGCTTGCCGCTGCATATCGGCGGGGAAATGCGCTGCAATGATGGCGGGAAGTTCATTTTCGATATAGTCGCGCATGCGGTAATGCTGATCAAATGGCGCTTGTGTAGCATCCACGTAAAAGCCCGCGCCAAGACCGAAATCATAAGCGGCTTCCGCGTCGTCGGGAACACCCTCACCACGCGGGCTGGTGTCCGGGGCGATAAAGATCAAACCGAGTTCCGCACATGCACGGCGAAATTCGCCCTTTTCGGTCACATTGGCATGGGTGCATGTCAGGCCCGATAGAAACCAGACGACAGGCAACACCGCGCCCTTTTCATGTGGCGGTACATAAACCGAAAAGGTCATGTCGGTGCCGGTGACGGCCGAAGCGTGGCGATACACGCCTTGAACGCCGCCAAATGCAACGTTGGTGGACACAGTTTCTATGGTCATACTGACTCCAATATCGGGATAGATTTAATCAGGGGTGGATGACGCCAAAAGGTCAGCGCCCGAACAAGGTCGGCGGGTGCCAGCCCAACGGTCGCATTGTTGCGCAGCGGGTGGCAATTGATAAGCTCCGCATCGATCAAGCTTTCATCCAGCACGAAGCGCACGGCGCCAGCGGTATCATTGATCGCGGCCAAAGCGGTAACCGAACCCGGCGTGATACCCAGCAGCTGTTCCATATCCTCAGCTTTACCAAAACTTACACGGCCGCATCCTACCGCAGCCGGCAAAGCCTTTAGGTCAACGCGCGCTTCGGCCGGAACGGTTACCAGATAATAGTCCCCCGCCTTGTCCTTTAGGAACAGGTTCTTGGTATGCGCCCCAGGAATGGCATCATTATGGGCAGCACTCTCGGCCACGGTAAACACGGCGGGATGTTCATAGACTGTATAGGCGACGCCGAGCGCAGCAAAGTCATTATAAAGCTGCGCTTCGGCATCGGTCATGGCAAATGCCGTATCAGTCAGTGATGCGGTGCAAAGCGCACAGCTTGTTGCCATCGGGGTCACGCAAATAAGCGAGATACATTTTCATGCCGCCACCTTCGCGAATGCCAGGCGCATCTTCAATCGCTTCACCGCCATTATCAACGCCGGCCTGATGCCACGCATTGGCTTGATCGGGCGTCATAGCAAAACCAATGGTGCAGCCATTGCCATGTGTGGCCGGGTTGCCATCGATTGGCGTCGTTACAATGAACAGCGACCCATTATGCATATAGATTAAGCGCCCTTTAGGATCTTGCATGCCGGGCTTACCGCCCATGGCAACAAAGGTCGCATCGTAGAATTTCTTTGAACGGGCAATATCATTGCTGCCGACCATCATGTGACTAAACATATTCATTTCTCCCTCGTGTCAAATACCACAATTGCCAAGGGCTTTTCCATTAACCGCGCGGGTGCGCAAGTCTAGATTCCTGCATACCATTCATAATCACCGACATCTTCCCAATAACCGCCCTTTCCGCCATGGAATTTGGACAAATCATCGGTCGCTTCGATCCGCATGACATATTTGGCATGCTTATATCCCAATTGTCGTTCGACCCGTAAGCGCACAGGGGCGCCATATTTTACCGGCAAGGTTTCTCCATTCATGCCCCATGCCAATATTGTCTGCGGATGAAAGGCGTCGATTAGGTCAATCGATTCATAATAAGGGCGCGCGCCGTAATTGTCGGCACAATGAAATACGATATATTTGGCGCGCGGGGACAATTGGGCCTGTTGCAGCAACAGGCGCAGCGGCGTGCCGTGCCATTGCGCAATCGCGCTCCACCCCTCCACACAATCATGTCGCGTGATTTGGGTGCGCACGGGCATCGCCCGCAGCGCGTCTAATCCAATGTCCATGGGATTGGCGACCATGCCATCAATGCGCAACCGCCAGTCGGCGAAGTTGGTTTGAAGATGTGCCAAATATTCCGTCGACGTCCCCGTCAGCGAACCATTGGTTTTGAAGATGGGCGAGATGTCCGACAGAGCAAATTCGGGTGCCAGCGTTGCACGGTCCGCTAAGCTACGATGGGTGAGCTGATTGAGCCTCTCCGCACCGCGCAATGCGGACCGACAGGTCG
>Ga0164292_10003956_pt1 | contig 12084 bp, 11 predicted proteins | sample GEODES117metaG_FD_111486 | JGI IMG/M metagenome (GOLD analysis project Ga0164292, IMG submission 111486) | Eutrophic lake water microbial communities from Lake Mendota, Wisconsin, USA - GEODES117 metaG | ecosystem: Environmental > Aquatic > Freshwater > Lake | place: USA: Lake Mendota... | reverse complement strand
GATAACGGTATTGATCCACCGGAATTCTGGTAGATCCTTGGGATGGCGTCCATTAACGATCACAGCCTGGTGAGTGCAGCCCACCTCTGTAACAGCACGAAAGCACGCCAGCCCATCGGAAATTACCTCACAACCTCGTGCCAAGGCCTCCTGGGCCCAATCGGCGATTGCTGCAAAGGAGAAGGTTTCAACCTTGGCCAGCTTCACGTGGATGGGATGGCCAACGTCGTCAAGGGATACGGCGGTGACGATCGGCAACTTGTTCTCTGAACCTCGACCGGCCTTCCCACCATTGCGTTCTCCGCCAAGGCAAGCATCATCGATCTGAACTCTTCCACGCAACACGTAAGCCTTCTCACGCTCACTCATGGCCTGCATAATCTTATTGTGAACCAGTCATGCAGTGCGGTAATTGACGCCCAGCATGCGCATCAGAGAAAGCGAGGAAATACCTGTCTTGGCTTCTCCCACCAAGTAGAAAGCCTGAAACCACTTCGTCAGCGGCAGCTTGGTGGCTTCCATGATGGTTCCAGTGGTCACAGTTGCCTGATGACGACAGCTAAGGCAGTGATAACGACTAAGGCGCCGGCCATGGACGAGGCCATGGCCCTGCCCCCCCGCATCGGGGACAGCGGAATCCTTCTGGCCATCGCGCCTGCGCCAGGGCAGCCTCGCATTGCTCCTCAGTGCCGTAGAGCTCCTGGAGCTGCGACAATGACATTTCAGCCTGGAACTGGATGCGGTTCATGGCCATGGCATAGGCGCCGGTACATGTGTACCAGCCTAAGCCGAGGGAGGCCTGCGCGGAGCTCCCCGCCTAATCAAGACGGGACAAATCGGTTGCAATAGACAATCGGAAATGATCCATTGTGATTGTTGATCAAGGCTGGACAATAGAATCAACCAAGTTCATGGCAGACTCTATTGCCGCATCCATATTGTAGTATTGCCATTCTGAAAATCGACCAAGGCAATAGATACCTCCTTTTTGAAGCTTTTGGCGGAGCGTGTTAACTACTGACGACGTTCTAGGCGAATGAACTACATATGAATTTTCACAATAATTATATGATAACGGTTTCATCGTAAATGGTAACTTCTTGGCTTCTAGTGCCATATCATCGAATGATAAGTAGCCCGAATGCTCAATCGTACAGGTTGTTCGACCTTTATTGATTTGCGGAGATGTGTTTGCATGAGAGAAATTGCCAGTCATGATAATTCGATGTATTTTGATTTCCGGGTCGGGGATGTATATCCAAGAATATGGATTAACATCACATTCGCAGAGCATTGTAGAAGTGGAGTTCGACGGAAGATCTTTCATGCTAGCCATATCAGCTGCATCAAGACCCAGCGTTTGCAAATCGCGATCCGAAAGCATAGCAATTAAACGACGGATATCTCCTGTGTAGACTAGGATTTCATGAGCCAGATTCTTGTCGCGATTAAGAATGACTCGGCCATCATCAATTGTTATTGAGTGAATACACTGATTGACAAGATCTAGGTCTGCTGACAGCCTTTCTATAATGAATTGAGAGCCACCAGAAAGTGGATAGAAAAAAGTTGAATGAACCATTGAATCAGACTGCTTGACCTCCTCCAGATTAAGTAATATTTGACCGGGAGATGTCATAGGTAGTTTCCCTTCAAGCCAGTCCAAGGGGACTTGGGTGAGATCAGTCTTCCAGATTTTATGATTATAGGGAAAAAAGTATAGATCGCAAAGTGTCTTGCCGAAACTAGATAAGAGAAATTCGTAGAAATTAGCATGAAAACCAGAATTTGTTCCGCCAATCCTGATGAGTTCGTGTAATTCTGTTGTTATGGTAGTGACCAGTGCACTATCAATCTGATCTAGATTGAATTCAATGGGATAGCCAATAAATTCACCGTCTAAGTAGATTACTGCGTTACGAACAGCCGGAATAAATTCATTATCCTTGTCAAAATGGCTCCAGAACCATTTCAGTACCTTTTCATTCTTTGAATTAAAAACATGTCCACCAACCTTATGAAAAAGACTGCCCTGTACCAAATCACATTGGATAAGACCACCTGGTCGTGGATTTTGCTCATAGACAGTGGCCTGGCATCCTTTATCCGATACAAGTCTAGCAAAGGAGACCCCTGATATGCCTGCACCAATTATGCCTATAGAAGTTTTACCGTTGACAGTTAAATTCATAGCAAGGGATGCTGCTTAAGATGAGATGAAATTACTCTAACACAACGACAGCATGGCTTGAATGCTCAGCTGATGCTAATCAATCCTTCTGTAGCTTCTAGTGCTCAGGGGCTAGCCTATTTCAAAAATTTGCTAAGATCTTGAGAGACAAAAGCTATCAATGCAATCAAGGACAATTTTTGCGTAGACCTTGGGATCAATTTTGTAGTTTGAGTAAAATTTGTCATAATCGTCACTAATCGCACTAGTTGGTATCGGGAAAATCTGTGAGATGCTTCCTCCTACCTCTGACCACCACTTTAGCTGACTCATGTGCCTTCTATCTCCGTGAACAACTGTAGGCTTATTAAATATCCATGTTGGGCTGATTGAACCACTGCCAATTGGAGAAATGCAGATACTTGAATGCGAAACTAGCTCAAACAGCTGCGGTATTTCGTAACCAACATGATGATTACATGCAAAATCTTTCTGATTGCATAAGCTAGAGACTTTAGGAGCTAGTTCATCTTCTTCCGAGAAATACTCAAGCTCAAGCGATACCAAGTAATGTTTAAGGGTCTCTAGTCCTGCAATATTTTCTAGCAAAGCATCAATGCATTCTACAAGGTTAGAATGACACTTGTTATGGGACCTTACGTTTATGTAGATTTTAAAGAGTTGACTGGTTGGAGTCGGATAGTCATCTTTAATTGCTTGAACCAAATAAGGAGATAGTCGGGGATATCGAAATGAAACAAGTGATACACGATCTTTGGAGCCTCCCTTCTCCATGGGTAAAGCTTTCATGTCTGGCATGCTCGAATCCAGCAGCAATGACTCTCCCAGTGGAAACCTGTCAATAGCTTTCATAATATATTTCTGCAGGTGACTCCGTATGCCTATCTTGCTAAACAAGTTGGATTGAGTGGGGGGAAGGCTCGATGAGAAGGTCGTGGGAACATAGCCAACTTTTTTTGCAAGTAGATTAAACTCGATATAGCCTGAAAGTTCGTTCCACAGAAGGTGTCCTAGATTCTTTCCGCCAAGATCAATGTGTAAATGAATTTCTCTTGGTGCGCATCCATCGTTATCTGGATGGTTGAGATAATCATGGATAAATCTTAGTTCATCTTCGTAAATTGAGCCCCATTGCTGTCCAGTCTTTATGTTGATAACAAGACCGTTGGAGAATAGGACCTGAGAAGTTACATCTAGCCACGCTGGACCTCTCCTCTCAACAAATGTCGGCCCTAGAGATGACTTATACTTGATGAGCCTAGAGTTAAACCCGTCTTCAGTTCGCCATGATCTAGACGAGTATGATCTCGTATGCTGCCCTGTCAATGGATCTATGGTTACATACTCTCCAGTTACGAACGTGTACAGTTCTCTAAGGGCGCAATATCTTGCCACTTCATAAAAAGAGGGCCGGAAGGATTTGCCTAGCTGGTCGTTATATGCTTTAAAATACAATTGAAGAAGCTCTTTTTCGATACCGTTTACATCTCTGTCTATGAGCTCTAGCAGTGAATCGGAGGCTGAGTTCGATATGTTAATATAATCTCGAAACGCAATATTCGTCAAGGCTCTTGACGACCTGGTAGTTGACGAATCAGTTGCTTTCGTAACGTGCAAAAGGTTAATGAAATTCTTGGATGTATTCTGCACCCATCTTGGTGCCTTGGATATGCTTTGATGAATGCATTCCCGGCATTCTTGAGCGCTATTGTCCGTGAGAGTCAAGAGTAAGGCGAGTTCGATCCTGCTGCATTGGATTTGCCTTGTCTGTTTAACTGTATCATCTGCTTGAGTCGTGACTTCCCAGGTGATGATTCGATCGTCGTTCTTGCTGATAAAGAATAACAATCCACTAGTGCTATTGCTTGAGCTTTCAGCAAATAAAATTGGAAAGTGACTATCTTCGTTAAGTAATCTGTGGCCTAAAAAGCCAGAGCTGCTGCAGAATGGATCCCTGACTTTAGCTGCTGGACTGCCAATCGTAAATACATTGTTGATGTTGTCATGTTTAATCGCTTTGAATGAAAAAAGCATCGCCGGTCACGCCTGATTGGTTGAGTAAGAATCTGCTTGCATAGCGGTGTGAACCAAAGGTGGTCGGTAATCGATCAATTTGTTAGCCATGAATAATGTTGTAAAGTCCGGTATCCTTGTTGGAAAAGGTGTTGGCGTGCCTTGGGTCCGCAGTGGATTGCTGGGGAGCTAGGGCGTCGAGCCAATTCACATTCAGTGCTTAAGCACTTCGTCGTGGCTGTCAACTGTTAGTCACTTTGGTGTTTAATCAAGCGATTGACCTGGAGTTGTCCGGAGCTTCCGACCCGGCACTCAAATAGTGATCCAAGTATCTTTTGGCCAATTGGTCCACAAAGCTGGCACGGTGCGCAAAGGTGTGGCCATCCATAGCGATTCGATGGGCTTCGGCAGCCTTGGCCTGCCGCTTATCCTCATTCTGGAGGAAGGAGCGAACGTGTTTCGCCAGCTCTTTCTGGTTACGGGCCACCACCACAGCATCGCCGAACACCTCCTCCAGACCGTTCACGGGATCTGTGATCACCAGGGTGCCTGCAGCGCAGGCATCGAAGATGCGGTTGGAGATGAAACCGTTGGAACGCATGTCCGGCCAGTGGTCATTCAGCACAATCTTGGATGAACGATAGAACTCAGCCAGTTCTTCGTTGCTTACATAATCTCCCTTGAGCAGCGCCAGGGCCTTGGGATCGTTGTCCCAGCCAGTGCCGTAGAGATGCAGTGGCAAGTTCTGCTCGTAGCACCACTCCACCATGTCCCGTTTCTGGTTGCGCGAGCTGCCTACAAACACAAGATCCCGTGCCCAGCCCTGATTTCCGCCTTCCGCTGAGGAGACGGTATTGCCTGCCTGATACAGGGTGGATACTGGCGTTCCCGTGACCTTGCGTACCTTATGGGTGAACACTGATGACGCTACGAGGATGTGGTCGTAATCGTCGAACTCATCGCCTTTCACCCTGTCTGGATGGCTGATGATCCACTGCAGATTCACGGTGTTCGGCATTCTTTCCGGTTGAAACCGGTGGCGGCCGCGCAACACCAGTGCCACATCGCAGGCGTCGGCATACCAGCGGTCCTGGCAGTCCACCTGGTAGGTCCAGCCCAGAGCCTCCAGGCATTTGCCTAGGGAATGGGCGTAGTGATAGTCGCCCCACTGCACGCCTTCCTCAAGGTTCGGCGCGGAGATTTTGATGCTCAGACTGCGCTTGGAGCCGGCTCTCCAGGTGGGCCACTTCTGCCTGTTTTCCGGTTTGAAGCGCTGCACGATCTTCTTGTTCTTGTTCATCACCTTGGTGCGGGTATCCACCTTCTGCATCGTGTGGGTCACTTGGCCCCATTCCTCGTTGCGGAAGTAGCACACAAGGGGCTGGTTCAAGCCCTTCACCTTTGTGCGGCAGCCATAGCGCACCACCAGGTCCCAGTCCTGCTGTCTGGGCAGGCTCGGGTCGAAATAGCCCAGCATCTTCGGCACCTTGGCCCGAATGCAGAGCGTGTTGAGATCGATGTAGTTTCTGTAGGCAAGGCTCGCGAAGTCAAAGTCGCGGTAATGGATGCGGGTATCGGTGACCGCATCGCCATTGAGGGTGATATCCAGCAGTGCCGTGTAAAGCATGTCCACCTCTGGATCATCCGCCATGGCTGCCACCACGGTGCTCAGATAATCCGGCGACCAGATGTTGTCGGAATCCAGAAAGGCGATCAGCTCCCCTGATGCGTTGCGCAGACCGTGGTTCCGCGCCACGGCTCCATTGGCCTTGGGCAGCTTGGTGAACCGGATCCGGCTATCGCCGAACGCCGCCACCACCGCTTCGGTGTTGTCTGTGCTGCCGTCGTCGCCGATCAGCAGCTCCCAGTTCTGGTGAGTCTGGGAGCGCACACTGCGGATGGCATGGCCGATCGTATGTTCCCGGTTCCAGGTGGGCATCACCACGCTCACCAGGGTGGCGGCGTTGGCCTTGGGCCGGTTGTCGGCCTCTGCCGGCAATGCCCGGCTGAGGCGTGGGTCCCGGCTGGCCTGCATGGCCCGCAACACCCAGCTGCGATACTCTCCGCCCGCCTCGGCGGCTGGATCCTTCCCCACCTTCTCCAGCAACCTCTGGCAGCAGAGGTCGATGTTCCAGCCGATCGCCGGCAGCAGCTTCGGGGACCGCTGGGCTACCTGGTCGTACACCCCCAGCGCGCCCCGGTAGTCCCCTTGATGCAGGTGCTCGGTGGCGGCCGGCAGGAGTGGAGTGCGTTGCTGTTGCGTCACGAGGATGGTGCGGAGAACTGCTCAGGCTGGTGGGCTTTCTCAGGGGCTGCTCAGGCCCGCGGGCTCGAGCAGGCCCAGGCGGCTGCCCGTGTGGCACCAGCCCCGCTGATCGAGGTACCAGCGCACCGTGGCCGCCAGTCCTTCTTCAAAGCTGTGCCGCGGCTGCCAGCCCAGCTCCGTGCTGATGCGGGTGGGGTCGATGGCGTAGCGGCGGTCGTGGCCCGGCCGGTCACTCACCGGTGTGATCAGCCCGCTGTGGGGCGCTCCAGCGGGCAGCAGCGCGTCGAGCTGGCTGCAGATCGCCTCCACCACCTGCTTGTTGGTGCGCTCCCCATGACCCCCAACGCAGTAGCTGTGCCCCAGCTCCCCCTGGGTAGCCGCCAGCAGCAGGGCATCCACGTGGTCTTCCACATAGAGCCAGTCGCGCACGTTCTGGCCGTCGCCATAGAGGGGGATGGGCTCGCCGGCGGCGGCCTTGAGGATCACCACCGGGATCAGCTTTTCGGGGAACTGCCAGGGGCCGTAGTTGTTGGAGCAGTTGGTGAGCACCACCGGCAGGCCGTAGGTGTGGTGCCAGGCGTTCACCAGGTGGTCGCTGGCGGCCTTGCTGGCCGAGTAGGGGCTGCGCGGGTCGTAGGGGGTGGTTTCTGAGAAGCGGCCCGTCTCGCCCAGGGAACCGAACACCTCGTCGGTGCTGATGTGGTGAAAACGGAACGCTGCCTGGCGATCCGGCGGCAGGCCCTGCCAGTGGCTGCGCACCGCCTGCAGCAGCTGGAAGGTGCCGGTCACGTTGCTGTCGATGAACGCCGCCGGGCCTTCGATCGAGCGGTCGACATGGCTCTCGGCCGCCAGGTGCATCACCAGGTCGGGATCGGCCTGCCGCACCGCCGCCGCCGTGGCGTCGCCGTCGGTGAGGTCCACACGCAGCAGCTGGTGGCGGCAGTCTCCGGTTGGCATGTGGGCTTTGGCCCCCAGCTCCGCCAGCACCTGCTCGATGCTGGTGAGGTCGCTGGCGTAGCCGCACTTGTCGAGGTTGAACACCAGCGCCTCGCTCTCGCGCAACAGGCGGCGCACCACCGCCCCGCCGATGAAGCCGGCGCCGCCGGTCACCAGGATGCGGGGGCGGCCGGCGAGCAGCTCGGCGGTGTTGGGCATCGTGTTGGTCATCCAGGGTTTTCCTCTGTCCAAGGGTTGACTGTCTGCACCCCCGTGGGCGTGAAGTGCCGGAGGTTGCGTGTCACCACCGTGAGGCCCCGCTCCAGCGCCGTGGCGGCGATCAGCAGGTCTGCTCCGTCTTGACCGATCCCGGCCGAGAGCTCTCCCCAGCGGCGTGCCACCCCCACATCCACCGGCAGCAGCCGATCGCCATACAGCCGCAGCAGCTGATCCAGCCAGCCGGCCAGCCGCTGGGCAAAACCGGCATCGGTCGTGCGCTTGCAGGCAATGCCCCGTTCAATCTCACCGATGCTCACCACACTCAGAAAACAGTGCTCCGGGCGCTGCCTGCCGATCCAGGCCACCACGCCCGGATCCCGCTGCCGCAGTCGCAGCTCGGAGAGCACCATCGTTTCGATCAGGAACACGGGAACTCCCTTGGCGTCAGCGGCATGCGCTCGAAGCTCTCGTCGTCCTTTGGCATCTGCAGCAGCAGTTCGTTCAGCGAGGGCGCGTTGGCGGCGTCGAGGCGCTGCAGCCGCTGGTAGTGCTCGGCCGAGAGAACCACGCACACCCATTTGCCGCGGCGCGTCACCTTCTGTGGCTCGCCCCGGGCGGCCGCATCCACCACCGCACTGAAGCGGTTCTTGGCGTCCTGCAGGGTCCAGGTGGCATCCATTGCTCTTGTGGCTAGCTGATCTGGCTAGCTTAATGGCGGCGCTCATGCCACGGCCTCCAGCAGCTGGCGCAGCGCCTGCCGCCAGGGGGTGGGGGTCAGGCTGAGGCTGCGGCGAGTGCTGGAGCAATCGAGCAGGGAGTAGCTGGGGCGCTGGGCGGGCAGCGGATACTCAGCCGTGGTGAGCGGGTTCACCGGCGCGGGTTGATCCACAAGGCCCAGTTCCAGGGCCAATTCGCCCACCGCCACGGCCACGTCATACCAGCTGGCGGCACCTGCATCGCTCCAGTGCAGAACGGGCTCCCGCACGCCAGCGGTGACCACCCGCCAGCAGGCACCCGCCAGGGTGTGGGTGCTGGTTGGGCAGCCCACCTGGTCTTCCACCACCCCCAGGGCCTGGCCGCTGGCGCCCCGTTCGCGGTGCAGGCGCAGCATGGTGAGTGCGAAGTTCTTGCCCACCGGCCCCATCACCCAGCTGGTGCGCAGAATCACCCCCTGGCCGCTGCCTCCCAGCACCCGCTCCACCGCCTCTTCTCCGGCGGCCTTGGTGGCCCCATAGGCACCAAGGGGGTCACGGCTCTGTTCAGGGCGGTAGGGGCTGCCCTGCTGGCCGTTGAACACAAAGTCGGTGCTCACCTGCAGGAGGCGGCCACCGGTCTTGAGCAGGGCTTCGGCGAAGGCCCGCGGGGCGCCGCCGTTCACCGCCAGGGCAAGGTCCGGTTCACTCTCGGCCTTGTCCACAGCCGTGTAGGCACCGCCATTGAGCACCCAGTCGGGCCGGTGCTCGTGCACCGCCGTGCGGCAGGCCTCGGCGTCGGCCAGATCCAGGGCCACCAGCCCCTCGCCACCCGCTCGGCTGGTGGCGATCAGCTCCACGCCCTCGGGGACCTGCTGGCGCAGGGCCTGGCCCAGTTGGCCGGCGGCGCCGGTGAGCAACACTCTCACGCAAACACCTCCCCCGCCGCAACGGCCTCGGCTAGAGACGGGGCGGCACCATCCTTGTCAGCCAGCAGAGGTTCGCTGCCGCCCAGCCGATCCAGCGGCCAGGCGATCGCCAGTTCAGGATCATTCCAGAGCAGGGAGCGCTCGCAGCCCTTGCTCCAGAAGCCGCTGGCCTTGTAGAGCACCTCCGCTGATTCGCTCAGGGTGAGGAACCCGTGGCCGAAGCCTATCGGCACCCACAGCTGCTGCTGGTTTTTGTCGCTCAGCTCGGCTCCCACCCACTGGCCGAAGGTGGCTGAGCTCCTGCGCAGGTCCACCGCCACATCAAACACGGCTCCCACGGGGCAGCGCACCAGCTTCGCCTGGGGTTCGGGCTCCAGCTGGTAGTGCAGGCCGCGCAGCACGCCGCGGCAGGAGCGGGAGTGGTTGTCCTGGGCAAAGGTGGTGGGGATGCCCACGGCATCATCGAAACGGCGCTGGTTCCAGCTCTCGTAGAAGAAGCCCCGACCATCGGCGAACACCCGGGGGGTGATCAGGAGCGGCCCCTCGACCACCTGGCCAGTGGTGGTGCGCAGCTGCTCAACCTGCATGGGGCACCTCCAGGCTCTGCTGCAGGGCGATGTGGTCGCCGTCACCCTCCTCGAGCAGCCTCAAAAGGTAGTCGCCATAGCCGCTCTTGCGCAGGGGCAGGGCCAGGCGCTCCAGCTGCTCGCGGTCGATCCAGCCCTGGCGCCAGGCCACCTCCTCGGGGCAGCCCACCTTGAGGCCCTGGCGATGTTCCAGGGTGCGGATGTAGCTGCTGGCCTCGTGCAACGAGTCGCAGGTGCCGGTGTCCAGCCAGGCCATCCCCCGGCCCATCAGTTCCACCTTCAGCAATCCATCCTCCAGATACAAGCGGTTGAGATCGGTGATCTCCAGTTCGCCCCGGGGTGAGGGCACCACCTGGCGGGCCCGCTCCACCACGGTGTGGTCGTAGAAGTAGAGCCCGGTCACCGCGTAGCGGCTTTTCGGTACGGTCGGCTTCTCCTCAAGGCTCGTCACTCTGCCCTCCCGGTCGAAGGCCACCACCCCATAGCGCTCCGGATCGCTTACCGGGTAGGCATACACCGTGGCTCCCTCGGCCGTGCCATTGCTGGCCGAGAGCTGGGGCACCAGGTCGTGACCGTGGAAGAGGTTGTCGCCCAGCACCAGGGCGGCAGGGGCTCCGGCCAGGAAGTCGGCGCCGATCAGGAAGGCCTGGGCCAGACCATCCGGGCTGGGCTGCTGGGCGTACTGAATGGTCATCCCCCAGCGGCTGCCGTCTCCCAGCAGGCGCTCGAAGGCCGGTTGATCAACGGGCGTGGTGATCACCAGCACCTCTTTGATCCCCGCCAGCATCAACGTGCTCAGCGGGTAGTAGATCATCGGCTTGTCGTACACGGGCAGCAGCTGTTTGCTCACCCCCTGGGTGATCGGATGGAGGCGAGTGCCGCTGCCGCCTGCCAGGATCAGTCCTTTGCGTGAACGATCACGTTCTGCAGGCTTGAAGGCGCTGGAAAGGCCTGAATCCGCCTCATTCACCCTGCTGCATACTGCATCAACGATGCAAGTAAAGCATGGCCATCCGCTGCGCTTTTGTGTCTGAGCCTGCAGTGCCGGAGCGATTGGGCTGCTGAATCAAACCGCTCTCAGCAGGCCGCTGGCGCACTCCTGCCGATAGGCCGCCACCGCCTGGCGCAGCCCCTCGGCCAGGGGAATGCGGGCCCGCCAGCCCAGCCCTGCCAGCCGGCTCACCTCCAGCTGCTTTTTGGGGGTGCCATCCGGTTTGCTGCTGTCCCAGAGGATGTCCCCCTGGAAGCCGGTGGCGGCGGCCACCGCCTCGGCGAGTTCGCGGATGGTCAGGTCCACCCCCGTGCCCACATTGAGGAAGGCCAGGGGTTCGCCCTGGTCGTCGCGGGGGGCATCGGCTGCCGCCGGATCCCAGTGCTCCAGGGCGAACACGCAGGCTTCTCCCAGGTCGTCGGCATGGAGAAACTCGCGCAGCGGCGTGCCGGTTCCCCAGCAGGTCACGCTGGCCGCGCCGCTGTCGGCCGCCTCCTGGAAGCGGCGGATCAACGCCGGCAGCACATGGCTGTTGGTGGGGTGGTAGTTGTCGCCCGTGCCGTAGAGGTTGGTGGGCATCAGGCTGATCGCGTCGAAGCCGTGCTGCAGGCGCAGGGCCTGGCAGAGCTTGATGCCGCTGATCTTGGCCAGGGCATACCACGCGTTGGTGGGCTCCAGGGAGCCGGTGAGCAGGGCCTCCTCGCGGATAGGCTGGGCGGCGAATTTGGGATAGATGCAGCTGCTGCCCAGGAACAACAGCCGGCGCACGCCGCTGCGCCAGGCCGCCTCGATCACATGGTTCTGGATCTTGAGGTTGTCGAGTAGGAAATCGGCCGGGTAGGTGTTGTTGGCCTGGATGCCGCCCACCTTGGCCGCCGCCATAGCCACCACCGTGGGCTTCTGCTCGGCGAACCAGCGCTGCACGGCCTCGGGATCGAGCAGGTCGAGCTCAGCCCGCGTGGCGGTGAGCAGGGCGCCGCCCCGGGCGGGGTCGCCGTAACCGGCACGTTGCAGGGCCCGGCAGATGGCGCTGCCGGCCATGCCGCCGTGGCCGGCCACGTAGATGCGGTCGGAGGGGCTGATCAGCATGCCCATCAGCCCTGGGGGGCGCGCGCCTGTTCCACCGCCATCGGGTTGGTGGGCGGGTTCTCCATGGAGCCCACCACGTTGAAGCCCTTCAGCCGCAGCAGGGCCTCCTTGCGTGCCTCCTCTTTGTCGTGCGACACCATCTCCGCCACCAGCTGCTCCAGGGTGGTGGTG
>Ga0164292_10003955_pt1 | contig 12084 bp, 5 predicted proteins | sample GEODES117metaG_FD_111486 | JGI IMG/M metagenome (GOLD analysis project Ga0164292, IMG submission 111486) | Eutrophic lake water microbial communities from Lake Mendota, Wisconsin, USA - GEODES117 metaG | ecosystem: Environmental > Aquatic > Freshwater > Lake | place: USA: Lake Mendota, Wisconsin... | reverse complement strand
TCTCGGGGCCGGTGGTGTCGTAGTGCGCCGCCCAGTTGTCGTCGTTGGCGAACTGGTCGAGCACCCGGCCATGGCCCTCGGCCTGCATCCGCATCGCCAGGTCACGTGCGCCCTCCATCCCCTCGGCCTTGGTCACCAGGATCAGCTCGGCCCCGTAGGCCTTCATCGACACCCGCCGCTCGACCGACAGATTGTCCGGCATGATCAGCACCATCCGGTAGCCGCGGATCGCGGCGGCCATCGCCAGCGCGATGCCGGTGTTGCCCGAGGTGGCCTCGATCAGCGTGTCGCCGGGCCGGATCTCGCCACGGGCCTCGGCCCGCACGATCATCGCGAGGGCCGGCCGGTCCTTGACCGAGCCGGCCGGGTTGTTACCCTCGAGCTTGCCGAGGATCACGTTGCCGCGGGCGGCCTGGGCCGCGCCGGGAATGCGCTGCAGCCGGACCAGCGGCGTGCGGCCGATGGTGGCGTCGACGGTGAGGTAGTCGGGTCGGGCTGGGGTCATGGCGATGGGCTCTGCGGGCAGTGGGCGCGGCGGACGCGGCTCAGCGGGTGGCGAGCGCGACGGTCCGCGCGACGCGGGCCGGCGCCTCGAAGGTCGCCGCCGGCGGCAGCCCGGCCGCGCCCGGCTCGGCGAGCTGGGTCACGCCGGGCAGCTCGGAGCACAGGATCGCATCGCGGACCGCCTCGACGGCGGCGATCCGGGTGAAGCTTCGCCGCCAGGCGAGCACCACGCGGCGCGCGGGCGCCGGCTGCTCGAACGGCAGGTAGGCGAGCAGGCCATCGTCGCGCCGGCGGCCCGCGAGCACCTCGGGTGGCTGGGCCAGCCAGGGCAGCACGGTGATGCCGATGCCCGAGGCCACCATGTGGCGGATGGTCTCGAGCGACGAGCCCTCGAAGGTCTTCTGGATGCCGGCGCTGGCCTGCGAGTAGCGCGACAGATCGGGGCAGACCTCGAGCACCCGGTCCCGGAAGCAGTGACCGTTGCCGAGCAGCAGCATCGTCTGGCGCTTGAGCTCGCTCGCGGAGACGGACGCCCGCTGGGCCCAGGGATGCGCGCGCGGCACGGCGACGACGAGGGGCTCCTGGTAGAGCGGGCAGGTCACGAAGCCCTGGTCCGGGAAGGGCTCGGAGAGGATCGCCACGTCGACGTCGCCCTGGCGCAGCAGCTCGAGCAGCCGGACGGTGTAGTCCTCCTGCAGCAGCAGCGGCATCTGCGGTGCATCCTCGATCATGCGTCGCATCATCAGCGGCAGCAGGTACGGGCCGATCGTGCAGATCACGCCGACGCGCAGCGCACCGGCGAGCGGATCGCGGCCCTTCGCGGCGATCTCGCGCAGCGTCGCGGTCTCGTCGAGCACGCGCTGCGCCTGCTCGACGATCTGCAGGCCGACCGGCGTCACGCTCACCTCCGCGCCGCCGCGCTCGAACAGCGCGACGCCGAGCTCGTCCTCGAGCTTGCGGATCGCGACCGACAGCGTCGGCTGGCTGACGTGACAGGCTTCCGCGGCCCGTCCGAAGTGGCGCTCGCGCGCGACCGCGACGATGTACTTGAGCTCGGTGAGCGTCATGCGGCCGATTCTAGCAGCCGCCTCCGCGGCGGCCGCCGCGGGCTCGTGATGTGCAATCATGCCGCCCGTGGAAAGCCCTTCCCCCGGAGTGCCGATGGCCCGTCTCCCGTACATCCCCAGCGACATCGTCGAGCCGCGCGAGATCGTCGACGCCGTGCGCGCGCGCCGCGGCGGGACCCTGCTCAACCTCGATCGCATGCTGCTGCACAGCCCGCCGGTGGCGATGGGCTGGAATCGGATGATGGGCGCCGTGCGCGGCGATCTGGCGCTCTCGCCGAAGCTCAAGGAGCTCGCGATGTGCGTGGTGGCGGTGCTCAACGGCGCCGAGTACGAATGGGGCCACCACGCGCCGCTGTTCGTGCAGGCCGGCGGCAGCGAGGCGCAGCTCGCCGCGATGCGCGAGCCGCTCGCCGCCTCGCGCGACGCGACGCTCTTCGATGCGGCCGAGCGCGCCGCGCTGGCGCTGACCTTCGAGATGACCCGCACCGTGCAGGTCGCCGACGCGACCTTCGCGGCGGTGCGCGCGGCGCTGCCCGACGACCGCCAGGCCTTCGAGCTGGTCACCGTCATCGCGGCCTACAACATGGTCTCGCGCGTGCTGGTGGCGCTCGGCGTCGAGCCCGAGGCGCACTGAACGGCCCCGCCCCGCGGACGGGACGGTGCGCTGCGACCACACGTTACTCAGGCCTTGAGGAATTCCTCGCGCCCGGCCAGCCAGCGGGCCAGGTGCGCATCCACCGCGCCGACGGGTCCGGCGAGCATCGCCGCCGCCTCGTCGCGGGCGGCCTCCACCAGCTCGGCGTCGCGCTCGAGGTCGGCGAATCGCAGCAGCGACAGTCCGGACTGGCGTGCGCCGAGGAACTCGCCCGGCCCGCGCAGCTGCAGGTCGCGCCGGGCGATCTCGAAACCGTCCGTGGTCTCGTACATCGTGCGCAGCCGCTCGCGCGCATTGGCCGACAGCGGCGGGCGGTAGAGCAGCACGCAGACGCTCTCGGCGGTGCCGCGCCCGACCCGTCCGCGCAGCTGGTGCAGCTGCGCGAGGCCGAAGCGCTCGGCATGCTCGATGACCATCAGCGACGCGTTCGGCACGTCGACACCGACCTCGATCACTGTCGTCGACACCAGCAGGTCGACCTCGCCGCGCGAGAATGCGTCCATGGTCGCGGCCTTCTCGCTGCTCGGCCGGCGGCCGTGCACCAGCCCCACGCGCAGGCCCTCGAGCTCGACCGACAGGGCCGCATGGGTGTCGATCGCCGTCTGCAGCTCGAGCGCCTCGGACTCCTCGATCAGCGGGCAGACCCAGTAGGCCTGGCGGCCCTGGGCGACCGCGGCGCGCACCCGCGAGACGACCTCGTCGCGCCGCCCCTCGGACACCAGCTTGGTGACGATCGGCGTGCGGCCGGGCGGCAGCTCGTCGATCACCGACACGTCGAGGTCGGCATAGTAGGTCATCGCGAGGCTGCGCGGGATCGGCGTCGCGCTCATCATCAGCTGGTGCGGCAGCGCGTCGCCGCGACCGGCACGCAGCGCCAGGCGCTGCGCCACACCGAAGCGGTGCTGTTCGTCGACGATCGCCAGGCCCAGCGTCGGCAGCTCGACCGACTCCTCGACGAGCGCGTGCGTGCCGACCAGCAGGTCGACCTCGACAGCCGCGGCCGCGGCGCGGACCTTCTTCTTCGCGGAGGGCGCGAGCGAGCCGGACAGCCAGGCGACGCGCACGCCCAGCGGCGCGAGCCACGGTCCGAGCTTGCGGAAGTGCTGCTCGGCGAGGATCTCGGTGGGCGCCATCAGCGCCGCCTGCCGCCCGCTGCCGATCGCCTGCAGCGCGGCCAGCGCGGCGATCACGGTCTTGCCGCTGCCGACGTCGCCCTGCAGCAGGCGGTTCATCGGCTCGCCGCCGAGCAGATCGCGCGAGACCTCCGCCCAGGCACGGCGCTGCGCGCCGGTGAGCGCGAACGGCAGCGCGGCCAGCAGCCGTGCCGGGGCGGACTCGTCGGGCAGCGGCACCGCGCGCTGGCGGGCCCGGGCCGCGCGGGCGCGCTTGAGGGAGAGCTGCTGCGCGAGCAGCTCCTCGAACACCAGCCGGCGCCAGGCCGGATGGCTGCGGTCCTCGAAGGCCGACAGCGGCGCGTCCGGCGGCGGCTGATGCAGCAGCCTGAGCGACGCCATCAGTGGGGGCAGGCCGAGACGCTCCGCGGTACCCGGGCGCAGCGTGTCGGGCCAGTCGGCCCCGGCCATCGCCTCGAGGATCGTGCGGCGCAGCTCGGCCTGGCCGATGCCCGCGACCGTCGGATAGACCGGCGTCAGTCGCTGCGGCAGACGCTCGGCGGGCCCGCTCAGCCGGTAGCGGGGATGCACCATCTCCAGGCCGAAGAGGCCGCCGCGCACGTCGCCGTGCGCCCGCACGCGTCGGCCCGGCTGCAGCTGCGCGACCTGCGACGGATAGAAGTGCAGGAAGCGCAGCGCGATGCGCCCGGTGCCATCGTCGAGCTCGACCTGCAGCATCTTGCGGGGGCGACCGACGACCTCGGCCTTGACCACCTCGCCGCCGACCTGCACGGTCTCGCCGGCGCGGACCGCGTCGATCGGGACGACGCGCGTCTCGTCCTCGTAGCGCAGCGGCAGGTGCAGCAGCAGGTCCGCTTCGCTGCGGATGCCGAGCTTCGCGAAGCGGCCCAGGTCGCTCGCCTGCTGGCGGGCCGTCACCGCCGCGGCAGCCTCAGGACAGCACCATCACGGCCTCGACCTCGAACTGCGCGCCGCGCGGCAGGCTCGCGACGCCGACGGTCGAGCGGGCCGGGAAGGGCTGCACGAAGTGCTGCTGCATGATCTCGTTGACCTTCGGGAAGTGCGCGAGGTCGGTGAGGAAGAGCGTGAGCTTGACCACGTCCGACAGGGAGCCACCGGCGGCCTCGGCAACGGCCTTCAGGTTGCGGAAAGCGCGCTCGACCTGCGCGTCGAAGCCCTCGACGAGCTGCCCGCTCGCCGGATCGAGCGCGATCTGTCCGGAGAGGTAGACGACGTCGCCGACCCGCACGGCCTGCGAATAGGGGCCGATCGCGGCGGGCGCGCCGGACGTCGAGACGATGGTCTTGCTCATGGGCGCAGGCTCCGGAATGAGATCCGGCGATGGTAGCCGATGCCGCGGGCCACCCTGCCCCGCCCTCAGCGTGCGAGCGTCGTGCGCTCGGTATTGAGGCCGTCCGACAGCGCAATCTCGAAGGCACCGCCGGCCGGCAGGGCATCCGTGCGGAGCGCCACCCCGCCGCCCTGAACGCGCAACGCGAGGCCGGTCCGGGCGCCGCCGGCGGCGACGTGGACGACGGTCGCGGTCGGATGGCGCGCCGCGTCCCAGGACAGCGTCAGCACGCCGCCCGACTCGTCGGCGGAGACGAGCGCGCCGGCCCCCGACTTGGTCGCCGTGCCGGATGCCGGACCGCCGCGAACCACGACCGGCACGTCGCCACGCAGCACCTCGATCGATCGCAGCGGACCCGGGTCGGGGACCCGTACCTGGAAATGACGCTCCGGCGGGCTCGCATGGTCGACCGCCGTCGCGTCGAAGGGCACGTCGAAGCGCTCGCCCGCGAGCGTGTTCAGACGCAGCACGAACTCGCCGCCCGGCGGCACCCGCGGCACGCCGCGCGCTGCCTGGACCGAGTCGATGCGCGAGCCGGCGAGTCCGATCGCGCCGGACACCAGAACCAGTTCCCTCGCGGCGTCCCCGCCGCTGCCCGCGAAGGCCGAGACGACGAGCGGCGCGGCCTGCGGACGGGCCTCGAGCCAGGTCTGGATCGCCGAGTAGGTGTAGTCGGAGAACCAGTCGCCGTCGCAGTAGCCCATCACGTCGGTCTTGCCCGCGGACGACACCACCTGGTCGGTCGCCGAGTCGAACAGGGGCGTCGGCCCGAGCGCGCCGTTCGGATACGGATAGTTCGGGTCGCCGAACACGCCGCAGGGCGCGTGGTCGCGGTTGAAGTTGTGGCCGAGCTCGTGGGTCATGATCCGCTTCCACACCGGGTCGGACGCGCTGTAGATCCCCATGGCCGACGCGCCGCCCACGTAGCCGACGCCGGCGATCCCGAAGGCGCTGAGCGAGGGGACCAGGCCGTAGTAGTGCGTGTGGACGCTGGTGGTCTCGATCGAGCGCAGCTGCTCGAGCTCGCTCAGGGCGTTGCCCCAGTCGGCGTTCGTGTCGACGCCGTTGGTGACGCTGCCCAGCGTGTAGGGCGCGCGCACGCTGACCGCGATGCGGTCGCGGGCGATCGGGAACCGGAGGGCGATCTCGTCGAGCGTCGCCGCGATCACGTCGGACCCGAGCATCGGGGCGTGGGGCCCCGATTGCAGTGGCACCAGCACGATGGACAGGCGTGTGTCGGCACCGACCTTCGGCGCGTCCTGCACGACCGAGACGGCCCCCCCCTGGGCGCTCGCGTCCAATGCGATCTCGACCCTCAGCCCGGGCACGACCCAGGCATCGTCGAGCCGGGCCATGAAGGTCCGCGTGCCGTCGGCGCGCAGCGAGGACGGCAAAGCCGCACCCGCCGCCAGCATCGGCAGCGACGCCGGCCCGGTCATCGCCCGCGTGCCGACCGGGCTGCTGCCGACGAACGCGTTCAGCGTCAGCACTGGCGCCGTGACCCCGACCTGGCCCGAGACGACGTAGGCCCGGACCCAGGTCTCCCGTCGAGGCACCAGCCGCTGGCGGGCATCGGTGTCCGGCTGCGACAGCACCTGCGCGTACTCGATCGATTCGACACGGGTCGTGCAGCTGCCGACCGACACCGTCCCGGCGAACACCGACGGCTGGCTGGCCGACTCGAGCGTGACCGCGCCGCAGACCCCGCCCGTCGGGACACTGAACGCGAGCTGGGTGGCGCTGCGCGTGCCGATCGTCGCCGACTGGCCGGCGACCCTGACGGCGCTCACCTCGCCCAGGCCGCTGCCCGAGAGCGTGACGGTGGCACCGGCCGCGACGCTCGCGGCCAGCGGCTGGGGCACGCGGATGCGGGGAATCACCGTCAGCGGTCCGGGCCAGTCGAAGCGACGGCCCGACGTGGAGATCAGGCCCAGCGGGCCGCTGACGGCATCGAGCGGCACCCCCACCTGCAGTACCGTGCTGCCCGAGGGCGACTGGACGGCGGCGCTCACTCCGCCGGCGAAGGCGACCTCGCGGATCCGGTCCAGCCCGCTGCCGGAGAGGGACAGCGCCGAGCCGGCCAGAACGGCCGACGGCGAGGCGCCCGTCACCACCGCCGACGGATCGACGGTCACCACCTGCGGCGTGTAGCGGACGATCGCGTTGCGCTCGACCAGGGCGAGGAACTGCGTCGACGCGCCGGCCGGCACGTCGACCTCGAGCCAGCCCGACGCACGGGCGACGATCGGCAGCACGCTGTCGCCGAGCCGGACCGACTCGACCTCGTCGAAGCCCTCGCCCGACAGCACGATCCGGGCCGGCGGCGTGACGATGCTGGGGCTGACCGACTTGAGCGACACCGCGACGACCACGGGCGCCGCCGGCAGGGTTGCGGCCGCTGCCGCCGGCGCCGCGGCCGCCGGACTCGACGTCGCCGCGCCGCCCCCGCCGCACGCCGCCAGCGCACCCGCTAGCGTCACCATCAGGAAGGCGAGGCAGGGGGTGCGCAAGCGGTTCGACGCGGGGGTCTGGGGCAGCACGGGCGGGCGATGGGTGGCCGGACCTGCAGTGTCAGCACTGCCCGGACGGGGCTACAGCCGCAGCGGCCGGACGCGCGATCCGGCCCGGCGGCCGGCAGCCTGGCCGTACGGCGTACCCACACCCCGGTCCCCGCAGGCCCGGGAAGGCGCCGGCCCAGGGCCTCGAAGAGACCCGCGGCAGGCGTCGCGCACCCCGGGTCGGTCTGGGCTTTTCCCGTACCATCGTCCGACCCCTCGCCTGCACCACCGGACCCGCCCTCGATGTCAGACCCCGTCGTCCGCCCCGCGGACCGCCCGCCCATCCGCATCCGCGGCGCACGCCAGAACAACCTCCGGAACCTCGACCTCGACATTCCCACCGGCGAACTGGTCGTCGTCACCGGCGTGTCCGGATCGGGCAAGTCCTCGCTGGTGTTCGACACGCTCTACGCCGAAGGCCAGCGCCGCTACGTCGAGACCTTCTCGGCCTACGCCCGTCAGTTCCTCGACCGGATGGACAAGCCGCAGGTCGACCGGAGCGAGGGCGTGCCCCCGGCGATCGCCATCGACCAGACCAACCCGGTCCGGACCTCGCGCTCGACGGTCGGCACGATGACCGAGCTCAACGACCACCTGAAGCTGCTGTTCGCACGGGCCGCCCGACTGCACTGCCGGCGCTGCAGCCGGCCGGTCTCGCGCGACACCGTCGCCAGCATCCGGGCCGCACTGGCGACGCGCGCCGCGGCGGCCGGCGACCCGCGCCTGGTGATCGGCTTCCCCGTCCAGGTGCCGGTGAACTTCACCGAGGCCGAGATCGAGTCGCACCTGCTCGCGCAGGGCTACACGCGGGTGCATGCCCGCCTGCCGGGCAGCGCCACCGTCGGCCCGACGCTGGTGGTGGTCCAGGACCGGCTGCGGCTGGCCGGCGCCGACGAGGCGCGGTTGGCCGAGGCGCTGGAGGCGGCGCTGCATCGCGGCGCGGGCCGCATGCAGGTTCATGTCCTCGCCGAAGACGGTGGCGACGCCGAGGTCTGGCGCTACTCCAGCGCGCTGGCCTGTGCCGACTGCGGCATCACCTACTCCGATCCGAGCCCGAGCCTGTTCTCGTTCAACTCGCCGATCGGCGCCTGCGAGACCTGCCGCGGCTTCGGCCGCGTGATCGGCATCGACCTCGGCCTGGTGATCCCCGACGGCACGAAGACGCTGGCCGGCGGCGCGGTCAAGCCGTGGCAGACCGAGAGCTACAAGAACTGCCAGGTCGAGCTGCTCAGGTACGCGAAGACCCGCGGCGTGGCCACCGACATCCCCTGGAAGGACCTGCCGCCCGAGCACCGCGACTGGGTGATCGAGGGCGGGGAGGACTGGAAGGGCGACTGGAACCGGCAGTGGTACGGCGTGCGCCGCTTCTTCGGCTGGCTCGAGTCGAAGGCGTACAAGATGCACATCAGGGTGCTGCTGTCGCGCTATCGCGCGTACACGCCGTGCACCGTCTGCAAGGGCGCGCGGCTGCGGCCCGACGCGCTGCTCTGGCGGGTCGGCTCCGGCCCCGATGCCGACGCGGCCTTCGAGGATGCCGGAGCGGGCGCCGTCGGACGGTACCGGCGCTTCATGCCCTCGGGCGTCGAATGGACCGACGCGCAGCTGCAGGCGCTGCCCGGACTGTGCGTGCACGACGTGATGCTGCTGCCGCTCGAACGCGTGGCACGGCTGTTCGGCACGCTGGCGCTGCCCGCCCCGCTCGACGAGGCCACCGAGCTGCTGCTCACCGAGATCCGGGCGCGACTGCGCTACCTCGGCGACGTCGGCCTGGCCTACCTGACCCTCGACCGCCAGTCGCGCACGCTGTCCGGCGGAGAGGTCCAGCGGATCAACCTCACCACCGCGCTCGGCACCTCGCTGGTCAATACGCTGTTCGTGCTCGACGAGCCCTCCATCGGCCTGCATCCGCGCGACATGAACCGCGTGATCGGCGTGATGAAGCGGCTGCGCGACGCCGGCAACTCGCTGGTCGTCGTCGAGCACGACCCGCAGGTGATGTTCGCCGCCGACCGCATGCTCGACATCGGCCCCGGCCCGGGCGAGCGCGGCGGCCAGATCGTCTACTGGGGCGAGCCCGAAGGCCTGCGCCACGCCCAGACCCTGACCGGCGACTACCTGTCGGGGCGCAAGACCATCCCGGCGTCGCAACTCGCGCCGGTCACCGCATCGACGCCCAAGCTGGTGCTCGAGGGCGCGCGCGAGCACAACCTGCGCAACGTCTCCGTGCAGATCCCGCTCGGGCGGCTGGTCTGCCTGACCGGCGTGTCCGGCAGCGGCAAGTCGACGCTGATGCAGGACGTCCTCCTGCCGGCGCTCCTCAAGGCCAAGGGCAAGCCGAGCGAGACGCCCGGTGCCTACGACCGCCTGCTCGGCGACGACTGGCTCGAGGACGTGGTCTTCGTCGACCAGTCGCCGATCGGCAAGACCACGCGCTCGAACCCGGTCAGCTACGTCGGTGCCTTCGATGCGATCCGCAAGCGCTTCGCCAACGCCGACATCTCGAAGGAGCGCGGCTACACCGCCGGCACCTTCAGCTTCAACTCGGGCGACGGCCGCTGCCCGACCTGCGGCGGCAACGGCTTCGAGCACGTCGAGATGCAGTTCCTCTCGGACGTCTACCTGCGCTGCCCCGACTGCGACGGCCGGCGGTATCGGCAGGAGATCCTCGAGGTCGTGGTCCGCGGCCGCGGCACCGAGCGCTCGGTCGCCGACGTGCTCGAGATGACGGTGCACGAGGCGCTCGCCTTCTTCGGCGCCGACTGGGAGATCTCGACGCGGCTGCAGCCGCTCGAGGACGTCGGCCTCGACTACCTGCGCCTGGGCCAGCCGGTGCCGACCCTGTCGGGCGGCGAGGCGCAGCGCCTGAAGCTCGCCGGCTTCCTCGCCGAGGCCGCGAGCAAGGGCCACGACAAGGCCCGCAGCCGGCGCGGCTCGCTGTTCCTGTTCGACGAGCCGACCACCGGCCTGCACTTCGACGACGTCGCCCGGCTGCTGCGCGCGCTGCGCAAGCTGCTCGCGGCCGGCCACTCGCTGCTGGTGATCGAGCACAACCTCGACGTGATCCGCGCGTCCGACTGGATCATCGACCTCGGTCCAGACGGCGGCGACGCCGGCGGCGACATCGTCGCGGTCGGCACGCCGGACACCATCACGGCGCACCCGACCAGCGTCACCGGCCAGTCGCTGCGCGAGTACGCGGTGCAGCTCGCCGAGTCGGCCGCGATCGCGGCGCGGCCGCCGGCGCCGCCGGTGCTCGTGGCCGCCGACGCGGCGCTCGACGATCCGGGCGCGCCGCTGCAGACGCTGCTGAGGCAGCGCGCCCGCGATTCGATCTTCGTGCACAACGCACGCGAGCACAACCTGAAGAACGTCGACGTCGAGGTGCCGCGCAACCGCATGACGGTGATCACCGGCGTCTCGGGCAGCGGCAAGTCCACGCTCGCCTTCGACGTGATCTTCGGCGAGGGCCAGCGCCGCTACCTCGAGTCGCTGAACGCCTACGCGCGGCAGTTCGTGCAGCCCGCCTCGCGGCCCGACGTCGACGGCGTCTACGGCATCCCGCCGACCGTCGCGATCGAGCAGCGCACCTCGCGCGGCGGCCGCAAGAGCACGGTCGCGACGCTGACCGAGATCTACCACTTCCTGCGCCTGCTCTACGTCAAGCTCGGCCGGCAGTACTGCCCGAAGGACGACACCGCCATCGAGCCGCAGACCTTCGACGCCATCGTCGCGCGTGTGCTCCGCGAGCATCGGGGCGAGCGCATCGGCGTGCTGGCACCACTGGTCGTCGGTCGCAAGGGCCTGTACACCGACCTCGCGAAATGGGCGGCGGCGCGCGGCCACACCCACCTGAGGGTCGACAAGCGCTTCCTGCCGACCGCGAAGTTCCCGCGGCTGGACCGCTACGTCGAGCACGACATCGAGCTGCCGGTGGCCGATCTGGTGGTCTCGGCCGACCGCGAGCCTGCACTGCGCGACGCGTTGCGCGACGCGCTGCACCACGGCAAGGGCATCGTCATGATCGCCGCCGGACTGGACGCGCTCGAGGCCGCCATCGCGCGCGGCGATGCGAGCGGCGAGACCGCGCCGCTCGCCACCACCATCCATTCGACCAAGCGCGCCTGCTCGACCTGCGGCACCAGCTATCCCGAGCTCGACCCGCGGCCCTTCTCGTTCAACTCCAAGCACGGCTGGTGCACCGCCTGCCTGGGCGCCGTACTGGAGACCGTCGGCCGCATCAAGGACGACGAGCTGACCCCCGGCATGGAAGGCGAGACCGACGCCGGCGTCGAGTACACCGATGCGCCCTGCCCGGCCTGTGCGGGCAAGCGCCTGAACCCGGTGGCGCTCGCCGTCGACGACACCCGCGGCTGGGTCGACGGCCTGGCGTTCGTCGGCCGCGAGGCCGAGATCGGGCGCGACGTGGTCGCCGAGATCGGCTCGCGGCTGCGCTTCCTGTCCGACGTGGGCCTGGGCTACCTGTCGCTCGCACGCGCCGCACCCACGCTGTCGGGCGGCGAGGCCCAGCGCATCCGGCTCGCCGCGCAGCTCGGCTCGAACCTGCAGGGCGTGTGCTACGTGCTCGACGAGCCGACGATCGGCCTGCATCCGCGCGACAACCGCGTGCTGCTCGACACCTTGACCGCACTGCGCGACAAGGGCAACACGCTGCTGGTGGTCGAGCACGACGAGGACACCATCCGGCGCGCCGACAACGTGATCGACATCGGCCCGGGTGCCGGACGGCTCGGCGGACGCATCGTCGCGACCGGCCGTCACGACACGCTCGCCGACCAGCCCGAGAGCCTCACCGGCC
>Ga0164292_10003952_pt1 | contig 12090 bp, 14 predicted proteins | sample GEODES117metaG_FD_111486 | JGI IMG/M metagenome (GOLD analysis project Ga0164292, IMG submission 111486) | Eutrophic lake water microbial communities from Lake Mendota, Wisconsin, USA - GEODES117 metaG | ecosystem: Environmental > Aquatic > Freshwater > Lake | place: USA: Lake Mendota... | reverse complement strand
CATTTAGGACAGGAGCTTTTGGAGCTCCAATTTTTGAAGAACCAGCTTTTGGTGGTCCTACATCAGGACCATTTGGAACAGGAGCTTTTGGAGGTCCTAAATCAGGACCATTTAGGACAGGAGCTTTTGGAGCTCCAATTTTTGAAGAACCAGCTTTTGGAGGTCCTACATCACCATCATTTGGAACAGGAGCTTTTGGAGGTCCTACATCACCATCATTTGGAACAGGAGCTTTTGGAGGTCCTACGCAACCACCTTTTGGAGCTTCTGGGTTTGAAGGATTTGGACAAGGTTCTACACCATTTGGGCAAGGAACAGGAGCTTTTGGAGGTCCTACGCCGCCACCTTTTGGAGCTTCTGGTTTCGAAGGATTTGGACAAGGTTCTACACCATTTGGGCAAGGAACAGGAGCTTTTGGAGGTCCTACGCCACCGCCATTTGGGCAAGGAAGAGGAGCTTTTGGAGGTCCTACGCCACCACCTTTTGGAGCTTCTGGTTTTAGAGGTCCTACGCCACCACCTTTTGGAGCTTCTGGTTTTAGAGGTCCTACGCCACCACCTTTTGGAGCTTCTGGTTTTGGAGGTCCTACGCCACCGCCATTTGGAGCTTCTGGTTTTGAAGGATTTGGACAAGGTTCTACACCATTTGGGCAAGGAAGAGGAGCATTTGAAGGTTCTCATATTAACTATGTTGAAATGGCCGCAAATATTATTATTAAACATTATTTTAACAATGCTAAAGATTTAACTACTACAGATTTTAAGAATCTTAGTGAAAATCCTGGTATGTATGCTAATATAATAAAAAATAAAATGATGGGTAATAAAGTATACAAAGATACAGATTATAAGAAGCTTGATAATAAAGCTATTAAAGCATTACATCAGGATAAGTTTGACAAAGACTTATTTTATAATAATATTATTAATGGAGAAAATAAAAAAAATATTACAATAGATATTTTACTTCAAGCAGTTTCTATAGTAAATAACGTTTTAAATGATATACGAAATCCTAAAACAAAAACAGAGACCGAAGCTAATCCACCTCCAAAAAGAGAACCTTCACCACAAAGAAAACCTTCTTCTCCGCCAAAAAGAGAACCTCCGCAACAAAGAAAACCTCCTCCACAACCTAATACTAATCCTTCTATAAACGATGTAGAAGTAGCAGTCAATAATATTATTAAAAATTTTTTTACAGATGCTATATATATATCTACCGAAGATTTATTAAAGATGTTTAAAGAACCTAATATTTTTGCCGATATAATACAAGAAAAAATTATGGGTAACAAACGGCCTGTAGACCAGAGTGTATATAAGAAACTTTATAATCGAGCTATGTTAAAACTACATCCTGATAAAAGTGTTGCTAACATAGAATTTTTTCATGATATTATTAATAACAAAAATATTACAAGAGAAAATTTAGATGATGCTGTTGATAAAGTATATAGAATTTTAGCTTTAATACAGAATCACAAAAGTACTAAAGGAGGAGGAAAAAAATCATTATATAAAGAGGTTTATAAAAAAGAAATTTTAGGTAAAAATAGAGTTATATATAAAATTAGTGGTTCGAATAAAGAATATATTAAAAATAAGGGGCAATATGTATTGGCGACAGAATATAAAAAATCAAAAAAATAAATGTAATATATTATAGTATATTTCTAATATTTTATTTAGCTATTATATATTTATTACAGATTTAATAAGATATATATTAAACAGAATTTTTATATCCATTTTTAATTAACCATTTCTTGAATATTTTTTGTGCCTTAATCATATCTTGTGTTTTACGAGGATGATATTCGGCTCTATAGTACATAGTAATAACTATTTGCATTTGTTTAATTTTATCCAGGCTCTCTATTATTTTTAATGTATTGATAGCTTTTTCTTCATTTTTGAATCCTGTATTTTTTATACTTTTAGATGGGTTTTTATTATAATTATATAATGTGTTCATTATAATATATATTATTAAATTATAATATCTTTAAGATAATTAATGTTGTATATAAAAAATGATTTATATATTATTAATTTATTAAAATGCTCAATATCATTGAAATTATTAATTTAGAATGTTCAATAGGAGAATTAATATTATGCTGTAATAATAATGTTAAAACAACATATAATATAAGTATAGTTTGTAAAAAATTTAATGAAATAGTTAGAAATGAAATGGAATATAATTATAATAAATATATTACTGAAAAACTTTTAAATGAATTTCATATTATTATTACTAATAAAATGAATTTAATTAGCAATGATTATCATTGTATTAATTGTACAAAAGAAATTAAAGAATATAATAATGAATTATATCTTTTATCTAAAAAAATTAATATAAAAATATATGATAATATTATTTTAAATCTTAAAAAAGTTTATTATGAATATATTTTTGAAGAAAATATATCAAATTCTTGTTTTGAAACATATTTATTTGGAATAATTATAAATGAATATTTAAAATTAATTAATTATTTAGAAAATAACGAAGAAATCATTTAGTATATTTTATATTATTTTTTATTGAGTATATAAAGCTTTATGTATAAGTGAAAGAGCACTTATATCAATTCTACCAGGAATTCTTTCAGGTAGTTTTTTTAACATATGTAATTTTTTCTTAGTTTTAGGAAAATTACTAATCTTATCATATGATAAGATTATTGGAATATCTCTTAACTCTTTATTCATTAGAATGTAATAAATTATAAAAATAAATCATTTTTTTGTAATATTAATCATATTTAATAAGTTTATCTAAAAAGTTTTGCGAAGCTTCATTAGTTAATTTATAATTTTTTAATATATATAATATAGTTCTACATTCTACTTTTGTAATAGTACCGCCATCAAATATTTTAGTAAGTAATTTGTTTGAATCATCTATTGATATTCTTCCATCACCTTGACCTTTTATTAAATCATCAGCCATATTTAATAATCCAGAATCAAAGTTTAATCCATCAATTACTTTATAATAATTAATTTTGTTTTCCATTTATACTTATATCTAAAGAAAACTATTAAAGAAAATTTCCGCATTTTTTGTAATAGGTGTATTTGTAATAAATTCATTAAAAGCAAAATATGTAATAGCAAGCATCGCAATTCTACCATTGTTTAATTCTTTAAGTTCGAGTTTAACCTTAGATACAACATCGCGATCTTTATATAATTTAAGAGGATCAAAACCCAAATCGCCCGTAATACTATCTTTATCATATTTTTTGTTAATATAAGGAAATTCCAATGCTGAAGCAAATATAATTACAGCCATAAAAAATGCAGGATTAATTTTATCAATACCTCCATTTAAAATAGAAGGAACCTTTCCGTTATCAGAAAGTAAATTTGGCATATTATACATTTTAGATAAATAAGGGTGGTATATCTCAGCTAAAGGCCATCCTACAGAAGCAAGCATAGCAAGACGCCCGTGTTTAGTTTCGGCTTCTCTATATTTTTTTAGTGTATTAATATTTGTTGAACAATTTAGAGGATCGAAGCCTTTATTTCCCAGAATAATTGAGGCTTCTCCGTCAGATAAGATTGAATTTTTTGTCAATAATCCAAAATTTATAGCATTTCTAACAAATAGATTACCTCCATTTTTATTACCAAACTTTTTAATATTTTTTAATCTTTCAAATTCTAAATAATCAAGTTCCTCGTCTTTATTTAAATCTGCAATATCCATATAATTAATTTTTCCGTAATATAATTCCATCTCTGTTTTATCCAATTTTCCAGATTTATCAATGTCAATATCGTTAAAGCTATCTTCTTTCATTGAACAAAGATTTCTTAAATTGCGATGTTTTAGATTAGTAATAGTTGTAATTCCGTTATTAATATTAACAAAGCAATCGCTTTTATAAAATAAGCAAATCAGTAGAATATATCTTAGCATTCTTAATATTTTTATAATATAATGGTGTGATATTCTTATATATATTAAAATTTATATATTAATATATATAAAGAATCAAGAAAAAGTAAAAATAGAATGAATTATTTAAAATAATTTTGCTTCTTTTGGTGTATAATTTTTACAATTAGGGTTTCCTAATATAAATGTGATTAATGAAAAATCATCTCTGTACTCTGAGTATTTTTCAAAAGCATATATAATAAATCCTGTTACACCAAAAAATATTACAAATATAAATAGAATATTTTGAACTAATTTATATTTTCTATATTCTTCATCATTATTTTCTTCAAGTTTTTTTTTAGCTATTGAATTTAATACATATATTATTGTTAATAATAATATAATTATTATCATAAATATTATAGATGTTCTTGTTGTAATTATAAATATTAAGTATGTTAATATAGCAAATCCAAATGATTGTAATAAATCTGCATCAGCATTTTTTGGATCAATTAAAACTATTAGAAAAAATAATAATAAAAATGTAACTAAATGTTTTAGATACATATTATCATTTAAAGCTGTTTGTAATTTACACCCTAATGTTTCTTTTGTAAAATTGCAAAAAATTAGTAAATATAAAGCAAATAATGGTATTCCAAGTTCAGATATTTTATCTAATGCTTCCAATGCCATATCAATATTCTATTAATATAATATATATTTATTACATATAAAATATTTATAAAATATTTACAATATATATATTAGATAATGAAAAAAAAGGGAGGTTATGATTATTTTCAGCAAGGATATCAACCACAAGGATATCAACAGCAAGGATATAATCAAAGAGGTTATCAACAGCAAGGATTTTTTGGAAATGCTATTAATGATCTAAATAATAATAAAGAAACTCTTGCCCCAATATATGATACTACAGCTTCTATAGGTATAATATATAATATATTTACAACTATTCTTGTTGTTGTAATATGCAGTATAATGATATATATAGGTTTTTGGCTGAAGAATATGAATTCTAACAAATCACATAACGTATCTGGTAAATATACAAACGTTAAATGTACAAATGAAATTGTTGAAGATACTAATAAAAATAAAAAAACAATAGTAAATTGTACGGCAGATGTTATATATAAGGTTGATGAAGTTGAATATAAGAAATCTGTACAAACATCATATAGTATAAATGACGAACAGCCTGTTACTGTAAATTACGATCCTTCAAATCCTGATGATTTTAATACAGATAACAATTATTATTATTTTGGAATAGGTATGATAGTTATAGGGATTTTAGCAATATTTATTTCTTTATTCTGGTTAATATTATCATTAATATATAAACCTGTAGCTGCTGCTTCTGGTGTAGGTGCTATAGGTGATGCTATGATGTAATAAAATAAACATAATAGTAATTATTTAATATTTATTAATATTTATTAATATTTAGTAATATTTATTAATATTTATTTAATTATATAAGGTTTATTATTTATTAAAACATCATTTTTATTTAATTTTTTTTTACATATATTTTTAATAATAGGAATCATTAATTTTAATATTTTATTAAAATTATATGTTTCCTTATTTTTTAACATTTCTCGAATATTATTTTTAATATCTATTACTATATTTATAAATTTTGAATTTTTTAAATGTATATTCCAACCTCCTTCATCTTCTGGTATAAATGCATGAATTATTCTATAAAAATCTGTAAAATAAAAACGAGAATTTGGTAATTTAGGTTTACGGGTTATTCCAAAATCATATAACATAAAATTATAAGGACATGTTTCTAAATAAAATATATCATTATTGTATATATATTTATAATATCCTTTTTCAGTATTTTTTTGATACAAAAAATTGCCATAATGACAATCATCGTGAATGCGTTTTGAATATTCTTGATATGTAGCTATTGATATAAATACTTGAAATAATATATTCTGTAATATTTTTTCATTTTCTTTATAAATTTGTGTATCATCTAAAAGCATTTTTAAGTCACCATTACATAATTCATTTACACTTATAAGAGATTTCATATCATTAATATTTTTTTTTATACATGAATGATTACTATATATTAATGGAAAATGCTTTGTTTTTTCTGTTATTACAAGATTTTCAGTTAAATCGTTCATAATATTTATTTCTTTTAAATTAGATTTATCTCTATTATTTACTTTTGATACTACTAATAAATCGGGAACATTTTTAATAGTTGATAAATATATAGAGCCATTTTCGCTTTCTGAACCAATTCTTTTATCTAAAAATAGTTTATTAGAAAGTGTCATTAATTTAATATTATCTACTTTAATATTTTTTAAACATTCGTTTTTATCAATTTTATTTAAGTAAAATTTAGTTTTATAATAAAGTCTCAATCTATTTTTAAGAGTATACTGATTTTTAGTAATAGGACCATCTATATAAATAGAAGATGACTTCTTTCTATTTATAGATGATTTTGCTATACTTATCATCATTTTATCATCTAATACTTTTTTGGATTTTTTAATATTTTTTTTCTCTATGTTCATACTATTATTATGAATATAATAAATTTAAATCACTTTATAATTAATTATATATTAGCAAAAATAATTTAATATAAAATAGTGTAAATCTTCAGGAAAATTATCAGGAAGAACTTTACTAAGAATAATTCTATTTGCGTTCACATAATTAAAATATTTTTCACAATGCTTTAATTCTCTATTTAATTTAATTTCTTCTTCATCTATTAATTCTAATAATAGCTTTTCATCTATTAGATTAATCTCAGTTATAATAAAAGACATAATATTATTTATTTTTTCATTATTTGTAATAGTAAAAGAAAATTTTGGAAATTCCGAAAAATATGCGTTTATATTGTTATAAATATTAGTAATATATAGATTATTCCATATAATTCTTTTATTTACACTATAAAATATAGAATTGTAATCTAATTTATTACAATTTTTTGTTAATAAAATACTTGCAAAATATATTTTATATAAATACGGATATTTCTTCAATTCTTTCTCAGTAATTACAAATAAGGGGTCTAATTTATTAATATTATGAATGTTGCAACCAATATATATGTTTAATATATCTTTATTTCTAATAAATATGATTATTTTCTGATTACTTTCGCTATAATAATGATAACACGAATATTGCATTTTAAATAGAATAAAAAAATAATATCAAAATATCATTTTTTATATTATATTACCTTTTTTTATTTTTAAGTGTAATTAAAAATTGATATACCTATATAACATAATTAAACTTAATAATAATAATGGCTAAATGTTTTAGTGATTTATCATATAAACTTACAAATAATTTTTCGAAAGATATAAAAAAAAATAATGGAATATATTTTACTCCTCCCGATACTGTTAGTAATACTATAGATATTATTCAAGAATATTCTAAATACGCGAATGAATGGTCTGGAAATATTTTAGAACCTTCGTGTGGTTCATGCGAATATGTAAATGAATTATGTAAAAGATTTCCCAAATCTCAAATAAAAGCAATTGAATATAATAAGGTTATATATGAAAATATAGAAAATTTAAAAACTGAAAATAAAGGTTTAAGTATTATAAATGCTGATTTTCTAAAATATAAAGAAGATTATAAATATGATTTAATTATCGGAAATCCTCCGTATTATGTAATTAAAAAAAGTGAAGTAGATGAAGATTATTATAAATATTTTGAAGGAAGACCTAATATATTTATAATATTTATTATTAAATCTCTTAAATTATTAAAAACAAATGGTATATTAAGTTTTATATTACCATTAAACTTTCTAAATTGTTTATATTACGACAAAACAAGAGCATATATTTCAAAACATTTTAAAATCATTAGTATAACTCTTTGTAATGATAAATATATAGAAACACAACAGGAAACTATATTATTTATTATAGAAAAAATAGATAGTATTCAGGAAAAAGACCATATACATAATAGCACATATATTATTAAAATTAAAGAATATACTATATTTGGTATTAAAGACAATATATATAAGTTAAAACAATTGTATCAAAATTCATATAGTTTGGCTGATATAGGTTTTAAAGTAAATGTAGGAACTATTGTTTGGAATCAATGTAAAGATATATTAACTGATGACAAAAGTAAAACACGTTTAATATATAGCAGTGATATTAAATATAATAAATTAATTTATAAAAAATATTCTAATAATCAAAAGAAAAATCATATAATTAAAGAAGGTATTAAAGAGCCTCTCCTTATTATTAACAGAGGTTATGGAGTAGGAAATTATAATTTTGAATATTGTCTTATTTCAAATGCTTTGTATGATAATTGTGAAGAATATTTGATAGAAAATCATTTAATATGTATCAGACATATTTCTGAAAGTAATAAAGAGTTACTTATTAAAAAATATGAAAAAATTATTGATTCATTAAATGACAATAGAACACAACAATTTATTAAATTATATTTTGGAAATAATGCGATTAATACAACAGAACTTAACTATATATTGCCTATATATAAAGAAGAATTATCGTGATATTCGCAAATATCATGATATTTGAAATGCCGGAAAAGCTATTCCATTTCCATTCTTCCAACGAAGCAATATATCAATTTGTTTTCCAGAAGCTGAATATGCTACATATTTAAATTTTTCCGGATATTTTTCACATCTTACTAATTCATAATCATCAATATTAACAATTTTTTTATGAAATTTGTTATTTTTATATAACATATATATCTTATTTTTTTGTGTTTCTTTTAAATATGACGAAAGAGCATTAATATTGAGTTCTGTAATATTAATAAAGTTTTCTCTACTAATTTTATCAATGGAATTGGATAGATTATAAAATTCAATAGAATTTTTATCTCCTGTATATTTACTACTTTTACTACATCCTTGATAGTAAATATTTTGAAAATATTCCATACATTTTGGCTTATTTCCATGTATCTCTGTTATATATTGAGATCTATTTGGATATTTGATATTATTAGGCGATATAAGTTTTGGCAAATAATTATCATAGTAATATTCTTCATATGAACGCGATAAATACTTACTTGTTTTTACAGGAGATACTATTTGGGGTGTATCATCAATATTCTCAGCATTGAATTTAAGTTCAACGTTATATTCTATATTATTTACGATAATAGTAAAATCGTAATTATATTTACGTCCTCCGCGATGTATTAATACAATATTATTAATATTATTGTATCCTATCAAATCATAAATATAACTTTCTATGTTTTTTTTAAGATTATTCCATCTTCTGGAGTATTTATAATATTCAATTGGGATTTTATTATTTATTACAGCACCAATAATATTTTCTCGAGTTTTATTATTTTTATCATTATACTTCTTATCAGATATTACAAATGCATTAATATCACTATATATTATCTTAAATATTTGATTTTTTATTTGATAATTAATACAGGGTAAATTATTCAATTTATTGAGATATTTCTTAAACATAATATGTATGAATATATTTGAGATGTATATTAATATTTATAACATATCATTTTTTATTATTGCTTAAATATAAAAAAATATATTAAACATTATATAACGTAATCATATAACGAATGTTTTTACAAATATCATAATTTTTCAAATATGGTATTTGTCAAATCTTCAGGGATGTTGTCTGGTAGAATTTTTTTCATATAAGTTGAATACATCATAAGTGTTTTAGTATAATCTTCGCAACACTTCAGTTCTTTTTCAATCTTATTTATTTCACTTTCAATTAAATCAGATATCAATTCTGGTACTATCATTACTATGTAGTTGATAATATACATACAATTTTCCACATGTGTATCTGTAGATAAATTGTAGGACATAGTGGGATAATTACTCATATACGTATCTTCACAATCATAGCAATTAGTAATATAAAGATTTTTCCAAATAGTTTTTTTCCTAATACTATAACCATCATCTTCGATATTTAACTTCGATGAGTCATAAGTCAAGAAGATACTTATAATATATATTTTATACAAAGTAGGGTATTTTTTCATATTTTCTTCTGTGATAACTAATAGCGGAATTCCTCCATAGTTTTCGTCTCCGTCATAATTATCATTTAAATTCACATATACATTAATAATGTTTTTATCTTTTACAAAGATTACTGTATTAGTAGCACGATTGCTGTGATAATTATAGCACGTGAAAAGCATTTTAACTATTTAGATGTGCTTTATTAAATGAAAGTGTTTGCAAGTGTTTGCGAGTTTTGCGAAGTGTTCAAAAGGCTCTAAGTCTTTCGGGTGGCTCTATCAATTTAGATTAGTAGGCAATAAATTAAATTATTCTGAATATCAATTTTTATAGTTGTGCGTTTTTAATAGAACATATTACAAATGATATAATGTTTTATTTATAATATATATATAATTATGAAATTAGCATTATTATTATTTGGGATTTCACTTGAAATAAATAAATATTGGCAATATGGTACATTATATTCAGTAGATTACAACAATAGTTATGAAAATTATCAGAAGTATATTTTTGAATATTTTAAAAATAAGGGTTATGAAATAGATGTCTATATAAGCACTAATATTTTATCAAATATAAATAAAGAAGATTTATTAAATAAATATAAACCTATAAAAAGCAATTTTATTGAAACAATAGAAGAAGATAGAAATTTATCAGAAAATATTAAAATGAATGATGTTGTAAATTTATGTATAACTGAAGGAATAGAATACAATTTAATACTAATTACAAGATTTGACTTATTATTTCAAAAAGGGTTTGATAGTTGTAATATGTGTTTCGATAAATTTAATATAGTTAATATTTTAGAACAGCCAGAATATATATGTGATAATTTTTACCTCTTCCCTTATAAATATCTTTCAAAATTTTCTAAAATTATTAAATCTGAAAGCTACTTTATTAAAAAAGGTTGGGAAAACATAGGTTGTCCTATTAATTATATTTTAACAGAGCCTTCTGATAATATAGATTTATCATTTTATAAGAATATAAGAACACCATATATATAGAATTAAAAATGAGTACATAATTAAAAAAAAATTAGAAATTTATAAAAACTTTTGAAACTTTAAGAAAAATAAAATTATGTACTCATTTTTTCTAAATTATATTTCAATTATAAGTATTACTTACATTTACAATCTTACCATCTCGGTTTCCACGAAGGTAACAAATTTTCTACATCATCGTCTGTCAATCTTCTTGTAGATCTTATACAGCACAATTTATAATATGCTTCAAATACATCCTTATTTTCTCTTATAGGATCTGTAGGCCTTGCTTGAAAAGATGCCTTATTTCTTTTATTTGCTTCCTTTCTATTTTCAGAAACATAATATATAGCGATACTTTTACGACTATTTCCAATAGGACATTTTATAGCTTCTGGCATGCCATGCCAACTTACATCTGAAGTCCGAAATAATATTGCTTGATTATATTTCGGAGATATACTATGAATAGGTCCGTTTGTCATAGTATCAGTATTACCTTCCCACAATTCTAAATTACCGCCCCATTCATCACACCATTCTTTATTCATATAAATTAGCAAATTTAGTCTTCTCTCTTTTCCTGTTATTGGATGGATAGAATAATCTAAATGCATCTCTAATTTTCCACCTGGAGGATGACAATGTAGTCCAGCTCCATGTCTATGAGGGTCTTTTTCAATATTTTTTATACCTGTAATATTAGATATAGTTTCTATAAAATCAGCTGATTCGAGAGTTTCCCACATATTTGATAATATTTCTCCATAATTATTCATTATTTTATAATCATCAATTGTTAGCTTTCCTTCAATCGGATTATCATATATATGCCATCCTTGATTTTTCCACAATTTTTTATCACAACCTTCTATTTTTGGAAAAGAGTTATATATTTCTTCGGCTACATTTGTCTTAAAAAAGTTAGGAATTACTACAAATGGAAATGGTGAAGAATTATCAAATTGATTTTTCATTTCAAGTAATGTTTCATCATTTGTACTCCATTCATTTAATAATGATAACATATTTACATTTAATATTTAATTTATTCTTATATTATTGTTCTAATTTAAATTT
>Ga0164292_10003950_pt1 | contig 12098 bp, 14 predicted proteins | sample GEODES117metaG_FD_111486 | JGI IMG/M metagenome (GOLD analysis project Ga0164292, IMG submission 111486) | Eutrophic lake water microbial communities from Lake Mendota, Wisconsin, USA - GEODES117 metaG | ecosystem: Environmental > Aquatic > Freshwater > Lake | place: USA: Lake Mendota... | reverse complement strand
TTGACTCTCGAGGAGACGCCGATGGAGAACTACCTGAAGACCATCGCAGTGACCCAGAATTCTGTCTTCCTTGGCATGAAGCTTGCTGCAGGACTCCTGAAGAGATCGAAACACCCTTCAGTGATCAATACAAGTTCCATCTTCGGATTGAGTGGTGGCTTTGGTGCATCTCCTGCTTATCACGCAGCGAAGGGTGCGGTCACTGTGATGACGAAGAGCGCTGCGCTCGGATGGGCGACAGAGGGGATTCGCGTCAATTCAGTCCACCCTGGATTCATCGACACTCCGATCCTTGGTAATGCCAAAGAGACCGAGTTCGGCAAAGTCCTACTTCAAGTGACTCCGATGAATCGACTTGGGCTACCCGAGGAGGTTGCTGCGACCGTGGCATTTCTCGCTAGCGATGACGCTTCATTTATGACTGGGTCAGAGTTGGTCGTCGATGGTGGTTATCTAGCGAGATAGCCATGGGCCGAGCAAGAGATCTTGAAGGTTAGAGACCCTTCAAGAAGTCGGGGTTGTCGTCGGGTGGCAGGACCTTCCTTTGTCGTTTGAAACCTCCACCAAAACCTTTGCCCTTCGGTCTTCCTGCGACGAACCAACCAATCGGACCGAGTGCGAGAGTCTGTGGTCCAAAAAGGATGATGACCAGGATCCAACCCCACTTAGGGAGGTTTCGTACCTGCTCCTGATCGGTCTGCGCGCACTCCACCAAGGCATAGATGGTGATGCCGAAGAGGATGATCAGAGGAAGGTAACGAAGCATGGGATGAGATTACCGAAAGCTTAGAAGGAGCGCCAAAGAGAGCAGTAGCGCGAAGAGGATCTGGAATTTACCTGTCGCTTCGAGCGCTTTGATCAACTGATCGCTGGCAATCACCTTACGTAACCGGAGTAGTTGAGGGATAAGAAAGAGAAGAAGAAGGAGAGATGGAAAAGAGGTGGTCGTGACGAAGATGAAGAGCGAGAGTGTGATCAGCGACCAATAGAGCGTGATGCTTCTATTCTTTCCGATCTGAACTGAGAGCGTTCGCTTCCCAGCGGTTATGTCAGTCTCGATGTCACGGATGTTGTTGAGCAAGAGGATGCAGCAGGCGATCGCACCCATCGCCGACCCGATCAAGACGACGCGAAGGTCGATGGTCGTGGTGTGAATGTAGTAAGTGCCCACTGTGGCGACGAGGCCGAAGAAGATGAAGACTGAGATCTCACCGAGACCGCGATATCCGTAAGGATTCCTTCCGCCGGTGTATCCCCAGGCCGCGAGGATGGCGATGACCCCGACGATGAATAGCCAGGGAGAGACCGTAAGCGCAAGATAGGAACCAGCGATCATCGCAACGAAGAACGAGATGTAGGCGGCGCGCTTGACGCTCGCTGCGCTTTTGATGCCACTTGCGACAAGACGCATCGGACCGACACGGTCCTTATCGGTACCACGAACTCCATCCGAGTAGTCGTTTGCGAAATTGACCGCGATCTGAAGTGAGAGCGCGACGATCAGCGCAGCCAAGCCATGTGTGAAAGAGAAGGAATCGCCGGCATAGGCGCTTGCGACCAACACAGGAGCGATCGCGGCAGGAAGGGTCTTGGGTCTAATCCCAAGGAGCCAGGGCTTGATCGTCAGATCACCGACTCTCTTTCGATTTGATGGTGCGTAAGACCTTCTCGCGATCAACCTTACCGAGCGCACCCCTTGGAATCTCTGCGATGCGATAGATGTCTTGCGGTATCGCGTGACGCCCGAGTGAGATCCGGATCTTGCCTTGTAGCTCTTGCCAGTGATCGACCTCGATCGATGCGGTCGTTGCGATAGCAAGTCGCTCGCCCCATTCGGCATCAGGGTGTGTGAACGCGACGACTTCACCATCGACGAGCGGTGTCAAGAACTCCTCGACTGCGCGAAGTGAGATCTTCTCCCCACCAGAGATGATGACATCGTCGATACGTCCCACGACCACCAACCGGCCATCATCGAAGTGACCAAGGTCGTTGGTGAGGTACCAACCATCAGAGTCTGTGATCGGAGTGATCGTCTCACCGGGTCTCGTCGGTAGGTAATACGAGGCAAGGCAAGTGCTCTTGATTGCGATTCGTCCTTCCCTGATCTCGACTTCCGTGCCTTCCAAAGGGATACCGTCATAGACGCATCCGCCTGAGGTCTCGGTCATCCCGTAGGTCGCAGTCACCTGTAGCTGTGCATCGATAGCGCTCTTTCGAAGTTCGCCCGAGAGCATTGCGCCACCGACGAGGACGCGATGGGCCGATTGGAGATGTCGCAGCAGGAAACCGCTCTCATTGACCGCACGGTGCAATTGCGTCGGGACGATCGCGGTGAAGTCAGCAGTGGGGATGGTCTCGAGTGTCGTATTACGAAGATCGATCGGTTCGCGCCCGAGTTCTAGTGAGCGGACCAGGACATTGACGCCAGCGATATGTGTGAGTGGAAGTAAGAGTGACCAGGTATCTCCCGGAGCAGCACCGAGATAGTCATTGGAGGCGCGTGCGGAGGAGAAGAGCGCGGCGGCGCTGAGGCCGATCTGCTTCGCCTTTCCGGCGCTGCCGCTCGTTGCGACCACGACGGCGATGTTCTCTGGTACCGATTCGAGTGAGGGATTGCTCTGCTCTGCGAATCGCAATGCAGGACCAGTTCCATTGAGCGCCTTGGCAAGCGAATCGAGTATCTGTGGCATTTGCCACTCAGCGGTTACGTGCTTCACGCCCCGCTTGGCGTTCACATCCATATCACGCGTAGGCTATCGGCTTGTTATGAGTAAACCAATAAAAAGAGAACCAGGTTCTCGTCACATCCCGCGATGGCAACCAGCCCCTGAGAGCGCCGACTTCACAGATGTGAGGTACGAGACTGCTGAGGGGATGGCGAAGATCACCATCAACCGTCCCGAGGTCCGTAATGCCTTCCGCCCCGAGACTTTGGCGGAGTTGCAGATCGCTTTCAATGCCGCTCGTGATGATGAGAGCGTCGGAGTCATCATCTTCACCGGTGAGGGCAGTGAAGCATTTTGTTCCGGTGGCGATATCTCAGTCCGTGGTGATGATGGATATATCGGTAGCGATGCCTTGGGTAAGAAAGGCATCGGTCGACTCAATGTCTTGGATCTACAAGTTCAGATAAGAAGGACACCGAAGCCAGTCGTAGCGATGGTAGCCGGCTGGGCGATCGGTGGTGGACATGTACTGCATGTGGTCTGTGATCTGACGATCGCTGCAGAGAATGCGAAGTTCGGGCAGACCGGACCGATGGTCGGATCATTCGATGGTGGTTATGGGTCAGGACTTCTGGCTCGCCATGTCGGACAGAAGAAGGCTCGCGAGATCTGGTTCCTATGCAGGCAATACGACGCGAAGGAAGCGCTCGAGATGGGTCTCGTCAATGCGGTGGTTCCGGTGGATCAACTCGAAGCGGAGACCGTCTCGTGGTGTCGAGAGATGCTCCGCCACTCGCCGATGGCGTTACGTCTTCTCAAGGCGGGTATGAACGCCGCCGACGATGGTCTTGCAGGTGTTCAGCAACTCGCAGGCGATGCGACTCTCCTCTTCTATCTCACTGAAGAGGGACAAGAGGGGCGCGATGCATACAAGGAGAAGCGGCCACCTGACTTCGGACGATTCCCTAAGCGTCCCTAAGACGCGAGGAACCATGAATCCGGATCTCTCGGAGATTCTTGCAACGCTCCATGTCTTGAGGCTTCCGATGCGCACCCGCTTTCGTGGCATCGAATCCCGCGAGGTCGCACTCTTCGAAGGACCGTACGGTTGGGGAGAGTTCTCACCATTTCTTGAATACGGTGCAGTCGAATCCTCACGCTGGCTTCAAGCTGGGATCGAAGCAGCATTCCAGCCGATGGTTCCAAACCTGCGTAGCAAAGTAGCGATCAACGCCACGTTGCCAGCAGTAGATGGTGAAGCGGAGATCGAACGGATCCTCTCTTGGTATCCAGGGGCCAAGACGGTGAAGATCAAGGTCACTGAGGATCATTCCCGCAATATCGCCAGAATCGAGCAGGTACGAAGGCTCTTTCCATCGATTGCGATCCGACTCGATCTCAATGGTGCGATGAGCGTGAAAGAGGCGGTCACTTTCCTAGAGCCATTGGCTAAGCGCATCGAATATGTCGAACAACCATGCGAGAGCATCGAGGAACTCAGAGAGTTGAAGAAGAGGATCGATATCAAGGTCGCTGCCGATGAGGTGGTTCGAAAGAGCGAGGATCCACTCGCGCTCGACCTCGCAGGGGCTGCGGATCTCATCATCCTCAAGAGTTCGCCATTGGGTGGAATCAGATCGGCGATGACGATCGCAGAACACTTCTCACTTCCGGTGGTCGTCTCGAGTGCGCTTGAGAGTGCTGTCGGTATCTCGCAAGGTATCCGTCTTGCAGCAGCCCTCAAGGAGGAGCCGGCCGCATCGGGACTTGCAACCGGTGTGCTCTTCACTGAGGACGTCGCACGCCATGAGATCAAAGATGGAACGATTGAAGTGAAGAATCTCTCAACTATCGATCGTTCTGCTCTCGATTCCTTGGCTGTGGAGAGTGAACGTTTCTCTTGGTGGCAGGATCGCCTCCGTGAGAGTTATGAGGTCCTCTTCTCGTGAGTAATCCATCGACCAAACTCGCCCGTCACATTGTCCGACGATTGATTGAACTCGGCATCAGCGATGTGGTCATCGCCCCGGGATCGAGGAACGCACCACTTAGTCTCGCCTTCTCGGATGCGGCAGCGAAAGGTTTGATCCGTACTCACATTCGTATAGATGAGCGCGGCGCTGCCTTCTACGCTCTTGGTATCGCGAAGGCGACGAAGCGTTATGTCCCGGTCGTCTCCACGAGTGGGACTGCGGTAGCGAACTTCTTTCCAGCGGTACTTGAGGCTTATCACTCGAACGAGCGTCTTCTTCTCCTGACAGCTGACCGTCCGGAGAGATTACGAAAGACCGGCGCGAATCAGACCACTCTGCAGCAAGGGATCTTCGGCACCTTCGTCCTCAAAGCGATCGATACTGGAGCGCCATTCGAACCGAGCCATCTCCTTGGTAATGGCGGTCCGGTTCATTTCAACCTGCAATTCGACGAGCCGCTCCTGCCAGAGGACGATGGTCAAGATCGACACGAATGGCTCGATGGGATCAAGGTAAATCCCCTCGAAACAAAGATCATCGTGCCCGGCGAGATCGCGATCAATCAAAGTCGCGTCGTCCTTGTCGTCGGCCATGACCTTGCTGGGTTCACAGTCGAGGAGATCACAGCCTTCGCAAGAGCATCGAAAGCGGTGGTGGTCAGTGAGGATCCAATCTCATTCGAGGATGCCATCCCACATGCTTCTCTGATCCTCTCCAGCGAAGAGGTACGCAACGATCTTCTTGCGGACCTTGTCATCGTGATCGGTCGCACCACCCTCAACCGTCCACTCAATGCATATATAGGTAGTGCGAAGCGGATCATGGTCATAGACCCACGTACTGCCGAGATCGATACTCGAAGAAGTGCGGATGAGATCCATCATGTCCTTCCCAAGGTGGTCGTGACGAAAGCAGATCCCAAGTGGCGAGATCGATGGCTCACATACTTCACCCTTGCCAATGAGGCGATCTCATCGAGTGCGGAGTGGAGCGAGGGAAGAGTCGCTGCAGCGGTAGCGCAAGTAGAGATGGATGCACTCTTCGTCGCTTCGTCGCGCCCCATCCGAGATATCGAGGCCTTCGCGATTCCACGTGAGGACTCTTCAGTCAAGGTCTTCGCAAACCGAGGTCTCGCTGGAATTGATGGAAATATTGCAACCGCTATGGGTATCGCTCAGAACTTCGGTAAGAGCGTCGCACTCCTCGGAGATCTTGCCTTCCTCCATGACATCTCAGCGCTCAGCAACGAGATTGATGCAGAGTTGACCATCATCGTCGTCGACAACGATGGCGGTGGCATCTTCTCCACCTTGCCACAACGAGGTGTGGAACATTTCGAGGCAGTCTTTGGCACTCCTCATGGCAAAGATCTACGGCGTATCGTCAGCGCCTTCGGAATTCGAGCCGTGGAAGTGGCATCCGTGAGCGAACTCTTGAGTGCCTATGCGAGCAAGGCAAAGAAGAATGAGTCGAAGATCCAGGTGATCATCGCCAAGATGCCTAGCCGCGAGGAAAATGCGGATAATCTCGATTCGATTCGAGAGCGTTTTGGAAAGTTGGCGACAGAATCAATGGCGCGCTAGCGCGCCTTGGATCGCAGCGAGTTTTGCCTCGCTCTCGGCATATTCCGCCGCCGGATCGGATCCAGCGACGATGCCGCAGCCGGCGTAGATCCTGATCGACTTCTTTGACGCATCGATCTGACCACAACGAAGAGCGATCCCGAACTCACCATCGGATCGGATATCGACCCATCCGACTGGACCCGCGTAGCGACCACGACTGATCTCCTCCACCTCTCTTATAGAACGCTCGGCTCGCTCACGTGGCGTGCCACAGACAGCGGCAGATGGGTGGAGTCTTGCTAGGAGATCGAAGACATCAGGTGGATTGACCGAATCGGTGACGACTCCGGTGACATCGGTCGCAAGATGCATGACATTGGAGAGGTGGAGTACGAATGGGGACTCTGGCACATTGGTCGAAGAGCAGAGCGGGACCAATGCATCCGCTACCGACCGCACTGCGTAATCATGTTCTTCCAGATCCTTCGATGATCTCGCAAGTGATGCCGCAAGTGCGAGGTCCTTCTCATCATCACCACTTCGCTTGATCGTCCCGGCAAGGACGCGTGACGTGACGAGTGACTTGCTCAATCGGACCAACAACTCTGGTGTCGCACCGACGAGTCCTTGGTTCGAAAAGAGCCAGGTGTTCGGGTAATCGGAGCCAAGGAGTTGTAGCAAGCGGCGAGTGTCGATTCGCTGCTCACCCTCGATGCTGCCATCAAGCGCACGAGCAAGGACCACCTTCTCTGCTTCACCGCGTTGGATCAGATCGACGATGGCTGCTACATGACTTCGCCAAGCATCGCCATTCTCACCGCTCCATCGCAGAGCGAGCGGTGCGCTCTCACTCTTGATCGACTTCACCTCAGGTTGTGGACCATCGCCGAACCAGGTGATCCAGCGCCTCTCGCCGCGCTTTCCGATCACGACTTCGGGGATCAGAAGGGTCGAAGGTTCCTCGCTATCGAATGCGAATGAGGCGAAGAGGATCGGTCCAGTCCCTGACCCATGGACGTTGTTGTGGATATCGAGTTCGCGAAGCGAGTCCTGCCACCACTTTCGCGCCTTCTCAAAGCGATCGCTACCGGAGATCTCGATCCGTTTGTATTCACCAAAAGCGATCATCCCCTCATCACCACGGACCCAGGTGATCGGCTCTAGGGAATTCAGCGCAGATGAATTCTCAGCAGCGCCATCGATGCTCACTTCAAGAAGATGTGGCAGATCACCGAGCACCTCGGTTCGCACTCGCATCTTCCTCATCTTTGTGACTCCGCCTTCGTGCAATATTCCAACGCACTGAATTTCGATTTGTTGCCTAAGCCTAGTTGAGGTGAAGATAGGACCATGACTCGAGCGGACTTGGGTAAGGACCCCGAAGATGTCTCGCGCATGTTCGATCGCGTAGCGAAGCGCTACGACATACTCAATGACCTTCTCAGCCTTGGCCAGACCAAGAGATGGCGAAAGAAGGTGAGCAAGATCATCGCGCCGAAGCCAGGAGAGCGGATCCTAGATATCGCTGCTGGAACCGGCACTTCGAGTGCTGCTTTGGCGCGAAGTGGTGCAGAGGTGATTGCCGTCGATTTCTCTCGCGGCATGATCGAGACCGGCAAGAGACTCCATCCCGATCTCACATTCGTCTTTGGTGATGCGCTCGCACTCCCGTTCAATGATGATGAGTTCGACATCGCCACGATCTCCTTCGGGCTTCGCAACACACATGACACATCGAAGGCACTCGCTGAGGCGCTTCGAGTAACAAGACCAGGTGGGCGGATCTATGTCGTCGAGTTCTCACACCCGACCTCGCGATTGTTTCGCACCATCTACTTCAAGTACTTGCTTCGTGCTCTCCCTCCGATCGCAAAGCGCTTCTCCTCGAATCCCGATGCCTATATCTATCTCGCCGAATCGATCATGGCGTGGCCAAATCAACGAGACCTTGCCGCGTTGATGACCAGGGCGGGCTGGCAGGAAGTCACGTGGCGAGATCTCACTGCGGGGGTTGTCGCAGTTCACATCGGAAGAAAGCGAGCCTCGATTTCCGCCTCTTAGGACCCACATCTAAGATGGCGCCTTGTGAATCCCTATGTCCCGATCATCGCGCTCTTCGCGATCGGATTCGGATTCGCAGTGATCTCCATCGTCGCAGGTGCCATCACCGGACCTAGGCGCTACAACCGAGCGAAGGCAGAGGCCTATGAGTGCGGCATCGAGCCGAGTCCACAAGCCCAAGGTGGTGGTCGATTCCCGGTCAAGTACTTCCTCACCGCGATGCTCTTCATCATCTTCGATATCGAGATCCTCTTCCTCTATCCATGGGCGGTCACCTTCGATCAACAAGGAATCTTCGGACTCGTTGCGATGGCGCTCTTCATTTTCAACGTCTCCGTCGCCTATGCATATGAGTGGCGACGTGGCGGACTCGAGTGGGATTAGAGGTGATCGATAGGTAATGGGCGTCGAAGAGAAACTTCCGAGTGGATTCCTTCTCACTACTGTCGAAGGACTTGCCAATTACATGCGACGAAACTCCCTCTGGCCTGCGACCTTCGGACTCGCGTGCTGCGCGATCGAGATGATGGCAGTCGGTGGCGGTCGTTATGACTTGGCGCGTTTCGGTATGGAGGTCTTTAGAGCGTCGCCTCGTCAGGCCGACCTCATGATCGTCGCAGGTCGCGTATCGAACAAGATGGCACCGGTCTTGCGTCAGATCTACGACCAGATGGCAGAGCCGAAGTGGGTCCTCTCCATGGGTGCATGTGCATCCTCAGGTGGCATGTTCAACAACTATGCAATCGTCCAAGGCGTCGACCACGTGGTGCCAGTCGATATCTATCTTCCGGGCTGCCCACCTAGACCTGAGATGTTGATGGATGCGATCTTGAAGCTCCACGATCAGATCAAGTACTCCAAGCTCGGAATCAATCGCGAAGAGGCGGCGCAGGCGGCCGAGGCTGCAGCGCTCGCTGCCACCCCGACACATCAGATGAAGGGGCTTCTTGCGTGAGCGATAGAGAAGGAATGTTCGGTGTCAAAGGCACCGGTGACACCTCAGGTTATGGCGGTCTCGTCCGATCGAGCGAACAACCTGGGTCAAGTCAGCGTCCCTTTGGTTCCTACTTCGATGAGGTAGCGGATGAATTGGAGCGCGCATATCCACTCTTCTCCGATGCGATCGAGAAGGTCATCGTCGATCGCGGTGAATTGACTCTCCATATCAAGCGCGAGCGTTTGGTTGAGGTCGCAAAGATCCTTCGTGATACACCATCGCTTCGCTTCGAGTTCTGTCTCGGAGTGAGTGGTGTCCACTATCCCAATGAGAAGGGAAGGGAGCTTCACGCGGTCTATCCCTTGCTCTCCATCACCAACAATCGTCGTATCCGACTCGAAGTCTCGGTCCCAGAGAGTGATCCACATATCCCATCGCTCGTCGAAGTATGGGCAGGGAACAATTGGAACGAGCGCGAGACCTACGACATGTTCGGCATCATCTTCGATGGACATCCAGCGCTCACTCGCATCTTGATGCCAGATGACTGGCCCGGACATCCGCAACGCAAGGATTATCCGCTCGGCGGAATCGAAGTCGAATACAAGGGCGCGGTCATCCCACCGCCAGATCGACGAAGGTCATATCGATGAGTAGCACTGATTTCAGAGATCCATACGCATCTGCGCGCGAGACCACTGAGGGAACGGTCTACTCCGTCACCGGTGGTGATTGGGACCAGACCGCTACCGAGATCGGTGCGAACAAGGAAGAGCGCGTCGTGGTCAATATGGGACCACAACACCCTTCCACGCACGGCGTACTTCGCCTCATGCTCGAACTCGACGGTGAGACCGTCACCGAATGTCGTTGCGGCATCGGATACCTCCACACCGGCATCGAGAAGAACTGCGAATTCCGCACCTGGACTCAAGGTGTCACCTTCGTCACCCGCATGGATTACCTCTCGCCGATCTTCAATGAGACCGCATATTGCCTAGGCGTCGAGAAATTGCTCGACATCACCGATCAGATCCCAGAGCGCGCAACGGTGATTCGCGTGATGATGATGGAGTTGAATCGCATCTCCTCACATATGGTCGCCCTCGGTACAGGCGCGCTCGAACTCGGTGCACTTTCACCGATGCTTTTCGCTTTCCGTGAGCGTGAGAAGGTCCTCGATGTATTCGAGATGATCTCGGGACTGCGTATGAACATGGCATATGTGAGGCCAGGTGGTGTCGCGCAAGACCTTCCAAGTGGTGCGATCGCAAAGATCCGCGAGACGGTCAAGGATCTGCGGAAGAACTTCAAAGATAACGAGAAGCTCTTGGTCGGAAACTCGATCTGGATGAAGCGCACCAAGGATGTCGGCTACCTCGATCTTGCAGGGTGCACGACTCTTGGCGTCACCGGACCAGTCCTCCGTGCGACCGGATTGCCATGGGATCTTCGCAAGACCCAGCCTTATTGCGGATACGAGGATTACGAGTTCGATGTCATCACTGCGACGAGCGGCGATAGCTACGCGCGTTTCTTGATCCGTATGCAAGAACTCGAGCAATCGCTTCGGATCGTCGAACAGTGCGCCGATAAGTTGGAGAAGTCCGAGGGTTCACCTGTCATGGTCACCGATAAGAAGATCGCATGGCCTGCGCAATTGGCGCTCGGTGGCGATGGACTCGGCAACTCGCTCGAACATATTCGCACCATCATGGGCGAATCGATGGAGGCGTTGATCCACCACTTCAAGCTCGTCACCGAAGGATTCCGCGTCCCAGCAGGTCAGGTCTACACCGCGGTCGAATCCCCTCGTGGAGAGCTCGGTGTCCACCTCGTCAGCGATGGTGGCACTCGCCCTTTCCGCGTCCATTTCCGTGAGCCTTCATTCAACAATCTTCAGTCGACCGCAGCGATGGTCGAAGGCGGCCAGATCGCCGATGTCGTCGCCGCAGTCGCATCGATCGATCCCGTGATGGGAGGTGTCGATCGCTGATGTATACAGATGAACACGAGAAGGTGATGGATGCGATCATCAAGCGCTATCCACGTTCACGCTCTGCGATCATGCCACTGCTTCACTACGTGCAATCGATCGATGGCTATGTCACTCAAGAGGGAATAGAGCGGATCGCAGTCAAACTCGATCTTGAGACCGCGGAGGTCAATGCGGTAGCGACCTTCTATACCCAGTACAAGCGAAAGCCGGTCGGTGAGTATCACGTCGGTGTCTGCACCAACACGCTCTGCGCGATCATGGGTGGGGATGAGATCTACAAGTCTTTGCTCGAGCACCTCGAGATCGAAAACGATGGCGTCACCGCAGATGGCAAGGTCTCGGTCGAACACATCGAGTGCAACGCTGCCTGCGATTACGCGCCTGTCGTCATGGCGAATTGGGAGTTCTACGACAACCAGACCCCATCGAGCGCTAAGGATCTCGTCGATGCGATGCGAAGTGGAAAGCCACCGAAGCCAACTCGCGGTCCTAATCGCCTCGTGACCTGGAAGGAAGCATCACGCGTCCTTGCTGGTCTTAGCGATGGACTTGCCAATGAGGGTGTGCAGGCGGGGGATCCAACTCTTCTAGGGCTGAAGATCGCTAGAGGAAACTCGCAACAGAGAGGTGAGATCTGATGACGAAACTGACACCGGTCCTCTCTGCCTCCTGGGATCAAGCGGATTCATTCACTATCGAGGGATACAAGCGCAATGGTGGCTACAAGGCGGTAGCGAAGGCGCTTGATATGGATCCTGATGCGATCATCCAGATGGTCAAGGATTCAGGTCTTCGTGGTCGAGGTGGCGCAGGATTCCCTACCGGAATGAAGTGGGGATTCATCCCGCAAGGCGACAACAAAGAGCACTATCTCGTCGTCAACGCCGATGAGTC